>OKVR01000319.1_pt1 | contig 12676 bp, 12 predicted proteins | sample 1606891 | NCBI WGS metagenome assembly OKVR01 (sample SAMN03281011, study PRJEB24777) | human gut metagenome | isolation source: fecal sample PR176 from 1 month old male Indian infant, caesarean delivered... | place: Singapore | collected 2006-01-13 | reverse complement strand
TTGCCGATGCTTTCGCCATTGAGGTGCACCTCGCCGCGCTGGCAGGGCATCAGGCCTACCAGGCCTTTGAACAGCTCGGTGCGTCCGGCCCCCAGCAGGCCGTAAATACCGATCACTTCGCCTTTTCTGAGGGTGAAGGTGACGTCATTGAGCTTGTAGCCGCCGCTGGGATGCAGCGCGGTCAGTCCCTTGACGTCAAGCACCGCGTTGCCTTTTGGCGCCGGTTGATAATCGAAATGTTTTTTCTTATCGCCGACCATCTGCTCGATGATCCACGGCACGCTGGCGTCGCTGACGTGACGCTCGCTGATAAAGCGGCCGTCGCGGAAAATGGTGATGTGGTCGCCGATCTCCATCAGCTCTTCGAGGCGATGCGAGATATAGATAATGGTCACGCCGCGGCGCTTAAGCTGCGCGATCACCTTGAACAGCACTTTCACCTCAGACTGGCTCAGCGCCGAGGTGGGTTCGTCCATGATCAGCACCCGGGTGTCTTTCGACAGCGCGCGGGCAATCTCGACTAATTGCTGGTGGCCGATACCGAGTTCGCCCAGCGGGGTGTAGGGATCGACATCCAGCTCCAGTCGCTCCAGCAGCGATTTGGCCAGCGCGTACTGATATTTTTCGTTGATGCGTCCTTTCTGAAAGAATTCATTTGCCATGAAGATGTTGTCCATCACATTCATATTGGGAAATAAATTCAGTTCCTGGAAAATAATGCTGATGCCGAATTTCTCTGCCTGATGGGTAGAGTTTAAAGTCACCGCCTCGCCATCGAGAATAATTTGCCCGGAGGAGGGCGTTTCCACACCGGCAAGCATTTTCATCATGGTGGATTTACCCGCACCATTTTCTCCGATCAGCACGTTGACCTTATTTCGATAGACCCGGTAATTGACATTATCCAGGGCGGTCACGCCGGGATAGACGCGCGACAGGCCGCGAGTTTCGATAATCACTTCAGACTCAACGGGCTGGGGAGCGACGAGATCGTGCGGCGCCATATTATTGCCCCCCCGCGTGAACGATTTTCGCCGGGGTAATTTCCGGGAGGGTTGGCGGAATATCCCACGCCGAGAAGACGCCGTACACGTCCACGCTGTCGCCGGTTTTGACGTTGGCTGTCTGAATCATTTTGACCGCCTGGCTGTTGATATTCTTGCTGTACTCGCCGAACAGCACCTGGTCGTTAAAGTCCTGATAGCTGGCGCCGCTGTAGCCGTCGCGCAGCTGGGTGCCGCGCAGGGTGGGGCCAATTTGCACCGTCACATTGCCGACGCTGGCGTCGGACAGGGTCATCTTGCCGCTGCGCGAGGCGGTATCGAGCTTGCTGACAGTACCTGAAACCTTGACGTAGAAGATGCAGGGGTTTTCGTCCTGCGCGCGGTAGCCAAGGGCTTTGCAGGCGCTATCGATATCTTTTGCCGCCTTGAGCGCGCTCATCAGTTCCGCCGCCGGGCGCGCTTTCGCCACCACCTGGGGTACGATGCTCTGCTGCCAGGTTTTATCCATGTTCGCCATATGCGGGTTGGGCGGCGATTTCAGATCTGCCAGGCTCCTGCTGCGAGACGATGCGACAGCCCCCAAGCGCCAGTACGGCTAGCGTCAGACAGGTTTTCTTAAACATAATGCTCTCCTCTGCGCCCCCGCCGGGGGCGCAACCACCCGAACTCAGGCACTTAAAGTGTTTGAAAATCCCTGGACTTTATCGGCGTTATCCTGGGTAATCAGAATGCCGCGGAACATTCACGCGCTGTTTGGCCGGCTTTTCGCCTTTTTGCAGGTAATTATCCAGATCGGTGACGCCCTGAGCGGCGATGGCCTGCGCTTGCAGCATCACGGTCGCCTGCAGGGTGCCGGCTTTCACGGCGTCGCGCTCATCGTTGCTGCCGTCGATGCCGACGACGATCACATCGCTACGGTTGGCCGCTTTCAGCGCTGCAATCGCGCCGAGGGCGACCGGCCCGTTGCCACAGATCACGCCTTTCACGTCCGGGTGAGCCTGCAGAATGCTGTCCATGATGCGCTTGCCGTCGATCAGGGTGCCTTTGGCATCCTGTTTCGCCACGCTGACCATATCCGGATACTGGTCAATGACCTGATGGAAAGATTTAGAACGGGTGACGCAGTTATTATCGGCGAGGTTGCAGGTCAGCTCGGCGTATTTGCCTTTCTCCGCCATCTTCTCGACGAAGACGTTGGCGACCTCGGAGCCGGCCTGGAAGTTATTGTGGGTAATTTGTTCCAGCGCCACATCATCAACCGGAATTTCACGGTTAATTAAGACCACCGGAATGCCGGCTTTTTTGGCCTTTTCAATGGCGGCGACGCTGGCGGTGGAGTCGGCGTTATCAAGAATAATGCCCTGCACCTTTTTACCAATGGCGGTGTCGATAAGCTCATTCTGCTTTTTGACATCTTCGCCATGCGACAGCACGGTGGTTTTATAGCCGAGCGCCTGGGCTTTTTCGCTGGCGCCTTTGGCTTCCGAGGCGTAATACGGGTTATCCAGCGAGTTGACCATGATCATAATGGTGCCTTTCTCCGCGGCGTGCGCGGCAAAGGAGAAGGCGGTCAGGGTAGCAGCGGTTAAAAGGGTTATACGTAATTTCATGACTCTGTTCCTGTATTTTTATATTCGAACAAATGAGCCCCTGAGCGGGCAGGCTTTTACGGTCTGAAATTTCCCCTGATGTATTCGGGGATAGCGATATCGTTATGGGCCGGGTTTCTCCTGTGATAAGTGAATGCGTGTTGTCGCGCAGTCTGGCGGTCAGGCTGGCGAGTCCGGATTCCATAATGTTCGGTCGACCGCATGGCGCCACTCCTGCCAGCGCGTTTGTAAGCGCTGGTGGCGGGCCATGTCGGGCTGAAAGGCGCTGTGTTCGGTTAAGAAGGCCTGCAGATCGGCGGTCGACCCGGGATGGAGCGCTTTGCGGGCCAGCAACGCCGCGCCGATGGCGGACAGCTCCGGCACGTCGCTGCGCATCACCGGGCAGCCGAGCAGATCGGCCTGGTATTGCATCAGCCAGTCATTGTTGGTCGGCCCGCCGTCCACCATCAGCGCCGTCAGGGTGAACTCCTCATGCTGACGCATCGCCACCACCACGTCGGCAATCTGATAGGTGATGGACTCCAGCGCCGCGCGGATCAGATGCGCGCGTTTCACCCCGCGACTCAGGCCGCAGATCACGCCGCGGGCGCTGTCGTCCCACCAGGGGGCGCCGAGGCCGGTCAGCGCCGGCACGAAGTACACCCCGAGGGTCGAATCAACGGAGGCGGGAAGGGTGTTCAGCTCATGGGCCAGCTCGGCGGCAGAGAGCTCGCTCAGGCCAGTGCTGTCCGCCATCCAGGCGACGGCATCGCCGGTGTGGGGAATATTACCCTCCAGACCCCGACACCAGCTGGTCGCCATCGTGCCAGGCGACAGTGGTCGCCAGCGCCTCGATATCGCACTGCGCCGATTTGACTGGCGCCATCACCGATGAACCGGTGCCGTAGGTGGCTTTCACGCAGCCCGCTTCGCCGAGCGCGTGGCCGAACAGCGCCGCGTGGGAGTCGCCGATCATCGCCATAATGGGAATACCGTCCGGAATGGCGGCCAGCCCTTTGGTATGGCCGAAGAGGCCGCTCGACGGTTTAATGTCCGGCAACGCCGCGCGCGGAATGCCGAACAGCGCCAGCATCTCGTCGTCCCACTCGCCGCGGTGCAGATTCAACAACTGGGTGCGGGCGGCATTGGAGTAGTCGCAGCAGAAGGCTTCTCCGGCGGTCAGATTCCACAGCAGCCAGCTGTCGATGGTGCCGAGGCAAATCTCGCCGCGTTCGGCGCGCAGGCGGCCATCGGCAGTCGCATCCAGCAGCCAGCGCATTTTGGAGGCCGAGAATAGCGGGGCGATCGGCAGGCCGGTGGCCTGTTTAATACGCTGTTCCTGACGATCGTGACGCAGCGTGTCGCAGAACGCGGCGCTGCGGGTGCATTGCCAGGTAATGGCTGCGTTAATCGGTTCGCCGCTGTCGCGATACCAGCCGATGGCGGTTTCCCGCTGGTTGCTGATGGCCAGCGCGGCGACGTTTTCCGCGCCGACGTGGGCCACCGCGCTGGCGATCACCGCCAGCGAGGCGGCCACCAGCGCCTCGCCCGACTGCTCCACCCAGCCGTCGCGCGGCGTTTGGAGCGCCAGCGGCTGCGAGAATTTGACGATAACCTTGCCCCGGCTATCCAGCACCACCGCTTTGGCGTTGGTGGTGCCCTTCATCCAGGGCGATGATGAACTCTTTTGCTGTCGCCTGCATCGTGCTCTCCTCGGTCACCCGGTGTCCTGGAACAGCGGAGACGGGATATCTTCCACCGTCTCATGCGTTTACGCAGGCCATGATGTGACATTTCGTTATCATCTTCTTAATCACTGAATATATATTCGATAGTGATTATTTATTTGATACCTTAAGCCACAAACCCGGTGACGGGCTACCGGAAAAATCATCAATTGTGCTGGCAATCACATTTCGCCGATCGGCGAAAGCGGCGGCAGGCGACTGGAGTGGTAGATTAACTCATTGAATTTCAATGCATTAAATGAGGCAGCCCTGAGGCTAAAAAAGCGCGTCAGGGCGGCAGAGAGGAAAAACAGCGCGGCAGGTTAGTCGCTGACCAGCATGCGGGCGGTAGGATAATCGGTGATTAAAACGTCAATGTAGCCGCCGGTGAGGGCGCCTTTGATGGCCGCGACTTTGTCAGTGCCGCCGGCCAGCGCGACCACGTTCGGGCATTTTTTGACCTTCTCCAGCGCCATGCCGATCACCGGATCTTCATCATCGCGTAACACCGGATGGCCGTTTTTGTCGTAGTAGTGCAGGCAGATATCGCCCACCGCGCCGCGCGCCGCCAGCACCTGCAGCATATCTTCGTGATAGTAGTTCCCGGAGGTTTTCAGCAGCTGGGAGGGTTCGAGAATGCCGATGCCGACGATGGCGATATCCACCTCGTCAAAGCGCGACACTACGTCCGCGACGTCCTTGCTGGCCAGCAGCCGGTTGCGCTCCTCCATGGATCCTTCGATGCTCTGTGACGGCAGCAGCCAGGCGTCGCAGTTCAGGCGCTGGGCGAGGGTCTGGGTAAGAATCGTCGCCTGCACGTTACCGTTGGGCCCGACGCCGCCGAGCAGCTGGATCACGCCGCTGGCCTTCAGGTTCTGCGCATGAACTTCATCGACCATCGCGCGAATGGTTGAGCTCCAGGAGGAGACGCCAATCAGATCTTTTGGCCGCAGACGGGTTTCCAGGTAGTGGGCGGCGGCGGAGCCAATCGCCCGCTTAATGGTGTGATCGCTGGCCTCTTCCTCGGTATCCACCACCACCGCCTGCTTAAGACCGTAGCGATCCTCAAGCCCTTTTTCGAGCTTCAGAAAAACTGTTTGACGGCTGTACGACGCTGATTTTCGACGACGCCCTCTTTCTGGCAGCGGGTAATGGCGCGGGAGACAAATGACTGTGAGAGCGAGAGAAGTTGGGCGATATCAGACTGCTTTCGTCCTTCCAGGTAGTAAAGCGTGGCAATCTTAACCAATAGCCGTTGTTCATCCTGCTTAGCCATATTAATCCTCGAAAATCATTTATCGCCTGTGTTCAGACGCTTAGCGACAGCCATTTTATTTAGGGTATAGAGGCTTCTATCATACGCGAAAAAAAATCACACTTAAGTGTGACAGGCATCTAACTTTTGCCAATCCTCAAAATCGACTATGGACAAAAACAAAACAGCCAGGTCATAATCGAATAAAGAATCATCATTGAATATATATTCAAGGCGATTCCAAGTCAAGTGTTTCTCCGGGCTAAGTCCGGAGCGGGAGGCAGAATGTTCCTGAGTAGGGCGCTGTGGCAGAAGGCTTACCACCCGGCATAGGGATATCTGGTTTTTTAGTTCTTGCTGGAATAAATATTCCATGCTGAAAATAAATTCAGAGGTGTGAAATGAATCCCTACAGATTTGATATTCAGACGCTGGAGCGTAAAGCCCGCGCGGTGCGGCGCCACATAGTGCGCTTAAACGCCAATAGTCCGGCCGGCGGCCACACCGGGGCCGACCTCTCGCAGGTCGAATTGTTAACCGCACTCTATTTCCGCGTTCTCAACGTCGCGCCGGATCGGCTCGACGACCCGCAGCGCGATATCTATATCCAGTCGAAAGGCCACGCGGTGGGCTGCTACTACTGCGTCCTGGCGGAGGCCGGCTTCTTCCCGGTCGAGTGGCTGGAGACCTACCAGCATGCTAATTCCCATCTCCCTGGCCACCCGGTGCGGCAGAAAACGCCGGGTATTGAGCTGAACACCGGCGCGCTGGGCCACGGTTTGCCTGTTGCGGTGGGGCTGGCGCTGGCCGCGAAGAAAAGCAACAGCACCCGCCGCATTTTTTTGATCACTGGCGACGGCGAACTGGCGGAAGGCAGCAACTGGGAAGCCGCCCTGGCAGCGGCGCATTACGGTCTGGATAACCTGGTCATTATTAATGATAAGAACAATCTCCAGCTGGCCGGGCCGACGCGCGAAATCATGAATACCGATCCGCTGGCCGACAAATGGCGCGCCTTCGGCATGGCGGTCAGCGAATGCCAGGGGAACGACATGGCCTCGGTGGTCGCAGCCATCGAGGGGCTGCAGCAGAAGGGTAAACCAAACGTCATTATTGCCAACACCACGAAAGGCGCGGGGATCTCCTTTATCCAGGGGCGCCCGGAGTGGCACCACCGGGTGCCGAAAGGTGAAGAGATCGCTCTGGCGCTGGAGGAACTGAAAGATGAGTAATGCAGAACACCTGGCTAACGTCATGGTCGAGGCCTTTATCGCCGCCGTGGAAAGCGGTGTCGATCTGGTGCCGGTGGTGGCCGACTCCACGTCGACGGCCAAAATCGCCCCCTTTATTAAGCAGTTTCCCGGCCGGCTGGTGAACGTCGGCATCGCTGAGCAGAGTATGGTCGGCACCGCCGCTGGTCTGGCGCTGGGCGGCAAAGTGGCGGTGACCTGTAACGCCGCGCCGTTTCTCATTTCGCGGGCCAATGAGCAAATCAAAGTGGATGTCTGTTACAACAACACCAACGTGAAGCTGTTTGGCCTTAACGCCGGGGCCAGCTACGGTCCGCTGGCCAGCACCCACCATGCGATTGACGATCTGGCGGTGATGCGCGGCTTCGGCAATATCCAGATCTTCGCCCCCTCCACGCCGCGCGAATGTCGGCAGATTATCGACTATGCCCTTGCTTATCAGGGCCCGGTCTATATTCGCCTCGATGGCAAGGCGCTGCCGGAGCTGCTTGACGAGTCGTATCGCTTTGTTCCCGGCGCCGTGCTGACCCTGCGCGAAGGCGAGGACGTCGCGCTGGTGGCCACCGGTTCGACGGTGCATGAGGTGGTGGAGGCAGCGCAGCGGCTTGCCGACCTCGGCGTTCAGGCGAAAGTGGTCAGCGTGCCGTCGATCCGCCCCTGCGATACCGCGGCGCTGCTGGCGGCGCTTCGGCCGTGCGGCTCGGTGATCACCGTCGAAGAGCATAACGTCAACGGCGGTCTGGGCAGCCTGGTGGCGGAGGTGCTGGCGGAAGCCGGCGTGGGCATGACTCTACAGCGCTTGGGGATCCCGGACGGGGAGTACGCCGCCGCCGCCGATCGCGGCTGGATGCGCCAGTACCACGGGTTTGATGCCGCCGCCATCGTCGCCCGGGTGCAAAACAGGGGCTGATGGCCTGAACGCCCGTCGCGTGAAGCGCGCGGGCGTTTACTGCTGCAATGCGCAAAGCGTGATGACCTGCTCCTCCGACGCGGTCCAGTGCAGCGGATAGCGTTGCCCCGCAAACCGCAGCGCTACGGTGCTTGCCGTTACCTCCACGATCTGAAAGTCGTCGAACCCCAGCGCGCGCTGGCTTGCCGTCGGCGTCGCCTTAAACCCACTCTCTTTCGCCGAAAACGCCAGCGTCAGCGCCAGCGGGAAGGGCAGGCCGCTGTGTAACAGCACCTTTTTTTCCACCTCGTTGATAATGCTGCTCTCCAGCTCCGCCGCCAGCGGTGGCGTAAACCGGCGCTCGATATCGACCCCCACCGGCCGGTCAGTCACTACCGCCAGCGCGCGCTGGCCGCAGTGGCTGATGCTGCCGAACCAGGGCGCGGGCCATAGCGGCTGGCGCCGATCGCCGATGGCGGGAGGCTGTTTTTCCCCGACCTCGCGCAGGGCGTACACCGCGGCGATGCGCCCGGCCAGGTGCTCCGCCTGCCGCTTGCGGCCCCAGCCGCTCAGGCTGGCGTGGTAGGGCAGCCACAACAGATCTTCAGGCTGGAAAGTCGCCGGGTCGAAATCGATCTGCTGCAACGTATAGCCGGCCAGCGGCAGGGTCGGCGTGATGGATGCGCATAGGGCAAGAATACCGTGGTTGTCCCGCCCTTTATCTGCAAGGGCGGGCAGGGAGAACCGCTATCAGAAGTGGGTGTTGACGCTCAGGTACCAGGTGCGGCCCGATTCGTTGTAGGTCTCGGCGCCGGCGCCGTACATCGTGCCGGTGGCACCCCCAGTGGTCTGGGCGTTGCCCGCGCGCCAGTGGCGCTTGTCGAAGACGTTATCCACGCCGCCGGTCAGACTAACGTATTTGGTGACGTCCCAGGTCGCGCTCAGGCCGAGGATGCTGTAGGGGCTGACCTCGTTCTTCTCGCTGCCGGTAACCGGTTGACCCTTATAGTTGTACTTCTTCGGCTCCTGTTTGCCGTACCAGGTAAAGGTCGATTGCAGCGAAACATCATCGCGTACCTGCCAGCTCAGCGTGGAGTTTAGCGTGTATTCCGGGATAATCGACAGACGATCGCCGGTCTCTTTGTTCTTACTCTGCAGCATATAGGTGATGTTGTTGGTCCAGTTGACGGTCTCGCTCACCGGGACGTTGAGCGTGCCTTCCAGGCCTTCCACTACCGCTTTCGGCACGTTTTCCCACTGGTAGAGATCGGTACCTTTACCGTTTTGATAGACCGGAGCATAGCCTGCCTCAATCTTGTTGCGGTAATCGTTGCGGAACCAGGTCACGCCCGCCAGCCAGCCGTCGCGTTTAAACTCAAGGCCAATCTCTTTGTTGATGCTGGTCTCGGCTTTTAAATCTTCATTCCCCTGCAGATAGCAGCCGTCTTTGCTGGCGTAGCAGCCCTGGCCTTTGCTGTAGAGAATGTAGTTCGGGTTGGTCTGATACAGGCTCGGCGCTTTATAGGCGCGGGCGATGCCCATCTTCAGCGTGAAGTCGTCCCACAGCCCTTGGGACAGGTTAAGGGACGGACTCCAGTTGTTGCCGACGATGCTGTGGTGATCGAAACGCAGCGCCGGGGTCAGCATGGTGGTGTCGGTCAGCTCCATGTTGTTCTCAGCGAACAGGGAGAAGATCTCCGCCTGCGAGTACGGGCTGCGGCCGGTGCTGTCGTAGCCCGGAATTTCTCCTCCCGACAGCGCCTGGGTATTGGAGGCATTATCCTTCATCCGCTGCTGGTTCCACTCGCTGCCCAGCGTCAGGTTCTGATTAACCAGATAGTCGAACGGGATGCTGACTTCGCTGTGCAGCATCATATCCGCCAGATCGATATCGGTGAACTGGTTGCTGTTGAAGATCCCCTCGGTACCCCCGGCCAGACCTTCGCCTTTGCGCGAGTTGCGGGTGCGTTCGTACTGCGCCCAGTTGCTGGTGGTCACGCCGTTGTCCCAGGCGCCGTTCCAGGTGACCGAGTAGGTGTTGCGGTACAGACGGTTGGTCTCTTTGCCGTAGTTCTCTTTCACCAGGTCGTTGGAGTTGGTGTTCTGAGTGTCGCCGGCATAGAGGTTCCCCTGGCGGCTGTAGCCGGCCTCAAACTCCAGCGACTGCATCGGGGCGAATTCCCAGCGCACCAGACCATCGATGTTTTTATTTTTTACCCCTTCGCGCCCGGCCGGCAGGGTGTCGGCATAGATCCCGGTGCGTTCGGACTGATGACCCTGGTTGATGTCCCAGGCGTCGGCCTGCGTTTTGTCGAGGTTACCGAACAGGCGGAAGCTGAAATCGCCGCCCAGCGGGCCGCTGAGGCTGAAGTTGGTGCGCTTGGTGGAGCCTTCGTCTTTGTGCTCCGGGGCGTTCATATAGGTGTTCCAGGAGCCGTGCCACTCATCGCCGGTTTTTTTGGTGATGATATTCACCACGCCGCCGGCGGCGCCGTTACCGTAGCGGGCGGCGGCCGGGCCGCGAATCACTTCGATGCGTTCGATCATCTCCGGCGGCACCCAGCTGGTGTCGCCGCGGGTGTCGCGCTCGCCGCGCCAGCCGAGACGCACAGAGTTGCGGCTGGTGACCGGCTTGCCGTCGATCAGGATCAGGGTGTTTTCCGGGCCCATGCCGCGGATATCAATCTGGCGGTTATTGCCGCGCTGGCCGCTGGTGGAGTTGCCGGTCAGGTTGACCCCCGGCATGGTGCGAATGATCTCCGAGACGTCGCGCGCTGGCGGACGCTTGCGGATCTCATCGGCGGTGATGGTGGAGACGCCCGGCGCCTGCAGGTTCTGCTCGGCGGCGGTGACCACCATGGTCTCTTCCGCGGCGCTGTTTTTATCGTCGGTGGCGGTTTCCGCTGCGCTTAACGGAAAAGCAACCCCGTAAATTCCCAGATTGACCAGCAAGGCCAGGGATTTGATCCTGTTATTCATTGTTATTCCTGCCTTTTTTGTCGCCACGTTCCCCAAACGCCCCTTCCCACCGGGAGGGGAGGCGGCATAAATGTTGCCGGAAGAGGGCAAAGGCACTCCGTCGCTAGCTGAATAAGCTCTCTTCGACATGTGTTGTGAAAGACGCGCTTCCCACGGCGCGCTAATACGCTATTGCAAATGCAAATAGTTATCAATAATATTATCAATAAAGAATGACAATTAATTAAAAAAGTCACGCGATACATAGGGTTAATGACAGAATGTTAACGACAGGAAGCGAGGAGTGGTGGCGAACCCTGCAGGGTCCGCAGTCCCGGGCGGTGGATGACGCCATCGAGGTGACGTTCTGGTGGCGGGATCCGGCAGGGGATGAAACGCGTTCTCCGCGCCGTCGGGTATGGCTCTATATCACCGGCGTGACCGACCACCATCAGAATGCGCGGCCGCAATCGCTGCAACGTCTGCCCGGGACCGACGCCTGGTGCTGGCGAACCACGCTGTCGCCGACCTGGCGCGGCAGCTACTGCTTTATTCCCTCCGACCGTGACGATGATTTTTCCCCTGAGGTGTTCAGCGCTGATAAGCCGGACCGCGCGCTGCTGCGCGAAGGCTGGCGCAAACTGCTGCCGCGGGCGATAGCCGATCCGCTGAACCCGCACAGCTGGCGGGGTGGACGCGGCCATGGGGTCTCGGCTCTGGAGATGCCGCAGGCGCCGGCGCAGCCCGGCTGGGACCAGCTTAATGCAGCGCATCCTCCCGCCCATTGCCTTGAGTGGCGCAGCGCGCGTCTGGGCAACCATCGCCGGGTCTGGATCTACACCCCCGGCGAGGCTGTCGATCCGCAAACACGGCCGCTGGCGATCCTGCTTGACGGCCAGTTCTGGGCCGAAAGCATGCCGGTGTGGTCGCCACTGGCCGCGCTGACCCGCGAGGGGAGACTGCCGCCGGCGGTCTACCTGCTGATCGACGCGATCGATAACCAGCGCCGCGGGGTTGAGCTGCCCTGTCATCGCGATTTCTGGCTGGCGGTGCAGGAGGAGCTCCTGCCCCTGGCCCGCGGCCATGCTCCGTTCAGCGACCGCCCGGATCGGACGGTGGTGGCCGGGCAAAGCTTCGGCGGCCTGGCGGCGATGTTCGCCGCCCTCAACTGGCCGCAGCGCTTTGGCTGCGTGCTCAGCCAGTCAGGCTCCTACTGGTGGCCGCATCGCGATGGCCGCGGGGAGGGCTTTATCGGCGAACGTCTGCGCCAGGGCGAGGCGTCCGCGGCCGGGCTGCGCATCTGGCTGGAGGCGGGCCAGCGTGAACCGATTATTTTTCGCGCCAACCAGGCGCTGCTGGCGCAACTCACCACCACGCAGCAGACAATTTTTCTGGCGTCAGGTTGACGGCGGGCATGATGCGCTCTGCTGGCGAGGCGGGCTGACGGCAGGGCTTATCCAGCTCTGGCAGCCTCTGCTGTCGCCCCCTTAGCACAGCGCTTTACGACAGGAGTTTGATATGCAATTCAGTAACCCCTTCGACAATCCGCAAGGGCAGTTTTACATTCTGCGCAATGATCAGCAGCAGTACAGCCTGTGGCCGGGGCACTGCGCGCTGCCTGCCGGATGGACGGTAGTGTGCCCTCCGCAGTCGGTTGAGGCGTGCAACGCCTGGCTGGCGGATAACTGGCCGACACTGACCCCCGCTCATCATGCGGCATAAGGAGCTGACCATGACCACTCGTTTACCGCTGGTTGCCGCGCAGCCGGGGATCTGGATGGCCGAGCGCCTCTCCACTCTGCCTGGCGCCTGGAGCGTGGCCCACTATGTTGAACTGCGCGGCGCGCTCGACCCCGCGCTGCTGGGTAAGGCGATTGTCGCCGGTCTGCAGCAGGCAGACACCCTCAGCCTGCGCTTTGAGGAACAGGAGGGGGAAGTCTGGCAGTGGGTAGCGGCGGAGCGCACATTTGCCGAACCGCCCATCATTGACCTGCGTTTGACGCC
>OKVR01000318.1_pt1 | contig 12850 bp, 14 predicted proteins | sample 1606891 | NCBI WGS metagenome assembly OKVR01 (sample SAMN03281011, study PRJEB24777) | human gut metagenome | isolation source: fecal sample PR176 from 1 month old male Indian infant, caesarean delivered... | place: Singapore | collected 2006-01-13 | reverse complement strand
AGGCAAGGGATACTGGGAACAGCTTGCCGGATGTTCCGGAAAAGGGTCGACATGGTTGATGTCTTCCGTAATTCAGAAGCGGCATGGGGCGTGGCGCAGGAGGCGAATTGCTGATCGGCGCGAAAAGCGCTGTGGCTGCAGCTGGGGGTGATCAATGAGCAGGCCGCAGTGCTGGCCAGAGAAGCCGGGTTAAACGTGGTGATGGATCGCTGCCCGGCCATAGAGCTGCCGAGACTGGGATTAGCAAAATAACAAATACCCCGCCAGGCGGGGTTTTGTTTAGTTGCGAAGGCGCGGAGCCTGCAGCTGCTGGCGAATCGTTTTGGCCAGCTCGTCGAGGGACGGCTGCTCCGGGTGTTCGTCGCGGAGTTCGCTGCTCAGTTGCGCTTCAGCCAGATAGGTGTGGATCGGCTGACCGTCATCATCTTCCATCACTACATGGTACCAGGGCGCCGCACGCAGTTCGTCATTAGCGGCAATTTCATCCTCTTCCGGCTCCGCGAGCGAGTACTCGGGATCGACATCGACGATGACGCCCAGGTAGCCCAAGAGCGTATGGCGGACCTGTTGGCCGATACCGAATTTGCTGGCTATCATAGGCACCTCCTGGGAAACATGAATACTCCCCTATATGAGGCTCATGTTTCGTTTTTCAAGTTACATGACGCGACAGGCAAACCCCCTTCAGATACAGCCCTTCCGGGTAGGTTGCGAATCACCGGGTGGTCGGCAGCCTGACGGAACTGCTCTATAAATTGTACATCACGACCGGCATCAATTGCGGCATCCGCGATGATTTTCTGAAATAAATCGGTGGTCATCAGGCCGGAACAGGAGAAGGTCAGCAGCACGCCGCCGGGGTTCAGCAGCTGGATCGCCAGCATATTGATGTCTTTATAGCCGCGGCATGCGCCCATCAGCTGGCTTTTGTTTTCCACGAACTTCGGCGGATCCATCACGATGACGTCGAATTTCTCTCCCTGATCCCGGTACTTACGCAGCAGTTTGAACACGTCGTCGCGCACAAACTCCGCTTTGGACAGATCCAGTCCGTTGAGCTCCACGTTCTGGCGCGCAACGTCGAGCGCCTCCTGCGAGGTATCCACGCTGGTGACCTTGCGGCAGCCGCCCATCAGCGCCGACACCGCAAAGCCGCCGGTGTAGGAGAAGCAGTTCAACACCCGTTTGTCCGCCACGTAGCGACGGGTCGCCAGGCGACTGTCGCGCTGGTCGAGGTAGTAGCCGGTTTTGTGCCCGCCCTGAATATCAACCAACAGCTTCATACCGTGCTCGGTAATCGGCAGCAGCGCTGGCGGCAGTTCTCCCACCACCGGCCCCTGGGCCAGCTCCAGACCCTCTTTTTTACGCACCGCGACATCGCTGCGGTCGTAAATGGCGCAGTCCGGGAACAGGGTCTGCAGGGCGCTGATAATGGCGGCGCGCTGGTATTCGGCGCCTGCGCTGAGGAGCTGCAGCACGAAAAAGTTGCCAAAGCGGTCGATCGTCACGCCCGGCAGCCCATCAGACTCGCCGGCGATCAGACGGTAGCTGTCGAGGCCATCGCGCTCGGCCAGCCAGGCACGCCAGGTTTGCGCTTGCTGCAGGCGGCGTTCAAAGAAGGCGTTATCGATGGCTTCGTTGCGGTCGAATGTCCACACGCGGGCACGGATCTGTGACGAGGGCGAGTAAGCGCCGCGGGCCAGCCATTTTCCCTGATGGTCAACGATATCGATGGTTTCACCGCTGCGGGCTTTACCTTCCATACGGGCGACGCCGCCGGAGAAAATCCACGGATGGCGACGCAGCAGGGATTTCTCGCGTCCTTTGGCTAACACTAAGCGGGGGAATAGGGAATCTGTCATGGAGCTACCTTTAAGCAACGGGAATGTCGGCACCGAAAAATGGCGCGTAGATTAGCACACCTGGCGCACGCAAGCATCTTTCCTCCGGCAGGCGCAGGTGAGCGTTTCGGCACAAAACGCAGGCGCATCGGCACATTCACCGTGCATGGACTGTCATACCCTGTCTTCTCACCCCCAGGAGGAGAAGACGATGAAAACAGGAATGCGGATGACCGTGGCGATGGTCGCGGCAGTGAGCAGTGGCGCGATGGCAGCGCCGTTTAGCGTAAGCAGCGATGATATGCATGACGGGCAAGCGCTGGCCCAGCAGCACTGGTTTGCCGGTTTCGGCTGTACCGGAGGCAATGTCTCTCCGCAGCTGGCATGGAAAAATGCCCCAGCGGGGACGCGCAGCTTCGCGGTCACCGTCCGGGATCCTGATGCGCCTACCGGCAGCGGCTGGTGGCACTGGACGGTGGTCAATATCGCCAGCAGCGTCTTTTCGTTACCCGCTGGTGCGGGAGATAAAAACAGCGCTACACTGCCGGACGGAGCGGTGCAGGGGCGCAATGATTTTGGCTATGCCGGCTTCGGCGGCGCCTGCCCGCCGGCGGGAGATAAACCGCACCGCTACCGTTTTACGGTGTGGGCGCTGGATGTCCCCACGCTGCCGGTGAATGCCGAGGCCAGCGGGGCGCTGGTCGGGTATCTGTTACACAGCCATGCTCTCGCCAGCGCGCAATTGACGGCGACGGCCGGGCGCTAAAACAAAAGGTCGGTCTGATGGAGAGTATCCATTTTCAGCATAACGCCCTGACCGCCGCGGAGATTACCACCCGACGGCTGTGCAGGCTGCACCGCGTGCGTCTGTTTTCCCCGGCGCTCTGTCGGGTGAAACGCGGCAGCAAAGTGATTGTGCAAGGGGAGAGCCGTGTGCTGGCGACACCGCAACAGCTGATTGTGTTGCCGGCTGACGTTGAGCTGGAAGTGATTAACCAGCCGGACAACGGCCTCTTTTGCTCCGATCTGCTGTCGCTGACGCCTGAGCTGCTGACGGCGTTTAAGACCCGCTATCTCAGCGAAAAACCACCGGGGCGTCTGACTTCGCTCTGCGCCCCGGTGACCAGTGAGCTGGCTTTTATGTGGCAAAGCGTTCTGCAGGCGGTGCGGGAAGGATTATCCACTGCTTTGCAGCAGCACCAGACCATGGGCCTGCTGCTGGCGCTCCACGAGGCGGGGTATGCCGGCCCGCTGCTCGTCGAGCGGCAGCAGGATCTGTCGGCGCAGGTTCGGCAGCTGGTCATGCTATCGCCGGCGCAGGCATGGAGCGTGTCGCGGGTGGCGAAAATGCTCTTTCTCGGAGAGTCCACGCTGCGCCGTCGTCTGCAGCAGGAATCGCAGAGTTTTCGCCAGATCGTCGAGGAGGTGCGGATGGCCCACGCCCTGGGACAGCTGCAGACCACCTCGCGGCCAATAGGCGAAATCGCGCAGAACAGCGGATATCAGTCGGGATCGCGCTTTACCGCGCGCTTTCGCCAGCACTATGGTTTACTACCAAAGCACGTACGCTGAGCGAATTTGCTATCCTCAGCGTAAAGGGTAAGTCCAAAAGGAGAGGTTAATGGCCGTATCTGCACCATGGCATGGGTATACGGTTCCGTTCAGGGCGTAGGGTTTCGCTATTCCACGCAGCGGGAAGCGCTGCAGCTGGGGTTGACCGGCTATGCCCGTAATCTGGACGACGGCGGCGTAGAAGTCCTTGCCTGCGGCGAGGCGGAGCAGGTGGAGAAACTCATCGCCTGGCTGAAAGCCGGCGGGCCGCGCAGCGCGCGGGTTGACCGGGTGTTGACTGAACCCCATCAACCCACCCGCAGCTGGGACAAATTCGCGATCCTCTATTAGATGCACTTCACCGGCTTCGGCAGCCCGGCGATTTTGGTCGCCTGTTTGGCGGGGCCTTTCGGGAACAGGCGATAGAGATAGCGGCTGTTGCCTTTCTCTTCACCAAACTTGTTGGCCATCGCCTTGACCAGCATGCGGATCGCCGGTGATGTGTTGAATTCAAGGTAAAACTCGCGCACAAAGCGCACCACTTCCCAGTGCTCAACGGCGAGCGTTATCCCTTCCTGTGCGGCGATAACGTCGGCCATCGCCTCGCTCCACTCGGGTAGTATCCTTCAGATAGCCTTCGCTATCCGTCTCAATTTCGTTGCCATTCGAAAAATAAACATAACTTTTTCACATACCGCCTGAAATTGGCCGCAGTGTAGCCAAAAAAAAGGCCCCGCATAGCGAGGCCTCTGGTAGCAGGGGAGCGGTTAGTCCCGGCTGGCGAAGCCCAGGATGCTCAGCAGGCTGACAAAGATGTTGTACAGCGAGACATACAGGCTGACCGTGGCGCGAATGTAGTTGGTTTCACCACCGCGGATGATGTTGCTGGTCTCGAACAGGATGGCGCCCGAAGAGATCAGGATGAACACCGCGCTAATCGCCAGGTGCAGCGCCGGCAGCTGCAGGAACAGGTTAGCGACCATACCAATCAGCACCACCACGACGCCGGCCATCAGCATACCGCCGAGGAAAGACATGTCTTTGCGCGTCGTCAGCACGTAGGCCGAGCAGCAGAAGAAGACCAGCGCCGTACCGCCCAGCGCCAGGCCGATTAAATCGCCCATGCCGGCAGAAAGGTACGCGTTCAGCATCGGCCCAAGGATATAGCCGAGAAAGCCGGTGAAAGCGAAGGCGGAAATAATCCCGGTGGGCTTATTCGCCGTTTTATAGGTCAGGAACATCAGACCGTACATCCCCACGAGGGTCAAAATCAGCCCCGGGGAAGGCAGCATCAGCACCGTGCTGGCGGTAGCGGTGATGGCGGAAAACGCCAGCGTCAGGCTGAGCAGGAAGTAAGTGTTACGCAGAACCTTGTGCGTGCTGAGCAGCGAGGAACGGTCACGCGATGATGTAATTATGCGATCCATGAGTCACTCTCTTATGACAGATGTAATTAGGTATAAAGAATAAGAAAAACAAGCGTGAAGCCCTAATGCTTTTACCCATCTTTACTTAGTTTTTGCCGCGTTTGACTAGCATAAAATTCTACATGGATTGGAAAAAGCGATATGTTTTCGCGTTTCGCTTCGGTGAGCCGATCGAAATCTATAGGTTGCTGAAAAATATTGCTTTATTGAAATTCTGCGACTAAGTGTGGAAGGGGGAATAACTCCGTACGTTAAAGGCAAAAGGGGAAAATGACATTACATAAAAACAATCACATCACGCGAACGCTCCTGGCCGTAAGTATGATAGCAATGTTCGGCGGGGCGCAGGCGGCGCAGGTGCCGCCGGGGACTCAGCTGGCAGAAAAGCAGGAACTGGTCAGAAATAACGGCAGTGAACCTGCCTCACTCGATCCGCATAAAGTCGAGAGCGACATTGAATTCAACATCATTAGCGATCTCTTTGAAGGGCTGGTCAGCGTGACGCCTGCGGGGGCGATCCAGCCCCGACTGGCGGAACGCTGGGAAAACAAGGACAACCTGTTATGGACCTTCCATTTACGCCCTGGTCTGACCTGGTCCGACGGCACGGCCATCACGGCGCAGGATATCGTCTGGAGCTGGCAACGGCTGGTCTCGCCAACCACCGCCTCCCCCTATGCGAGCTATCCCGGCAATATGCATATCGCCAACGCCCGTGAAATTGCCCTGGGGCAAAAGGGACCGGAGACGCTGGGGGTGAAAGCGCTGGACGACACCACGCTGCAGGTCACTCTGAACCAGCCGAATGCCGCCTTCCTGGCGATGCTGGCGCACCCTTCGCTGGTACCGATCGACAAAGTGCTGGTGGAGCGTTTTGCCGATAAATGGACCCGCCCAGAGCATATCGTTACCAGCGGCCCGTATAAGCTGACCCAATGGGTGGTGAATGAGCGGTTGGTGGCTGAACGTAATGCGAAGTACTGGGATAATGCGCACACCGTTATTAATAAAGTGACTTACCTGCCCATCTCTTCCGAGGCTGCCGATGTCAACCGCTACAAAGCGGGGGAGATCGATATTGTTTATACGGTGCCGATCAATCAGTTTGCGCAGTTGCAGAAACCATGGGCGACCAGCTGGACGTTTCGCCGCAGCTGGCGACCTATTACTACGAATTCAATACTACCCGGCCGCCGTTTAACGACGCCCGAGTGCGTCGCGCGCTGAATATGGCGCTTGATAAAGATATCATTGCCGGAAAAGTACTTGGCCAGGGGCAGCGCCCGGCCTGGGTGATCAGCCAGCCGGATATCGGCGGTGTGACGCTGCACAACCCGGATTACGCCAGCTGGCCGCGCGAGAAGCGGATTGCCGAGGCGAAAAAACTGCTGGCGCAGGCGGGGTATGATGACAGTCACCCATTGGTCTTTACCCTGCTGTATAACACCTATGAGTCGCACCAGCGTATCGCCATCGCCGCCAGCTCTATGTGGAAGAAAAACCTCGGCGTCGAGGTGAAGCTGCAGAACCAGGAGTGGAAGACGATGCTGGATACCATGCATACGCATAACTTTGACGCTGTCCGCTATGCCTGGACCGCCGACTACGACGATGCCGCCACCTTCCTCAACACTTTCCGTACCGGGGATAGCGAGAACACCAGTCAGTACAGCAACCCGACTTACGATGAGGCGCTGCGCAATGCGGCGAAAGCCTCCGACGTGGCGAGCCGGGGCAAATACTATCAACAGGCGGAAGATCTGCTGGCGCAGGATGTTCCCGCCATTCCGGTCTATCACTATGTGCGTACCCATTTAGTGAAACCCTGGGTGGGAGGCTTCACGCCGGATAAGCTGGGGTATTACTACACCAAAGACATGTACATTAAAAAACACCCATCCGCTAGCGGCGACGGGCGCTGATTTTCTGCGCGAACTGCCTGAAATTCAGACGAATAACACAAAATTGTTTGTTTTTAAGGCAGTTGAACAAAATGGTGCTTTACAGCATCCGCCGAGGTGTTTATAGTGCGCCTCACACCGGAAGTGTGGCCGAGCGGTTGAAGGCACCGGTCTTGAAAACCGGCGACCCGAAAGGGTTCCAGAGTTCGAATCTCTGCGCTTCCGCCATATAAAAGAAGGGGTTACCGAAAGGTAACCCCTTTTTACTTTTCCCCTGGCCGTTCTGACGGCGCGTCATCTTCACGTCACGACTGCGCAAACCCACCCTGCCTGCAGCGTTATCGCTGGTGAAAATGTGACGATTAATCCATTTCAAATTGTTGTTATTTTAATTATTCAGTCTCACATTATAAACGGAAATGGTGCTCAGGAATAAAAAACCTGGTGCAAAATATCTTCGTCTATACTTGGAAAACGATGATTTACCTGCCATGGTGCTTTCGCAGAAACAGAGACCAGTGAGGTCAGCATGCCTGTCATTAACCCGCAAGATATCAAAGCATTACGGGCGTTGGTTGAACAGAAATTAAAATACACGCTGTGTGTTAGCTTAAATAAAGCGACAAATGGCGATATTTTTAACGCGGTGGCGCTAGCCATTCGTCATTTTCAGCAGGACCATTTTCTGACGAGCCAGGCGCGGCAGCGCGAAGAGCGAAAAAAGCGCGTTTACTACCTGTCGATGGAATTTTTACTCGGCCAGTCGCTGCGTAATAACCTGGTGAATATGAATTTACTGGACGAGATGCGCCTGGTGGTCAATGACCTGGGGTTTGATCTTGAACTGATCCTTGACGAGGAGCCTGACGCCGCGCTGGGTAACGGCGGGTTAGGCCGTTTAGCCGCTTGCTTTATCGACTCGATGGCCACCCTTGATATTGCTGCATCCGGGCATGGCATCAAATACGAATATGGGCTTTTTCGCCAGTCCTTTCAAAACGATCAGCAGGTCGAGCATCCTGATGACTGGCACTCCATGCATTCCCCATGGCTGGTGGAGCATCACGCTCAGCAAATTCTGATCCCGCTGGGGGGATATATTGAGCACAGGCGAAGATATTGATGGCAACTACAATCCGATGTGGCTCGGTTGGAAAACCATCATCGGTATTCCCCATGATTATTTTGTTTCCGGCTACCGGGATACATCAACTAACACGCTGCGCCTTTACAGCGCGGTGGCCTCTGACTCCTTTAATATCCATATTTTTAATCGCGGGGATTATATTAAGGCAGTAAGTGAGAAAATCGCCTCGGAGAATATTTCAAAAATACTCTATCCTTCCGATGAGGTCCTGACCGGAAAAGAGCTGCGTCTGACGCAGGAGTATTTTTTGGTGGCCTGTACGCTACGGGATATTTTTCGTGACTATGCCGAGGTTAATGACGACATTACTTTGCTAGCGCAGCATGTGGCTATTCAGCTTAATGACACCCATCCGGCATTAGCGGTGGTGGAGCTGATGCGGATCCTGGTCGATGAATACCGACTGCCATGGGAGCAGGCGTGGGAGATAACGCAAAATACCTGCGCCTATACCAATCATACGCTGATGCCGGAAGCGCTGGAGACCTGGCCGGTGTCGTTGTTTGAGAAACTACTGCCGCGTCATTTGCAGATTATCTTTGAGATTAACCATCGTTTCCTTGAAGAGGTGGCCCGGCGCTGGCCGGATAAACCTCATCTGTTATCTTCACTGTCTTTAATTGACGAGCATCACGATAAGCAAATTCGCATGGCTAATCTGGCCATTGTCGGTAGCCACCGCGTTAACGGAGTAGCGTGGCTGCATTCGGAACTGGTCAAAAAACAGTTGGTGCCCGACTTCTATTTTATGACCCCGGAGAAATTCATTAATCAGACCAACGGCGTCACGCCGCGTCGCTGGGTGCAGCAGGCTAACCCGGGCCTGGCAGAATTTTTACAGCAACAACTGGGGGAAGGGTGGCCAACTGATTTACCCCTGCTTTCCCGCCTGGAGGAGCTGGCCAGCGAGCCAGCCGTGATTGAGCGTATCCGGGCCATAAAATTTGCCAATAAAACCGCACTCAGTGAGCTGGTGGCTCAACGCTACGGCATCGCGCTGGATCCGCTGGCGATGTTTGACTGTCAGGTCAAACGTATTCATGAATACAAGCGCCAGTTGCTCAATATTCTGCACGTGATCGCGCTGTATCTGGATATCAAAGAGAACGGGCGCACTATCGCGCCAAAGGTGCATCTGTTTGCGGGTAAAGCGGCGCCAGGCTATCGGATGGCAAAGCTGATTATTCAGTTGATTAATACCGTTGCCCGAAAAATTAACAGTGACCCGCAGGTTGCCGGGCAGCTTAAAGTGGTATTCCTCGAAGATTATAAAGTCTCGCTGGCGGAGAAAATCATTCCCGCCACGGATCTCTCTGAGCAAATTTCCACCGCCGGCACCGAGGCGTCCGGCACCAGCAATATGAAGTTTGCCATGAACGGGGCGTTAACTATTGGCACCTATGATGGGGCGAACATCGAAATCCGCGAGGCGGTGGGGAGCGAGAATTTTTATCTGTTTGGCGCGGTGGCGGAAGAGATTGAAGAGAGCCGACGCCTTGGGCGGCATCATGGGTTCTATCATGACAACCCGGCTATCGCGCGTGTTGTCGATAGCCTGGTGTCCGGGCTGTTTTCAGCCGATCGCGAGCTGTTTGCGCCGCTGCATCAGATGCTGACAGGGGCCGATCATTACTGCCATCTGCTGGATTTCGACAGTTATTGTCTGGTGCAACGGCAGGCAATGGCCGATTTTGAACAGCCGGATCAGTGGCACCGCCGGGCCTTGCTCAATATTTGCCGGATGGGGGAATTTTCCAGCGACCGAACCATCCGCGGCTACGCCAGGGATATTTGGGGTATCAGGTGCTAAAGAGAACACATGCCGAACAGAGCAGGGACGCGTCGACGGTTATCAGCCAACATTGAGGATGAACATGAACGTTGAATTACATACTGAGCAGGGCGTCAAGGTCATTGTCCCCCTGGTTCGCCGGCTGGATGCTTCCGTCGCATCAGCGTTTAAGCAGCAGGTTCTTGAGGCTCTTGACGGTCAGACGAAAAACCTGGTGCTGGACCTGAGCCACGTCGATTTCATCGACAGTAGCTGCCTGGGCGCCCTGGTATCCATTCTCAAGAGCGTCAGTGGGCAGGGAGAGCTGGTGCTCTGCTCGGTCAATGGGACAATCCAAAACCTGTTCAAGCTCACCCGCATGGATCGCGTCTTTTCGATTAAAGAGACTCGTCAGGATGCACTGAACCTGTTGACTGCGAAATGACGCTCAGGCAGGCCTGGAAGGCCGCGGATTATCGATCGCCCGTTCATTCTTCGATAATCCGCGCCTTTGGTTTGCTCAGCAGAAGCATCACCAGCGCGACGTAGGGCATCGGCTTCCAGAAAAAGTAGCCCTGCAGTAGATGAATATTCTGGCGATTGAGATACTCAAGCTGAGCCTGAGTTTCGACGCCCTCGGCAATGATGCGCAGTGACAGCGTCCGCGCCATCTCTATCACGCAGTCCAGCAGTTTGCTTGACGGCGCCTCGTCAGTCACCCGGCCGACAAAACTCTGATCGATTTTGATATAGTCGAAAACCAGCTCATGCAGATAGGAAAGCCCGGAATAGCCGGTGCCAAAGTCGTCCAGCGCGATGGAAAACCCGCGGGAGTGTAACGCGTTGAGCTTGTCGACAACCGCCTCGTTGAGCAACAGCGGCTCCTGTTCGGTGATCTCCAGCATCAGCTTCACCGCTGTGCCCTCAAAGCCGCGCTGAAAGTGCAGGCAGTCATCGATAAACGACGGGGCGTTGATATGTGATGCGCTGATATTGACGCCGATATGGAAACCCGTCCGGCAGCTTACTGAAGATCGGCCTCATCTGGGCGGCGACCTGCGCCATCAGGCTACAAGTGAGTGGGATAATCAAGCCGGTACGCTCGGCCAGCGGAATAAAATTTCAGCGGGCGGAACGCCACTGCGCCGTGGTGTTTGGCCAGCGGGCAAGGATTTCCACGCCATAGATCTCTCCGGGTTTTCCCGTTCACCAGCGGTTGATAGTAGGGAACGATAGCGCCCTGAGCGATGGCGTAGCGCAGCCTCTCCTCTTCTGAGGTATAGACATTGAGGTATTTGCGCAACAGAAAATAAAACAGCAACGAAACAGAGAAAATCAAAAATCAGCAGCCCGGACCCATTATGAAATAAGCGGCTGGGGCTCAAAAAAGGCGACTCAGGATAGGCAATGTGAAATGGATAGTCTGGTGAGCTAAAAATATCCTGGTTCGGACCAGCGTTGAGTGGCTTCACATCGCCATATCTGGCAATCATTTGATTGTGAACCAAAAGCGCCAGCCCGCCGTTATCCTCATCGCTATACAAGGCATCGCGCAAATGGATATCGCTGATGCTGACAATGACTCTTACCTGCGCCGAACGAGTGTGATAGATCAGCACTGGCCGCTTATTCACCATCATTCTGGCGGGCATCAGCTGCAGTGGCTCATCGGGTAAAGACTCAGGATGGAGCATCAGTACCCGATTGCCCGGCAGCGACGAGCACCACACCTGGCCCTGTTTTACCAGCACAATTGTGCGCAGATGCGGCTGCAGGGCGGCCTCGGTCCCGAGCTGAAACTGGCCCTGCACGGAGCAACCGCCGCGGCTAACGTTCATCGCCGTCATCGTTGCTGCGCGGGCCTCATCCAGAATAACGGCGATTTTCTTTGCCGCCTGACGGGCGGTGGCGACATGCGAGGCCTGATCGGAATGCCACAGTTGCCAGTTTATTACGAACACGCCAGCCAGAAATACCACCAGCGCCAGGGAAAAAGGCAATCCATGCGTTTCGTCGCTTTATCTCTTTCATTTGTTGGGCATGCAATGGTGTTTGTGCATAAAGTGAACCATCTCTCTGGCAGTAAAGGCTTTTCTATGATCGTAGAAGGGAGATAACTTCCGCGATGACGGTGCATCATAAAAATATGATCGCTATCACAATACCTGCCGACAAAGGCCGGTTATATCGCGTTGACGCTACGTACCTCTTCTGCCGGTATAAAATAAAAATTAATGTTTTCTTAATATATTTTTCTGGGCCGGCTGGTTATTAGCATTTTCCAGTCCGTAGTGGCGTGCTTGCGCTATTTTTTGCTTTTTTAAGTTTATGATAATTGTTTTCATTATCATTCTTTTTTGCTGTGATTTAATCCTCTCCGCTCAGGCTATTTACCATTAATTTCCCTGGTTCATTAAGGATGCGTTCATGAAATCTCGCTTATCGCCCCTCTGTACGGCAGCGCTGGTTGCCGCTTCTCTGTTTCTGGCGCCGCAGGGGATGGCGGCTGACGGTCAGGACGGGATTGTGGTCTACAACGCCCAACACGAAAATCTGGTGAAGTCGTGGGTGGATGGATTTACGAAAGAGACTGGTATTAAAGTCACGCTGCGCAATGGCGATGACAGCGAGCTGGGTAATCAGCTGGTTCAGGAAGGCGCCGCGTCGCCAGCTGATGTGTTTCTGACCGAGAACTCACCGTCGATGGTGCTGGTTGATAACGCCAAACTTTTTGCCCCGCTGGATGCGGCCACCCTGCAGCAGGTTCCGGCACAATATCGCCCTCAGCACGGTCGCTGGATTGGCATCGCCGCGCGTAGCACCGTGTTCGTCTATAACCCGGCCAAAATCAGCGAGGCGCAGCTGCCGCACTCGCTGATGGATCTGGCAAAACCGGAGTGGAAGGGCCGCTGGGCGGCTTCGCCATCGGGGGCTGATTTCCAGGCTATCGTCAGCGCGATGCTGGCGCTGAAGGGTGAGCAGGCGACCCTCGACTGGCTGAAGGCGATGAAAACCAACTTTGTCGCCTATAAAGGCAACAGCACGGTGATGAAAGCGGTCAACGCCGGGCAGATCGACGGCGGAGTGATCTATCATTACTATCGCTCGTTGACCAGTCAAAACCGGCGAGACAGCAAAACACCCAACTGTATTACTTCAAACACCAGGATCCGGGGGCCTTCGTCAGCATTTCCGGCGGCGGCGTGCTGGCC
>OKVR01000317.1_pt1 | contig 12916 bp, 16 predicted proteins | sample 1606891 | NCBI WGS metagenome assembly OKVR01 (sample SAMN03281011, study PRJEB24777) | human gut metagenome | isolation source: fecal sample PR176 from 1 month old male Indian infant, caesarean delivered... | place: Singapore | collected 2006-01-13 | reverse complement strand
ACTTTGCCCTCTTCTCCGCCAATAAATCCAACCTTATCGGTTTTGGTCGTATAAGCAGCTGAGACACCAGCGAGATAGCCGACTTCGTTATCTCTAAAGGTCGCCGAAACGACATTATCCTTTCCTTCGATCACCGTATCAATAATGACAAAATTCGTTTCGGGATTTTGTCCCGCCGCTGCTTCGATCGAATCCGCTAAAAGGTATCCGATCCCGAAAACCGTCTTGAAGCCATTCGATACAGCCGTGTCAATGTTAGAGGCGAACTGGGCGATCTCATTGGATTGAATATAGTCATACCCGCCGATCCCGCGTTTGAACTTCTGCTCTTTTCCCCACTTCTGCAATCCTTCCCAAGCAGATTGGTTGAAGGATTTATCATCTACCCCGCTGACATCCGTAACCATCACAACACTATGATCGCTATCCTCTTTGCCTGTTGCACTGCTCTTATTTCCACCACCGCACCCGCTGATCGTCATTAAAGCTGCCATTGCAACAACACCTAAAGAAAAAAAGTTTTGTGTTTTTCATTTTGAAATCCTCCTATTTTTGTTAGCGCTTACTTTATTGCGCACTTTTATCGTTAAACTAGCTCTTCGATTCTTGGCATCGCACTTTGCGCTCCTAGCCCTTGAACCGTCTTACTGGCAGCAAGATTAGCAAATGTGATCGCCTTCTCCAATTCTTGATCCTTGGCATACGCCACTGCAAATGCCGCATTAAAAGTATCTCCAGCTCCAGTCGTATCAATCACGGGCACCTTATAGCTTGGGACCTCCATTAATTTTTCTCTATCATGATATCGAACACCTTTCGCACCATACGTCATAATGTCTGATTGGGATGCTCCCGCAAAACAGTCTGAGCATCCTGCTGAAACAATTGATTGATTTCAATCTCATTCGGTGTTAAAAATGTTACTTTAGCTAAATATTCAGGCGCGATTTCTGGAGTTGGCGCTGGGTTTAATATCAAATGCACGTCATTTTCCGCACAAAAATCAATTAGGTATCTGATCGTTTCGATTGGAATCTCACATTGCGTGATCACAATATCGGCAGCTAAAATTTGTGCCTGATACTTATCAATCAATGAACGATCAACACACGCGTTAGCCCCTTGCACGAGAATGATCGAATTATCATTTTCTGCAATCGTGATGTAGGCAACGCCCGTTGGTTCAGCGACCTTTTTGATGCATGACGTATCGAGCATATTCTCTTGAAAATTTTTTAAGACAATCTCACCATAAGCATCTTCGCCGACACACCCAATCATCGTCACATCTGCACCCAATCGTGCCGCAGCAACCGCTTGGTTAGCACCCTTTCCTCCTGGCAGCATTTTCACTATCGGTGCCAAATCATCGTCTCGCCAATCTTAGGAAAACGGTACTGCTTGAACAATCATAATTACCAAATTGATGCTTCCAAACAACAACGACTTTCATTTAAACTCACTCCTCGTTTGTATTCATTCACACACTCGATTTTTAAATCGTTTACAAATTTTCAAAGAGAACAACCGATCTCAATTTTTAAATAAGTTGCCTCTCTCTGGTTTCAACTATCTATTTTGCTTCTGCATAGACATCTGAATACATTCGGATACACTCTTCAACCAGATCCCAAAAATGCTCCGCATTGATCTTCTTACCTACATTTGACATTCGACGGCTGACCTAGCACATACAGCTCATCACAAACGGTCCGACCATAGCAAGGTCCACGATTGATATCGATTTCGACATACATTTCCTGTGTTTCAAATATCTCTGGAGAAATTAGATAACCCACACATGTAGCATCATGCAGAGGACCCGCAGCTAACCCAAAGCATTCAAATTGGCTTTTCAACGTGAAGCGCATAATGTCACCAAATAGCTTCCCTGCGACATTCCCAACGCCTTCCATACGTTCGATAATATCTTCTGTACAAATTGTTTGATGCGTTAGATCAAGCCCCATCATAACAATCGGTGCACCAGAACTAAAGACGACATGGGCTGCCTCTGGATCGGCAAAAATGTTAAATTCAGCAGATGGTGTGAAGTTCCCTGTTCCATAAGCGCCGCCCATCAAAACAATTTCTTTGATTTTTGGAATGATCAATGGCTCCATTCGCATCGCCACTGCAATATTGGTTAACGGACCAACCGGAACAAGTGTGATATCCCCGTCGCTCGCCAACAACGTATCAATGATATATTTAACCGCATGTGTTTCTTCTACTTGCCGATGTAATGGACCAAAAACTGGACCGTCCAAACCAGATTCCCCGTGAACGTTATCAGCTACTACTTGTTCCCGCACCATCGGTTTTGGCATCCCTGCATAGACTTTCGCATCAATGCCCAGCAATTGACAGACATTCAATCCATTCACCACTGTTTTGTCTAGCGTTTGATTTCCTGCTACAATAGTGATCCCTAACAAATCAATTTTCGGATGTGCCGCTGCCATCAACATCGTAATCGCATCATCATGTCCCGGATCGCAATCAATCATAATCGGCAGTGCCATAGCAGCTCCTTGTTGGCGTTGTTCTGTGACCAGACTAACGCTGCGGCGCGAGGCAGACGAGATAGTGTGCAGAATAGTGTGATGACAAGCACGGTTGCAGCGGCAATCGCACGGTTAGTCGCGGCGGTCCTGCGTCATCAGGCCTCGCCTTGCGGTGGCGGAAGCTAGCGCCCGCCGCGGCGCGATAGAATAAAAATCGCTAATCCTTACGGATATTAATGGTTTGCTTTTTCGGCGAGGGGATTCTTATCCTTAAGAAAACTCAAGAGGTTATGACGATGAAAGATGTAGTAGATAAATGCAGCACCAAAGGCTGCGCCATTGATGTCGGGACGATCATTGATAACGAGGACTGCGTCTACCGGGCTGAGAAATTATTCCCGAGCCGCGAGGAAGCGGAGTCAACCGTAGACGCCGTTCGCGAGCGTGCCGCGGCGGCGGCGCCCGCCAGTGAACCGCCGCAGGTTGACTACACCATCGCCGCCGCCGGCGACGAGGTGAAGCTCGATCTGTCCATCGCCTTCTCCTGCCAGGCGGAAAAGATCATTTTCGAATTGTCCCTAAGAAACCTGCTTTAATCAGCGTCCTGGGCGCCAGCGCCTGAGAATAACGACTTCGCCCGCGAATCCGCGGGCGAAGTCGAGCGTTACTCGAAGCGCCAGGCGAGGTTCAGTCCGATACCGTAGTTGCGTCCGGGCGCGGGCTCGTAGTAGCGTCCGTTGGACTCGTTAACGATGACGGACCCGACGTACTCGCGGTCGAACAGGTTGTCGACCCGGCCGAACAGATCCATATCCATCCTGCCATAGCTCCACTTATAGCCGGTCGTCAGGCCGACCACCGTCCAGGACGGAGCTTTGGCGGTGTTTTCGTCATTCGCCATGATGTCGCTCATGTAGCGAATATCGCTTCCGGCGTACCAGCCCTGCTCAGGCTGATAGCCGAAGGAGGCGTAGCCCATATTGCGCGCGATCCCCGGAATACGGTTACCGTTGCAGCTGGCGTCGCCGCAGACGTTGGTGCGATAGGTCGCGTCCAGCCAGGTCCAGGCCGCCTTCAGGCGCCAGCTCTCGCCAAACTGCTGATCCAGTCCCAGCTCCATGCCCTGACGACGGGTCTTGCCGGCGTTTTTATAGCTGGTGCGCCCGCCGCTGCTGCTGTCGACCACGATCTCATTATCGGTATCAGTCTGGAACAGGGCGGCGGTGAGCAGCCCATTGCCGATCCGCGTCTTGCTGCCGATCTCCACCGTGTCGTTGGTGGAGGGCTTCAGGCCGAAATTAAGGCCGCTCTGGTTATCGGAGCGGTATGACAGTTCGTTGATGGTCGGCGTCTCGAAGCCGCGGCCGGCGGAGAGGTAGACGTTCCACGCGTCGGTCAGGGCATACTTCAGCGAGCCTGCGGGCAGCCATTTGTGATAGCTGGCATCGCCGCTGTCATCGCCATTGCCCGGCGTGATGTAGTAGTCATTCGAATCGAACCATACCGAGCTGTAGCGCACCCCGGCATCGAGCGAAAGTTTGTCGGTGAGCTGCCACTGGGTCTGCAGGTAAGGGTCGACGTTCCACATCAGGTTGCGTTCGTTACGACGCAGCGCGCCCTGTTCGCCATACTGCGGCGCGCCGTTGACCATCACAAAGTTTTCATAGCCTTTGCGGCGCTCGCTCATGTTCTCGTAGTCAAGACCGGCGGTCAGGGTGACCGGCACCAGCAGCTCCCCGCGATGGGTCAGCCGGGTATCGATCCCCTGGTAGTGGCGGGTGAGGTCAATCACCCCGCCGGCGTGGCTCGGCTTCAGCTGCGGCGCGCGCGGGATCGACTGGAACTGGGTGGTTTCGCGTTCCCCGGCGTACATCATGACGCTGAGATCGTCCTGGGCGCTCAGCTGGCGCTCATAGCGCAGACCGGCCTGGGTCTGCCGGGTATTTTGCGGGTATTATACTGGTCGCCGCGCGGCGACTGGCGCGGGTTATCGCGCCATTCATCGGCGGTTAAGCCGCCGGCGTCATTGGCTTTGATATCGACGCTATTCAGCAGCAGAGTCAGCTTACTGACGTCGTTGATACGCACCCCCAGCCGGGCGTTGGCCAGATTTTTGCGCGCGCCGCTGTGATCGCGATAGCCGTGGGTGGTGAAGCGGTTAGTCGACACCGTGTAATCCACATCGCCCGCGTGGCTGCCGTCGCCAACGGCGCCGGTGGCTTTCATTCCATAGTGCCAGGTGCCAAAGCTGCCATAGTAGCTGCTGGCTTCCACGGTGGGCGGCTGGGTGCCGGTCTGGCTGGTGACGTTGATCACCCCGCCGGACGAGTTACCGTAGAGGGCAGAGAAGGGGCCGCGCAGCACCTCAATGGTGTCGACGCTGCCGATATCGATATTGGACGTCTGCCCCTGGCCGTCGGGCATGGTCGCCGGAATGCCGTCCACATAGATGCGCAGCCCGCGCACGCCGTAGGTGGAGCGGGAGCCAAAGCCGCGAATCGACAGCTGCAGATCCTGGGCATAGTTTTGCCGGTTCTGCACCTGCAGGCCCGGCACGGCGCCCAGCGATTCAGAGAGGTTGACGCGCGGCGCGGCCTGGCGCATCTCATCGCCATTGACCACGCTGACGGCGGCGGGGGTATCCAGTTCAGAAACAGTGGTTGGCGCAGCGGTCACCACCATGGTTTGTTCATCGGTGGCCTGGGCGGCGGCGATGAGCGGCAGCAGCAGGGCCGGCAGGGCCGCGTGACGCACGGATAGGATTTTCATCGATAGTACTCGGGAGACGAACCAAATGGAACATATGTATATATGTTACCCCGTTTGTAAAATATTTGAAAATTATTAACTGCCGTTGGTTAACGGATAGTGCTTCAGGCTGACGAATTTACCGGGCAACAACAATTAGCGCTCCACTTTGAGATGATTAATGATTACTATTCGCATTCAAAATAAGGCGGAGCCATGACTTTGCCGCCGGAAGCGATGTCGGGTCAGCACATACAGGTTCATCAAAGGGAGTCGTCATGTCATTACGTCAGTTTGCCGCGCCGCGTCTGCGCCATTCACTGTTATTCACTTCTCTGCTGCTGGCAGGCAGCTTTAGCGCCCACGCCGCGGAAGAGATGCTGCGCAAGGCCGTCGGGAAAGGGGCCTACGAAATGGCCTACAGCCAGCAGGAGAACGCGCTGTGGGTCGCCACTTCGCAAAGTCGTTCGCTGGACAAAGGGGGATTGGTTTATCGTCTTGACCCCTACCACCCTCGACGTGACGCGAGATTATTCACAACGATCTGAAGCCGTTTGGCGCCGCTATCAACCATGCCACCGGTACGCTGTGGTTTGGTAATACCGTCGACAGCACCGTCACCGCCATTGACGCCAAAAACCGGCGCCGTGAAGGGGCGACTGGTGCTGGACGAGCGTCAGCGCAGTGAACCGTGCGCCCGCTGCAGCCGCGCGAGCTGGCGGTCAATGAGCAGACCAACACTATCTACATTACCGGTCTGGGCAAAGAGAGCGTGATTTGGGTGGTGGATGGCGCTACCCTGAAGCTGAAAACGACGATTACCGGCACCGGGGCGATGGCCACCGGCCTGGCGATCGATCCGCAGGCGAAACGCCTTTATACCACCAACGCCGACGGCGAACTGCTGACCATCGACAGCGAGAACAACACCATTGTGTCGCGCAAAAAATTGCTGGATGACGGCAAGGCGCATTTCTACCTTAACCTGAGCCTCGATACCGCCGGCCACCGCGCCTTTATTACCGACAGCAAGCAGCCGGAAGTGCTGGTGGTCGATACCCGCGACGGTAAGGTGCTGGAGAAAATCGCCGCGCCGGAATCGCTGGCGGTGCTGTTCAACCCCACCCGCAACGAAGCCTATGTGACGCATCGTAAAGCGGGGGAGGTGAGCGTTATCGACGGCAAGAGTTATAAGGTGGTGAAGACCTTTAAAACGCCGACCCATCCCAACAGCCTGGCGCTCTCTGATGACGGCAAAACGCTGTACGTCAGCGTGAAACAAGCTTCCAGCCGTGAGAAAGAGGCCACCGCCCCGGACGATGTGATCCGCATCGCGCTGTAAGGTCCCCGGGCGCGACGACCACTGCCACCGGTGGTCGCGCCCGGCATCTCACCCTCTGTTACAAACGCGTATTGGCCTGATAAACCAGATGGTTATACACTTACCCCTTTCCCGCCTCGCGCGGGCAGTGGTAATCAGTGGAGATAAAATGAAAAAGCCATTTATGGTGATTTGCGCCGGCGCGATGCTGGCCTTGCTGGCGGGCTGTTCGTCCAACTACGTTATGACCACCAAAAGCGGTCAGACGATCGTGACTCACGGCAAGCCGCAGCTGGATAAAGAAACGGGGATGACCAGCTATATCGATGAGTCTGGTAATAAGCGGGAAATTAACAGCAGCGACGTGTCGCAGTTGGTTGAGGATAACTAAGTCCTGACCTCCCGGTTTGCCCGCGATGGACAAACCGGGAGTCCTGCCATTTACTGCTTGAGCGTCGGCGCTGTGCTGTGAATCGCATGCACGCGTTTTACGCACGCCAAACCAGCCCGCCACCAACAGCACCGCCAGCAACGGGGATGGAGCCAATGGTATAGGTGCCGTTCGGATAATCGAAGGCCATCAGCACCAGCACGCTAAACAGGAACAGTAGCGTCAGCCACGAGGTGAACGGCGCCCCCGGCATTCTGAAGCTCACCTGAGCCGCTTTCCCTTCCTTAATCGCTTTGCGCAGACGCATCTGACACACCACGATAAAGCCCCAGGAAGCAATGATCCCCAGCGAAGCGACGTTGAGGACGATCTCAAACACCTGCGACGGCACCAGATAGTTGAGGAACACCCCGACCACGTACACCGCCAGCGTCGCCAGGATCCCGGCGTAAGGGACGTGGTGACGGCTCATCTTCGACATGAACTTCGGCGCGGAGCCCCCCCATCGACATGGAGCGCAGAATACGTCCGGTGCTGTAGAGGCCGGAGTTAAGGCTGGAGAGGGCGGCGGTTAATACCACGATGTTCATCACGCTGCCGATGTACGGCACGCCCAGTTTTGAGAAGAAGGTAACAAACGGGCTCTGTCCCGCCTGGTAGGCGTTCCACGGCAGCAGCAGCACCAGCAGCACCACCGACCCAACGTAGAACAGGCCGATACGCCAGATCACGCTGTTGATGGCCTTCGGCACCATCCTCTCCGGATCTTTACACTCACCGGCCGCGGTGCCCACCAGCTCAATGGAGGCGAAGGCGAAGACCACGCCCTGCACCAGCACCAGCGCCGGCAGAAGGCCGTGCGGGAAGAAGCCGCCGTTATCGGTGATCAGGTGGAAGCCTGTGGCATTACCATCCAGCGGCTTACCGGAGCCGAGGAAAATGGTACCGACCACGAGAAACGCGACGATCGCCAGTACTTTGACCAGTGCGAACCAGAACTCCATCTCGGCGAACCACTTCACGCCGATCATGTTCATGGTGCCAACGATGGCCAGCGCGCCAAGGGCGAAGACCCACTGCGGCACATCGCCAAAGGCGCCCCAATAGTGCATATACAGCGCCACGGCGGTGATATCGACGATCCCGGTCATTGCCCAGTTAACGAAGTACATCCAGCCGGCCACGTAGGCGGCTTTTTCGCCGAGGAATTCCCTGGCATAAGAGACGAAGCTGCCGCTCGAGGGGCGGTGGAGAACCAGTTCGCCGAGCGCGCGAAGAATAAAGAAAGAGAAACGTCCGCAGACCAGATAGACCAGTGCGAGCGCTGGCCCTGCCATTTGTAAACGTGCCCCGGCGCCGAGGAACAACCGGTACCGATGGCGCCGCCGATGGCAATCATCTGTACCTGACGGTTGCCCATCGCTTTGTGATAACCCGCTTCGTGTGAGTTGAGCCAGTGGCGTTTTTGCAGCATGGTGCTCCGCTGCAGTGTCGTGTTTCGTATTCATTGATGTATCAGTTTCCTGTCAATGCCCATGTTTGCAGCCGGTGTGGAGGACGGCTGGCACATTATGCTGGCTTTCTCATCATTCTGACGTAGGAGATAAGCTCAGACATGGCGCTGAATCCTACACGTAACCTAATAGTTACGCACCTAAAACATTTACCGATAGCATTTGACAGATTTATCAATGAGATCAGCGTCGCAGAGTTTCCCGCAACAGAATGAAAGCGCTGGTATGTTGGCGTCGACTGGGGTAATAGCGAGGCTGTCCGGGGACGGCGTGGGGCCAGTTCGCCTGCTGGCGCATTCGTTGGTCACAGGCGATAGCCAGCTGTTCGCCGAGTCGCAGCCCAGCGTTTAACCGGTCATCGACGACCACCGTTTGGCCATTATCATCAGTGCTTTTGATGTTAATATCCGGATATTCCAAGCATAAATGGCTTCAGCGTCAGTCACGGCGGGGATGCGCAGACGGGAGAAGCATGACGCCTGCCTGCCGAAGAGCAGAATGAACAGAGCGGTTAAGCCTTAGTGTTTAATTCATTCTGGCGGCGCAGGTATTGTAAGATGCAAGATCAGACCCATAGCGCCAGGCGACCCCACACAATGACCCCCTTACACTTTCATAAATATCACGGACTGGGTAATGATTACCTGGTATGCCATCGCGCCGTTGCCGACCAGCTGAGCAACGAGCATATTCGCAATTCTGTGCCATCGCCACTATGGCGTTGGTTCCGATGGTCTGCTGATCGACAGCGGCGATCAAACCCATCCCACGCTGCGTATAATCAATCCGGACGGCTCCGAGGCGGAGAAAAGCGGTAATGGGCTACGGATCTATGCGCGCTATCTGTTTGATATCGGTCGCGTCGGCCATGAGCCGTTTTTTAGTGCACACGGCGGGCGGAGATGTCTATTGCACCGTGGAGAGTGAGTTTTCATCAGATTAGCGTGGATATGGGGCGGGCGAATTTCAATCCGGCGGCGTTACCCGCCTTAGTGAATTTGCCCGAGGCGGTGAATTATCCGTTGACGCTGGCGGATGAAACCCTGTCCGTCGTGCTGGTCTCCATGGGCAATCCCCACTGCGTTGTCCTCGTGGATAAGCTCGACCTGGAACAGGTTCATCGTTTAGGACCGCAAATTGAACATCATCCCTTATTCCCCAAACCGCTGCAATGTGCAGTTCGTGGAAATTTGTCGATCGCCATACCCTGAAGATTGGTATCTGGGAGCGGGGCGCCGGGTTTTGACGATGGCCTCCGGGAGCAGCAGCTGCGCGGCGGCCAGCGCCATGCGCCGGTTAGGGAAGGTGGACGATCGGGTGGATGTCAACATGCCTGGCGGCCAGCTGTGCATCACCTTCGGCGCGGATTTTCAGGTGAATATGCGCGGTCCGGTGCATAAGATCGCCAGCCTGACGCTGGATAAAGACTGCTTTGTCGGCGGCGGCGTCATCTTCAATGACGAGGCATGACAGAGGGGGCGGTAAGCCTGACATTAAGCCCCTTCAGGATCCGCCGACGGCCCGTTTGCCGAACAAACGATGGTGGCATGATCCCACCAGGCATTGTGCTTAACGTTGGTGGCAAGGACGCTAAACTGCGCCTGCTGTATCTCATTCAGTAAAGCCGGGAGGGGTTTAAGCGTACGCCAGGGCTGCCCCTCTTTCAGGAGATGATGCTTGACAGGATCGTAAGTGGCGAGGTCTTCAGCATAACGAGGAAGCCCGCACATCGAGCCGATCACCAGCCGGCCTGCGGGTTTCAGCAATCTTCTCGCCTCGGCGAAAAAACGGCGACGCTCATCTTCCAGCAGACAATGTAAACAGCTGCCATCAATGATTAAGGCAAACTGGGCATCCTCACATTGAGAAAGATGACAGACGTTGCCGACGAAAAATGTGGCGTCCAGACCCGCTTGCTGAAAACGGTCTTCTGCCCAGCGGATCGCCGTTTCGGACACATCAACACCCGATACGGCATAGCCTCTTTCCGCCAGATACTGGGCTGCCATGGCACCATTGCCACATCCCAGTTCAAGTACCGGCGCGCCGGGAGCGGGTAAATAGCCATGGGCATCCAGCCAATGAAATGTTTTTTCTTGTTGTATCTTTGCCCTGGCAAAACCATCACCCGCCCAGGCGCTGGCTCCGTTGGCTAACAGTTGTCTGTAGCGGGCTTCATAGGGGTTCATCCTGAAAACACCTTTTATCATTGATAAACATCACTACTATATACGCCATTTAACATTGAAATAAGTATTCGTTTGGCTACCAGGGTGAAACAGAGATGAACATCAACGTGGTCGGCACCAGCGGCTCAGGCAAATCCACTCTGGCCCGGCGCCTGGCGCACCGGCTGGGACTACCCTGGATCGAGCTCGATCGCCTGTACTGGCGGCCGAACTGGCAGGGCACGCCGGATGAGGCGTTTTTCGCCGCTATTGCCGCCGCTACGGCCTCGCCGGGCTGGGTGCTGGATGGCAATTACAATCGCAGCCGCGGGGTCAAATGGCGCGAGGTGGATCTGGTGATCTGGCTGGATTATGGCCTCTGGCGCACGCTGCGCCAGGCGGTGTGGCGGGCCGCGAGCCGGGCGTGGCGACAACAGGAGCTATGGCCGGGCACCGGCAACCGCGAGAGTTTCCGCCGTTCGTTCTGCAGCCGGGAATCCATCATCCTCTGGACGCTGAAGACCTGGCGGCAGAATCGTCGACGCTATCTGGCCGATATGCAGGATCCGCAATATCGGCATATTCGCTTCGTCCGGCTGCGCAGTCCGCGGCAGGCCGAGGCGCTGCTCCGCGAGCTGGAAGCGCAGCGGTCAGGCGGGCATATCTAATTTTCAGCAGTACACATGTGAATTAATTGTTTCTCAATAGTTAGCAGAGATTTTAATAATGCAGGCACGTACTTTCATATGAGCCTGCGAAATGTCTTATCGAATCAGTATCCTGGATAAAAGTCCGCTTGCCGCCGGGGAAACCGCCGCGCAGGCGCTGGCGCGCACATTAACGCTGGCGCAACACGCCGAAGCCTGGGGCTATCACCGCTTCTGGGTCGCCGAACACCACAATACCGATCAGCTGGCGAGCCCCTCTCCGGAGCTGGTTATCGCCTGGCTGCTGGGCCACACCCGGCGCATTCGTCTTGGGTCCGGCGGCGTCATGCTCCAGCACTACAGCCCCTATAAAGTCGCGGAAAACTTTAACCTGCTGGCCGCCCTCGCGCCGGGTCGCATCGATCTCGGGGTGGGCAAGGCGCCTGGCGGCCTGCCGCTCTCCACCCGCGCCCTGCAGCAGGGCCTGCATCAGGAGGAGAAAGGGACCTTTGCCGATCAGCTGGCGCAGCTGGATAACTGGCTGTCACTGACTGAGCCAGGGGGAGAGGAGAACCTGCGCGCCACGCCGATCCCGCCGCGCCGGGCCGACGGATTTCTGCTCGGTGCCAGCCTGGAGAGTGCGGAACTGGCCGCCCGTCTTGACTGGAACTTTGTCTTTGCGGCCCATCTCAATGGCGACAGCGCGCTGCGCCGTACGGTGATCAACCGCTGGCGCGAGCTCAAGCCCGCGTGAGGCGATCGTCGCCGTGCAGGTGGTGGTGGCTGACGATCCGGCCACCGCCGCTGCGCTGGCGCAGCAGGTCGAGGTGTGGGGCGTCGAGCTGGAGAACGGCCAGCGGGTGACCGTCGGCAGTGAGGCTCAGGCCGTCGCCTTTGCCCGCCAGGCTGGCAGCCGGCCGACACGCATCCACCGCCGCGAATCTTCACTGATCTCCGGTACTCCCGAACAGGTTAAAGCCCGGCTTGACGCGCTGCAGGCGGAAGATCAGCTGGATGAACTCATCATTGATACCCCCCATTAGCGACGGGCCAGCGCGCCTGCACTCCCTGCGCCTGCTGGCGCAGGCTCACTACGGCAAGGAGGTGCTGAATGTCCTTTGAACAACAACTGATTAGCTGGCGGCGCGAGCTGCACCAGAACCCGGAGCTCTCCCTACAGGAAGTAGCCACCACCGCGCGGATCCGCGACTGGCTGCAGAGCGGCGGGCTGACTCTGCTGCCCTTCGATCTGAAAACCGGGCTGGTCGCCGAAGTCGGCAGCGGCGACAAGGTGATTGCCCTGCGGGCGGACATCGACGCGTTGCCCATCGAGGAGGCGACCGGTCTGCCTTACCGCTCGCAAAATGAAGGGGTGATGCATGCCTGCGGCCATGATATTCACACCAGCGTGATGCTGGGGGCGGCGCTGCTGCTGAAGGATCGGGAAGCGGAACTCCCGGGGCGGGTACGGATCCTGTTTCAGCCGGCGGAAGAAAATTTTGGCGGCGCGAAAACCCTGATCCGCGCCGGGGCGCTGGAGGACGTGTCGGCGATCTTTGGTATGCACAATGAGCCCGGCCTGCCGGTGGGCGAATTTGCCACCCGCGGCGGCGCGTTCTA
>OKVR01000315.1_pt1 | contig 12970 bp, 20 predicted proteins | sample 1606891 | NCBI WGS metagenome assembly OKVR01 (sample SAMN03281011, study PRJEB24777) | human gut metagenome | isolation source: fecal sample PR176 from 1 month old male Indian infant, caesarean delivered... | place: Singapore | collected 2006-01-13 | reverse complement strand
TGTCAAAGCGTTCGCTAAAAGCGCCATCGACGCCCAGCAGCCCTACATCGCCAACCCGGAGGCATGGCTGAAACAGCCGGACAACATCAGCAAGCTGGCGCGCCTGAGCGGGGTGCCGGAAGCCGATGTCCCGGGGCTGGTGAAGGGCAATACCTATCTCACCGCCGCTGAGCAGGCGCAGGCGCTGAACGGGCCGGTCAATCAGGCCATCGTGGATACCGCGCGCTTCCTGAAAGAGCAGGGCAAAGTGCCTGCGGCGGGAACCGATTATCGTCAGTACGTGACTGACCGCTTTGTGAAGTAAAGGAGGCGGCGATGCTGCAAATCTCGCATCTTTCCGCCGACTACGGCGGTAAACCGGCGCTGGCGGATATCAACCTGACGCTGGAGAGTGGGGAGCTGTTGGTGGTGCTGGGGCCCTCGGGCTGCGGTAAAACTACCCTGCTGAACCTGATTGCCGGATTCGTGCCCTATCAGCACGGCAGCATCACTCTCGAAGGTCAGCGGGTGACCGGGCCGGGCGCAGAGCGCGGCGTGGTCTTCCAGAACGAAGGTCTGCTGCCGTGGCGCAATGTGCAGGATAACGTGGCGCTGGGTCTGCAGCTGGCGGGCGTGGATAAAGCGCAGCGCCGGCAAGCGGCGGCGCAGATGCTGAAGAAGGTGGGTCTCGAAGGGGCGGAAAAACGCTTTATCTGGCAGCTGTCCGGCGGTCAACGCCAGCGGGTGGCATCGCCCGGGCGCTGGCGGCGAATCCGCAGCTGTTGCTGCTGGATGAGCCCTTCGGCGCGCTTGACGCTTTTACCCGCGAGCAGATGCAGACATTGCTGCTGAAACTGTGGCATGAGACCGGCAAACAGGTGCTGCTGATCACTCATGACATTGAAGAGGCCATCTTTATGGCCACCGAGCTGGTGCTGCTGTCGCCGGGGCCGGGACGGGTGGTGGAGCGGCTGCCGCTAGATTTCAGCCGTCGCTTTGTCGCGGGCGAATCCTGCCGCAGCATCAAATCCGACCCGCGCTTTATTGAACAGCGGGAATACATTCTGAGCCGGGTGTTTGACCAACGGGAGGCTTTCTCATGAGCGTGGTACTGAACGACAAACCGCGTCAGTCGACGCTGAAATGGCGCTGGCCGCTCTCCCGTCAGCTTACCCTCAGCGTGGCGACCCTGGCGGTGCTGCTGGCCGTCTGGTGGGCGGTCGCGGCGCTGCAGCTGATTAGCCCGCTGTTTCTGCCGCCGCCGGGACAGGTGTTGCAGAAGCTTATCACCATCGCCGGGCCGCAGGGCTTTATGGATGCGACGCTCTGGCAGCACCTGGCGGCGAGCCTGACGCGGATCGTTATCGCGCTGCTGGCGGCGGTGCTGATCGGCGTACCGGTGGGGATCGCCATGGGGCTCAACTCAACGGTGCGCGGGATCCTCGATCCGCTGATCGAGCTTTATCGTCCGGTGCCGCCGCTGGCCTACTTACCGCTGATGGTGATCTGGTTTGGCATTGGTGAAACGTCAAAGATCCTGCTGATCTACCTGGCGATTTTCGCCCCGGTAGCGATGTCGGCGCTGGCGGGGGTGAAAAGCGCGCAGCAGGTGCGGATTCGCGCCGCCCGTTCGCTGGGCGCCAGCCGGGCGCAGGTGCTGTGGCTGGTGATCCTGCCCGGCGCGCTGCCGGAGATCCTCACCGGGCTGCGCATTGGTCTCGGGGTGGGCTGGTCAACGCTGGTAGCCGCTGAGCTGATCGCCGCCACCCGTGGGTTAGGGTTTATGGTGCAGTCCGCCGGCGAGTTTCTCGCCACCGATGTGGTGCTGGCGGGGATCGCAGTCATTGCCATTATCGCCTTTTTACTGGAACTGGGGCTGCGCGCGCTGCAGCGCCGCCTGACGCCCTGGCATGGAGAAGTACAATGAGTGAACGTCTGAGCATTACCCCGCTGGGGCCGTATATTGGCGCGCTGGTGACCGGGGCGGATTTAACCCGTCCGCTGAGCGACAACCAGTTTGAGCAGCTGTATCACGCGGTGCTGCGTCATCAGGTGGTATTCCTGCGCGAACAGAATATCACCCCGGCGCAACAGCGCGACCTGGCGCTGCGGTTTGGCGACCTGCATATTCATCCGGTCTACCCTCACGCCCCTGGCGTGGAAGAGATTATCGTCCTCGATACCCACAACGATAATCCGCCGGATAATGACAACTGGCATACCGATGTCACCTTTATCGACACGCCGCCCGCCGGCGCCATTCTGGCGGCGAAAGAGCTGCCGGCGACCGGCGGGGATACTCTGTGGACCAGCGGCATTGCCGCCTGGGAAGCGCTGTCAGAACCCTTCCGGCAGCTGCTGAGTGGCCTGCATGCGGAACACGATTTCCGTAAATCGTTCCAGGAATATAAGTACAACCACACGGAAGCCGAGCATCGGCGCTGGCAGGAGGCGGTGGCGAAGCATCCGCCCTGCTGCAACCCGGTGGTGCGTACCCACCCGGTGACCGGCAAGCAGGCGCTGTTCGTTAATGAAGGCTTTACCACGCGGATTGTCGACGTGACCGAGAAAGAGAGCGCGGCGCTGCTGAGCTTCCTGTTTGCCCATATCACCAAACCGGAGTTTCAGGTGCGCTGGCGCTGGCAGCCGAACGATGTCGCTATCTGGGATAACCGGGTGACGCAGCATTACGCCAATGCCGACTATCTGCCGCAGCGGCGCATTATGCACCGGGCGACGATTCTCGGCGATAAGCCGTATTACCGGGCGGGGTAAGGCTTGTAGCCGGTTAAGGCATCAGCCGCGAGCCGCGGAGAAAGCGGATGCTGCATTGCCCGTAGCTTCCCGGAGGCGGCGCCTGACGCGCCTTTTCCGGGCTACCGATCCGTCGGAAACGGTGAACCGTAGCCCGGCTAAGGCGCAACGCGCCGCAAGCCGGGAAAAAGCTTTTATGCCGATTTTTGCGCACCCAGATGCGCGCCAATATAGCGCTGATAGCGGTTCGCTTTCAGATAGGTCAAATCCACCAGCACCAGACCATCCACGCAGTTATTGAAATCCGGATCGCTGCCGAAATCGATAAACTGCACGCCGCCCGGCTCGCACACTTCCGAGTACTGCTTATACAGCGGCGGGATCGCGCAGCCGAGGTTGCCGAGCAGGGACTTCAGCCGGGCCAGGTCGTCGTTGTAATCCTCCCCGCCAAACTGCGCCAGCACATCGGGCAGCGACGCCGGATAAGGGCGACGGGACTCCGCCAGCGGGTGCGTGGCCGGGAACCACAGCCGGTAGAACGCCACCAGCAGATCGCGAGCGGCGGGCGGCAGCCCACCAGAAATCGATACCGGGCCAAACAGATAGCGATAGTGCGGGTAGCGCGCCAGATAAGCGCCGATGCCGGACCACAGGTAGTCCAGCCCGCGTCGACCCAGTAGCGCGGCTGGATAAAGCTGCGCCCCAGCTCAATGCCGTGCTGCAGGATGTCGTCCATTCGCCCGTCGTAGTGGAACAGACTGGAGCTGTAGATCCCCTCCAGGCCGCGCTTTGCCAGCTGGATGGCCGTCGGCATAAAGCGGTAAGCGCCGACGATCTCGAGGTCTTCTTCATCCCACAGGATCAGATGCAAATAGTCGTCATCATACCCGTCGATATCCCGCCGTTTGCCGCTGCCTTCGCCAACCGCGCGGAAGGCGATTTCCCGCAGGCGTCCCAGCTCGCGCAGCAGCGGCGCCTCCTCCTGACCGTTGCGCTGCCAGAGGTAAATCACTTTGCCATCGGCGGTGCGGCCCAGGCATTCGGCCTTGTGCAGTTCGCGTTTGAGCCGCGCCCGATCTTCCGGGCGGGCGATGGCGCTTTCAGTTTTGAACTGCCCGGGCAGCCCTTTGCGCAGCTGTTCAAGGTGCTGATAGCAGCGGCCGGTAAGTTCGCGAGCGCTGGACTGGGCATCGAACCAGCTCGACCAGGGGATCTGCTGGCCGATACGCACCGGCAAGCTGCTGTTGCGCCGGCGAAACATCTGCTGCATCAGCAGGAGCAGCGGCAGGTTGTCGGAGACCAGGGTGCTGGCGTAAAACAGGGCGCTGTTGTGGGCATGAATCCACGCCGGCAGCAGCGGGGCGCGATATTTCGCCGCCAGCTTAATAAAGCCCGAGTGCCATTTTTTATCGCGAATGCCGCGACGGGTAAGGCGAGAGACTTCCCCGCCGGGAAGAAAATCAGTACCCCACCGGCCTGTAGCTGCTGGTCCATCTGCTGCAGCGCCGTTTTAGCGGTGCGGCCATGAATATTATCTACCGGGATAAACAGCGAGCTCAGGGGCTCAAGGTGGGTGAGCATGCGGTTGGTGACCACTTTGACGTCGCGTCGCACGCGGGATACCGCATACAGGAGCGCCAGGCCGTCGAGGGTGCCGGTGGGGTGGTTGGCGATAATGACCAGCGGGCCATATTCGGGGATTTGTTCGAGATCGTGCGCCGGGATGGCGCAGCGGATATTGAGGTATTCCAGCACCTGTTCGACCGTATCAAGCCCCTTCAGGTGGCGGTGACGGTCGGCAAATTGTTGAAACTCTTCCTCATAAAATAGCTTTTTTAACAGTTTCTTTTGCCAGGGTGCGGGCCTCGCCTGAGGCCACAGGTCATCGAGTACGTTGTCGAGACTAAACATAGTGGCTCCTCCTCCGTCCTGCCCAGACAGTAGAAGGTAGAGATGTCGTTCAGATTACAGTTGGGTGAAGATTCGGTCGCAGCAAGCGAGGTTTCCCGGATAGCGGCTAACGCCTCATCCGGGCTACGGTTGGCGCCGATTTGTAGCCCCGGTAAGCGTCAGCGCCACCGGGGAGAGGCTATCGGCGTTCACCGCAGCTAAGATCAAAGCTATCGCCAGCCCAATTTGGGGGATATAGCCCGCGCTGGACATCGCGATGAAAGGTTGAAAATGGCCAATCGATCACTCGGGTGACCCAGCCATGCTTAAGTGGATTGATATGGATGTAATCAACGTGTCGGCGGTAATCATCTTCATCGCGTATGGCATGCTCCCAAAAGCGAGGTTGCCAGAGGGGGTGTCGTTTTAACGTTCTGGTAAAACAGCCTTTGATATCTCTCCAGCGTGAAGAAAAATCGTCATCATTATGAGGTAGTGTCCAGATGCAATGCAGATGTTCAGGCAACACCACCCAGGCATCAATAATAAAGGGGCGATGTTGTTTAACTACGGCGACAGAGTAGCGCAATAATTCTATGTTTTCAGTTAGGTGCATGCTTCTACGGTCTTTAAGGTTAACGGTGAAGAACCAGGTTCCCCCTTTAATGTAATAACGTCGATAAGCCACCACAGGATCTCCTGGAATTCGGTATTTATGATGTGGTTTAACACGTTAGAAGGCGAAATCCGGTACGCCAAGAAGAACGCGCAGAAGATGGAAAGCGGCGTGCAGCTACAGATATTGTTTAGCGCCTGTCCCCGGATAGCGGCGCAAGCGCCTTATCCGGGCTACGGTGTGGTGGTCGCGATAAATACAGCGCACCGGAGATGAGGTTTGGTAGCCCCGGTAAGCGTCAGCGCCACCGGGGAGAGGGAGGCTTAACGGAGGATGTTTTTCTCGGCCAGGTCGAGGGCGAAATAGCTGAAGATCAGATCGGCGCCCGCGCGTTTGATAGCGCCGAGGCTTTCCAGAACCACTTTCTCTTCATCGATAGCGCCCGCCTGGGCGGCGAATTTGATCATCGCGTACTCCCCGCTGACCTGATACGCGCCGAGCGGCAGATCGCTGCGCTCGCGGATATCGCGCAGAATATCCAGGTAGGCGCCCGCCGGTTTCACCATCAGGCAGTCGGCGCCCTGGGCTTCATCGAGCAGCGACTCGCGAATGGCTTCCCGGCGGTTCATCGGGCTCATCTGATAGGTTTTACGATCGCCCTTCAGCGCGGTACCGGCCGCTTCGCGGAACGGGCCGTAGAAGGAAGAGGCGAACTTGGTCGAATAGGACATGATCGCCGTATTGGTGAAGCCGGCGGCGTCCAGCGAGCGGCGAATCGCCTGCACCTGACCATCCATCGCGGCGGAAGGGGGCGATGAAATCCGCGCCGGCGGCGGCAGCGACAACGGCCTGTTTGCCGAGGTTTTCCAGGGTCGCGTCGTTATCCACCCCGTGGTCGCACAGCACGCCACAGTGGCCGTGGGAGGTGTATTCGCAGAAGCAGGTATCGGACATGACGATCATCTCCGGCACCGTGGACTTACAGATCCGCGACATACGCGCCACCAGACCATTTTCATTCCAGGTATCGCTGCCGGTGGCATCGGTGTGATGAGAAATACCAAAGGTCATCACCGAGCGAATGCCGGCATTGGCGATGCGTTCGATCTCGCGCGCCAGATATTTTTCCGGAATGCGCATCACCCCGGGCATCGCCTCGATCGCTTTGTAATCATCAATTTCTTCTTCAACAAAGATCGGCAACACCAGGTCGTTCAAACTCAGTGTTGTCTCTTCAAACAGGGCGCGCAGCGCAGCGGATTGACGCAGGCGGCGGGGGCGAGTGATTAAATCTGTCATGGTTTGCCTGATTTTGTGAAATGAAAGAGGGTAGTGTAACTGAAATGGCAGCGGGATGTTTCGCCAAAACGATCGTTATGTCGCATCGGCGAAACCTCCCCCGGGCTTACTGACTGGCCGTCTGCATGTTGGGCTGCATGCCGCTCAGCTCGCTGACCAGATCGTTGATGCCATCGCTCATATTGTTGAAACGGGTTAACGGCGAGCGGGTCACCACCACAAAAGCGCCGACGTTAGCCTGCGGATTCATCGCCATATAGGTGATAAACCCGCCGCCGCCGCCGGTTTTCTGAATAATCCCCGGATGGCCATTCTTCGGCTTCATATACACCCAGCCAAGCCCCAGCGCGTCGGCGCGGCCAGGCACGTCCATACCGATCACCCGAGTCAGCTGGTTACGCTGATAAATCAGCGTCTGCATCCGGTCGGCCTGCTGGCTGCGGGTATAGAAATCGGATGACAGGAACTGCTGCATCCAGCGCATCATATCCCCCGGCGTCGAGTAGACGCCGCCGCTGCCGATCGCCGCCAGAGTGTTGTTACACGGGCTGGCGCCTTTCTCCGGGATCATCAGCCGCTGGCACTGATCCGGCGATGGGGTAAAAGTAGTGTCCTTCATCCCCAGCGGCCGGGTGATCTGCTCTTCAAACAGCTGCGGATAAGGTTTGCCGGCGGCGGTGGAGAGCGCGTCCGCCAGTAAATCGAAGGCCAGATTGGAGTAGGCTGCCTGTGAGCCCGGCGCGGTCTTCAGGGTGGCGGTTGAGAGCCAGTTCCAGCGCTGCTGGCGGGTTGGCCAGACAAACACCGGACGATGAGCGGCGCCGCCAGGCTGCTCGCGCGGCAGGGCGCTGGTATGGGTCGCGAGATTCACCAGAGTGATTGGTTTTCCCTGCCAGTCAGGCACTCGGGCGCCCGGCGGAGCGTATTTGCTCAGCGGATCGTTGAGTTTCACCACCCCCTGGTCGAGCAGCTTCACCAGCATCTCGCTGGTCATCAGTTTGCTGAGGGAGGCGATACGGATCACCGAGTCGAGCTGCGGGTGTTGATTATTCCCCGGGCGGGTTTCGCCAAAGCTGCGAAACACACGCTGATTGCCATCGATCACCACCAGCGCCATGCCGGTGGCGCCGCTGCCGTAGTAGATATGATTGGCGTAACGATCGACCACATCCGAGGCGAAAACCGGGTCAACGGTAGGCTGTGCGGCCTGCGCCGAGGTCCACGACGCCGCGCACAGCGCAGCAAAAATGAGCAAACTACGTTTCAACGGAGATCATCCATTAAATAAATAAAAAAGAAGAGGGTATTTATACTACGAAGTGGCGCAGAACAAAGCGGGATTCACGACATTCCTGCAGGAAAAAGGTAACGGTGCGTAAAAAAGACTTTTTTACGCTTTCGGATACCGGCTTTTTTCGCCGGCGCGTATGATGACCGTTTGGCTGAAGGTTTGCGGGAGAAAACAATGGCGGCTCAACGGGTAGTGATGGTCGTGGATATGCAAAACGGCGTGTTCGCCACGCCGCGTCTGGCGCGCGAGCGCTGCGTCGCGCAAATTAATCGTCTGGTGCGCGCGGCGGATAAAGTGATTTTTATTCAGCATGATGAGGCCGGCGGCCTCGAAGCCGGCAGCGAAGGCTTCGCCCTGCTCCCTGAGCTGGAACAGCCGGCCGGCGCGCTGTATGTCACCAAAACCGCCTGCGACGCCTTCTACCACACCTCGCTGGAGCAGGTGCTGCGGGAACACGACATTCAGCAGTTCGTCATCTGCGGTTGCGCCACCGACTACTGCCTCGACACCACCATTAAAAACGGCGCCAGCCGCGGGTACGGCATTGTTATCGCGGAAGATGCCCACACCACCGCCAACCGCCCCGCCGCGCAGGCCGCGACGCTGATCGCCCACTACAATGAGGTGTGGCGTACGCTGACCGTTCCTGGCAATCCTTTACAGGTGAAACCCACAGAAACAATTCTGCACGCCTGGCAGCAGAACTAAGCTGTTGATATCCGGTCTTATCATCCGTCTTCCCCGCGAGAGCGCTTTCACGCGGCGGCCGACGTATGCGTCGTATACAGCAATAGCAGAACGATAAGAAGTTAGCAGGAGACAATGATGTTTAAATCTTTTTTCCCCAAACCGGGGCCGTTTTTTATTTCTGCCTTTATCTGGTCGCTGCTGGCGGTGATCTTTTGGCAGGCGGGCGGCGGCGACTGGCTGCTGCGGGTCACCGGGGCATCGAAGGATGTGGCGATCAGCGCGGCGCGCTTCTGGTCGCTCAATTATCTGGTGTTCTACGCTTACTATCTGTTTTGCGTCGGCGTGTTTGCGCTGTTCTGGTTTGTCTACTGCCCGCATCGCTGGCAGTACTGGTCGATTCTCGGCACGTCGCTCATCATCTTCGTCACCTGGTTTCTGGTGGAAGTGGGGGTGGCGATCAACGCCTGGTATGCGCCGTTCTATGATCTGATCCAGAGCGCGCTGGCCACCCCGCATAAGGTCAGTATCAACCAGTTTTATCATGAGATCGGCATCTTTCTCGGCATCGCGCTCATCGCGGTGATCATCGGCGTGATGAACAACTTTTTCGTCAGCCACTACGTCTTCCGCTGGCGCACGGCGATGAACGAACACTACATGGCCCACTGGCAGCATCTGCGCCATATCGAAGGCGCCGCGCAGCGTGTGCAGGAAGATACCATGCGCTTTGCCTCCACCCTGGAAGATATGGGCGTGAGCTTTATCAACGCGGTGATGACCCTGATCGCCTTCCTGCCGGTGCTGGTGACGCTCTCCGAACACGTTCCCGACTGCCCATCGTCGGTCACTTGCCGTATGGCCTGGTGATTGCCGCGATCGTCTGGTCGCTGATGGGGACCGGCCTGCTGCGGTGGTGGGGATTAAGCTGCCGGGTCTGGAATTTAAAAACCAGCGCGTGGAAGCGGCCTATCGTAAAGAGCTGGTCTACGGCGAGGACGATGAAACCCGCGCCACGCCGCCGACGGTGCGCGAGCTGTTCAGCGCGGTGCGTCGCAACTATTTCCGTCTCTATTTTCACTATATGTACTTCAATATCGCCCGCATTCTCTATCTGCAGGTGGATAACGTTTTCGGCCTTTTCCTGCTGTTCCGTCGATCGTTGCCGGTACGATTACCCTCGGGCTGATGACGCAAATTACCAACGTTTTCGGCCAGGTGCGCGGTTCGTTCCAGTACCTGATCAGCTCGTGGACGACGCTGGTGGAACTGATGTCCATCTACAAACGTCTGCGCAGCTTTGAGCGCGAACTGGACGGCAAGCCGCTGCAGGAAGCGATCCCGACATTACGTTAATCAAGACAAGGAAGCAGGATGGCCGCACGTTATCGCGCATTATACCCGGTTCATTGACGCTGCTGGCGGCCGTGGTGCTCAGCGCCTGTACCAGCCAGCAGGCGCCGGTGCTGAAAGAGGGTGAGAAGCCCGTTGACGTGGCGTCGGTGGTGCGGCAGAAAATGCCCGCCAGCGTCAAGGATCGGGAGGCCTGGGCGCAAGCCATCGCCACCGCCTTTGACAGCCAGAAGCTGGCGCCGACGGAAGAGAACGTCTGCTCGGTGCTGGCGGTCGCGCAGCAGGAGTCCAATTATCAGTCCGATCCGGTGGTGCCGGGGCTGAATAAAATCGCCTGGCAGGAGATCGACCGCCGGGCGGAAAAAATGCACATTCCGCTGTTTCTGGTCCATACCGCGCTGAAGATCACCTCGCCAAACGGCAAAAGCTACAGCGACCGTCTGGACAACGTGAAGACGGAAAAGCAGCTGAGCGCTATTTTTGATGACTTTATCGGGATGGTGCCGATGGGGCAGAAGCTGTTCGGCTCCCTGAACCCGGTGCACACCGGCGGCCCAATGCAGGTCAGCATCGCCTTTGCTGAGCAGCATACCTCCGGCTACCCGTGGAAAATGAACGGTACGGTGCGCCAGGAGGTCTTCAGCCTGCGCGGCGGCCTGTGGTTTGGTACCTATCATCTGCTGAACTACCCGGCCAGCTACAGCGTGCCGTTGTACCGTTTTGCCGACTTTAACGCCGGCTGGTATGCCAGCCGTAACGCCGCCTTCCAGAACGCGGTGGTGAAAGCCAGCGGGGTGAAACTGGCGCTCGACGGCGACCTTATCCGCTATGACAGCGATGAGCCGGGCAGCACCGAGCTGGCGGTACGTCGCCTGGCGGGCCAGCTGGGGATGAGCGACAGCGAGATCCACAGCCAGCTGAAAAAGGGCGACAGCCTGGCGTTTGAGAAGACCGACCTCTATCAACAGGTTTTCCGTCTCGCTGATAAAAAAGCGGGCAAAACCCTGCCGCGGGAGATGTTGCCGGGGATCCAGCTTGAGAGTCCGAAAATCACCCGTAATCTGACGACGGCGTGGTTTGCGAAAACGGGTCGATGAGCGGCGGGCAAGCTGTATGGCGCGGCGTTAACGGCGCCGACGCCAGCGTACAATGATCGCCAGCAGCCCGATGAACGCGCAGCCGACCAGGAAAGGGATCAGGCCAAAGAGGGTGCCAACGGCGAGACTGATGTCGACCTGCGGACGGCTGGCGTCCTGGGCCTGCATCAGGCGCTCAAACACCCCCGGGGCGTGGATCAGCATGCTGAGCATCTGCGCACCGGCCCAGCAGCAGATCAGCACGAACAGCCCGTAGGCGACATGGCTGCCGGTCAGCGCCCCTCTCTTTTTATTTCCCAAAAGCGATTTTGAAAAACTGAATTCAGCCATAGGCCCTCCCACCTCTGTACTGCTGGTTTTTTCTCCAGCTCTATGGCAGGTATTCTGGCAGTGCGACGCCGTCGCCAGTATCAGATTGCTGGTAATTGCCCTCCAGGAATAATCCTGTTTTCGCCGTTGTGTTAACCGCGCCACAGGAAGGGAAAAGGGAGACCGGCGTCGCAATCCAGCAACATTCTCCATATCGCTACAGACCGCCGCGGGCGGCTATGCGAAGATGCGTTTTTTGCTGTTGGAGGCCGCATGAAGCTCACTGATAAAATTCGCCGCGACTGGCACTACTACGCGGTGGCGCTGGGGTTAATTTTTATTCTTAATGGCGTGGTGGGGCTGCTGGGGTTTGAGACTCAGGGCTGGCAATCCTACGCCGTCGGTCTGGTCACCTGGGTGATAAGCTTCTGGATTGCGGGCTTTGTGATCCGCCGCCGCCCGGCAGAAGAGGCCTGAGGCCGCCGCTGCCAGGCGGGGTAAAACGCGTTTTAGTTCATGGAGGTTTTCAGCGCCCGGTCCGCGGCATGGCGCTCCAGCGCCAGCTCAATCAGGCGGGTGATCAGACTAGTGTAATCGAGGCCGCTGGCCTGCCACAGCTTCGGATACATACTGATATTAGTGAAGCCAGGCAGGGTGTTGATCTCGTTGATCACCACCTCGTTGTCGGCGGTGAGGAAGACGTCGACGCGGGCCATGCCGCTGCAGCCCAGGGTCTGGTAAGCCTGCACCGCGATAGCGCGGATCTTGTCGTTGATCTCCGGGGCGATAGCGGCCGGGACCACCACCTGCGCGCCCTGGTCGTCGATATACTTGGTGTCGTAAGCGTAAAACTCGCTGTTGAGGACAATTTCACCGCAGGTGCTGGCCTGCGGATGGTCGTTACCCAGCACCGCACACTCAAATTTCCCGCCCTTTAATGCCTTGCTCCACCACCACTTTATGGTCAAATTCAAAGGCCAGGGCCACCGCCTGATGGTACTGCTCTTCGTTTTTAACTTTGCTGACGCCAACCGACGATCCCTGGTTGGCCGGCTTAACGAACAGCGGCAGGCCCAGCTTCGCTTCGACATCGGCAAAGCTGAACTGCGCGCGGTTGGCGCGGGTCAGGGTGATAAACGGTGCGACGGCGAGACCGGCGTCGCGCAGCAGGCGTTTGGTCACATCTTTGTCCATACAGGCCGCAGAGCCCAGCACATCGGATCCGACGAAAGGCAGATTGGCCATGCGCAGCATCCCCTGCAGGGAACCGTCTTCGCCCAGCGTGCCGTGGACGATGGGGAAAATTACATCGATGGCCGCCAGCGGCTGGCCGCTTTCGGCGTTAATCAGTTGCTGCGCCTCGCGGCCCGGGATCTGCGCCAGGGTCACCGTTGAAGGGCGCAGGGCGATGCGGGCAGGATCCTGAGCGTTGAGCAGGTAGTTGCCGGCGTCGTTGATGTGCCATAGCCCCTGTTTATCAATCCCCAACAGAACCACATCGAAGCGTGATTTATCAATCGCTTCCACGATATTCTTCGCTGACTGCAGCGACACTTCATGCTCTGCCGACTTACCGCCCAAAAAACGATCCCAACCCTCATCTTTGCCATTTCAACTTCCATCCAGATTACATCAAAGGGCATAACATACCATGTGAAACCGCCGCCTGCCTGCCATAATATTTACCTGATCAAT
>OKVR01000314.1_pt1 | contig 12973 bp, 15 predicted proteins | sample 1606891 | NCBI WGS metagenome assembly OKVR01 (sample SAMN03281011, study PRJEB24777) | human gut metagenome | isolation source: fecal sample PR176 from 1 month old male Indian infant, caesarean delivered... | place: Singapore | collected 2006-01-13 | reverse complement strand
AACGGGTGACCATCAACGTGCAGGGGCCGTTCGCCACCAACAACAGCGAGTCGCTGCGCGATGCGGTGCTGGCGGGTTGGGGGTGGCGCTGCTGCCGGATTTTAGCGCCCGGGAGGCCATCGGCCGCGGGCAGGTGCAGGAGCTGCTGCCGGCGTGGCAGCCGGTGGAGTGTTCGCCGATCGGCTGTACGTCATCCGGCCCTATACTCCGCGGGTGTCGCGCGCGGTGGAGACATTCAGCCGCTACCTGAAAGCAACCTTCAGCGAGCCGCGTCCAGCTCCCGCGCCAGCGCTTCGCTGAATCGGAGGAGCAGATGGCGCTCGCCGGGAAGCAACTGCGCCAGGGTGACGGTTTTGTCGGCGCGGTAGACCCGCCCGCTGCCGAGCTGCGCTTCGAAGGCGTTCGCCGCCTGATGCGCCGCGCTCAGGTCGGCGTCAATAAGGATCACCGCATGGGCCAGCACCACATGGCCGCCGCTCGCCGTCAGCGGCCGCCAGTACTGGGCGGTACCGACAATCTTACGCGCCGCCTCTCCCTCCCCCGCAGGCGAGGTTATACCGGGCCATCGCAAAAGGAACCGCTCACCGCCCGGGGGGTGGCTGGCAACGCCGAAGCGCGCGAGGGTGCGCTGAAGCACAGCGCACAGCGAGTGATAGATGGGTTCGGCGGCTTCGCCGAGCGGCTGCTGCACCGGCCAGGCGAGGCCTGAGGTTGATAATCCCCGGCCCCTGGGGCACCAGACCGCCCCCGGAGCGGCGGAGCCATACCGGCCAGCCCCGCGCGGCAAAATGCGCGCTGACCGCCGGCAGGTCCGCAAACTGACGATAGCTCCCCGGCACCACGAATCCCTGCGGCGCCTGCCAGAGCTGGGCGACGGCCTCGCCGGCGCCGGCTTTGGCAAACAGCGGTTGTTCCGCCTGGGTGGGGTCCTCGCAAAACTGCAGCGCCAGCGAGGCGGGGGTAAAGCGGCGTGGCCAGCAGTCGGCCAGGGGCAACAGAGACATGCGTTCTCCTTACCGGAGGGCGCGGGTCGCGCCCTCCGAAGGCTGGTCAGTCGACGGTATGCTTTTTCATCAGCAGCGCGGTGAGCGCTGACAGCAGGCAACCCGCGGTCAGATAGAGGGCCACGCTGTGCCAGGAGCCCCCGGAGAAGGTGACCAGCGCCGCGGCGATAAAGGGCGTAAAGCCGCCGCCGACCACGCTCGCCACCTGGTAGCCGACGCCGGCACCGCTATAGCGATAGCTGGCGCCGAACAGCTCGGTAAACATCGGCTGCTGGACGCAGACCACCATATCATGGGCGATATTGGCCAGCATCAGGGCGAAGAACAGGATCCAGAAAACGGACTGACTCTCCAGCGCCATAAAGAACGGAAAACCGCTCAGCGTGCCGATCAGCGCCCCGGTAATATAGATCCGCCGACGGCCAAAGCGGTCTGCCAGCCAGGCGAAGCAGGGGATAGTCAGACAGCTGAGGCCGCCCACCAGCAGGCCGATGTTGAGGAACAGCTCGCGCGGCAGGCCGAGGTTTTGCGTCGAGTAGTTGAGGGCGAAGGCGGTAACGATGTACATGGTCAGCAGTTCGCACAACCGCAGGGAAATAATCAGTAAAAACGCCCCGGGATGGCGAAGCAGGGCTTCCACCACCGGCAGTCGCTTTTTCACCTGCGGCGCGTTGGCCAGGCTCTGCTGGGCTTCAAACTCCTGCGATTCGGCCATACCGTTACGGATCCACAGCGCAATCAGAACCAGCGCCACGCTGAACAGGAAGGGTAAGCGCCAGCCCCAGCTGAGGAACTGCTCGTCGGTGGTCAGGCTGCTGATCAGCGATACCAGCCCGGTGGAGAGCAGCAGGCCGACGCCGTAGCCCACCTGCACCCCGCTGCTGTAAAAGGCTTTTTTTCCCTTCGGCGCGTTTCTCCACCGAGAGCAGCGCCGCGCCGCCCCATTCGCCGCCGACGGCAAAGCCCTGAACCGCCCGCAGAAACACCAGCAGCACCGGCGCCCACCAGCCGATCTGGCTGAACGACGGGAGCAGGCCGATGCAGGCGGTGGCGATACCCATCATCCAGACGGTCATCATCAGCATCCGCTTGCGCCCGAGACGGTCGCCGAAGTGGCCAAAGATAATCCCGCCCAGCGGGCGAAAAAGAAACCCGACGCCGAAGGTGGCAAACGCGGCAAGGGTGCCCATCGCCGGGCTGATTTGCGGGAAAAAATTCGCGGTTGAACACCAGCGCGGCGGTAATGCCATAGAGAAGAAAATCGTACCAGTCGACCACGGCGCCGGCAAAGCTGCCCCATGCCGCCCGCCGGGCCCGATGCAGCGAATCCGGCGCCTCGCTGGGCTGCATGCTTATTGTTGAATCCATACCCTGTCCTGTCAGTCACGTAATTCGTTGTTATTGGAATGAGACGCTTTTCGCGTAGCGTCTGCACTGAGACTACCGCGCAGCGGCCGTGGAGGAAAGTAGTTTGCCTGCTAAGCGGCGTGCTGGTGCAAAAATAAGCGGCCGGAAAGGCGGGCGAAATCACACCCTTTACTCAACATTCTGGCAATTTGCCAGCAAGCTTATACTTTTAATTAAATCAACGGATAACAAAGAGGAGCACCTTTTAAGAATTGACGTAAATGGTTTACACTTAACATGTCTCCTTCTCTGGAATGGTGAGTTAAATGCGTCTACTTCTTGCAGTTTTATTTTGTTCTGTCATGTTGCCTTCTGCTTATGCTGAAAAACTGCCTGCGCCGACAGGAAAACCTGTACTGACCATTTCCGGCAAAATCGGAAATACGAACGTCGGTGACAAGGCGGTTTTTGATCTCGCGATGCTGGAAAAGCTGGGCATGAAGACGGTGGAAACCACCACCCCCTGGTACACCGGCAAGGTCCGTTTTGACGGCATTCCCCTTAATAAACTCATGGATTTAGTCAGCGCTAAAGGCCAATCCGTCCGCGTGCTGGCGCTCAACGACTACACCACCATTATCCCGATGGACGATTTTTATAAATTCCCGGTCATTATGGCGTTAAAAATGAACGGCGAATATATGCGCGTTCGGGATAAAGGCCCGTTATTTATCGTCTACCCTTACGACAGCAGTGCTGAATTACAGAACCAGATCTATTATTCCCGATCGGCCTGGCAAGTTTCTAAGATTATTATAGAGTAAGGGTTGGATCTTGAATCGAATACTCACGGCTATTATTTTGTCGTTGTTTATTGTTACTGGATATATTACTTATCTGGTGCATGAGCGACAAAGTGAGTTGCAAAAATTTACCCGCTATACGGACTCGTGGTCAATGTCGCAGATGGTATCGGAATATATGCGACTGGAGTCTCGTCTGGCGGGCATGGCGATTGGGGCCGAAGGGGCGGACCACGATGAGGTGCGCCTGCGCCTCGAGATCATGATGAGCCAGATCGAACTTCTGCAGCAGGGCGATCTGGGTCGCTTTATTAATAAAAGCGAACAGCGGAAGGCGGTGGTCGCCACGCTGATCCGCAATCTTCATTTGCTTGATAAACAAGTTGACACCATGACGCCGGCGCAGGTTAAAGCGATCCTGCCGGTGTTAAGCGAGCTGGATGGTCCCCTGACCTCAATGGCGGCCGCCACGCTGACGCAAGATATTAATATCGTTAATATCACCCATGATAAAATTCAGCATCTCTATTATATCTACTCGGTGATCTCCATTTTGCTGATCGCCATGTGTATTACCCTCGGGCTGCTGATGCTGCGGCAGAATAATAATCTGCGGCGCGCCCACGTTCGTATGAAAACCCTGGCCAACGATCTGCAGGTCTCGAAAGAGAAGCTGCAGGTGCAGAACCGTCGTCTGCAGTACGACGCCTACCATGATTCGCTGACCGGTATGCCAAACCGTCTCTCTTTCTGGCAGCGTCTGCAGGAGATCGTCAATCAGGTGCGTCCCTATAACGGATGCGCCGTGGTGATGCTTTTTGACCTCGACAGCTTTAAGGATGTAAACGATACCCTCGGCCATGACGCCGGCGATAAGCTGCTGCAGGATCTGGCCAGCCGCCTCTCTTTTTTCCGTAAAACCTCTGAGACGCTGTATCGCCTCGGCGGCGATGAGTTCGCGATGCTCTCTTACGATCTCACCGAAGAGATGGCCCTCGAGCGGGCCAATGTTATCCGGGAGAAGATCAGCCAGCCCTATCAGATCTACGATGCGCAGATTAATATCGACGCCTGCATCGGGATCGTGATCTCTGATGGCGAAAGCCGGACCGATTATCTGTACAAGTGCGCCGACCTCGCGCTGTATGAGGCGAAAAAAGAGGGCAGCGGCCATGTACAAATCTTCCGGCCGGGGATGCTGCAGCGTCTGCAGGAGAATAAATCGTTTGAAGACGATCTGCTGCAGGCCCTGTCCCATGACGAATTCAAAGTCTACTACCAGCCGATCGCCGATACCGTCACGCGCGAAATCTACGGCTACGAAGCGCTGGTTCGCTGGTTCCATCCGGTGCGCGGCGCCGTGCCGCCGACGGTGTTTATCCCGGTGGCAGAGAAAATCGGCCTTATCAATGCCCTCGGCGAGTGGGTGCTGAAAACCGCCTGTGCCGAAGCGGCCAGCTGGGCGACGCCGCTCAAGGTCTCGGTCAACGTTTCGCCGATTCAGCTGATGAACACCTCGCTGACCGACACCATTATCAGCGTATTGCAGCAGACTGGCCTCGACCCGCGACGGTTGGATCTGGAGATCACCGAGTCGGACGTGTTCAATGAGAACACCCGTTCGCTGGAAATTCTCAGCCAGCTGCGCGAGCAGGGCATTCAAATCTCCATCGATGACTTCGGTACCGGCTATTCTTCGTTGTCACGTTTAAGCTACTTCCCGTTCGACAAAATCAAAATCGACCGCTCGTTTGTTATTAATATTCCGGAGCAAAAAGACGATCTGGATATCGTGCGCCTGATTATCAGCATGGGAAAGAGCCTGCATATGCGTATTGTGGCTGAAGGCGTGGAGACCGAAGAGCAGTTGGCCTCGCTACAGGCGCTGGGCTGCGACCTGGTGCAGGGCTATTTAATCGGCAAACCGAGTCCGCTGCGCTAATTTAAATGTAAACGGCTTAACATAATTATTGCGGGGCGATTTCAGGACACTGTAATCGCCTTTTTTATTTTATCAAAGCGTTAATCCCTGAGGGGTATAAAAAGGAGTAGAGGTAAAATTCACCAGCAAAATAATATCCTTCCCCTTTGAAAGAGGTATATGATATGCATCATATCGATTATTTCTGACCGTATCCTGTGCGACGGTAAAGTGAGGCGCAATCATGCAGCGAATTATTATTCCCACCCATTACGTTCATACCCGCAGCACGCCGCTGTGGACAAAGGAGACCGCGCCGGCTTCTATCTGGCGCCGCCATCTGGACGCTGGCACCCGCCAGGGAGTCTATCCCCGGCTGTCGGTGATGCAGGGGGCGATCCGCTATCTCGGCTATGCCGATGAGAGCAGCCCCGAGCCGGTTGAAACCCTGACCATTGAAGCCGGCCAGTTTGGCGTTTTTCCGCCGGAAAAATGGCACTGCATTGAGGCCCTGTCGGAGGACACGGTATTTAATGTCGACTTCTATGTTGATCCGAATATTCTTATCGAGGGCTAAAAGCATGAACAGTGAAAATAAAGGTTATACCTTAGCGGTAGAGAATGGCCGCCTTCAGCGGAAACAAGAAAAAATATTCCTCAAACCGATGGCATTGTATATTCCGCAGCAGGCGGTGGAGGCCGTTAATGGGCTGCTGAGCGATCTGCCGGACGACAATTTAGAGGGGGAGTTTGTGCTGACGGTCACCAATAACAATAACGGCGTCTCGGTCGATAAAAGCTTTTCCTCGCTGGCGGCGCTGCGCGATCCGCTCGCCGCGGCCGATGCAGTGAAGGAGCTGATCAATATCGTCCGCGGCTATGAGTCCGACGAAGAGACCAACGTTTGCGGCTGGTAAGGCCGCTATCCCGCTGCCGGCTGGCCGCTGTCGCCCGAGGCCATCTGCCCCACCAGCCACTCCCGCAGCGCGATAATATCCCCCAGCTGCGCTGCCGCCTCGGTGGTGACCAGGTAGTAGCTGGCGCCCGGCTAACGCAGCTGCTGAATGGCAGCGGATAACACTCCGCGCTGCAGCAGATCCCGCGCCAGCAGTTCGCTGGCGATCACCGCCCCCTGGCCAGCCACCGCCGCCTGCAGGGCATGGGTTTCATCGCTAAATGTTAACCCCGCGTCAATATTCAGCGTCGGCGGTCCATAGCGGCGACGCCAGTTCTCCCAGCTCGGCGAATCCGCCGGTACGTGCCGGTTGGCGACGTGAAACAGTGTTACTTCCGCCAGATCGTCAGGCCGACTGAGGGCCAGCGTCGGGCTGGCGACCACGATAAAGCGATCCTCATGCAGCAGCGTACAGCACAGATCCGGCTCGGGCGTTTCGCGATAGCGAATCGCGGCGTCCACCGTGCCCAGATGCAGATCCACCCGTTCGACGCTGGTGTGCAGACGCAGGTCGATAGCCGGAAAGCGGGCGGTGAAGTCCGCCAGCCGTGGCACCAGCCAGTGGGTGAGAAAATTGGAGGTGGTGGTGACGGTTAAGGATAGCGGCTGGCGGGCCTGGGCTATCTGCACAACGGCCTGCTCCAGGGCGCTGAAGGCGCGCTGGGTGGCGGCGTAGAGGATCTCGCCGTCGGCGGTCAGGCTGACGCCCTGCGCGCTGCGCTCGCAGACCCGGCACTCCAGGACCGATTCCAGCAGTTTAATCTGATGGCTGACCGCCGTCGCGCTGACGCCGAGCGCCCCGGCGGCCAGTTTAAAACTACGCTGGCGGGCGACGGCGTGGAAGGCGCGCAGGGCGCCCAGCGGCGGCAGGCGGGGTGTTCTCATGGCTGAGTTTTTCTCATCTATGGCTGAAAACTATGCGTTTGTGTGTCCCTGTATAGTGGCGATAGGCTACGGGCATGTAAAGACGATGGCATGAGTTATTTTCATGTCGTTTACAGTGTCAGGAGCTGAATATGCACGTTTTACACCACCATGCCGCCGCGGACGCGGCGGGAACCATCGACCCGCGCGGCCGCGCCATCGCTCTCAGCGTGCTCTTCGCCGCCGGGGCCTTGCTGTTAATCATGGCTCCCGTTATCGGGGCGAGCGGCACGCTGGGTCTGCTGGCGCTCCTGATCGCGGCCTTCGGCGCCGGATGGGGATTCGCGCGCGCGCAGCCCAGGCTCTATCGGGCGCCCCTGGCGGCAACGCGCTGGGCTTTCCTGCTGTCGGCGGCCGGCTGGCTGCTGGCGCTGGTGGCGTGGTATGGCGGCCAGGCCTGGCCGGCGCTGCTCCCCGGCGTGACGTTCGGCAGCGCGGGGGCGGCTGTCGCCTGGCGCGTTGCCGCGGGACGGGCGGCACTGTCGGGTAGCCGCATCAGCGGCGCCACGGCGCTGAGCGTGGCTGTCGCCATCGCGGCGACGCTGCTGACCTGGCACACCGCCGGGGCAGGACGCGGCGGTGTGTGCTTTGCCTTCGCCGTGCTGCTGGACTGGGCGCTGCTCGGCGCGCTGATTGTGCGGATCCGCCAGCAGGAGAGTGCGGCGTAGCCGCTGGCGCTTGCTGGGCTTGAGCGAGCCGATCAAGCGAGACGGGATAAGTCGTCCGGCGGGGTGATAAATTTCTTCTACACTGTTACTGGCATCACATTCCTGCGCGGCTGGCATCTCAGCCGGCCGCCGTCGGCATTCAGCCCAGGCACGGGCCTGCAGGCTGGTTATCCTGAGAGAGGAGTCTGTAACATGGCATTTGTCACCACCCAAGACGGCGTCAATATTTACTTCAAAGACTGGGGTCCAAAGGAAGCTCAGCCGATTGTTTTCCATCACGGCTGGCCGTTAAGCGCCGACGACTGGGATAACCAGATGTTGTTTTTCCTTGCCGAAGGTTTTCGGGTCATCGCTATCGACCGCCGGGGCCATGGCCGCTCCGATCAGGTCAGCGAGGGGCATGATATGGACCATTATGCGGCAGACGTCTCGGCGGTAGTGGAGCATCTGGATCTGCACAATGCGGTCCATGTTGGACACTCTACCGGCGGTGGCCAGGTCGCCCGCTACGTGGCCCGCTACGGTCAGCCGCAGGGGCGGGTGGCGAAGGCGGTGCTCATCAGCGCCGTCCCGCCCCTGATGGTTAAGACCGAACAGAATCCTGGCGGCACGCCGATCGAGGTGTTTGACGGTTTCCGCAAAGCGCTGGCGGCTAACCGCGCCCAGTTCTATCTCGACGTCGCCTCTGGCCCGTTCTATGGCTTCAATCGTGACGGGGCGGAGGTGTCGCAGGGGACGATCCAGAACTGGTGGCGACAGGGGATGATCGGTAGCGCCAAAGCCCATTATGAAGGCATCAAGGCGTTTTCAGAAACCGACCAGACCGAAGATCTTAAGTCGATTACGCTGCCGGTGCTGGTTATGCAGGGGGATGACGATCAGGTCGTTCCCTATAAAAATGCCGCTATCCTGCAGGACCAGCTGCTGCCCAACAGCCAGCTGATCATTTATCCTGGCTTCCCGCACGGGATGCACACTTCTCACGCCGATACCATCAACGCCGACCTGCTGGCGTTTATCCGCGCCTGATCTTCCCTTTCGCCGGGCGGAAAGCCGTCAATGGCCTTCCGCCAGCGCCCTGGCCGCCAGTCGCCGGGGCGCGCCGGTTGACGAGCAGGGGAAATCTGCTTAACTCATGGGATACCTGACGACTATTTTTCCCCTGGCAGGATAAAACACCGGGTTTCCAGCGGGAATCCCGGTGGAATTCTGCGCAAGAGACAAGAGAGAGACAATGAAATTAGCCGGACTTCATCCCGACGAGCAGCGTCGCCTGCAATCGCTTCGCTCTTCCGGGCTGTTGAATAGCGGAAAAGAAGAACGCTTTGATCGCCTGACCAGGCTTGCCCGTTCGCTGTATAACCTGCCGGTGGCCTCCATCAGCCTGGTAGGGGAAGATCTGCTGCACATCAAATCCTGTGCCGGTCTGGATGTGGACACGGTGCCGAGAGATATTTCATTTTGCGCCCATACCATTTTGCAAACCGACCCGCTTATCGTTAACGACATGCAGCAGGACGAGCGTTTTCACGACAATCCGCTGGTGATTCAGGCGCCGTTTATCCGCTTTTACGCCGGGTACCCGGTTCAGCTGCCGGATGGCGCGACGGTGGGGTCTTTTTGTCTGATGGACCATCAGCCGCGTTCGTTCTCCGCGCATGAAATACAGATCTTAAGCGATCTGGCGGCGATCGTGGAGGATGAGTTCAAGGTGCTGGATGCGGCAACCTCCGATGAGCTGACGGGACTGTTTAACCGCCGGGGATTCCTCACCCTGGCCGAGTATGCCATGCTGACGGCCCAGCGCCGCCATGAGCCGGTGAGCCTGGCGTTTGTCGACCTCGATCGCTTTAAGCACATCAACGATACCTGGGGGCATGAAGAGGGCGATCGCGCGCTGATCGCCATCGCCGATTTGATGAAAACCGCCTTCCGTGAATCCGATATCCTCGCCAGGCAGGGAGGCGATGAGTTTATTATTCTGTTCGCTAATACCAGCCGCCACGATGCCGCGACGGCAATGGAGACGCTCAGCCACAACGTAGCGCGTTTCAATCAACAGGCGGCTCACCCCTGGCAGCTGGCGTTCTCCTGGGGCTGCGTCGAGTACGATCCCGCCAGCCATCCCAGTCTCAACGCGCTGGTGGCCACCGCCGACCGCCTGATGTATCAGGCGAAGCAGAAACAGGGGCGTGAACGCCGTTAATCCTTTGCCGCGGCGGCATTGAGCAGGTACTCCTGCGCCTGCTGCCGCTTCTGCGCATAGTCACCGAGTAGCGCCTGCTGCGAATTTCCCAGCGTTGTCGTAAAACAGGCCGCCTTCGTCGGCGATAAAGCGATAATGCTGTTCCAGCTGGCCTATCACCCAGTCGATACGTTGCAGGGTGAGCAAGGTGCAGGACTGGCCATGCAGGTCGTCTTCAATATCCAGCACATGGGAGCGGAAGGCTTCCAGGGCGAACAAGCGGCGCAGCGCGGCAGGGTCAGCCAGCGCCGTCTCCCAGCGCGTCGTTATCTGCTGAAAATGAGCCTGCACCTGCGGGGCTGCCCGCCGGGCGCGAAGCCAGACCAGCTTGCGCCGGTAGCTTTCGACGGCCAGCCGCTTCATCTCGCGATACTGCGCCAGCTGCTGTTCGGCATCGGGCACCCGGGTCATCAGCCAGCTAAAAAAGAAGCGGGTCTCAAAGCGCTCGACAAAGTGAAACAGGGGATCGGCCAGACCGTTGCTGTTGAATTCTTTCAGCGGGTCGAAGGGATACATATAGCCAAAATCGAACAGCCACAGCTGCTCCTCCCGGTCCACCAACAGGTTCCCGCTACAGAGATCCCACTCCATCAGCCCCTGCTCCTCGCAGGCTTCCAGCGTGGTGAACAGCTGGGCGATCAGCGGCGGGGTCAGCTGGTGAATCGGCTCGCCATCGATCCAGGGGGAGAGCAGGATGCCGAGGCGATAGTCGGCATACAGCGTTGGGACGATGTGGGTGAAGCGCGGTGCGGTATTTGGGTCATCCTTCAGCCGTTGCAACGCCTGCCGGCGCTGTACCTCATTCAAAAACGACAGCTGGCCGTTAAGGTTGGCAACGCCGGCGACGGCACGTCGTTTCTTTAAATTATACTCTTTACCGGCGATGCGCAGCCGGTAAACCTCGCCGGTCAGACCCGAACCGTATACCTGCGCCACATAGGGGGAATCCGGACCCAGCGCGGCGAGGGTCTCCGGCGGCAGTGGACAGTGGTTGACGTCGCCGACGATAAGCGGCTGACCGCTGCGGTCAAACGCCTGCTGCTGCTGTTGTCTGAGGTTCATGGCGCCTCCTTATAAGACATGGCACAGAGTGATTCATTCACGCTATCTCACCCGCAAGCGTCAGCAAAATCATCCTACCGCCGGGCGCTTTTTCAGGCTGAGCGGCGGCGTGTTCATGGAGGATACCTGGGGCGTAGGGCGGCGGTAGCGAAAGGCAAGCGTCTGAAACGCATACCTGTCGCCGTTGTCAATGAGGTGCTTGCCGGGCTGGATGCGATTCTGCGTTAAGGCCAGAGACGCAGAAAAGCAAAAATGCCTGCTCGAAAGCAGGCTTCTTAAATGTGGCTCCTCTGACTGGACTCGAACCAGTGACATACGGATTAACAGTCCGCCGTTCTACCGACTGAACTACAGAGGAATCGTGTGGAGTCGTATCTTAGCGGCGAAAAATCTTTTGTCAAACATCAATTCGTCCGTTCAGGTGCAACTGCCGCTTCCATCAACAATTTGTTGTCATTTCCGACAATTATTACGGAAAAATACTTTGCAGGATATCCATTTCTCGATCATCATTTGAAATGTTGTTTCAACATCTCTCACTAAGGTCTCTCTTGAACGTCACCTCCGCCGTACGCCAGGCCGTCGAACGGACATCCTGGTTTAAAAAACGTCAGCGTTATCGTGTGCTGTACTGGCGCGAAATCAGCCCCCTCGCTGTGCCCATTCTGCTGGAAAATGCCTGCGTATTGTTGATGGGGGTGTTGAGCACCTTCCTTGTCAGCTGGCTGGGAAAAGAGGCCATGGCCGGGGTGGGTCTGGCCGATAGCTTTAACATGGTGATCATGTCGTTCTTTGCCGCCATCGATCTGGGTACCACGGTGGTGGTAGCCTTTAGCCTCGGCAAGCGAGATCGGCGGCGGGCGAGAGCGGCCGCGCGCCAGTCGCTGGCCATTATGACCCTGTTTTCCATTGTGCTGGCGGGGGTGATCCACGCCTTTGGTCAGGAAATTATTAATTTTGTCGCCGGCGATGCCACCCCGCAGGTCAAGGACCTGGCGCTGACCTATCTCGAGCTGACGGTGCTGAGCTATCCGGCGGCGGCGATTGCGCTGATCGGCAGCGGGGCGCTGCGCGGGGCCGGTACCACTAAAATCCCGCTGTTGATCAACGGCGGGATGAACATCCTCAATATCCTAATCAGCAGCGTGCTCATCTATGGCCTCTTCTCCTGGCCGGGGCTGGGCTTTGTCGGCGCCGGTCTCGGGCTGACCATTGCCCGCTATATTGGCGCCATCGCCACTATCTGGGTGCTGATGGTGGGCCTCAATCCCGCGCTGCGGCTGTCGCTGAAAGGCTACTTCAAACCCTTTAACTTCGCCATTATCTGGGAGGTGATGGGGATCGGCATCCCGGCCAGTATCGAATCGGTTCTGTTCAATGGCGGTAAGCTGCTGACCCAGATGTTCGTCGCCGGGATGGGCACCAACGTTATCGCCGGCAACTTCATTGCTTTTTCGGTGGCGTCGCTGATTAACCTGCCGGGCAACGCCCTCGGCTCCGCCTCGACGATCATCACCGGCAAGCGGCTGGGGAAGGGGCAGATTGGTCAGGCGGAATTCCAGGCCTGGCATGTGTTCTGGCTGTCGACCATTATTCTGACGCTGATTGCCTGGGGCAGCGCCCCGTTCGCGGGCTTTATCGCCTCTTTCTATACCCATGAAGAGGATGTAAAAGAGGTGGTGAAGCAGCTGCTGTGGCTCAACGCCCTGTTTATGCCGATCTGGTCGCTGTCGTGGACTTTACCCTGCGCCTTCAAAGGCGCCCGTGACGTACGCTATACCATGTGGGTGTCGATGCTCGGTATGTGGGGCTGCCGGGTGGTGGCGGGCTATACGCTGGGCATCGTGCTGGGGATGGGGGTGATCGGCGTCTGGTTAGGGATGGTGCTCGACGTGGGCCGTGCGCGGGCGTGCTGTTTTTACTTCCGTCATGGGTGGAGGCGGTGCGCTGGCTGTGGAAGTACCCGCGGGTTAAGGCCTCAACGCGGAAACCTGATCCGTTTGCCGGATAAACGCCATTTTTTAGCGCAAAGTGAGGAATAATC
>OKVR01000313.1_pt1 | contig 12990 bp, 14 predicted proteins | sample 1606891 | NCBI WGS metagenome assembly OKVR01 (sample SAMN03281011, study PRJEB24777) | human gut metagenome | isolation source: fecal sample PR176 from 1 month old male Indian infant, caesarean delivered... | place: Singapore | collected 2006-01-13 | reverse complement strand
CATTCTGAAATTAGCATAATCTCTAATGTAACGGCCGAAAAGATACGTATCCGAGTTTGAATGTGGGAAGCGAATAGCAGCAAACTTATTTAACTCAGGTATATACCAGTAATAGCATGGCTTACCCAAATATATTTTACCCCATCAGTCATGTCATCCGACAGCATCATAACATCATTTGATGATGAGTTAACTTTTGAATCAGGTGCTACCCCTAGAAGATTACCATTTCCATCTAGTTCAGATTTCCAGAGAACAAAGAAATAATCGCCTGTTTTCTCATCTTTATGAACACCGCGACAATATACCTTTTTTCTAAGTCTAGAATCGTCTACTAATGGCAGCGTCTCTTCAAAAGAAAGAGAACAAACCCAATTAGTTAGGGAGTCCAATATATTTACAATATCAGCACTTTTTTGCACTTCATCTTTGAGATTGTAAAATCCAGCTTTTGTAACATCAAAAAATGTTAAGCGCCCATGCTTCTTCAGCCATGATCACTGTCTACAGCATGTTTAAAATGGCTACATTCTATACTTTGCAAGCAAAAGTGCTTACTGGTAATTTGAACAGCCCATAATACTGTTTATTAATACAGTAACACGATTAATGTCTACATTCTAGATAACAATAGGCTGACGCCTCCGCTTTTTAACTATTTGAAGCAACTGCAACTTAGAGTGCGTACACTTAAGGGTCTCCGGTAGCGATGGTTGCGGGAGGCAACGTTTGACAACTCACTCCATCACCAACTGACAGGCTTGCTCAGCGTTAATAGGCATATAGTTATGTCAACTTTGTCCGCTCCTGGCACTCAGCGGTCATCTCAGCTTTGCCTCACCCCAGAATATTTAAACCTAGCTTTGACATCCCATACCAGCTGGTGTTGATTCCATTTTAGGTATAATTAGCACCTCGCCGCATTGCGCAGGCAGCGGTTACGCATTTTGGCAAGCAACCAGAGCTCGTTTGCTGTTGTCGTCATTCCAAGCATCGATGTGTAAACAGTCGCAGCCCGGCGCCACAGCTTTTTGTCTTCCAGCGTCTTCGCCAGGGACAGTGCGTTTTGGACTTTTTTCACATCCTCTTCAGATAATGGTGTTGCAGTCTGCGCAGGGCAACATCGGGAACCTCAACGCCTGCAACCACTCGATAGACATACTGGTAGCCGTTATGGGTACGATGGAGTTTTCCCGCGGCATGGAGCTGCCGCAGTAAGTTACCTGCTGTACTGGCTTGCAAGTCGAGCGCATCGCAGACATCCTGCAGGACGCATTCTGGCGTCCTGCTAACGATGGCAAGCACCATCTGTGCTTTAGTTACTTTGGCTTTTAGTTGTTTGGTCATGGTCAAAACTCGTTTACTTGGTTAAACCTGCCGCCTTGCGGCGTTTGTACTCTTCCATCAGAAGCTGTGCTGGTGTGGGCCCAGCCGGATGTCGCGGCGCTTCAAGCTGACGGCGAATCGGCGGGATCGAGAATCCATTAGCCAGGTGCTTCGTCCACTTCGTGAGTAATTTTTCTGCCAGTTTTTTTAGTTCCCCCTCTGTGAGGTTTCGCTCAACTCCCGTTCTGCGCATCTCAACGCAAATGTGATACAGCACGTCCTGTTTCCAGGGATATCTGTCGCTGCCCGAAAAGCGATAAGACTCATTGCGCCAGCGCTTGTATTCAGCCATCACAGCTTCGGATGTCAGGTTGAATGGGTTGGCTCCACTCGCCGAAACCAGCGCAACGAATTCAGCCAGATCCGGTGGCCATGTGTTACCCGTGGCGCAGCGCTCCATGCACTGGCGGCAGACCAGGGTAATCTGGGCATCACTCATCGATCCAATCTGGGCAATCCACATATCCGAGGGCGCCGCCCCGTTCTTCTGGGTCCACCGGTTCGAGAATATCTCCCCCATGACCGTCCATAGCCGCCATGCCGTATCCGCCGCCAGCAAGTCCGCGTTGCTTCTCCCAGAGCTCTCTGGCTTCCTGAATTTGCTGGACTGCCCGGGATGCGGTGTTAACTGATTGAATTCTTGCATTGCCGTTACCTCCGGTTGCTGGTTGTGGTTTGGATTTGGCTCTGGCACTTATCACGCTGCGGGCAAATTTCTGCTCCCATTGAATCTGAGTGAACACTTTCCCCTCGGATTTCCAGTACGCGATGAACTCTGCCAGCTCTGTCGGCAGGTATGCCGGTTCGGGAAGCGCCATACCCCAGGTAGCAGCCAGCCGCGGCCAGTCCTGTGACGGCAGCCAAAGGTCGTGCATGGTGAATTTCCCGATCGGAATATCCACTCCAGGCAGATACTGAGGTTGCTGGGGAAAATTTCTCTCCTGCGCATAGAGAGTGGGGTTTGATCCTTTTCCCTTCCCTTCCCTTCCTTTTCCGTCAGTGAGCCCTCCTTGATGATTCACTGAGTCCTCATTGAGCCCTCCTTGATTAGTCACTCTCTTTTCTTCCTCTCCTGCCTTATCCTCAGTGAGTTCTGGCGGAAGAGGTATTTTTGAAGCTGAAGGCCTGTTTATTTTTTGATGCTTAAGGAAACCTTTAATCTGTAAATAGCAGACATCATTCACTGAATACTCAATGAGTAATCCATGAGTAATCAGTTCCTGTATTAGTGGTTCGCAATCGAGCGCGTCCGCAGGGAAGATCTGCATCTTCAACCGTTTTGGCGAACGCTCAAGGCATCCCATATCGTTGGCGAAGTTGAACAACCCGATAAACAGGAGACGCGCTGGAATTGAACATTCCACCACCTTCTCATCTGTCCAGAATTCAGGTTTAACTGTTCTGATGCGGGCCATCTGAAACCTCTTATTAACCAGCTGGTGCTGGTGGTCATTGTCAAAACTCGATTAGAAAAACTGCGGCGCTACGGCGCTGATGCTCGCCAGTAGTGGTCCCGCCGCATCTGCAGGGAGCATGTTAAAAAGTGCAATTGCAGCTTCCCGTATTTCACGCTCTAGTTTCTGCAGAGGTGCGCCAAAGTAACTTGGCCTGGTGCGCTTCGCTGCATTCTTTGATCGCATTGGCCACCAGCTCAGTTTCAGTTAAGCCATGTTTTAGGCCATGTTTGCGCGCGATCTCTATCGGCATTGCATCAGCGATCGCCGCCGAAAGCTGGATGACATAACTGGTGTACTTCTCTGAACCGCCCTCGTTTTTCAGGTAGCGATACAGATTTTGTTTATTGACGCTGATACCGCGCCCGTTTTGTTTCTCCCACTGTTCGGCCACCAGCTGCGCGACGTGGTCTTGCGCACGCCCAGGTAATGAGGACTCCCATTCCTGAACGGCGGCCAAAATGGCTCGGCATTTCTTGCCGTCACGCCGACGGGGCAAATACTGATTTTCCGTTTTCAGTTGCATACTCATCACCGGAGTATGATTTTCAAAAGAGGTGGTTTGCATGGTCACTCCTTAGGTATTCCATCCGTTGGATTCGGATATAGATCAGGACGTAATTCATGAGGCGTAACGCCCGTTGCATTAAAAACCTGTAAAACTCGCGATGAAGGCACAATACCTTTTGTTTTCCACTGACTTACTGCCATGCCGCTTACTCCAAGCGTTGATGCTAATTTATTGGCTGAGCCAGCTACTCGAATTGCGTTATCAAGGGCTGTCATATCTATCTCCTCGTTAAGTTAGGCATAATAAAGCATAGGTTTATATTCAATGCAAATTTTTAATTTATTGTAGCTATAAACTAAACCTTTACAATGGGCTTATGAAAAACACTGAAGAACTCAACAACCAACTGATTGCTCGTTTGGAAGAAATTACTCAAAGAGGGATCAGCAAGGCGGATATGGCTCGCATTGCTGGAGTTACACCTCAAGCGGTGAATGGGTGGTTTAAGAAAGGAGTAATCAGTAAAAAGTCCGCAATTGCCCTCGCGGAAGCTGCCAATGTGTCTGTAACTTGGTTGCTTGGAGAGAAAGTATCTGAAGATTCAGGCCTCAAGCCAAATGAGAGCAAAATGTTACGTCTGTTTAGGCAGTTACCTGAGGCTGAACAAGAGAGAATGATCGATACGTTTGAAGTCCGCCTAAAAGAAATCGATGATTATGTTGAGAAATATCTCCGTGGTCGATTTAAGGCTAGCGACACTAACTAACATCTCTGATCTCACCCCATGAAACCGGCAAATGCCGGTTTTTTTTTCGCCTGCCGCGCATGCCTCAATCACTCCAACAGCTCCCCATGTCTCGATTAAAGCAAAAGTTTTGCATCATGATATAAATCCAATGTTGACATCAAACATAAACCAATGCTTTAATCATTCCATCGCAGCAAGTCATCAAGGCAGGAAGCCCACGTAGTAGCTGCCGGCGGCATACGAAACACCGGATGAGATGACAGCAATATCAATCGCAGCAGGTTCAACGTTCGGCTGCCCGGCCTTAAGGGAAGGAAATAAGTATGGATAAAGCATACGAAGACTATTTTGAAAACCTCTCTGAAGGTGAAGAGGCACTGAGTTTCAGCGAGTTTACCGCGGCACTTTCAGGTAAGCCGGCAGACTGCGCCTCTTCTGAAATGTAATGGAAAAACTGCGCGCTTCGTGGTGGTGAATTGCAGGGTGAAAAAGCTCAATCGTGAAGATCAGCGTCACGACACCACCGACGAAGCGCGTCGAAGTAATGAAAATAAAAATCAGGGTTTGCAATGCGGTGAATGCGGCTATGCGCACGCGACACAGTTAAAAAAGTAAACATGGCGGTTATTCACACGTTGTGGGGAAAAAGTTGTCGGCGGTAGTTGTTAACTGGCTGCCGTCACCGGGAGGCACCCGGCGCCGCATTGCAAAACCACATCCTAATACTGAGTTAACTGGAGATAACTATGAAGGATTTTGCCCGAGTACCTACCGGGAACCAGGCGACCCGCCTGAACTGGTTCGAGGTGAGACTACGCCAGCTGTGTTACTTACTTGCGCAGAAAGGAAACCCTGAGGCTGAGGCATGAATACCCTGTTTGCCCTTGTCATCAGCGTATGTGCTCTCACTGGTGAATGCTCTGATGTTCTGATCGGTGTTTATCCATCAGAGGCCAGTTGCAACAGCAACGCCGATGAACAAAAAGTACAGGGCCAGTGCCTCCCCTACCGAAATGCACAAAAAATGGCTGACGACCAACAGCCTGCAGTGAGTTTTTGAATCGAGTTTTGACCAATGGCCGTTACGGCCGGAGAAGTAATTATGGAATTTGGAATGAAACGCGTCCTGGCATCTGTCCAGGCCGCCGCCACTTTGAATAAGCTCTATGACGGCTCGCCCGTTTCACTGACGGCCATCAGTAAAGAGTCAAAGCTGTCTACTTCATACCTTGAGCAGATCTTCAAAAAGCTGCGGGCGGGTAACCTGGTTATTTCACAGCGTGGCCCAGGCGGTGGTTATAGCCCCCGCGGCGATGACATCACCGTTACAGAAGTGATCACTGCGGTATCTAAACTGCCAGCCCATAAAACTTTTGAGCCTATCCTGCGAGCGCTTGACGACGTTCGCGTATCACAGCTGCTGCGGGGCGATTCGCCAGCCCCATAAAGCACAAAACCCGCGCGAGGCGGGTTAAGTACCCGGTCAGCCGACCAAAGCTTTCCGGAATCGAGTTTTGACCAATGACCACCACCAAGGCGGCTGCCATCAGCTGCCGGGTATCTTACAATCCAAAGGAGCCCAAACGCAATGAACAACTACCCGTATCTCATTAAAGCGAAGGCAAAAGCAAACGAAGCGAAAAGTCTCTTCTGCTGGTTCTCTGCTAAATCCGATTCTCGCGCCGAGCGCAAAATCCTGGACATCCTGGAAGACGCTGAAATTAACGTTGGCCGCGGCGCCAGCCATCAGCTGCCGATCCGCACCAACTGGCTCATCGTTGATGACTTACCGGAAGAAGGTGTACTGGATGACACCTGGTGCGATCGCTACGAGCTTGGTGGTGAAGACGGGCTGACATGGCAAAAAATCGTTGCGCCGGCGGCTGCTGAACCACAGCCCTCCAGTAAACCAGAAAACGATATCTCTCCTGCAAATAGCGATGAAGAGGACTATTCGAACAATGAAGAAGCACTCTTCAACCTGGCGGAAATGTCATTCCGCACGCAGCTGCTTGCCCAGTATATGGCCGACGAGCGTCACGTGTATCACATTAGCATTCCTCATCGTAACCGCCTTTCAGCGATGGAAATGGATACGGATAATCACGGTGTGCAGAATCTGCTGCTGACGGCAGAAAATATTCCGGAGCTTAAAAAATATGATATGCCTGGCCTGTGGAAATTTACCAGTGCATTTAAGAGCGTATTTCCTGTGGGGAAACGCCATGAGCTCGGCAAGCAAATTCAGTTCGCCAAATTGTGGCTTGAAACGTCGCACATTGACCGCGGGATCCTTACAAAGGAATGGGCTGCTGGAAACTATATCACCTCAATAAACAAAACCGATGCCGGCGCCAATGCTGGCGGCGGTAACAAAACTGACCGCAATCCGGATTATCAGCATTCGCTGGATACTCTGGATATAGAGATCGCTCTTGCAACGATGCCTATGGATTTTGACATCTATAATTTTCCGGCATCAGTCCACCGCCGCGCTAAGGAAATAGTACAGAAGAAAGAAAGTCCATTTAAAGAATGGTCTGCAGCATTACGGAGCACACCAGGCATCCTTGATTATTCCCGTGCAGCGATTTTTGCACTGATCAGGGAAGCTTCCAGTGGAATAACTCCTTTTCCAGATCGGTTGCGTGGCTACATCAACGCGAATCTGACTGAACATAAGCATGATACCCCGAGCGCTGAAACGCTTGCCAAAGCGGGGCATATTCCATCTGCAGCAGTCACTCTGGATGCAATAAACCAAGCAATCGCCGGAGATGATAGCAGCGCAAACCTGGAAACACTCTCCTCCGACTTTAAAGCAGTTGGTACCGAACTGGTAAAAGAGGCTCAAAAGCAACGTCCAGACGCTAATCAGGTTCTGGCTTCCGAGCGCGGCGAATATGTTGAAGGGATTAGCGACCCTACGGATCCGAAGTGGATAACCGAAGACCTTACCAAGACCAGGCAGCCTGAACTTTCAAAAATTGGGGACGGAGTATTTTCCATTGACGATCTTGTTGATGTTAAGGGCAAGGTTAACCAAAAAGAAAAAACAGATGAAGTTGTTCATCAAACGGATGCTGTAGATATTGAATCCGGTCATCATAATAAGGATGAAGATCAGCCAATTGATTATGTTCACGTTATGGTTGATCTGGAAACCATGGGTAAAAAAAATAACGCCCCTATCGTCGCTATTGGTGCGGTTGTTTTTGACCCGGCAACCGGCTCTATTGGAGAAAGTTTCTATAAAGTCGTATGCCTTGAATCCTCTGTGAACTGGGGCGCCGTAATCGATCCATCTACTGTTATCTGGTGGCTTAAGCAGTCCTCCGAAGCACGCTCTGCGATCGTAAATGATGATGCTATCCCGTTGCAGGATGCATTACTCCAGTTCAGAGAATTTGTTTCTGATAATGTCGCTGGTGGGAGTAAAAAGGCGCAGGTATGGGGTAACGGTGCGTCATTCGACAACTCTATTCTGCGTTCTTCTTACGATTGCATTGCTGAAGATTATCCGTGGGAATACTGGAACGATCGGGACGTACGAACAATGGTAGAGCTCGGCCAGGCCATTAGCTTCGACCCCAAAACAACGATCCCGTTTGAAGGGTCTCGTCACAATGCCCTCGCTGATGCTATTCATCAGGCCCGCTATGTATCAGCGATCTGGCAGCGAATAATTGCCGGCAATCAGGTGCTGCAAAAATTGATGCAAAACTGATTTTTTATTTTCAGATACTGGCCCAGCAATGGGCCATAATGAGGTAAAACATATGCTTCAGATGTTAACCCTTGAAGAGTGGGCAAACGAGAAATACAGAAGCAATCCTCCAAGCGTTTCCACTCTCAGGAATTATGCTAAACAGAATATGTTTTCTCCCCCAGCCAAAAAAGAAGGTCGATTCTGGCGCGTCAGGGAGGATGCTGAGTTGGTCGGTACATTGACCACTCCTGTAGTAAAGAAAAGCGACCCTGTTCTTTTGCAGAGGATTTTGAACGATGGCTGCCAGACCACGTAAAAATAATATATCTATTCCAAATTTATACCCGCTCTACAGTAGAAAGGTTAATAAAGTATACTGGCGTTATAAGCACCCGATAACTGGTAAGTTTCATAGTCTAGGAACAGATGAAGCAGAGGCCACGGCAATAGCTATTGAAGCAAATAAAAGACTGGCGGAACAACAAACCCGCCAGATAATGGCAATCACTGACAGAATTTCCACCAGCTCAGGGAAATCAATATCAACTAACACCTGGCTTGAACGTTACTGGAAGATTCAGCAGGAAAGATTAAAGTCCGGAGATATTAAAGAAAACACTATCAAACAAAAAGCAAAACCAGTATCTCTGCTTAAGGAGCGGGTAGGAATGAAATTAATATCCGCTGTCAATGTTCGAGATGTTGCGCAAATTCTTGATGAATATTTAGCGGAGGGACAACCCAGAATGGCTCAGGTCATTCGCTCTGTCCTAATAGATGTTTTTAAAGAAGCTCAGCATGCGGGAGAAGTACCTCCTGGTTACAACCCTGCACTAGCAACTAAACAACCTCGTAGAAAGATCACTCGCCAGCGCCTCACTCTTGAGGAATGGCAAAAGATTTTTGATATAGCCGATGAAAATCACAAATACATGGGGAACGCCATGCTTTTAGCCATAGTAACAGGACAGCGACTAGGTGATATATCCCGTATGAAATTCTCGGACATCTGGGACGATCATCTACACGTTGAGCAAGAGAAAACCGGAAGCAAAATCGCTATACCATTAGCTCTGCGTTGCAACGCAATCAACTGGAGCCTCCGAGATGTAATCAGTCGTTGCCGGGATTATGCAGTAAGCCCTTATTTGGTTCATTTCTTTAGAACCACCTCACAGGCTGAGCGAGGAGCACAGGTGAAACCCAGAACACTGACCATGAATTTCAGCAAGGCAAGAGACAGTGCAGATATTGACTGGGGACAAGGTACACCGGCAACTTTCCATGAACAAAGATCGCTTTCCGAGCGGTTATATAAAGCCCAGGGTATAAACACGAAAGATTTACTTGGACATAAAACTCAACAACAAACGGATAGGTACCATGATGATCGTGGGAAGGGGTGGACAACGGTGGCCTTATGAGGTTTTTCGGGAGGGGTTTTGATAACTTGTTTTGATAAAATTTTGATAACCGTTCGAAAACTAATAATAAAAACGGGAACCACCAGGTTCCCGTTCTGACATAATCTGGGGGCCAGATTACATGTTCGCGATAATCGCGTCGCCAAACTCTGAACATTTCAGCAGTTTAGCGCCTTCCATCAGACGTTCGAAGTCATAGGTCACGGTCTTGGCGGCGATAGCGCCTTCCATGCCTTTAACGATCAGGTCTGCGGCTTCGAACCACTGCATGTGGCGCAGCATCATTTCTGCGGACAGGATGATGGAGCCCGGGTTCACTTTGTCCTGGCCAGCATACTTCGGCGCAGTACCGTGAGTCGCTTCGAACAGCGCGCACTCGTCGCCGATGTTGGCGCCCGGGGCGATACCGATACCGCCAACCTGTGCCGCCAGCGCATCAGAGATGTAGTCGCCGTTGAGGTTCATACAGGCGATAACGTCGTATTCCGCCGGACGCAGCAGGATCTGCTGCAGGAAGGCATCGGCGATCACGTCTTTTACCACGATCTCTTTACCGGTGTTCGGGTTCTTGATTTTCACCCACGGGCCGCCGTCGATCAGCTCGCCGCCGAACTCTTCGCGAGCCAGCTGGTAGCCCCAGTCTTTGAACGCGCCTTCGGTGAACTTCATAATGTTGCCTTTGTGCACCAGAGTGACGGAATCACGATCGTTGGTGATCGCATACTCAATGGCTGCACGAACCAGACGTTTGGTGCCTTCTTCAGAGCACGGCTTGATGCCGATGCCGCAATGTTCCGGGAAGCGAATTTTCTTCACGCCCATCTCATCGCGCAGGAATTTGATCACTTTGTCTGCTTCAGCAGAGTCGGCTTTCCACTCGATGCCTGCATAGATATCTTCGGAGTTTTCACGGAAGATAACCATGTCGGTCAGTTCCGGGTGCTTAACCGGGCTCGGGGTGCCCTGGTAGTAACGTACCGGACGCAGGCAGACGTAGAGATCCAGCTCCTGGCGCAGCGCCACGTTCAGGGAACGAATGCCGCCGCCGACTGGGGTAGTCAGAGGACCTTTGATAGCAACGCGGTAGTCACGAATCAGATCGAGGGTTTCAGCTGGCAGCCAGACATCCTGGCCATAGACGTGGGTCGATTTCTCACCGGTGTAAACTTCCATCCAGGAAATTTTACGCTCGCCCTTATAGGCTTTCTCAACGGCGGCATCAACCACTTTCAGCATCGCTGGGGTAACGTCAACGCCGATACCGTCACCTTCAATGAACGGGATAATCGGATTGTGAGGGACGTTCAGTTTGCCGTTTTGCAGGGTGATTTTTTGACCTTCCGCCGGAACTACTACTTTGCTTTCCATTAACCTCTCCTTCGAGCGCTTCTGGTTCTGCTCTTCCCTCTTCACGCGAGCCTGGTGTTGGCTGAGTCGGCCAGCTTCGGAGTACCGGGTCTTCCCGCTAACCGGAGCTATCGCGTCCGTGTCGCCTTCCTGCCTGTAGTGCGAATCGGTTTGAGCAATTTTTTGTTAATAATTTGTAATGAGCATGTCAATACTACCTGAATGTTTGCGTCCATGAAAGGCATTCGTAATTAGGCTATAATGCGGCAATTGATAGAGCCTGAAAATACCATGCAGAAAACTTCATTTAGAAAACATCGCGTTGAGCGATTCAGCACACAACAAGTCACCAGACAACGTAAAGAACGCCAGCCAAAAACTGTGATCTTGTTCGAATAAACCCTATGATGTGTTGCCGCAATTTACCGACGAGGCCGGGCGCAGCACGCTGAAAGATTTATTCCGGTGGCGGGCGTCTATGCTGCCGGTCGGCTCGATCGCGACAGCGAAGGCCTGCTGGTGCTGACCAACGACGGCGCGCTGCAGGCGAAGCTGACCCAGCCGGGTAAGCGCACCGGCAAGATCTACTATGTTCAGGTGGAAGGCGAACCCACGCCCGAGGCGCTGACCGCCTTGCGCGACGGCGTCACCCTCAACGACGGCCCCACCCTGCCTGCCGACGTAGAACTTGTGGAGGAACCCGTCTGGCTGTGGCCGCGCAACCCGCCGATTCGTGAGCGCAAATCGATTCCCACCCGCTGGCTGAAAATTACGCTCTACGAGGGACGCAACCGCCAGGTGCGCCGGATGACCGCCCACGTCGGCTTCCCCACCCTGCGTCTGATCCGCTACGCCATGGGCGGCTATACACTCGACGGACTGGCCAACGGCGACTGGCGCAAAGCCGAATAACTGAAAAGGAAAAGCGATGTTTAAACCTCATGTCACCGTTGCCTGCGTGGTTCACGCCCAGGATAAATTTCTCATCGTCGAAGAAACCATTAACGGCAAAGCACTGTGGAACCAGCCGGCGGCCATCTCGAGGCCAATGAAACGCTGCTGCAGGCCGCCGAACGTGAACTGTGGGAGGAGACCGGCAATTCGCGCCACGCCGCAGCACTTCATCCGCATGCATCAGTGGCTGGCTCCCGATAACACCCCGTTTCTGCGCTTCCTGTTCGCTATCGAACTTAGCGATCCGTGCGCCACTGAACCGCACGACAGCGATATCGATCGCTGCCTGTGGCTCAGTGCTGAGGAAATTCTTAACGCGCCAAACCTGCGCTCGCCGCTGGTTGCCGAAAGCATTCGCTGCTACCTGCAGGACCCGCGGCAGCCGCTGTCGCTGATTGGCGCATTTAACTGGCCGTTCACAGGGGGTGAATGAACGGTGAGCGCGTGCTAGAATACGCCGCCTCGAAGTTCAATGTAGCGAGTATTTCCATGTCAGAAAGCCAGAAAAAAGTGATCGTCGGCATGTCCGGCGGCGTCGACTCCTCGGTCTCCGCGTACCTGTTGCTGCAGCAAGGGTATAAGGTGGAAGGCCTGTTCATGAAGAACTGGGAGGAAGACGACGGCGAGGAATACTGCACCGCCGCCGCCGACCTTGCCGATGCGCAAGCGGTCTGCGATAAGCTGGGCATTGAACTGCACACCGTTAACTTTGCCGCCGAATATTGGGATAACGTCTTTGAGCTCTTCCTGGAAGAGTACAAAGCCGGCCGCACGCCGAACCCGGATATTCTGTGCAATAAAGAGATCAAATTTAAAGCCTTTCTCGAGTTTGCTGCCGAAGACCTCGGCGCCGACTACATCGCCACCGGGCACTATGTGCGCCGCGCCGATGTCGACGGTAAAAGCCAGCTGCTGCGCGGACTCGACGGCAATAAAGATCAGAGCTACTTCCTTTATACCCTTAGCCACGAGCAGATTGCCCAGAGCCTGTTCCCGGTGGGTGAACTGGAAAAACCGCAGGTGCGTAAGATCGCCGAAGAGCTGGATCTGATCACCGCGAAGAAAAAAGATTCCACCGGCATCTGCTTTATCGGCGAGCGTAAATTCCGCGATTTCCTTGGCCGTTACCTGCCGGCGCAGCCGGGCAAAATCCTCACCGTCGACGGCGAGGAGATCGGTACCCATCAGGGGTTGATGTACCACACCCTGGGCCAGCGTAAAGGGCTGGGTATCGGCGGCACCAAAGAGGGTAGCGAAGATCCATGGTACGTGGTCGATAAAGACGTTGAGAATAATATTCTTATCGTCGCCCAGGGCCATGACCACCCGCCCTCAATCAGTTTACGCCCAAGACGCAGCGCCGGTTCATTGGTGAAAACGTTACTGATATGCCACAGAGTTTCGCCCTGGGTTTTTAACGCGTTCACCAGCGCAGGATGGCAATGGCCCAACGCCGT
>OKVR01000309.1_pt1 | contig 13072 bp, 14 predicted proteins | sample 1606891 | NCBI WGS metagenome assembly OKVR01 (sample SAMN03281011, study PRJEB24777) | human gut metagenome | isolation source: fecal sample PR176 from 1 month old male Indian infant, caesarean delivered... | place: Singapore | collected 2006-01-13 | reverse complement strand
CGGTACGCTTCATCTGCGGCACCCAGGATACGCACAAGCAGCTGGAGAAGAAGCTGGCGGATTTCCTCGGTATCGGGAAGACGCGATCCTCTACTCCTCCCTGCTTCGACGCCAACGGCGGCCTGTTTGAAACGCTGCTCGGCCCGGAAGACGCCATTATCTCCGACGCCCTGAACCATGCCTCTATCATCGACGGCGTACGCCTGTGTAAAGCGAAACGCTTCCGCTATGCCAACAACGACATGCAGGAGCTGGAAGCGCGCCTGAAAGAAGCCCGCGACGCCGGGGCGCGTCACGTGTTAATCGCCACCGACGGCGTCTTCTCGATGGACGGCGTGATCGCCAACCTGAAAGGCGTATGCGATCTGGCGGATAAATACGATGCGCTGGTGATGGTCGATGACTCCCACGCCGTCGGCTTCGTCGGCGAAAATGGCCGCGGCTCCCACGAATACTGCGACGTGATGGGTCGCGTCGACATTATCACCGGCACGCTGGGTAAAGCGCTGGGCGGCGCCTCCGGCGGCTACACTGCCGCACGCAAAGAGGTGGTCGAGTGGCTGCGCCAGCGTTCCCGTCCGTATCTGTTCTCTAACTCTCTGGCGCCGGCCATCGTGGCCGCCTCCATCAAAGTGCTGGAGATGGTCGAAGAGGGTGCAGACCTGCGCGATCGCCTGTGGGCCAACGCGCGTCTGTTCCGTGAAAAAATGACCGCGGCAGGCTTCACCCTGGCGGGCGCCGACCACGCCATCATTCCGGTGATGCTGGGCGAAGCGGTGGTGGCGCAGAACTTTGCCCGCGAGCTGCAGAAAGAAGGGATCTATGTCACCGGCTTCTTCTATCCGGTGGTACCGAAAGGCCAGGCGCGTATTCGCACCCAGATGTCGGCGGCGCATACCCCTGAACAAATTGAGCGTGCGGTGGAAGCCTTTACCCGCATCGGTAAACAACTGGGCGTCATCGCCTAATAAGGGTGTGAGATGAAAGCGTTATCCAAACTGAAAGCGGAAGAAGGCATCTGGATGACCGACGTACCGGAACCGGAAGTCGGCCATAACGATCTGCTGATTAAAATCCGCAAGACCGCCATTTGCGGGACCGACGTGCACATCTACAACTGGGATGAGTGGTCGCAGAAGACTATTCCGGTACCGATGGTGGTCGGGCACGAATATGTCGGCGAAGTGGTGGGGATTGGCCAGGAAGTGCGCGGCTTTAAGATTGGCGACCGCGTCTCCGGCGAAGGGCATATCACCTGCGGCCACTGCCGTAACTGCCGCGCGGGCCGTACCCACCTGTGCCGCAATACCATCGGCGTGGGCGTCAACCGCCCGGGCTGCTTTGCCGAGTATCTGGTGATCCCGGCCTTTAACGCCTTTAAAATCCCCGACAATATCTCTGATGACCTGGCGTCTATCTTCGACCCGTTCGGCAACGCTGTGCACACCGCGCTCTCCTTCGATCTGGTGGGGGAAGACGTGCTGGTCTCCGGCGCCGGCCCGATCGGCGTGATGGCGGCGGCGGTGGCGAAACACGTCGGCGCGCGTAATGTGGTGATCACTGACGTTAACGAGTACCGTCTCGAGCTGGCGCGCAAAATGGGCGTCACTCGCGCGGTGAACGTGGCGAAAGAGAACCTCAATGACGTGATGGCCGAGCTGGGGATGACTGAAGGTTTCGACGTGGGCCTGGAGATGTCCGGCGCGCCGCCGGCGTTCCGCAGCATGCTGGATACCATGAACCACGGCGGTCGTATCGCGATGCTGGGTATTCCACCGTCAGATATGTCCATCGACTGGACCAAGGTCATCTTTAAGGGGCTGTTTATCAAAGGGATCTACGGCCGCGAGATGTTCGAAACCTGGTATAAGATGGCGGCGCTGATCCAGTCTGGTCTGGATCTTTCACCGATCATCACCCACCGCTTCGGCATTGACGACTTCCAGAAGGGTTTCGACGCCATGCGCTCCGGCCAGTCTGGTAAAGTGGTTCTGAGCTGGGAATAACGCCTCCGGTCTGTTGTAAAAACCAGCAAAAAAGGCGCCTGCGGGCGCCTTAATTTAGATTTGGATAACATTTTTAGCCTGCTTAATATCAAGCGCACAATTTCTACATCGATTTTACGGTTATTCGCTTATACAGTGTGTTTAGTCGCGGTTTAACTTTGTAACTATCATGCTTAAACTCTCCGTATGCTTACTGACCTGTAACTCTGCACGTCTGCTCATGGAGGTGCTGCCCCCGCTGCTGAGGGTGGCCGATGAGTGTATTGTCGTCGACTCCGGTAGCACCGACGAAACGGTCTCTATTTGTCAGCAGTTTGGTCTCACCGTCCATCACCATGCCTATAAAGCCCACGGCGCGCAGATGAACTATGCCATTGGGCTGGCCAGCCATGACTGGGTGCTGTGCATGGACAGCGATGAAATTCTTGATAACGACGTCGTGTCGGCCATTCAGTCGTTAAAAGCGGGGGAGGAGCCTGACCCGGCATGCGCCTGGCGTTTGCCGCGCTACTGGTTTGTCCTCGGCAAGCAGGTGCGGACGATCTACCCCATTTCCTCGCCGGATTACCCGGTGCGCCTCTTTAACCGCCAGCAGGCGCGATTTAACGACCGGCCGGTGGATGACCAGGTGGTTGGACACGCGCGATCCGTCAGGCTGCCGGGCTTTGTACGCCATGACACCTTTTATTCGCTGCATGAAGTGTTTAATAAGCTGAACAGCTATACCACCCGGCTGGTGAAGCACCAGCAGATCAAACCTTCGCTGGCGCGGGGGATCGTCAGCGCGATTGGCGCTTTCTTTAAATGGTAGTCTGTTCAGCGGGGCGTGGCGCTATGGCAAAGTCGGCGTGGTCACCGGCCGTGTACGCCACGTTTTATAGCTTTCTCAAATATTTAAGGCGTGGTACGCCCACGAAGATAACCAGGCGTCCCGTCGCGCAAAAAGCGAATCGGACCCCCTGAGTGGCTCTAGTTGCCGGGATTGTCCCCAGCCCTGCCATTTGAGGCGATAGTACTGGACCAGCGCGCTCTGGCTGATGCTGTCGCTGAGGATAGTGAAGAAGCGGCTGGCGTTCACGGGCTCCAGCGGGCGCTTCGGCTTGCAATACTTCACGCCGTGGAACGGATTACGCGGCTTCTGCTGCTGCGGCGCCGTTTGTTGCGCGGGCGGCTGAGCGTAGTTTGGCGTCGAATTGTCGACCTGCGGCTCGTTGAGCAGGCTGCTCGGGCGCACCAGCGTGATATCCGGCGGCAGATTATAGACCATCTGCTGCAGCACCCGCACCGTCGTCGGATGCGGATGGCCAATGGCTATCGCCGAACCGTTACGCCGCGCCAGGGCGATGGCGCGGTTGAACTGGGTGCGGATATCGGCTTCATTCTGCGTATCGTCAAGAAACACCTTGCGCTTAATCACCTTCACCCCGGTGCCCTGCGCGGCGCGCATGGCCTGGGTATTGCCGATGGTCACGCTGTCGAGAAAATAGAGATTGTAGCGCTCCAGGGCCTGCATCACCTTCTGCATGCCAAACAGGTTGGAGGTCATCGCGCTGCCCATATGGTTATTCAGCCCGACGGCGTAGGGGACTTTGCCGTAAGCTTCGCGAATGATGCGCTCGATCTCCTCGCTGCTCATTTCGGGACGCAGGGTGTCTTTTTCCAGCGGCTGTTTGCTGAGCGGCGCCATCGGCAGGTGGATGAGCACTTCATGGCCCAGATTATGCGCTTTCGTGGCCATTTCCCGGGCGTGCGGCGCGTTCGGCAGCACGGCGACGGAGATAGTGGAAGGCAGCGCCAGCACCTGATTTTCGGTCTGCGGGCGGTAGCCAAAATCGTCAATAACGATGGAGAGTTTGCCAGCGAACGCTGGCGCCGCCAGAGCCAGCGAACCGGCTACGGCAAGAGCAATTGCGCGAAATTGAAGCAAAACTTATCTTCCCAACCACGGCTGTGGATTGACCGCCTGACCCTGGCGGCGAATTTCGAAATAGAGCGACGGACGGCCCTGACCGCCGCTGCTGCCTACGAGCGCGATAGGCTGACCGGCACGCACCTGCGTACCGACGCTGACCAGCGCGCTTTGGTTATAGCCATACAGGCTCATGTCGCCTTTGCCATGCTCGACCACCACCACCAGACCATAGCCCTGCAGCCAGTCGGCCAGAATGACCCGACCATCGGCAATGGCTCTGACTTCGGTGCCTTCAGACGCGGCGATAACCATCCCTTTCCAACGTAGTTCACCTTGCAGCTGTTCGCCATATCGATGAAGGAGCGGACCGCGAACCGGCCAGAACGCCTGACCGCGCGGCGAGCCCAGCCCGCCGGTGCGTGACATCAGCGAACGCTCGCTTTCCGTTGGTTTATAGGTGGTGCCTTTGCGCGATGCTTCCTGCTGGCGGTCGCGCACCGCCTGCGCATCGCGTGCTTCCCGATCGGCTCGGGCTTTGGCGGCAGCCTCCGCCTGGGCGATACGACCGCGTAGGCGCGATTCGTTAGCCCGCAATTCACTTAACTGTTGCTGACCTTGCTGAATGGAGGATTCCAGTCCGGAAAGGGTCTTTTTCCGTTCGTTACGCGCCTGCTCCAGCTTCGCCTGCTGAGCTTTTTGCTCGTAGACCAGCGTCTGCTGCTGGCTCTGCTTCTCTTCGAGCATCGACTTTTGCACCGCCATCTCTTCGCGCGTTTTCTTCAGTTCCGCGATGGTTTCCTGACGGGCCTGGTTGAAATAGCTGAAGTAGACCTGCATCCGCTGATTGCGCTGGCCCTCTTCACCGCTCAGCACCATCTGGATGCCGGTATGCGGCCCCTGGCGGAACGCGGCGTCAAGCTGCGCGGCGAGGTTACGCTCCTGAGACGCGCGCTGGCGCTCCAGCTTGGCGAGAGAGGCGTTCATTTCGTCAATCTGCTTATTGAGCTGGTTCAGGTTGTCCTGGGTTTCGCGCAGTTTGCGGGCCGCGGCGGCGATCGCTTCTTCCTGCGCTTTGAGCTGGGCGAGCAGGCTTGCGCGCTGCTGCTGCTGTTGCTTAATCGCCCGCTGCCTGGCGGCGATGTCGGCCTGGATGGACTTAAGCTGATCGCGATCGTCGGCGTGCGCAAATGACGCGCACAGTAATACGCCAGCGCTGAGCGCGCTGGCGTAAAGGACGGATCGAACTGCCGTTGCGATCCATGTAGTTGAATACGTCGCCTTTCCCCTCATGGGGAAGGATTATTCCACGATGAACAGCGGCTTGCCAGTCATCTCTTTGCGGGATTTCCATTCCCATCAGCGACAGCATGGTTGGGGCGATGTCGGAAAGTTTGCCGCCATTGACCGCTTTAACCGCTTTGTTACCGACGTAGATCAGCGGAACCGGCAGGTTGGTGTGGGCGGTATGCGCCTGACCGGTGGCCGGGTCGCGCATCTGCTCGGCGTTACCGTGGTCGGCGGTGATCAGCAGCTGACCGCCAACGGATTCCACCGCCTGCGCCACCTGATCGATGCAGTGATCCAGCGCTTCAACGGCTTTTACGGCGGCTTCCATCACCCCGGTATGGCCAACCATATCGCCGTTCGGGTAGTTACAGATGATAGTGTCGTACTGGCCGCCTTTGATGGCCGCGACCAGTTTCTCGGTCAGCTCGGCGGAGCTCATTTCCGGCTGCAGATCGTAGGTCGCTACTTTCGGCGAATTAATCAGAATCCGCTCTTCGCCTTTGAACGGCTCTTCTACGCCGCCGTTGAAGAAGAAGGTGACGTGGGCGTATTTTTCAGTTTCGGAGATGCGCAGCTGGGTTTTATCGTGCTTGGCCATCCACTCGCCGAAGGTATTGGCCAGCGAGGCGGGCGGGTAGGCGCAGGCGACTTTGATGTCGGCGGCATATTCGGTGAGCATCACGAAGTCGAGGTTAACCACTTTCTTACGCGCAAAGCCGTCGAAGTCGGCGTTGACGAAGGCGCGGGTGATTTCGCGCGCGCGGTCAGCACGGAAGTTCATGAAGATCAGCGCATCGCCATCTTCCATCGCCGCATCGGCCTGGCCGGCGGCGCGGATCACGGTCGCTTTCACGAACTCGTCGTTTTCGTCACGGGCGTAGGCAGCCTGCAGACCGGCGACGGCGGTATCGGCCTGGAATTCGCCTTTCGCCAGGGTCATCAGGTCATAGGCCTGCTCAACGCGATCCCAGCGGTTGTCGCGGTCCATGGCGTAGTAGCGGCCGATGAGCGACGCGATGCGGCCTTTGCCCAGCGCGGCAAATTTGGCTTCGAATGTCGCCAGCGTTTTTTCCGCGCTGCGCGGCGGCGTATCACGGCCGTCGAGGAAGGCGTGCAGGTAGATCTTTTCAGCGCCGCGCTCTGCCGCCAGCTCCACCATCGCCATGATGTGATCTTCGTGGCTGTGGACGCCGCCTGGCGACATCAGACCCATGATATGTACCGCTTTGCCGGCGGCAACCGCTTTATCGACCGCGGCGGTCAGTACCGGGTTGGCGAAGAAGGTGCGTTCTTTAATTTCCACATCGAGACGGGTCAGGTCCTGATAGACGATACGACCGGCGCCCAGGTTGACGTGACCCACTTCGGAGTTCCCCATCTGACGGTCCGGCAGGCCAATTCCAGGCCGGATGCATCGATCAGGGTATGCGGACGATTGGCCCACAGTGCATCCATTACCGGGGTTTTAGCACTAAAAATGGCGTTATCCTGCTGTTCTTCACGATAGCCATAGCCATCCAGAATCACCAGTACCATAGGTTTTTTAGAAACCGACATTGCGACAACCTCATGCTCAAAGACAGAAAATTTTGCGTAATTTTACTACAGCTGAATCGTTTAAATCCCCGTGAAAGATCAAAGAAAGGGAGCGGCCAGTCCGCGGCGCGTCAGCGAGAACGGCTTTTTTTCGCCGCCGCCCGCAGAAAATACATTACATCGCGCTCACTGGCTGTAATTGCCGCAAGGCACAGGTATACTCCTTTCCTGGTTTTTTTCTCACTTAGTCGGGAGTTGTAATCCCCCCATGCAAGAAATTATGCAATTCATCGGCCGTCACCCTGTTCTGAGCATCGCGTGGATCGCGCTGCTGGGGGCGGTGCTGTTCACCACCTTCAAGGGCCTGATGTCGAAAGTTAAAGTCATCACCCGTGGTGAAGCGACGCGTCTTATCAATAAAGAAGACGCGGTAGTGGTCGACCTGCGTCAGCGTGACGATTTCCGTAAAGGCCATATTGCCGGCGCCATCAACCTGCTGCCCAGCGATATCAAAGCGAATAACGTCGGCGAGTTGGAAAAACACAAATCGCAACCCATTATTGTGGTAGACGGTTCCGGCATGCAGGCGCAAGAGCCAGCCAACGCGCTGAACAAAGCCGGGTTTGAAAAAGTCTTTGTACTGAAAGAGGGCATTGCTGGCTGGAGCGGCGAAAACCTCCCTCTGGTACGCGGCAAATAACTTACCCCGCGTGGTGATGCCGCCGCGTTTTCCCCGTCGCGCCTGACGTGAGGGGAACACAGGCTGCGGCGTAAAACCCTCAGGGTAATAACAGGAGTGAAGTCATGGCCAATATTGAGATCTACACCAAAGCGACCTGCCCGTTCTGCATCCGCGCGAAAGCGCTGCTGAACAGCAAAGGCGTAACGTTCCATGAGTTGCCGATCGATGGCGATGCCGCGAAGCGTGAGGAGATGATCCAGCGCAGCGGACGGACGACGGTTCCGCAGATTTTTATTGATGCGCAGCACATTGGCGGCTGTGACGACTTGTATGCGCTTGATTCACGTGGTGGACTTGATCCCCTCTTGCGCTAATTTTTGCGCGCTTTCCCTGCCGGAAGCGCGTATTTAAGGACAACACGAAAGGGTTTTACTATGTCAGAACAAAACAGCACCGAAATGACCTTCCAGATCCAGCGTATCTATACCAAAGATATCTCTTTTGAAGCGCCGAACGCGCCGCAAGTTTTTCCAGAAAGACTGGCAGCCGGAAGTTAAACTTGATCTGGATACCGCCTCCACCCAGCTGGCTGAAGGCGTTTATGAAGTGGTGCTGCGTGTAACCGTGACCGCCGCTCTGGGCGAAGAGACCGCGTTCCTCTGCGAAGTACAGCAGGGCGGTATTTTCTCCATCGACGGCATCGAAGGCACCCAGATGGCGCACTGCCTTGGCGCATACTGCCCGAACATTCTGTTCCCGTACGCGCGCGAGTGCATCACCAGCCTGGTTTCCCGCGGTACCTTCCCGCAACTTAACCTTGCGCCAGTGAACTTCGACGCGCTGTTTATGAACTATCTGCAGCAGCAGGCTGGCGAAGGTACTGAAGAACATCAGGATGCCTGATGAACGCACTTAATGCTGCAATGACTGTGATCGGTGCCGGCTCGTACGGCACCGCTCTTGCCATTACCCTGGCAAGAAATGGCCACCACGTTGTGCTCTGGGGCCATGACCCGAAACATATCGCGACGCTGCAACACGATCGCTGCAACGCCGCGTTCCTTCCCGATGTGCCTTTCCCGGATACGCTGCATCTTGAAAGCGACCTGGCCACCGCGCTGGCCGCCAGCCGCGATATTCTGGTGGTGGTGCCAAGCCATGTGTTTGGTCAGGTGTTACGCCAGATTAAACCGCTGATGCGTCCTGATGCGCGTCTGGTGTGGGCGACCAAAGGCCTTGAGGCCGAAACCGGTCGTCTGCTGCAGGACGTGGCGCGTGAAGCGCTGGGCGATGATATCCCGCTGGCGGTGATCTCCGGGCCAACCTTCGCCAAAGAGCTGGCCGCCGGCCTGCCGACGGCGATTTCGCTGGCGGCGACGGATCCGCAGTTTGCCGAGGATCTGCAGCACCTGCTGCACTGCGGCAAGAGCTTCCGCGTCTACATCAACCCGGATTTTATCGGCGTACAACTCGGCGGCGCGGTGAAAAACGTCATCGCCATCGGGGCGGGGATGTCGGACGGCATCGGCTTCGGCGCCAATGCGCGGACGGCGCTGATTACCCGTGGCCTGGTGGAAATGTCTCGCCTTGGCGCGGCGCTGGGCGCCGACCCGGAAACCTTTATGGGGATGGCCGGCCTCGGTGACCTGGTGCTCACCTGCACCGACAACCAGTCCCGTAACCGTCGCTTCGGCATGATGCTCGGCCAGGGGATGGACGTGCAAAGCGCCCAGGAAAAGATTGGCCAGGTGGTTGAAGGCTACCGCAATACCAAGGAAGTTCGCGTTCTGGCACAGCGTTTAGGTGTCGAAATGCCAATAACCGAGGAAATTTTATCAGGTATTGTATTGCGGAAAAATTGCGCGCGAGGCAGCATTGACCTTATTGGGTCGCGCCCGCAAGGACGAGCGCAGCAGCAATTAGCTTTCCTTTGTCACCTGAATGACCCTGCCAGCGCAGAACTGGCAGGTCATTACCATATCGCCTGGAGTATGCAATGCCGTGTGAAGAACTGGATATCGTCTGGAATAATATTAAAGCCGAAGCCCGGGCTCTGGCTGACTGTGAGCCAATGCTCGCCAGTTTTTACCACGCAACGTTACTCAAGCATGAAAATCTGGGCAGCGCACTGAGCTATATGTTGGCCAACAAGCTGGCTTCCCCGATTATGCCGGCGATCGCCATTCGCGAAGTGGTGGAAGAAGCCTACGCCGCCGACCCGGAAATGATCGCCTCCGCCGCCTGCGATATTCAGGCGGTGCGCACGCGTGACCCGGCGGTGGATAAATACTCCACGCCGCTGCTCTATCTGAAGGGTTTCCATGCCCTGCAGGCCTATCGTATCGGCCACTGGTTGTGGACGCAGGGTCGGCGTGCGCTGGCGATTTTCCTGCAAAACCAGGTCTCCGTCTCTTTCCAGGTGGATATCCACCCGGCGGCGAAAATCGGCCGCGGGATCATGCTCGACCACGCCACCGGTATTGTGGTTGGCGAAACGGCGGTGATTGAGGATGACGTCTCTATTCTGCAGTCGGTCACCCTCGGCGGTACCGGTAAAACCAGCGGCGACCGTCACCCGAAAATTCGCGAAGGCGTGATGATTGGCGCCGGAGCGAAGATCCTCGGCAATATCGAAGTCGGGCGTGGGGCAAAAATCGGCGCAGGCTCAGTGGTGCTGCAGCCGGTGCCGCCGCATACCACCGCCGCAGGTGTTCCTGCGCGCATCGTCGGCAAGCCGGAGAGCGATAAGCCGGCGATGGATATGGATCAGCATTTCAACGGTATTCACCACACTTTCGAGTACGGCGACGGGATTTAACGTCTTGCCCGGTGGCGCAGCGCTTACCGGGCCTACGATCTCATCCCGCCAGCCTGTCGCCCGGATAAGGCGCCGTGCGCTGCAATCCGGGAATCGCTCAGGCTAGCTGCGCAGCACGGCGCCTGGATACCCCAACTGCCGCCAGGCTTCATACACCACCACCGACACCGCATTCGACAGGTTCATGCTGCGGCTGTCCGGCATCATCGGAATCCGAATTTTCTGCTCCGGCGGCAGGGCATCCAGAATGCTCGCCGGCAGACCGCGGGTTTCCGGACCAAACATCAAGAAATCGCCATCCTGATAGCTGACCGCGCTGTGCGCCGGGGTTCCTTTGGTCGTCAGGGCGAACAGGCGCTGCGGCTGTGCGCTGGCGAGAAACGCCGCGTAATCGGCGTGGCGCTGCACGGCGGTGAACTCGTGATAGTCCAGTCCGGCGCGTCTCAGGCGCTTATCGTCCCAGGTGAAGCCCATGGGCTCAATGATATGCAGACTGAAGCCCGTGTTGGCGCACAGGCGGATAATATTCCCGGTGTTCGGCGGGATCTCTGGTTCGAATAACACGATGTTCAGCATACTGCCCCCTTAATTGCGGGGGGCAGAATAGCAGATATTTGGTCAACCCTCACCCCGGCCCTCTCCCTGAGGGAGAGGGGGAAAACCGGCGCCGGTCGGTGGGCCGGAGAACGCGGGTGAAAGGACCCACCCAACCTTCGGTACTTCACCTGGACGGAGGGGAACGCTACTGCTAGCCTGGCTGCCGGACGGTTCCCTCTCCCTGACGGAGAGGGTGAGGAGAGAGAGCACAACGGCGCAGCTTATGCCGCGTTATGCTGCTTCAGCGCATCGAAGTTCTGCAGCGCCTCCGCGTTCTGCACCAGCGAATCACGGCTAATGTCCGCGATGGTTTTCGCGCCGGTCAGGGTCATCGCCACCTTCATCTCTTTCTCGATTAGATTCAGCAGATTCGCCACCCCCTGCTTGCCATGGGTCGCCAGGGCGTACAGGTAAGCGCGGCCCAGCAGTACGCTGTCGGCGCCCAGGGCGATCATCCGCACGACGTCGAGACCGTTGCGGATGCCGCTGTCGGCGAGAATGGTAATGTCGCCTTTCACGGCGTCGGCAATTGCCGGCAGGGCGCGAGCGGAGGAGAGCACGCCGTCAAGCTGGCGGCCGCCGTGGTTGGAGACCACAATGCCGTCGGCGCCAAAGCGCACCGCGTCGCGGGCGTCCTCCGGGTCGAGGATCCCTTTGATCACCATCGGACCGTCCCAGAAATCACGGATCCACTCGAGGTCTTTCCATGAAATCGATGGATCGAAGTTATTCGCCAGCCAGCCGATGTAATCCTCCAGGCCGGTCGGCTGGCCGAGATAGGCGGAGATATTCCCCAGATCGTGCGGACGGCCGTTGAGGCCAACGTCCCATGCCCACTGCGGATGGGTGACCGCCTGCCAGTAGCGGCGCAGGGCGGCGTTCGGGCCGCTCATGCCGGAATGGGCGTCGCGGTAGCGGGCGCCGGGGTCGGCATATCGACGGTAAAGACCAGCGTTGAACAACCCGCCGCCTTAGCGCGCTCCAGCGCATTGCGCATAAAGCCGCGGTCGCGCAGAACGTACAGCTGGAACCACATCGGCCGCTTGATGGTCGGGGCGACCTCTTCAATTGGGCAGACGGAAACGGTGGAGAGGGTAAACGGAATACCTTTGTCATCCGCTGCGCTGGCGGCCTGCACTTCGCCGCGGCGGGCGTACATCCCACACAGCCCCACCGGCGCCAGCGCCGTCGGCATCGCCAGCTTCTCGTTGAAGAGGGTGGTCTCGAGGCTCAGGTCCGACATATTGCGCAGAATACGCTGGCGTAACGCCACGTCGGAGAGATCTTCCACGTTGCGACGCAGGGTATGTTCGGCGTAAGCCCCGCCGTCGATATAGTGGAACAGGAAAGGCGGCAGGATACGCTGGGCGGCGGCGCGATAGTCGCTGGCGGCGGAAATAATCATCACGAATTCTCCCTGGAATTATCAATAGCATCGCCGGGCAGGCGGGTAATTCGCGCCTGGCGGGCTTGGTCTTCATCAAAACGTTTAATGGTGGCGTGGACAAAGCCTAAGTGGGCCATCATCGCCTGGCGCGCCGCCTCGGCGTCGCCGGCGACAATCGCCTCCATGACGGCCTGGTGCTGTTCGGTCAGGCGGGCAAATACCGGCGGCACCAGATACATACGCTGACGGCTCTGCTTGACGGAGGAGTGCAGCAGGTCGAAAAACGCCGCGCATGGTTTGCAGGAGCACCACGTTATGCGAGGCTTCGGCGATGGCCAGATGGAAGCGGACGTCCGCCTGCGAGGCGATATCCGGGTCTTCGCTCTGGGTCGCTTCAAAGCACAGGCGAATTTTTTCTTTATCGGCGTCGGTGGCCCGCATCGCCGCGTGCCACGCGGTGCTGGCTTCGATGGCGTGGCGGGCCTCGAGGATGTCGAAGCTGTAGTCAGGGTCATCGGCCAGCAGCGTCTTCAGCGGCTGGACGATGTTTTGCTCCGACCACGGCTCATGCTGAAAGCGGACGAAAGTGCCACCGCCGCGACGGCTCAGCAGTACCCCTTCATTGACCAGCATCGCCAGCGCTTCGCGCAGGGAATTGCGCGAGACGCCGAGCTGAGCGGCGAGCTGACGCTCGGCGGGCAGTCGCATGCCCGCCTCCAGCTGTTGTTCTTCAATCAGCGCCCGGACGCGACGGGCTACATCGTCGGCCAGGCGTTTAGGCATCACTATCACGGGATCATCCAGGTTAAAACGTAGGCCTGCAGCGTGGTGATCAGGCCCACCATAC
>OKVR01000307.1_pt1 | contig 13094 bp, 18 predicted proteins | sample 1606891 | NCBI WGS metagenome assembly OKVR01 (sample SAMN03281011, study PRJEB24777) | human gut metagenome | isolation source: fecal sample PR176 from 1 month old male Indian infant, caesarean delivered... | place: Singapore | collected 2006-01-13 | reverse complement strand
TGGTTCGCGGCGATGTCGGCGCGGTCAAAGCGGCGGTGGATGCGGGCAGCGCGGCGGCAAGCGTGGTGGGTGAAGTGAAATCCTGCCACGTGATCCCGCGTCCGCACAGCGACGTTGAGGCCAGTTTTACCGAAATCAGCCTGATTGTTGGCGAATAAGGAGCACCGCGTGAAGCAATCACTGGGATTACTTGAAGTTTGTGGTCTGGCACTGGCTATTAGCTGCGCCGATATCATGGCGAAAATCCGCTTCTATCACGCTGGTCGCCCTCGAAAAGACCAATGGTTCAGGCTGGATGGCCATTAAAATTACCGGTGATGTGGCCTCAGTACAGGCGGCCATCACCACCGGTGTACAGTTTGCCGAACAGCGAGACGGTCTGGTGGCTCATAAAGTCATCGCCAGACCCGGAGATGGGATCCTGCCAGCAGAGGCTCCCCCACCCTCCGTCATGGAACCTGAGCCTGAAGAGTCAGAGACGGCTAATGTCGTTTCTGAAGCGCCAGCAGAAGAGCCCCTCCAGCAACAAGGCGTGGTGAGCTGCAACCTGTGCCTGGATCCAAAATGTCCACGCCAGAAGGGCGAGCCGCGCACCCTTTGCATTCATCCCGGCAAGCGAGGTGAAGCGTAATGGATAAACAGCTTCTCGAATCAACGGTCAGTAAAGTCCTCGACGAGATGCGTCTGCGGCCCATTCCGCTGGGGGTTTCAAATCGTCATATCCACCTGTCGGCGTCGGATTATGAACGCCTGTTTCCCGGTCATCCCATCAGCGAGAAAAAAGCGCTGCTGCAGCCGGGACAGTACGCTGCGGAGCAAACCGTCACCCTGGTAGGGCCGAAGGGGCAGCTTAAAAATGTGCGCCTGCTCGGCCCGCTGCGCTCGGTAAGCCAGGTGGAAATCTCGCGTACCGATGCCAGAACCCTGGGAATTGCGGCGCCGCTGAGAATGTCCGGCAATCTGAAGGGGACGCCGGGCATTCGCCTGGTCAGCCCTTTTGGCGAACTGGAGCTACCTTCCGGGGTTATCGTCGCGCAGCGGCATATCCATATGTCGCCGCTCGATGCGCTTATCCTGCGGGTTTCCCATGGCGACAGGGTCTCCGTGGCCATTGAAGGCGACGAGCGCGGGCTGATTTTTGACAACGTGGCGGTTCGCGTGTCACCGGACATGCGCCTCGAAATGCACATTGATACCGATGAAGCCAACGCCGCCGGTGCAGATAACCCGCAGGCCTTTGCCCGGCTGGTAGGCCCGCGATGAACGGCGCAGTTTTGCAGCGCATTGTGGAGGAAATCGTCTCCCGGCTGCAGCGTCGCGCCCATAGCACGGCGACGCTGAGCGTTGCGCAGCTCCGTGATGCCGACTGTCCAGCGCTGTTCTGTCAGCACGCCTCGCTGCGCATCCTGCTCGTTGACCTGCCGCTGCTGGCTCAGCTTGCGGATGCGGAAACCGACGATGCCGCGGCGCGGAAAATTCACGAGGCGCTGGCGTTTGGCATCCGCGTGCAGCTCACCCTGCACAGCCAGCTGCTGCCGGTTATCCCGCTCAAAAAACTGGCGCGCCTGCCGGTGATATTCACCGACGAGCGCGGACGGCCGCTGATCCTGCATGCAGGTTCAGTGCTGAGCTATCGCGACGTCGCGCAGCTGGGCCAGGGGCGTCTGGTTATCCACCGCAAATGCATCGTGACCGCGCTGGCGCGCGAAGCGGCACAGGCGCGGCATATTCAATTCATTAAGCAGGAGTAAATCATGCATCTGGCACGAGTCACGGGCGCGGTTGTCTCCACGCAAAAATCGCCTTCCCTGATCGGCAAAAGCTGCTGCTGGTGCGGCGGGTCAGCGCCGATGGCGAACTCCCGCCTCCCCCACCTCCGGCGATGAAGTCCGCCGTCGATTCCGTCGGCGCGGGGATCGGCGAGCTGGTCTTGCTCAGCGGCGGCTCCAGCGCCAGGCACGTTTTTTCCGGGCCAAACGAGGCCATCGACCTCGCCGTTGTCGGCATTGTCGATACGCTTTTCCACGTTAAGGAGCGAATATGGCGATTTATACCCGAACGGGCGACGCTGGCACCACCTCACTCTTTACCGGCCAGCGGGTGAGCAAAACGCACCCGCGGGTTGAAGCCTACGGCACGCTGGACGAACTGAACGCCGCGCTGAGCCTGTGCGCCTGCGCCGCCGCGGATCAAAATCACCGCGCCTTACTCGAGGCCATCCAGCAGCAAATATTCTGGTTTAGCGCAGAACTGGCCAGCGACAGCGAACAGCCGTCGCCCAAACAGCGCTACATCAGCAGCGAGGAGATTTCCACCCTGGAAGCCGCTATCGATCGGGCCATGGCCCGCGTCGAACCGCTGCACAGCTTTATTTTACCCGGCCGCTGCGAAGCCGCGAGCCGCTTACATTTTGCCCGCACGCTGGCCCGCCGCGCCGAACGCCGTCTGGTTGAGCTGGCGGCGGAAGTCAACGTACGTCAGGTGCTGATGCGCTACATCAACCGCTTATCAGACTGCCTGTACGCCCTGGCCCGCGCTGAAGATAGCGATGCGCACCAGAACAATATTATTCGTGAGGTTAGCAGGCGCTATCTGGCCGCCAGCCAGCCGAGCCAAAGCAAGGAGACGACGCCCGTGGCCCTTTCATTCCACGATCTGCATCAGCTCACCCGCGCCGCCGTTGAGCGCGCGCAGCAGCTACAGGTTCCGGTGGTGATCAGCATCGTTGACGCGCACGGCACGGAAACCGTCACCTGGCGGATGCCGGACGCTCTGCTGGTCAGCAGCGAGCTGGCGCCGAAAAAAGCCTGGACCGCAGTGGCAATGAAAACGGCGACCCATGAGCTGAGCGATGTCGTTCAGCCGGGCGCGGCGCTTTACGGCCTCGAAACGCATTTACAGGGAAAAGTGGTCACCTTTGGCGGCGGTTACGCCCTGTGGCGCGACGGCTCATTAGTTGGGGGTCTTGGCATCAGCGGCGGCAGCGTTGAACAGGACATGGATATCGCACAGACCGCCATTGCGGCCATTAACGTGGGAACACATCAATGAATACTTCTGAACTCGAAACCCTGATTCGCACTATTCTTAGCGAGCAATTAACCACGCCAGCGCAAACGCCGGCCCAGCCGCAGGGCAAAGGAATTTTCCAGTCCGTCAGCGAGGCTATCGACGCCGCGCACCAGGCGTTCTTACGTTATCAGCAGTGCCCGCTAAAAACCCCGCAGCGCCATTATCAGCGCAATACGTCAGGAGCTGACGCCGCTGCTGGCGAGCCTGGCGGAAGAGAGCGCCAATGAAACGGGGATGGGCAACAAAGAAGATAAATTCCTGAAAAACAAGGCCGCGCTCGACAATACCCCGGGCGTAGAAGACCTCACCACCACCGCGCTGACCGGCGACGGCGGCATGGTGCTCTTTGAATATTCGCCGTTTGGCGTTATCGGCTCCGTCGCGCCGAGCACCAACCCGACGGAAACCATCATCAACAACAGCATCAGCATGCTGGCGGCGGGCAACAGCGTCTAACTTCAGCCCGCATCCGGGAGCGAAAAAGGTCTCTCTCAAGCTCATCAGCCTGATTGAAGAGATTGTTTTCCGCTGCTGCGGCATCCGCAATCTGGTGGTCACCGTAGCGGAACCAACCTTTGAAGCGACCCAGCAGATGATGGCCCATCCGCGCATTGCGGTTCTGGCCATTACCGGCGGCCCGGGCATTGTGGCGATGGGCATGAAGAGCGGTAAGAAAGTCATTGGCGCTGGCGCGGGCAACCCGCCCTGTATCGTTGATGAAACGGCGGATCTGGTAAAAGCGGCGGAAGATATCATCAACGGCGCTTCGTTCGATTACAACCTACCCTGCATCGCCGAGAAGAGCCTGATTGTGGTGGAGAGCGTGGCGGAACGCCTGGTGCAGCAAATGCAAACCTTCGGCGCACTGCTGCTCAGTCCAGCCGATACCGACAAGCTCCGCGCCGCCTGCCTGCCTGAAGGCCAGGCGAACAAAAAACTGGTCGGCAAAAGCCCGTCGGCCATGCTGGAAGCGGCCGGGATCGCCGTGCCGGCGAAAGCGCCGCGTCTGCTGATTGCTATCGTCAACGCCGATGACCCGTGGGTCACCAGCGAACAGCTGATGCCGATGCTGCCGGTAGTGAAAGTCCGCGATTTCGATAGCGCGCTGGCGCTGGCGCTGAAGGTTGAAGAGGGTCTGCATCATACCGCGATTATGCACTCGCAGAACGTATCGCGCCTGAACCTTGCGGCCCGCACCCTGCAAACCTCGATTTTCGTCAAGAACGGCCCCTCTTATGCCGGGATCGGCGTCGGCGGCGAAGGTTTTACCACCTTTACCATTGCCACGCCAACCGGTGAAGGGACAACCTCGGCGCGCACCTTTGCCCGCTCCCGGCGCTGCGTGCTGACCAACGGCTTTTCCATCCGCTAACCGAGGTCGCGATGAATACTTTCTCACTACAAACGCGGTTGTACAGCGGTCATGGCAGTCTGGCGGTGCTCAAGCGCTTTACCAATAAGCACATCTGGATAATCTGCGATGGCTTTCTGGCGCGCTCGCCGCTGCTGGATACCCTGCGTAACGCGTTGCCCGCAGATAACCGCATCAGCGTCTTTAGCGAGATAACGCCGGACCCTACTATCCATACCGTGGTGCAGGGGATTGCGCAAATGCAGGCCCTGCGTCCGCAGGTGGTCATCGGCTTCGGCGGCGGTTCGGCAATGGACGCGGCGAAAGCTATCGTCTGGTTCAGCCAGCAGAGCGGCATCAACATCGAAACCTGCGTGGCCATACCAACCACCAGCGGCACCGGCTCGGAAGTGACCAGCGCCTGCGTAATTAGCGACCCGGATAAAGGCATTAAGTATCCACTGTTCAACAATGCGCTGTATCCGGATATGGCGATCCTGGACCCGGAGCTGGTGGTCAGCGTACCGCCGCAGATTACGGCCAACACCGGTATGGACGTGCTGACCCATGCACTGGAGGCGTGGGTTTCGCCGCACGCCAGCGACTTTACCGACGCGCTGGCGGAAAAAGCCGCCAAACTGGTGTTCCAGTATCTGCCCACGGCGGTAGAAAAAGGCGACTGCGTGGCGACGCGCGGGAAAATGCATAACGCCTCAACCCTCGCCGGGATGGCCTTCAGCCAGGCGGGACTGGGGCTTAATCACGCTATTGCCCACCAGCTTGGCGGGCAGTTTCATCTGCCGCATGGCCTGGCAAACGCGCTGCTGTTAACCACGGTTATCCGCTTTAACGCCGCTGTTCCCCGCGCTGGCAAACGCTATGCGCGGCTGGCCAAAGCCTGCGGCTTTTGCCCGGCAGAGGCCAACGACGTCACAGCGATCAATGCGCTGATTCAGCAGATCGAACGACTCAAGCAGAGCTGTGCGCTGCCTTCACTGGCCGTTGCGCTTAAAGAAGGAAGATCCGACTTTTCCGCGCGTATTCCGGCAATGGTGCAGGCCGCGCTGGCGGACGTCACGCTACGCACCAACCCGCGTCCAGCCTGCGCTGAAGAAATCAGGGAACTGCTGGAGGAACTGCTATGAGCGCCGCCATCAACAGCGTTGAAATCTCCCATAGCGCCGATGAAATCCGCGAGCGCGTGCGCGCAGCAGGCGTCGTCGGCGCGGGCGGCGCGGGGTTTCCCGCCCACGTTAAGCTACAGGCGCAGGTAGAGATTTTTCTGGTCAACGCCGCCGAGTGCGAACCGATGCTCAAGGTTGACCAACAGCTGATGTGGCAGCAGGCTGCGCGCCTTGTGCGCGGCGTGCAGTACGCGATGACGGCAACCGGCGCGCGCGAAGGGGTCATTGCCCTGAAAGAAAAATACCGCCGGGCTATCGACGCCCTTACCCCGCTGCTGCCTGCCGGTATCCGTCTGCATATTCTGCCGGATGTCTATCCCGCGGGCGATGAAGTGCTGACCATCTGGCTGGCAACCGGTCGCCGGGTCGCGCCCGCCGCGCTGCCTGCCAGCGTCGGCGTGGTGGTCAATAACGTACAAACGGTACTGAATATTGCCCGGGCGGTTGAACAGCAGTTTCCGGTCACTCGCCGTACGCTGACCGTAAACGGCGCGGTCGCGAAGCCACTCACCATCACCGTCCCTATTGGCATGCCGCTGCGCGAAGTGTTGGCACTGGCGGGCGGCGCGACGGTCGACGCCCCCGGTTTTATTAACGGCGGTCCGATGATGGGCGGCCTGATCACCTCTCTCGATAACCCGGTGACCAAAACCACCAGCGGCCTGCTGGTGCTGCCGAAAAGCCATCCGCTTATTCAGCGGAGAATGCAGGACGAACGCACGGTGCTTTCCGTGGCTCGCACCGTCTGCGAGCAGTGCCGGCTGTGTACCGATCTCTGCCCCCGGCATCTGATCGGCCACGAACTCTCTCCGCACCTGCTGGTGCGGGCAGTGAACTTTCATCAGGCCGCTACGCCGCAGCTGCTGCTTAGCGCCCTCACCTGCTCGGAGTGCAACGTCTGCGAAAGCGTGGCCTGCCCGGTCGGCATTTCGCCGATGCGCATCAACCGCATGCTGAAACGCGAGCTGCGCGCGCAAAACCAGCGCTATGAAGGGCCGCTGTATCCTGCCGACGAAATGGCGAAATACCGCCTCGTACCGGTGAAGCGATTGATCGCCAAACTGGGATTAAGCCCCTGGTACCAGGAGGCGCCGCTGGTTGAAGACCAACCATCAGTAGAAAAAGTGACTTTGCAGCTGCGCCAGCATATCGGCGCCGGCGCGGTGCCCCAACGTTGCGGTTGGGGAGCGCGTAACGCGCGGACAATGCGTTGCCGATATTCCGGCAGGTGCATTAGGCGCGCCGGTTCACGCCAGCATTGATGGCGTTGTTACGACCATCAGCGAACAGGCCATCACGGTGGTAAGAGGTTAACCATGTCTCAGGCTATAGGAATTTTTAGAACTCACCAGCATTGCCAAAGGGATGGAACTCGGCGATGCGATGCTGAAAAGCGCCAACGTCAATCTGCTGGTCAGTAAGACCATCTGTCCGGGGAAGTTTTTGCTGATGCTCGGCGGCGATATCGGCGCTGTCCAGCAGGCCATTGAAACCGGCACTTCGCAGGCCGGCGAAATGCTCGTCGACAGCCTGGTGCTGGCGAATATTCATCCCAGCGTCCTTCCGGCCATCAGCGGCCTGAATATCGTCGATAAGCGCCAGGCGGTAGGTATCGTCGAAACCTGGAGCGTGGCGGCCTGCATCAGCGCCGCTGACCGGGCGGTAAAAGGCTCAAACGTCACCCTGGTGCGGGTGCATATGGCCTTCGGCATCGGCGGTAAATGCTACATGGTGGTGGCGGGCGACGTTTCTGATGTCAACAACGCGGTGACGGTTGCCAGCGAAAGCGCGGGCGAAAAAGGGCTGCTGGTTTACCGCTCGGTGATCCCGCGCCCGCATGAAGCGATGTGGCGACAGATGGTGGAGGGATGATGGAAAGGCAGCCAACAACGGATCGCATGATTCAGGAATATGTTCCCGGAAAACAGGTGACCCTCGCGCACCTGATTGCCAATCCAGGGGAAAGATCTCTTTAAGAAGCTGGGCCTGCAGGATGCGGTATCCGCCATTGGCATCCTCACCATTACGCCCAGCGAGGCGTCGATTATCGCCTGCGATATCGCCACTAAATCCGGCGCAGTAGAAATTGGTTTTCTTGACCGCTTTACCGGCGCCGTGGTGCTGACCGGCGACGTTTCCGCCGTCGAGTATGCCCTCAAGCAGGTGACGCGCACGCTGGGTGAAATGATGCAGTTTACAACCTGCACTATCACCCGGACGTAACGCGATGAAACGTCTGATGCTTATCGGTCCCAGCCAGTGTGGGAAAACCTCGCTCACCCAGGGTCTGCGAGGTGAAGCGCTCCATTACAAGAAAACCCAGGCTATTGAGTGGTCGCCAATGGCCATCGACACGCCGGGCGAATATCTGGAGAACCGCTGCCTTTATAGCGCCCTGTTAACCAGCGCCTGCGAGGCCGACGTTATCGCGCTGGTGCTGAATGCCGATGCCCAGTGGTCGCCGTTTTCTCCGGGGTTTACCGTCCCGATGAATCGCCCGACCATCGGCCTGGTCACCAAAGCTGACCTCGCTGACCCGCAGCGTATCTCGCTTATCGGAGAGTGGCTTAAGCAGGCTGGCGCCCGGCAGATTTTTGTTACCAGCGCGCTGAATAATTCAGGTCTCGACGCCGTGCTGGATTTTCTGAATTCGAAGGAACCTTTATGATGTCTTACAAAATCATGGCCATTAACGCCGGCAGTTCATCGTTAAAATTCCAGCTGCTGGAGATGCCGCAGGGCGACATGCTCTGCCAGGGATTAATCGAACGTATCGGCATGGCAAACGCCCAGGTGACTCTCAAAACGCCGGAGCAGAAATGGCAGGAGACGGCGCCGATCGCCGATCACCGTGAAGCCGTCACCCTGCTGCTTGAAAAGCTCCTCAACCATCGGATTATCCAGAGCTTGCAGGATATCGATGGCGTCGGCCACCGCGTGGCGCACGGCGGGGAGCGCTTTAAGGATTCAACGCCGGTGACCGATGACACCTTAGCGGAAATCGAGCGCCTGGCAGAGCTGGCCCCGCTGCATAATCCGGTAAATGCCTTAGGCATCAAAGTGTTCCGCCAGCTGCTGCCCGACGCGCCGTCGGTGGCGGTATTTGATACCGCTTTTCACCAGACGCTGGATGAGCGCGCCTTTATCTATCCGCTGCCGTGGCGCTACTACAGCGAGCTGGGCATTCGCCGTTACGGCTTCCACGGCACCAGCCATAAGTACGTCAGCGCGACGCTGGCGGAAAAGCTGGGCGTACCATTGAGCGCTCTGCGCGTAGTGTGCTGTCATCTCGGCAACGGCAGCAGCGTTTGCGCAATCAAAGGCGGGCGTTCGGTTAACACTTCAATGGGCTTTACGCCGCAGTCTGGGTGATGATGGGCACCCGCAGCGGCGATATCGATCCGTCGATTCTACCGTGGCTGGCGCTGCATGAGGGTAAAACGCCGGAGCAGCTGAATCAGCTGCTGAATAACGAGTCCGGCCTGTTGGGCGTTTCCGGCGTCTCGCACGATTATCGCGATGTCGAGCAGGCGGCGGACAGCGGTAATCGTCAGGCAGCCCTGGCGCTCTCGCTGTTTGCTGAGCGCATTCGCGCCACTATCGGCAGCTATATTATGCAGATGGGCGGCCTGGACGCGCTGATCTTTACCGGCGGCATCGGCGAAAACTCCGCCCGAGCCAGGAGCGCCATCTGCCATAACCTGAATTTCCTCGGGCTCTCGGTCGATGAAGAGAAAAACCAGCACAACGCCACCTTTATTCAGGCCGAAAATGCGATGGTCAAAGTGGCGGTGATCAAAACTAATGAAGAGCTGATGATCGCCCGCGATGTGATGCGCCTGGCGCTGCCGCAGGCGCGCGAGCTGGCGGTACCAGCCTAAACGACGCCTCTCCCCTTTGCGGAGAATCATGGTAACCGGCGGGTCGCCGTGCCACTATGCGCCCTGGCGAAGGTAAGCGGAAAGGTGAAAACGTGGCCGTTGCACAATGTCCCGCCTCGTGCGGAGAACTTATCCAGGGCTGGATCCTCGGCAGCGAGAAGCTGGTCTCCTGCCCGGTGGACTGGTACAGCACCGTCGAGGTCGAGACCGGCAAACCGCGCAACGATGAGCGGCCGCTGTCGCGGGCGATGGTCGACCAGCTGCTGGCCCACTGGGGCTACCCGGCGGCGCTGAGTCAGCAGATCCGCATCACCCTGCACTCGACGATCCCGGTAGCCAAAGGGATGGCCAGCAGCACCGCCGATATCGCCGCCACCGCGGTGGCCACCGCCCAGCATCTGGGCCACGCGCTGGATGAGCCGACGCTGGCGCGCCTGTGCGTCGCGCTGGAGCCCACCGACAGCACCCTGTTTCACCAACTGACGCTGTTCGATCATAATACCGCCGCTACCCAAATCGCCTGCCCTGCGCCACCGGCGCTCGACCTGTTAGTGCTGGAGAGCCCGCTGACGCTGCGTACCACCGACTACCATCAGCTGCCGCGCGAGGCGGGTCTGCTGGCTAACGCCTCCCGGCTGCAGCTGGCGTGGGAGAAAGTGCAGCAGGCCTGCCAGCATGGCAGCCCGCAGCTGCTGGGCGAAGCGGCCACTATTAGCGCCATCGCCAGCCAGCGGCTGTTGCCCAAGCCGGGGTTTGACGCGCTGCTGGAGCTGGTGGAAAGCGCAGGATTGTATGGCCTCAACGTGGCGCACAGCGGCAGCGTCGTCGGCCTGCTGCTGGACCGCCGTCGTCATGACGTGGATTTTTTGCAATGGCGGCTGGCAGAGCACGGCATCGCCGCCCACTGGCCGCAACAGCATCTGCTGGCGATGGTGCCGGGGGGCCGTCACCCTGCAGTAGGGCTCAGGCCAGCGCCCGGCGCAGCGCCGCCAGCAGCTGGTCGTTTTCGCCGGCGCTGCGGATCGCCACCCGGAAATAGCGGCTATCCAGCCCCGGGTAGTTGGCGCAGCTGCGGATCAACACGTGCTGGCGCAGCAGGGCGTATTGCAGGTCAAGATCGGGTCTGTCACAGCGCAAGAACAGGTAGTTGGCGCGCCCGGGCCACACGGTCAGCCCGGCCATCTCCTGAAGCTGCGCGTAGAAACGCGCTCCCTCCTCCTGCAGCCACTGCCAGGTGGCCCGCTGATACGCCCGGTCCTGAAGAATGATCTCCCCTGCCAGAGCGGCATAGGCATTGATTGACCATGGCATTTGTCGCTCGCGCAGCCGGGCCACCGCCCGGGCGTCAGCGTTGAGCAGGTAGCCTAGACGCAGCCCCGGAATAGCATAAAATTTGGTCAGCGAGCGCAGAACCCAGACGTGCGGATACTGCGCCAACAGGGGAATAAACCCCGGCTGATCGGGAATAAAGTCGAGGAAGGCTTCATCGAGGATCAGGCTGATATTCAGCGCCCGACAGCGTTGCGCAATGGCTTCCAGCAGGCCACGCTCCGGCAGCAGACCAGTGGGGTTGTTCGGGGTGCAGAGAAACAGGCAGTCAGCGCCGGCGTGAGAGCATTGAGGATCCCGTCGGTCAGCTGCCAGCCATCGCGCTCCTGCAGGGCATACTCCACCACCTCGCAGTCCACAGTCTGCAGCGCGCGCCGGTACTCTGCGAATCCGGGAATGACGATCATCGCCCGCCGCGGCTTAAGGCCGTGGACAAGGGTGAAGATCGATTCAGTTTCGCCGTTGCCGGCGAGGATATGCGCCGCCGGCAGCCGATGGTGTGCCGCCAGCGCCTGATGCAGCTGTTGATACTCAACGTCAGGGTAGCGCTCGGCGCAGCCGGGATTGTCGACGATCGCCTGCCTGAGCGAGGCGGGCATTCCCAGCGGATTGATGTTGGCGCTAAAGTCCAGCAGTTCGCCGGGCGCAATGCCCAGCAGGGCGGCGGCCTCGCGGATATTGCCGCCATGGGCGCTTTTCAGTAAGGCCATGTCCCTTTCCTGTGTGGTTATCCGCGGCGGGCCAGCGTCGCGCCGTCGGCGAAGTAGGCTTTAATCCCGGCGAGGATCGACTCGGCTACCTGCTGCTGGAATTTGGCCGTTTTCAGCTTCCGCTCCTCTTCCACGTTACTGATAAACGCCGTCTCCACCAGAATGGAGGGGATATCCGGCGCCTTCAGCACCGCAAAGCCCGCCTGCTCTACCCGGTTCTTGTGCAGGTTATTGATATTGCCCATTTTCTCCAGCACTGCCTTACCAAATTTGAGGCTGTCGGCGATGGTGAGGGACTGCACCATATCGAACATGGTGTGGTCGACATAGCGATCGCCGCTCTTGCTGACCCCACCGATCAGATCCGAGGCGTTCTGCGTCTGGGCGAGATATTTTGCCGCGGTACTGGTGGCCCCCTTGGTGGAGAGCGCAAACACCGAGGAGCCGCTGGGCTGGCGGCTGGTAAAGGCGTCGGCGTGAATCGAAACGAACAGGTCGGCGCGCTGCTTCTGCGCCTTGGCGACACGCACCTTCAACGGGATAAACACGTCTTCGTTGCGGGTCATATAGGCCTTCATATTGCCTTCTTTGTCGATTAGCGCCCGCAGGCGGCGGGCAATTTGCAGCACCACGTCTTTCTCGCGGGTGCGATACTTGCCCACGGCGCCAGAGTCTTCGCCACCGTGGCCGGGATCGAGCATGATGACAATCGGCCGGTCGCGCCCGGCTTTGCCCGGCTGCGGCCCGCTTTGCGCCGGCGGCACCTGTCGCTCCAGATCGCCTTTGTTGTAATCCTCGAGCAGCGCCAGTAGCGGATCCTGAACATCGGTGGCGTTGGCGGGGTAGAGATCCATCACCAGACGCTCTTTAAAGCCAGCTACCGGCGCGAGGGCAAACAGCTGCGGCTTAACGTTCTGCTTGAGCTCGAAGACCATGCGCACGGTTTGCGGATCAAACTGGCCCACGCGGGCGGACTTAATAAAGGGATCGTCATCGCGGATCTGCCCCCCCATGCCTTTCAGCACCGAGTTGAGATTAACCCCTTCCAGATCCACCACCACCCGTTCCGGATTACTGAGGGCAAACTGCCGGTATTTCAGCACATGATTCGATTCCACCGTGACGCGCGTGTAGGTCGATGCTGGCCAGACGCGAACAGCGACCACCCGCGCGGCGGCGGCCAGCCCAACGGGGCTCACGCTCATTAACCACATGGCGCCCGCGCCCTGCAGCAGACGGCGACGGCTTAATCCAGAGTTGTTTCCCGACATGCCACTCCCAAGCAATAAAAACGCATTTATACCCAAAACAAACAGATTGACCAGAAACTTTAACGAAAGGCATATAACCTGTCATCTATAAAAGGGTAAACATTCATTGACACCCTGCGCCGGGTCACATGTTTTTCGTGGCTTAGCCTCAAATTGGGGCTTGCGTTTAACGGTAAAACAGAATAAAAATACAATAATTACGAATAATCATGCATTGAGGGTTTGTCATGGTGAAGGAACGTCGCACTGAACTGGTAGAAGGATTCCGCCATTCTGTTCCCTATATAAATGCCCAT
>OKVR01000302.1_pt1 | contig 13587 bp, 14 predicted proteins | sample 1606891 | NCBI WGS metagenome assembly OKVR01 (sample SAMN03281011, study PRJEB24777) | human gut metagenome | isolation source: fecal sample PR176 from 1 month old male Indian infant, caesarean delivered... | place: Singapore | collected 2006-01-13 | reverse complement strand
GCCATACCAAACCCGTGAGAATCCATACCCGCTTTTGCCGCGGCAATCAGTTCCGGGTGGTTAGCCAGTCCCAGATAGTTGTTCGCACAAAAGTTAATAACGTGGCTTCCATCTGCCACGGTGATATCCGCCTGCTGGGCAGATGTAATAATGCGCTCTTCTTTAAACAATCCTTCCGCACGTGCGGTTTCGAGATCGTTGGTTAACTGTTTGTAGAAATCACCACGCATTGCAACTCTCCAGATTCGGCAAAATTTGGCACATATTACCCAAAGCTATACGCTGATACGAGATGATGCATGCCTGAATGAATTATTTGCAGCATAAATCACGTCAGCCCAGCACCTTATTCTGCGAATGGCTGTAGGCTTGCTCATGTGGTGATATGATATGAGCATTCATGTCCGGATTGTCTCCGGGCTCTCAACTTCAAAGGTACAGTTATGATCATCGTAACCGGCGGCGCAGGCTTTATCGGCAGCAACATCGTTAAAGCGCTGAACGACAAGGGCATTACCGACATTCTGGTTGTCGACAATCTGAAAGACGGCACCAAGTTTGTGAACCTGGTTGACCTGAACATCGCTGACTACATGGATAAAGAAGACTTTCTGATCCAGATTATGGCAGGCGAAGAGTTCGGCGACATTGACGCTATCTTCCACGAAGGCGCGTGCTCTTCCACCACGGAGTGGGACGGCAAGTACATGATGGACAACAACTATCAGTACTCCAAAGAGCTGCTGCACTACTGCCTGGAGCGCGAAATTCCGTTCCTGTACGCCTCTTCGGCAGCCACCTACGGTGGACGCACCAGCGATTTCATCGAGTCCCGCGAGTACGAGCAGCCGCTGAACGTCTACGGCTACTCCAAATTCCTGTTCGATGAATACGTCCGTCAGATCCTGCCTGAAGCCAATTCGCAGATCGTCGGCTTCCGCTACTTCAACGTTTACGGGCCGCGCGAAGGCCACAAAGGCAGCATGGCGAGTGTCGCTTTCCACCTCAACACCCAGCTGAATAATGGCGAAAGTCCGAAACTGTTCGAAGGCAGCGACGGCTTCAAGCGCGACTTCGTCTACGTCGGCGACGTGGCTGACGTCAACCTGTGGTTCTGGGAAAACGGCGTTTCCGGCATCTTCAACCTCGGCACCGGCCGCGCGGAATCCTTCCAGGCCGTCGCCGATGCGACCCTGGCGTACCACAAAAAAGGCAGCATCGAGTACATCCCGTTCCCGGACAAACTGAAAGGCCGCTACCAGGCGTTCACCCAGGCGGATCTGACTAACCTGCGTAAAGCGGGCTATGACAAACCGTTCAAAACCGTTGCCGAAGGCGTAACGGAGTATATGGCCTGGCTGAATCGGGGCGCGTAAGAGATAACATGAAAATTCTGGTGGTAGGCCCGTCTTGGGTGGGCGACATGATGATGTCGCAAAGTCTTTATCGTACGCTCAGGGCGCGCTATCCCCAGGCGATTATCGACGTGATGGCGCCTGCCTGGTGCCGTCCGTTGTTATCGCGCATGCCGGAAGTGAACGAAGCGATCCCGATGCCGCTGGGCCACGGCGCGCTGGCTATCGGCGAACGCCGCAAGCTCGGGCACAGCCTGCGCGAGCGTCGCTACGATCGCGCTTACGTGCTGCCGAACTCGTTTAAATCGGCATTAGTCCCCTTCTTTGCCAACATCCCGCTGCGCACCGGCTGGCGCGGCGAGATGCGCTACGGCCTGCTCAACGACGCCCGGGTGCTGGACAAAGACGCCTGGCCGCTGATGGTGGAACGCTACGTGGCGCTGGCCTACGACAACGGCGTGATGCGCTGCGCCAAAGATCTGCCGCAGCCGCTGCTGTGGCCGCAGCTGCAGGTCAACGAAGGGGAAAAGTCGCAGGCCTGCAGCGCCTTTAACCTGTCCAACGATCGGCCGATCATCGGCTTCTGCCCCGGCGCGGAGTTCGGTCCGGCAAAACGCTGGCCGCACTATCACTATGCTGCGCTGGCGAAAAAGCTCATCGACGATGGCTATCAGATCGCGCTATTTGGCTCGGCAAAAGATAACGAGGCCGGCAAAGAGATCATCGCCGCCCTCAGCAGCGAGCAGCAGGCCTGGTGCCGGAATCTGGCGGGTGAAACCCAGCTGGAGCAGGCGGTGATCCTGATTGCCGCCTGTAAAGCGGTGGTGACTAACGATTCGGGGCTGATGCACGTCGCCGCGGCGCTGGACCGCCCGCTGGTGGCGCTGTATGGCCCGAGCAGTCCGGACTTTACCCCGCCGCTGTCGCATAAAGCGCGCGTGATCCGCCTGATTAGCGGCTACCACAAAGTGCGCAAAGGCGATGCCGCCGAAGGCTATCATCAGAGCCTGATCGACATTACGCCAGAGCGCGTCCTGCAAGAGCTGAATGAATTGTTGACGGATAAAACCGGGCACGAGGAAGCGTAGCGGATGCGGGTATTGATTGTAAAAACCTCATCGATGGGCGACGTGCTGCACACGCTGCCCGCGCTGACCGACGCCGCGCAGGCTATCCCCGGCATCCGCTTCGACTGGGTAGTGGAAGAACGGCTTCGCGCAGATCCCCTCCTGGCATGAAAGCGTCGAGCGGGTGATCCCGGTGGCGATCCGCCGCTGGCGTAAAGCCTGGTTCTTCCGCGCCGATCAAAGCGGAGCGTAAAGCCTTTCGCGAGGCCGTCCAGGCGGTAAAGTATGACGCCATCATCGACGCCCAGGGGCTGGTGAAAAGCGCTGCGCTAGTCACCCGCCTGGCGCACGGCGTCAAGCATGGTATGGACTGGCAAACGGCCCGCGAGCCGCTGGCCAGCCTGTTTTACAACCGCCGCCACCACATTGCGAAACAGCAGCACGCCGTGGAGCGTACCCGCGAGCTGTTCGGCCAAAAGTCTCGGCTACGCGAAACCCCAAACCCAGGGGGGATTACGCCATTGCGCGCCATTTCCTGCAGCACGAGGCTAGCGCTGCCGCCCCCTATCTGGTGTTCCTGCATGCCACCACCCGCGACGATAAGCACTGGCCGGAAAACCGCTGGCAGGAGCTGCTCGATCTGCTGGCCGACAGTGGCGTCCGCATTAAGCTGCCGTGGGGCGCCCCGCACGAAGAGGCGCGGGCGAAGCGGCTGGCGGAAGGCCGGGAGTATGTTGAAGTGCTGCCGCGCATGAGCCTTGAGCAGGTAGCGCAGGTTCTGGCCAGCGCCCGGGCCGTCGTCTCGGTCGATACCGGCCTCAGTCATCTGACCGCCGCGCTGGATAAACCGAACTTCACGCTTTACGGCCCGACCGATCCGGGGCTGATTGGCGGATACGGTAAAAACCAGCACATCGTGCGGCCGGAAAACAGCGCCAGCACCGGCGATATTACCGCCAGCCGGGTTCATCTTCTTCTGCACAATCAGGGGCTGCTCTGATGGGATCTCTGTTTAAGCAGATCTATCGCTACACCCGCCCTCGCGCTTATCGTCACAATGAAAATCTGTGGCCATTTTACCCGCATCACTCGCGCGCCGAGCGGCGAAATAAGCGCGTTGCGCTATAAAGGGAAAACGGTGCCGCTGGTCAGCCTGAGCGCGCTGAAAAACAGCATGCAGGGTGAAGTCCTGCTGACCGCCACCGGCCCTTCGACCCGCAATATCGATTTTTCCCTGTTGTCGAAAACGATCCCCGTGATGGGCGTCAATGGCGCCTGGCATCTCGCGACCGCCTGCACTTTTCGCTCTATACCATCGTCGACATGGAGTTTTTCGATAAGAAGCCGGACATTCATCCGCGCTATCGTCAGCCAACCGGACATTCTGCTGTTCACCACCATGCATGGGATCGCCAAAATCGTCGATCGCTATCCGGACGCGCTGCGCTGCCGATTTGGCGTTGATTGAGGACGGTTGCTATAAGATTTACCAGCCGAAAGTCGCCAGCGAAGCGATAAAGCGCACTTACCAGCAGAATCCGGCGATGTGCTTTCATCCCCAGCGCCCGGATATCTGGTTTTAGCACCGATATTCGCCAGGGCGTCTTCGATGCCGGTACGGTGGTCTACTGGGCGCTGCAAGTTCTCGCCTGGCTGGGCTTCAATACTATCCTGGTGAGCGGCCTGGATATGACCAATTTTAACCAGCCGCGATTCTACGAAACACAACAAGAAAAATTGCCTTCTTACCTGGCAACAAAAGTGGATACCCTCGTCATGCCCTCCTTTGCGCATGCCGCGCAGGTACTGCAGCAACGCCAGATCCGGGTGATTAATTTTTCCCCAGAAAGCGCTGTACCGGATACTATTTTCGAAAATGGTTGCGTTTAATGAGTACTTTAAAAGTGAGTAACTTCGCCCGACAGGGTTACTCGATTGTCTTTCCTTTGTTTTTATTTTTCAGCGCGATTTTTTGTATGTCCACCCGGACCAATAATCTGCTGCATTTATCGATCCTACTGCTGTTGCTGTCGCTGGTACGCCAGGAAAACCGCCAGGCGCTGGCCGACGTGTTACGCGAGCAGTGGCAGACCTGGACGCTGCTGGCGGCCTTCTTTATCTATTACGCCCTCAGTAACCTGTGGGGCCATACGCCGCAGCATATTGATTCGCCGATCACCCACGGTGTGTATCTGACGGGCTATCTGTTGCTGATGACGATGCTGCTTAGCGACGAACGAACCCGCCGCCTGGCCATGCTGGCGGTGGTTGGCGGGATCACCGTGCTCTCGCTGTGGACGCTGATGTTCGACCACACGCTGGTCCTCACCGAACGAGCGGTCTCCCCCGAGAACCCCGGGCCAACAAACGTTATCGACCTTGCCGGATACTGCGGCATCGGCATCTTAATCTGCGGCATGCTACTGAAAGAAAAAGCCAGCCACTGGCTCTATCTGCCGGTGGCCATCATGCTGGTGATGATGCTGCTGACCCAAAGCCGCGGGCCGATCATCGCCCTGGTGCTGGCGGTCGGCTGTACGCTGCACCTGCACGTCTTCACCCGCCGCAACCTGCTGATCGCCGCGGCGCTGGCCGTGCTGGTGGCTCTGCTTTTGGTCATGACGCCGGTGGGCGACATGCTGCTCGCCCGTTTCGAAGAGCTGGGCACCCAAAGCGGGCTGCGTCTGAGTATCTGGCACCATACGCTGTCGGAGATGGCCAGCCAGCCCTGGCTGGGACGCGGTTTCAGCTATGAACTGGATTTCATCAACTACAGCGGCGAACACATCACCACCACCCACAGCGTGTATATGGGCGCCCTGCTGAAAGGCGGCATCGTGGGTTTACTACTGCTGCTTGCGGTCATTGCCTGCGGACTCTGGCAGGCGTGGCACAAGCGCCGCTCCGACAGCCGCTACAGTCTGGCGATCCTGTTTTACGCCCTGGTGTTTATGGCCTCGCAGGGGATGTTTATCATCAGCAACCCCCGGGAGACCTGGGTGCTGTTCTGGCTGCCGCTGGGCATAGCGCTCAGCAAAGGGCTGGCGGAAAAGCGTTAACAAAAAAGGGCCGCTGGACGGCCCTTTTTTTATAGTCACTTTTATATTAACTGCGGGCGGCGACCAGCCGGTCGGCCTGCTCTTTAATCACCGGCCACACCGACTCAATCGCCACATCGGCGACATTCGCTTCTTCACAGACGATCTGCCTCGCTTTGTCATAGCCCGGCGCCCAAATATGATAGCCGGGCAGCCCGGTATCCTTGAGTTTACGTTTGTTATAGACCGCCACCATCGGTTTATCGAAGGCGCGGGCGATATGCACGATCGAGGTGTCCGGCGTAATGACTAAATCACAGCTGCGGATCACCTCCACGGCGGAGTTGATGGTGCTGTCGGCGATGTACAGCGCCATATCCAGCCCCCAGCTGCTGAATCTTCTCACTGCGCCCCACCATCACGATACAGACCCGGTAAGGCAGAGCATGTAGCCGCTCGACCAGGGTCGCCACCTGATGACGACAGAAGTCTTTATCTTCGGAGGCGGTAAAAGGGTTAATGGCGATGCGCAGTGCGACCTCTCCGGCCTGGGAAAGCAAGCGCGCCACCTTCTCCCGCTCATGGCGGCAGCCGGGGAGATGATAGTCGTATGGCTGGTCGTCAACGACGCCAAAAAGCTTCACCACCTGTTTATAGCGCTGGGAAAATATGGCTGTTGCTGTCAAAAAAAAGCGATCGAATGATCGTAAAGTTTATAAGGCTCTTTATTAAAACCCAAATCACGCTGGTCGCCCGTAAATCGGCGAGTAAATTTAAAAACGTTCATAGCTGGTCACGTCATCAAAATCGATAACCGCATCAAAAACCCGCCGCCCGTAAACGTATTTAAGGGCATGCGTGGTCGATATAAAATATACATTGCTCGATGAATTCTGAGCCGGCTAATATTTCGCAGCATATTGGTCCGGTTAACACCGAAAACCTGATATCCCCGTTCGGCCAGTATTCTGGCGCAGCCGGTGGTCACCACCATATCGCCGACTTTATCGTCCAGACGCAATAGCAGCACGCGGCGCACGGGGACCGGGTCGAAAGGGTTTGCGCGCCGGCTTATTTCTGTATCGATAGTTAATTAAATTAAATTTAATGCCGCGGAAAAAAGCGTTCTTTTTCCGCGTCAATTGTTTAAGGATACGCATACGGTACCTTGAGCTGTGTTAGCGCTGTGTGATTTTCCGCTGGTAATATTCTGCCAACGTCATGCCCTTCACCTGCGGCGCCAGCCAGCTAAAAAAGGCTTCAAGGTCAGCGTATAAACGCTCAATATCCCGTTCATTCTGGAACGTGGGGCTGCCGCCGGGCATATACTCTGAAGAGTGGAGCATATATTCCACGTAGTCATTGCCCTGCGTCAACGTTTGTTCGACGACTTTTTTCATCGTCTCCACGTTGCCGCCCATCGGACGCAGCCAGTGTACGGAGGGAGAACGCACTTTGCCGCGCAGGCGGTCGTAGCCCTGCTTCACGCTGTTCATCCACGCGGAGTGCTTGTACTGAATGCTCATCGGCACTTCCAGCAGCGGCGAGTGGCCTTCGCGGCTGATGTCATTTTCATCGAGGAAAATAGGCATGCTGCGGGAAGCGGCGATAATCGGTCCCGCCATCGCCCTGCGGCGCCCCTTGGCGGTCTTCCAGTTCACCCGTGGGGTCACCGAGCAATCCACCTGATAACCGTGCTCCACCAGCAGACGCGCATAGCGCTCGTCAAAGGCCCAGCGCCCGGCGCGATGGCTAACCATTTTGGTCTGGAAGGTGTCCTCCAGCAGATGCGTCATATAGTCGACCTTTTCACGCATCATGGCATCGCTGTATTCAATGAGATAAGGCTTATGCCGCCAGTCGTCGGCGGTCAGCGGCTCGGTCGGCGGGCTGTTCCAGGCATGCAAATGCATACCGACTTCCGCGGTGCCGCGGGCAATCACGTCTCTGGCGAATTCGATATAAAAGGGGTCGATGGCCATTTCATAGTTGGTCAAATAGACCGGTTTAAAGCCATACTTTTCGCAAAGCTGCTGAAAACGCGGGAGATAACGCGCATTCTCGGTGGTGATGCTGTCATGTTTTTGCCAGAGGTTATCGCCCTCTGTATCAATCGTGATGAGAAATGCGGGATTGTGCACGAAAACGTCCTCAGGCCATACGTATCGGGTCATGGTAGAGCAATACAACGCTTCTCTCAATCTGTCTGATCCCCTAGAATCGGAACCCTTATCCTGGATGAAGAACAGAGTATGACGCCTGAAACCCTCTCCCGCAGCCCCTTGAACCCGGCGCGGATCCTGGTCATTAAGCTGCGCCATCATGGCGACATGCTGCTGATCACCCCGCTTATTCACGCGCTGAAACAGCAGTACCCCGCCGCCTGCGTGGATGTCCTGCTGTATGAAGAGACCCGGGATATGCTCGCCGCCAACCCCGATATTCACCAAATTTATGGTCTCGACCGCCGCTGGAAAAAGCAGGGGAAAAAGCATCAGTTGAAGATGCAATGGCAGCTCATTCAGACGCTGCGCCAGCAGCGATACGATATGGTGCTTAACCTTGCCGACCAGTGGCCGAGCGCGATTATCAGCAAACTGACCGGCGCCGCGACGCGGATCGGCTTTGATTTTCCGAAGCGTCGCCACCCGTTCTGGCGCTATTGCCACACCGCGCTGGCCGCCACCCAACAGCATAATCAGCTGCATACGGTACAGCAGAATCTCTCTATCCTCGCTCCGCTCGGTATCCAGTTGAACGACGCGCCGGCGCGGATGGGCTACAGCGAAGCAGACTGGGCCACCAGCCGCGCCCTGCTGCCGGAGGACTTCCGGGATAACTACATCGTCATCCAGCCAACGTCGCGTTGGTTCTTTAAATGCTGGCGCGAAGATCGGATGAGCGCCCTGATCAACGCGCTGTCCGCCGAAGGGTACGCGGTGGTGCTCACCTCCGGCCCCGACGACAGAGAGAAGCAGATGGTGGAGACCATCATCGCCGGCTGCCCGCAGGCGCGGCTGCACTCTTTAGCCGGTCAGTTAACGCTGCGCCAGCTGGCGGCGGTGATCGATCACGCCCGGCTGTTTATCGGCGTCGACTCGGTGCCGATGCATATGGCAGCGGCTCTCGGCACCCCGCTGGTCGCCCTGTTCGGCCCCTCGAAGCTGACCTTCTGGCGTCCGTGGCAGGCGAAAGGCGAGGTGATCTGGGCCGGCGACTTCGGACCGCTGCCCGACCCGGACGCCATCAACACCAACACCGACGAACGTTATCTCGATTTAATTCCTACCGACGCCGTGATCGCGGCGGCGAAAAAGGTACTGGCATGAGTAAATTCAGGCTGGCTCTGGTGCGGCAGAAGTACCGCCCGGACGGCGGCGCAGAACGGTTTGTCTCCCGCGCGCTGGAAGCCCTCGACAGCAGTCATCTGCAGCTGAACGTCATCACCCGCGAATGGCAGGGGCCGGTCAAGCCCGACTGGCAGATCCATATCTGTAACCCACGCAAATGGGGGCGCATCAGCCGCGAGCGTGGGTTTGCCAACGCCGCGCGAGCGCTCTGGCAGCGCGAGTCCTTCGACCTGGTGCAGAGCCATGAGCGTATTCCCGGCTGCGATCTCTACCGCGCCGGCGATGGCGTTCATCGCCGCTGGCTGCAACAGCGCTCGCGCATCTTACCGGCCTGGAAAAGCCGCCTGCTGTTCGCCGACCGCTACCACCGTTATGTGATGAAAGCGGAACGGGAGATGTACGAAGACCCGCATCTGCGCGGGGTGATCTGCAACGCCGAGATGATCAAGCGCGAGATCATCGAAGACTTTGGCCTGCCGGCGGACAAGATCCACGTTATCTATAACGCCATTGATAACCAGCGTTTCCTGCCGCCGGGCGAAGACACCTTTGCCGCCTTACGCGCCAAATGGCAGTTGCCGCTGCAGGCAACCTGCCTGATTTACGTCGGCTCCGGCTTTGAGCGTAAAGGGCTGGCGGCGGCGATCCGCGCCATCGCCCCGACCGATCGCTATCTGCTGGTGGTTGGCAAAGATAAGGATCAGCCGCGCTACCAGGCGCTGGCGAAGAGCCTGAACTGCGAAGCGCGGGTGCGCTTCTTCGGCATGCAGTCGGAGACGCTGCCGTTCTATCAGATGGCCGATGGCCTGCTGCTGCCCACCCTCTACGATCCGTTCCCCAACGTCATCCTCGAGGCAATGGCCTGCGGTCTGCCGGTGATCACCACCACCGGCTGCGGCGGGGCGGAGTTTATCGTCAACGGCCACAACGGTTACGTCTGCGACGCCCTGGATATCCCGGCGCTGCAGCAGGCGGTGATGGCCCTGCCCGCCCGCGCGCTGGGCTCCGCGGAAGGCGACCGCGCCCGCGAGCGCATCATGGCCTGCACCAGCGAGCGCCTCTCCACCCAGCTGCTTTCCCTTTATCAGGATCTGGTGAAATAACGATGCGCATCTTATTTGTGATTGACGGATTGCCCGGCGGCGGCGCGGAAAAAGTGGTCCTGACCCTGGCAGCACAGTTCCTGCGCGACGGCGATCGGGTATCACTCATTTCGCTACGCGACGTCTGCGAGTACCCCTTGCCCGAGGGGTCTCGACTACCAGGTGGTGGCCGATCGCTGCCTGCAAACCCTTGGCGCAAGCTGACCGAGCTGTCCCGCCGCGCCCGCCAGCTGGACGCCGCGGTCATCCGGGCCGAGCAGCAGGGACAATTTGACCTTGTACTCTCCAACCTGCATAAAACCGACCGCATCGTCGCCCGCAGCCGGGCGCTGCGCGAGCGCAACGTCTGGTTCTGCCTGCACGGCGTCTTCTCGGCCTCTTATCTCGGTCACCGTACCGGCTTTGACCGCTGGATGAAGCAGCAGAAAATTAAGCAGATTTACCAGGGGCGCAACGTGGTGGCGGTTTCCGACGCCGTGGGGCGCGATCTGGTGGAAGCCTTCGCCCTGCACCCGGCGCAACTGAAAACCATCTATAACCCCTTCGATATCGCCGCCCTGCGCGCAGAAGCGGAAGCCGACAGCGAGCGCCCGGACGGCGACTACCTGATTCACGTCGGCCGCTTCCATCCCGGTAAACGTCACGACCGCCTGCTCGAAGCCTACGCGCAAAGCGGCATTGACGCGCCGCTGGTGCTGTTAGGACAGGGGAAACCGGAGCAAGAGCAACGCCTGCGCCAGCTGGCCAAAACGCTTGAGATTGAAGACCGGGTGTGGTTCAAGGGTTTTCAGAAAAACCCCTTACCGTGGATCAAAGGCGCGCGGATGCTGGTTTTGAGCTCGGATAGCGAAGGATTCGGCAATGTGATAGTGGAGGCGCTGCTGTTACATACCCCGGTCGCCAGCACCCGCTGCCCCGGCGGCGTCACCGAGATCCTCACCGGCGAACTTGCCCGCGGTTTGGCGGATCTCACCAGTCCGGCGCTGGCTCAGACGATGCAAAGCATTTACCATAACCCGCCGGCCATCGACGATGCCGCGCTGGAAAAATTCAGCGTCGTGTCCATTTGTCAGCAGTACCGTCAGCTGCAGCGCACCTGACGCCGTTAGTTAACCAGGATCGAAGATTTATGAGTCAAACGCCTTTACTGAGCATCGTGGCTGCCGTCTACAACGGTGAGAAATTTCTTGCGCAATTCTTTGAGTGCATTGAACAGCAGCAGCTGGACAGCTATGAACTGATCCTGGTGAACGATGGGTCGACGGACAACAGCCTGGCGGTGATCGCCGAATGGCGGGATCGGCTGCAGAACGTCCAGGTGCTGGAGCAGGAAAACCAGGGCGTCTCGGTCGCGCGTAATACCGGCCTCGCCGCCGCCAGCGGCAAGTACCTCGCGTTTCCGGACATCGACGATAAACTCTATCCGGGCATGTATCGCACGCTGCTGGAAATGGCCGAGAAAGCACATCTCGATGTCGCCACCTGCAACGGCACCTACGTGTACGAAAAGCGCCGCGAGAGCCACCCGATCTTCCCGCTGGATCGCTTGCCCTCGACCGGCGTGTTGCCGGGCCATGTCTGGCTCAAGCAGGCCCTGGACTCGCGGAAATTTCTGCACGTCACCTGGCTCAATATCTATCGCCACGATTTTATCCGCCAGCATCACTTCCATTTCGAGCCCGGCCTGCGCCATCAGGATATCCCGTGGACCACCGAGGCGCTGCTGGCCGCGGAGCGCGTGCAGTACACCAGTCAGCAATTCTATGATTACTACATCCATTCTGAGTCGGTATCGCATAAGCCGGACAACGACGACACGCTGATGCGTTCGGCGCGCCATTACATGAAAATTCTGGAGATGCTGGAGGCGATCAACCAGCGTTACCCGGATAAAGTGCGCCATATCGCCGCCTGTCGCTGGCAGATCGCCAAAGAAGGCCTGGGGATCATCCACACCTTCGACAGCATGAAAGATGAGTCGAAAAAGCATGTTATTATTAAAGAATTCTTCGACCGCGGTATCTGGCGGTTAATCTGGAAAAACGCCTGTACTTTCCGTTTACGCTGGCGCCTGGGACGCCGTTATCTGCGTATTAAGCGTTATCGCCACGCGGGATAGACCAAAAACCCGCTGTTTCCGCCAAAGAGATAGCTTTACGCGGGCTAAATGCTTAGAATTTGCCCGCCAAAACAGAGAACGGATAAATAGTTTGGAATTGCTTTATACCACCCTACTTTACCTTATTCAGCCGCTGGTGTGGCTGCGGCTGCTGCTGCGCAGTCGTAAGGCTCCTGCCTACCGTAAACGCTGGGCGGAACGCTATGGCTTCTGTCAGAACAAGGTAGAGCCGGATGGCATTCTGCTGCACTCCGTTTCCGTCGGCGAGACCTTAGCCGCCATTCCGCTGGTTCGCGCCCTGCGCCACCGCTACCCTTCTCTGCCGATTACCGTCACCACCATGACGCCGACCGGCTCCGAGCGCGCCATGTCGGCCTTCGGCAAAGATGTCCATCACGTCTATCTGCCCTACGATCTGCCCGGCGCCATGAACCGCTTCCTGGACACCGTTCAGCCGAAGCTGGTGATCGTCATGGAGACCGAGCTGTGGCCGAACATGGTGGCCGCGCTGCATAAGCGTAAGATCCCGCTGGTGATTGCCAACGCCCGCCTGTCCGAACGTTCCGCCAAAGGCTATGCCAAACTGGGCGGCTTTATGCGCCGCCTGTTGAGCCGTATTACGCTTATCGCCGCGCAGAATGAAGAAGATGGCAACCGCTTCCTCGCGCTGGGACTGAAGCGCAATCAGCTGGCGGTCACCGGCAGCCTGAAATTCGATATCTCCGTTACGCCAGAGCTGGCGGCGCGCGCGGTGACGCTGCGTCGGCAATGGGCGCCGCACCGCAAAGTCTGGATTGCCACCAGCACCCACGATGGCGAAGAGCAAATTATCCTCCAGGCGCATAAAAAGCTGCTGGAGACCTTTCCGAACCTGCTGCTGATCCTTGTTCCCCGCCATCCGGAGCGCTTCCCTGACGCCCGCGACATGGTGCGAAAAAGCCGGAATGAGCTTCACTCTACGCAGTACCGGCGAGATACCCCTCCTCCAGTACCCAGGTGGTCATTGGCGATACCATGGGCGAACTGATGCTGCTCTACGGCATTGCCGACCTCGCTTTCGTCGGCGGCAGCCTGGTGGAGCGCGGCGGCCATAACCCGCTCGAGCCGGCGGCGCACGCCATTCCGGTGCTGATGGGGCCGCATACCTTCAATTTCAAAGATATCTGCGCCAAGCTGCAGCAGGACGATGGCCTGATCACCGTCACCGACGCGAACTCGCTGGTCAAAGAGGTTTCCACGCTCCTGACCGATGAAGACTACCGCCTGTGGTATGGCCGTCACGCGGTGGAAGTGCTGCACCAGAACCAGGGCGCGCTGTCGCGTCTGCTACAGTTACTGCAACCTTACCTGCCGCAGCGGAGTCATTAATGTCTAACCGGCTTTCCGTGGTGATGATCGCCAAAAACGCAGCGGACCTGCTGCCGGATTGTCTGGACTCCGTTAGCTGGGCGGATGAAATTATCGTCCTCGACTCCGGCAGTACTGACAGCACCGTCGAGCTGGCTCGCCGCCTCGGGGCGCAGGTCTATACCCATACCGACTGGCGAGGCTATGG
>OKVR01000301.1_pt1 | contig 13637 bp, 12 predicted proteins | sample 1606891 | NCBI WGS metagenome assembly OKVR01 (sample SAMN03281011, study PRJEB24777) | human gut metagenome | isolation source: fecal sample PR176 from 1 month old male Indian infant, caesarean delivered... | place: Singapore | collected 2006-01-13 | reverse complement strand
GTAAGGCGTTAGCCGACACCCGACAAAAAACGGCATCGCGGTTAGCCCGGATAAGGCACTACGCGGCGGCTATCCGGTTTTACCACGATGGCTTTTTACTTGCTTTACTTGCTGTGCCAGTACGCCTGCGAACGCACCAGCTGCTGATCGATGCTCTCATCTTCAAAGCGCGCCAGCAGCGATTTCACCACCGCGCCTTCACCGGTCAGCCAGATGAAATAATCCTCCGCCGGCACCTTCTCCTGGGCCAGACGCTCGGCGACGAACGCCGGATTGTGGCCCACCACCCACTCGATGTTAAAGCCGTCGAGATCCGCCAAATAATCTTTATATGACGCATCAGCGATAGTGACGATGGCCGTCACCTGCGGCGTCACCGCCAGCTGACGCAATCCCAGCAGGCGACGACGCAGCGCCGGCATACCGGACTCATCGCAGACATATAATTGCCAGGCGTAATCCTCCGGCACCACCAGCGAGCCGCGCGGACCGCCGATCACCAGCTTATCGCCCACTTTTGCCTCCAGCGCCCAGCGGCTGGCAATTCCGCCATCGTGGATAAAGAAGTCATACGCCAGCTCATGGCGTTCGGCATCGTACAGCGGCGTATAGTCGCGGGTAGCAGGCCGCACGCCCTCACCCCAGTCGATCCCCTCCTCGGTCACCTGCGGCGGCGCAAACGCCGCGCCCGGTTCCGGGAAGAAAAGCTTGGTGTGGTCGTCAAAGCCGCGGGAAACGAAACCTTCCAGCGCCTCGCCTCCCAGCACGATGCGCTGGAAGGCCGCGCCTGCGCGCTCCACGCGCTGCACCGTCAGCTCACGGAAACGCAGCTCATTGCGGACACGCTGCGGGTACTTGTCTGCTTTGGTTTTTGTCATCATCGATCGCCTTCGTGAACAGTAAATAGATATATCTAAACTCGATGCAAATGATAATGATTGCCAACTAAAAGAATGCAAGTCTTTTTTTAGATATAGTCAAAACAAACCGCATTAAAATACGCACATCAGAAATAAATATATAAATATCAAAACATTAAAAAATAAATCGTAAGTTGCATTGCGAATATTCATTTTTTAGATATAAATTAGATATATCAAAACACAACGAGAGGTAACCATGCGACATCATCATGAAGAGGGGCGTGGGCCACGCGGGCGCCACAGCGATCCCAGCGAACACGGCGACCATGGCCGTCGCGGCGGCGGACGTCGCCAGCGTTTCTTTGGCCACGGCGAACTGCGGCTGATTATTCTGGACATCCTCAGCCGCAGCGCCAGCCACGGCTATGAGCTGATCAAAGAGATCGAAACCCTCACCCAGGGGAACTACAGCCCCAGCCCGGGGGTGATCTACCCGACGCTGGATCTGCTCCAGGACCAGGGCCTTATCAGCGTGGAAGACGACAACGGACGCAAAAAAATCGTCATCAGCGAAGAGGGGAAACAGCTGCACGCGGAGAACCAGGAGCACCTGGCCCATATCCAGGCGCGTTTGCAGGCGCGGATGGTCGGCTGCGAGCTGCGCAGAGATCCGCAGATGAAGCGCGCGCTGGAGAATTTCAAAGCGGTCCTCGACCTGAAAGTGAACCAGCAGGCCAGCAGCGCCGCCCAGCTCAAGCAGATCATTGGCATTATCGACCATGCGGCGATGGAGATCTCCCAGCTAGATTAAGCCTCTTTTCTCACCATCGGCTGCCCCGCGCTGGGGCAGCCCGCACCACGACGGATCGTCCCGCTAAAGGCCGCAAGGCAGAAAATCTCGCCAGCTCAGGAATAAAACGTGCCAATAATGGCGCCATGAGATTAAATTTTACACATTTCGTCTTTTACTTTGCATTTATCCCGATTTTCACCGCTTCTGCCGAACTGGCGTAATCCCTGCAATACTTAATCCAGTATCGTGTGATACGTCCGCCCCAGGAGCACATTTTGAACAGGTTACCTTCCAGCGCATCGGCTCTGGCCTGCAGCGCACACGCACTGAATCTCATTGAAAAGCGCACGCTTGACCATGAGGAAATGAAAGCACTTAACCAGGAGGTTAGAGAATACTTTAAAGAGCATGTGAATCCGGGGTTTTTAGAGTATCGAAAATCGGTCACAGCCGGCGGGGATTACGGAGCCGTAGAGTGGCAAGCGGGAGGGTTAAATACGCTTGTCGACACCCAGGGACAGGAGTTTATCGACTGCCTTGGCGGGTTTGGCATCTTCAATGTAGGGCACCGTAATCCAGTTGTGGTATCCGCCGTCGAGAATCAACTCGCGAAACAACCGCTTCACAGTCAGGAACTGCTGGACCCGCTACGCGCGATGCTGGCTAAAACCCTGGCGGCCTTAACGCCCGGCAAACTGAAGTACAGCTTCTTCTGCAACAGCGGTACCGAATCGGTAGAGGCGGCCATCAAGCTGGCGAAAGCCTATCAGTCGCCGCGAGGTAAATTCACCTTCATCGCCACCAGCGGCGCCTTCCACGGCAAATCGCTGGGGGCGCTGTCGGCCACCGCCAAGTCGACTTTCCGCAAACCGTTTATGCCGCTGCTGCCGGGCTTCCGCCATGTGCCGTTCGGCGATATCAACGCCATGCGCACCATGCTGAGCGAGTGCAAGAAAACCGGCGACGACGTCGCGGCGGTGATCCTTGAGCCGATTCAGGGCGAAGGGGGGTGATCCTGCCGCCGACGGGGTATTTGCCGGCGGTGCGCAAACTGTGCGACGAGTTTGGCGCCCTGCTGATCCTCGACGAAGTGCAGACCGGTATGGGCCGCACCGGCAAGATGTTCGCCTGCGAGCATGAGAACGTTCAGCCTGACATCCTGTGTCTGGCGAAAGCGCTCGGCGGCGGCGTGATGCCGATCGGCGCGACGGTGGCGACGGAGGAGGTCTTCTCGGTGCTGTTCGACAACCCGTTCCTGCACACCACCACCTTCGGCGGCAACCCGCTGGCCTGTGCGGCGGCGCTGGCGACCATCAACGTGCTGTTGACGCAAAACCTGCCGGCGCAGGCGGCGCAGAAAGGCGATATACTGCTGGACGGTTTCCGCCTGCTGGCGCAGGAGTATCCGGACCTGGTGAATGATGTGCGCGGGAAAGGCATGCTGATGGCCATCGAGTTTGTTGATAACGAGATTGGCTACGACTTTGCCAGCGAGATGTTCAGACAGCGGGTGCTGGTCGCCGGGACGTTAAACAACGCCAAGACGATCCGCGTTGAACCGCCGCTGACGCTCACCCTTGAGCAGTGCGAGCAGGTGCTGAAGGCGGCGCGTAAGGCGCTGGCGGCCCTGCGCGTCTCGGTTGCAGAGGCGTAATACACTGCCCCTCCCCCCGACCCTCTCTCCATGGGAGAGGGCCGGGGTTACCTTCTCCTCTGGTTTTCTCTCACACCTGCGGCAGCAGGCCGATAAAGCTGCGCTTCTGCCGCGGCTGCGACATCATCTCCTCCAGCTTTTCGACGCAGGCTAAATAGTGCGGGGTTTTCTTGTGCGCCAGCACCGCCTCATCGTCTTTATAGGCTTCGTAGATAAAAAAGCGGGTCTTCACTTCCGGATCCTGCAGGACATCAAAGCGCAGGTTGCCCGGCTCCCGCAGCGCGCCTTCGTGGTTGGCGCGAAATACCTCGAGAAACTCGTCGACCCGCTCCGGTTTGATATTGATCTCCACCAGCGTCACGTTCATTTCCGCTCTCCCTGTTTCTCTTCCTGCCAGAACTGGTACGCTTCGCGCGCGTTCAGATTCTCATGCACCACCTTTTTCACCGCCTTCAGCATCGCCCGTGGGGCGCTGGACTGGAAGATATTGCGTCCCATATCCACCCCGGACGCCCCCTGGTCGATCGCCCGCCAGCACATCTCCAGCGCCTCATGCTCCGGCAGCTTTTTGCCCCCGGCGATGACGATCGGTACCGGGCAGCTGGCGGTCACTTTCTCAAAACCGTCCTCAACAAAATAAGTCTTCACAAACTGCGCCCCCATTTCGGCGGCAATCCGGCTGGCCAGCGAGAAGTAGCGGGCGTCGCGGGCCATCTCTTTGCCGACGCCAGTGACCGCCAGGACCGGCATACCGTAGCGGTTGCCGGCGTCCACCAGTTTGATGATGTTATTGATCGACTGATGTTCATATTCGCTGCCGATATAAACCTGCGCCGCCACCGCGCAAACGTTGAGACGCAGGGCGTCCTCCATCGCCACCGCCACGCATTCGTTGGAGAGTTCGCTTAAAATCGAGTTACCGCCGGAGGCGCGCAGCACCACCGGTTTATTGGTCGCCGCCGGTACCTGGCTGCGCAAAACGCCGCGGGTGCACATCAGCACGTCGGTCTCCTCAAACAGCGGCGCAATCGACAGGTCGATACGCTCCAGCCCGGTGGTTGGCCCCTGGAAGTAACCGTGGTCGAAGGCCAGCATGACCGTGCGGTTGCTGTGCGGATTAAAAATGCGCGCCAGCCGCGACTGCATGCCCCAGTCCAGCGAGCCGCAGCCTTTCAGGGTGTACAGCGTGTTCTGCTGCGGGCGGTCGAGGCCGAAGTCCTTGCCCTCTTTGATATCATCTAAATCAGCCATCTCATCCTCCGTCAGAAGTCGTAGTTATTGATGTTCTCTTTGCTGAACACCACGCGCTCCGGCAGCAACACGATACCGTTGCCCTTCGCCTCATACTGGTAGCCCTGCACGCTGTTCGGTTCGACCTTCAGCGAGCCGATATCTTTCACCTCAACGCTATCGCCGACGTTAAGATCGCCCTTTTTCAGTAATCGATCGGCGACGTTAACCGCAATTTTGCCCTGCTGAACCACATCCCACAGGCCAAATTCTTTCACCGTGCCGCGCTCCACGTAGGGGCGCATCACATTGGGTGTACTAAAGCCGACGATCGCCACGCCCTGACGCTTGAGGTTCTCCGCCGCCTGCGCCGCCGCCGGCAGGGCATTGGCATCCGGCGCGATAATGGCGTCGAGATCCGGATACGCTTTTAAGATCCCCTCGGCAGTTTGCAGCGATTTGGTGGCATCGTTATAGCCAAACTGGGTGGTGACGATTTGCCACTGCGGATGTTCTTTTTCGATTTGGCTTTGGCTTCCTTCACCCACTGGTTCTGGTCGGTCACCGTCGGGCTGGAGTAGAAAACGCCACTTTGGCAGCGGGCTTCGTCACCTGCTTTTCCGCCATCTCCACCAGCAGGCCGCCGAGCTGCTGCGGCGTGCCCTGATTGATATAGATGCTGCGGCACTCCGGCTTGGTATCGGAATCCCAGGTCAGGACTTTCACCCCGCGCTGCATCGCCCGCTTCAGCGCCGGACACAGGCCGTCCGGTGAGACGGCTGAGACGATAATCGCGTTGTAGCCCTGGTTGACGAAGTTGTTGATAAGCTGCACCTGGCCGGAGACGCTGGGCTCGGTTGGGCCGTCATAGGTGACATCCACGCCCAGCGCTTTCCCCGCCTCTTTCGCGCCGTTGCCGCCGCTGGTAAAGAAGCCGACGCCGACCAGCTTAGGAATAAAGGCGATGCGGTCCGCCGCTTGCGCGGTTGCCACGCTCATCGCCAGCGCCAGCGCGCTGACCTGCAGGATACGTTTTGTTTTCATTGTTGTGCTCCGATTGTTTTACGCGAGAAAAGACGCCGCCAGGTCGCGCGCACCCATTCACGGTGCAGGCTCAGCGAACGCCCCATCACCACCACAACCAACAGCGCCCCTGACAGCGCGCTCGACACCTGGTTGGGGATGCCGACCATCTGTAAACCCTGTTGCAGATACCCCACCAGCAATGCCGCCAGCGCGGTACCCAGTATCGATCCCGAGCCGCCGTAAATATTGGCCCCACCGAGCACCGCCGCGGTCAGCGCCGGCATCAGCAGGTCGCGGCCTAAATCCGAACGCGCCGAGCCGAAATAGGAGACCATCACCAGCGCCGCGACCGCCGAGGCAATACCGACCAGGCCATACAGCACATACGGGATGCCGTTCACCGACAGCGCCGCATAGCGCGCGGCGCGCGGGTTTTGCCCGAGTAAAAAGAGGTGGCGGCCAAAGCGCCCGCGATGGGCCAGCAGCCAGAAGAGAAAGGTGATACCCGCGAACAGCACCAGCGGCAGCGGCAGCCCGCCCAGAGTTAAATTGGCGAAGGCGGTGAAGCTGTCGGGAAAGCCGCCGATCCCCTCATAACCGGTGGCGCCGGCCATGCCGGAAAGCAGCAGCGCGCCGCCGCCGTACAGATACAGCGTCCCGAGGGTGATCACCAACGGGCTGATGCCGGTGTAGTGGATCAGCGCGGCGTTGATTAGCCCGCACAGCAGCCCCAGCAGCAACGTCAGCGACACCGCCAGCCACAGCGGCCAGCCCGCCTGGGTCATCACCCCGAGGGCGATGGCGCACAGTCCGATGGTCGAGCCCAGCGAAATATCGATCCCGCCGCTGATAATCACCAGCGTCAGCGGCAGCGCGACGATGCCGATGCAGATAAAGTCGCTGGTGCTAAAGAGCAGCATATTGAGATCCAGCATGCGCGGATTCAGCGCGCCGAACAGCAGGATTTCCACGACTAATAACGCCAGCAGCGCGCTTTCCCAGTTAAGCTTCAGCTTCATTTAAGCCACCTCTTTGCTTTTGCGTTCGGGAAAGCGGGCAACCTGTTTGCCCCCTTTGTTGCCGGGCTGGAAACGACTGTACTTCAGCGCCCGCTGATGGCGGGCCAGCGCCTGGCGCAGGCGTCCATCAAGCACCAGCACCCCGAGCAGCACCAGGCCGGCGATAAAGTCATTCCACCAGGCAGGAAGGCGGAACAGCACCAGCACGGTGTCGATTTGGGTGAGGAAAAAGGCGCCGAGAAACGCGCCGAGCAGCGTACCGGTGCCGCCGAGCAGCGATATTCCGCCCAGCACGCAGGCGGCGATGGCTTTCATCTCCAGGCCGCTGCCGGTCTGATTGGGCACAAAGCCAATCTGCGCGGCGAAGACGATCCCGGCGCAGGCCGCCAGCATACCGTTGAGGGTAAAAGCCAGCATCCGTGTGCGATTGACCGCCACGCCCAGCTGGCGGGCAGCGGCGAGGTTATCGCCAACGGCATAGAAATCACGTCCAGAGGCGGTGCGCGACAGCAGCCAGCCGCCCGCCAGCAGCAGCGCCAGCACCAGCCAGCCCAGCGGCGACACGCCGATAAACGCGGGCTCCGAAAGCGATTTCAGGCTGTCGGGCAAGCCTTCGATCCATTTCCCTCCGGTCCACAGCAGCATCACCCCGCGATACAACCCCAGCGTGCCGAGCGTCGCGACGATCGCCGGAATGCGCAGCCCCACCACCAGCAGGCCGTTAAAAGCCCCGGCCAGCGCGCCAATCGCCAGCGCGAAGGCGATCGCCGTCGCCAGCCCGTAACCGTTGTTCAGCGCCACGCCGACGGCGATGGCGCACAGCCCAACGGTCGAACCTACCGACACGTCAATATTGCGGGTCAGCATCACCAGCGTCGCCCCCAGCGCCAGCAGGCACAGGATTTGTGAGCTGGCGAAAATCATCGCCAGCGTCTGCAGGCTGAAATAGGCCGGATTGAGCGCCACCAGCACGGCAAACAGCGCCACGATGGCAAAAAAGGCGCTCAGTTCGCGATTCTTGAATAACGTTTTCATGCCTGCCCTCCGAAGGCCAGGGTCATCATGCGATCGACGGTCACCGCCTGCCGCGCCAGCTCGCCGCTGCAACGGCCCTGATGCATCACCAGCACCCGGTCGGCCAGACCGACGAACTCCTCCACATCGGAAGAGATCATCAGCACCGCCACATTTTGCGCGGCGACGCTTTTCAGCAGCTGATAGATATCGGCGCGGGCGGAGACATCCACGCCGCGCGTCGGCTCATCGACAATCAGCAGCAACGGATTAGCTTCCAGACAGCGCGCCAGCAGCACCTTCTGCTGGTTGCCGCCGGAGAGAGTGCGTACCGGCTGGTCGCCATCGGCCAGCTTGATCCCCAGCGCCCGGTGATAGCGCTCGACCACCGCCGCCTCCCGTTTCCCCTGCTGCCACCACGACGGCTGATTGAACATCACCGTGTTCCAGCGCACCGGCGCATCGAGAAACAGCCCGGAGACCTGGCGGTCTTCCGGCAGATAGACCAGCCCGCTGGCCAACCTGGCGCGGGTGCTCTCCTGACTAATCTCGCGGTTCTCCAGCCAGATCCTCCCGGCGCGCGGCGGACGCAGGCCGTATAAGGTTTCGGCAAATTCGGTGCGCCCGGATCCCACCAGCCCGGCAAGGCCGACGATCTCCCCGACGCGGATCTCCAGACTGAGATCGATAAAACCTTCGCCAGTGAGATCCTCCACCCGCAGCACGGGAAAATCCTGCGCCTGGGTACGGCGGTTGCCCGGTAGCGCCAGCCACAGCTTTTGCGTGTCGCTCAGCGCATGGTCGCGGCTGGCCGGCGTCATGGCGCTGATAAGCTGTTGGTCGCCGTAGCCCGCCGTTTCGCCACTGAGCACCACTGCCCCGTCGCGCATCACCGACACATGGCTGGCCAGCTGGCGGATTTCCGGCAGTTTGTGCGAGATAAAGACGATCCCAACGTCCAGCGCCTGTAACGCGCGGATCTGGCTAAACAGTCTCTCGGTTTCACCCGGCGTTAAAGAGGCGGTGGGTTCATCCAGGATCAGGATCCGCGCCTCGCGCATCAGGCCGCGCAGGATCTCGACCATCTGTTGATCGGCCACTTCCAACGTGCTGGCGCTGGCATCGAGGTTGATCTGGCAGTTCAGCTGCTGCAGTTTTTCCTGCAGCCGCGCGTTGGTATCCGCCCGCTTCGGCAGACGAAAGAGAATGTTCTCGCGCACGCTGAGGTTGGGAAACAGCATTGGCTCCTGCGGCACCAGATAGATGCCCAGCTGGTGGGCCAGCGCCGGGTTAAGGCGCGCAAACGCGCGTTCGCCGATCGTCAGTCACCGCTATCCGGGGTTCGACGCCGGCGATGATCTTCATCAGCGTCGATTTACCCGCGCCGTTGCCGCCCATCAGCGCATGCACCTGGCCCTGCGCATAGCGTAAAGTCGATGCCCTTCAGCACGGCAACGCCGGAGAACTGTTTGCGGATCTGGCGAGCTTCAAGCAGTGGCTTCATCGTCGCGCCTCGTTTGAACAAATGATTTTTAAATTTAATAATGTTCAAAAGCGTAGACGGTGAACTATATTTACAACCGTGCGAAGATCACAGTTTGGCGCTTTAGATCGTCCGGAAAAAAGCGGCCAGAGATGAAAGATCCGTTTTGCCAGTCGGCTCACACTTTCCGGCCGCGCAATAGCGAACATATGATCTAAATTTTTATAAGAGTTCAATTTATGAGCGAAAAACGCATTACGGAAGACCATCGCTACGCCGGGCTGGCGTTAGCCGAGGAAGAGCTGGTGGCGCGGGTGGCGTGGTGTTACTACCACGACGGCCTGACGCAAAACGACATCGGCGAGCGTTTGGGGCTGCCGCGGCTGAAGATTTCCCGCCTGCTGGAGAAAGGCCGCCAGTCCGGGGTGATCCGCGTGCAGATCAACTCGCGCTATGAGGGCTGTCTGGCGCTGGAAAGTGAACTGCAGCAGCGCTTTGGCCTCAAGATTGCCCGTGTGCTGCCGGCGCTCAACACCCCGCCGATGAATACCCGGCTGGGGATCGGTGCCGCGCAGTCGCTGATGGGCATTCTGCAACCGGGACAGCTGCTGGCGGTCGGCTTCGGCGAAGCCACCATGAGCTGCCTGCAGACATCTCAGCGGCTTTATCGGCTCGCAGCAGGTGCGACTGGTCACTCTCTCCGGCGGCGTCGGCCCCTATATGATCCGGCATCGGCCAACTGGATGCCGCCTGCAGCGTCAGTATTAATTCCGGCGCCGCTGCGGGTCTCGTCGGCGGAGGTCGCTGAGATCCTGCGCCGCGAATCCAGCGTGCGCGATGTGATGCTGGCGGCGACGGCGGCGGACGCGGCGGTGGTTGGCATTGGCGCTATCGATCAGCGGCGCGACGCGACCATTCTGCGCTCCGGCTATTATCAGCGAGGGCGAACAGCTGATGTACGCCCGCAAAGGGGCGGTCGGCGACACTTTTAGGATTGAGTTTCCTGCAGGCCGACGGTCTATGGCCGGTAGAAGGACTGGAGATCCATCGGGAACTGCTCGGCGTGACCCTTGATGAGCTGGCGCAGCTGCCGACCATCGTAGGCGTCGCCGGGGAGAACGAAAAAGCGCAAGGCGATTCATGCCGCTCTCGATTGGCAAGCTGCATTAATGGTCCATGGTAACGGAAGAGACAACAGCACGCGCGGTGCTCGCACTGGCCTCCTGACGGCCCGGCGCCGCGCGACAACAGTGAGGCGCATGTCATGAGTTACCTGTTAGCGTTAGATGCCGGGACCGGCAGCATACGGGCGGTCATTTTCGATCTTAATGGCCGCCAGCTGGCGGTGGGCCAGGCCGAATGGAAACACCTGAGCGTCGATAACGTCCCCGGCTCGATGGAGTTCGACCTTACCACCAACTGGCAGCTGGCCTGCCAGTGCATTCGCCAGGCGCTCGACGCCGCCCGGCTCTCTGCCGCCGATATTCAGTCCGTCGCCTGCTGTTCGATGCGCGAAGGGATCGTCCTCTATGACCGCAACGGCGAGGCCATCTGGGCCTGCGCCAACGTTGATGCCCGCGCCAGCCGCGAAGTGGCGGAGCTTAAGGAGATCCACGACTATCGTTTTGAATCCGAGGTGTACGAGGTCTCCGGGCAAACGCTGGCGCTCAGCGCCATGCCACGCCTGCTGTGGCTGGCGCACCATCGTCCCGATATCTACCGCAAGGCGGCGACTATCACCATGATCAGCGACTGGCTGGCGGCGAAGCTTTCCGGCGAGCTGGCGGTCGACCCGTCAAACGCAGGCACCACCGGCATGCTCGATCTGTTCAGCCGCGACTGGCGTCCGGCGCTGCTGGATATGGCCGGGCTGCGCGCCGATATGCTCTCGCCGGTGAAAGAGACCGGCACGCTGCTGGGCGCCGTCACCGAAGCAGCAGCCCAGCAGAGCGGCCTGCGCGTCGGGACGCCGGTGGTGATGGGCGGCGGCGACGTGCAGCTCGGCTGCCTCGGGCTCGGGGTGGTACGCGCCGGGCAAAGCGCGGTACTCGGCGGCACTTTCTGGCAGCAGGTGGTCAATCTGCCGCAGGTGCGCACCGACCCGCAGATGAATATCCGCGTCAATCCTCACGTGATCCCCGGCATGGCGCAGGCGGAATCGATCAGTTTCTTTACCGGACTGACCATGCGCTGGTTCCGCGACGCCTTCTGCGCTGAAGAAAAGCTGATTGCCGAGCGTCTCGGCGTCGATGCCTATTCGCTGCTGGAGGAGATGGCCAGCCGCGTACCCGCCGGTTCCCACGGCGTGATGCCTATTTTTTCCGACGCCATGCACTTTAAGCAGTGGTACCACGCTGCGCCATCGTTTATTAACCTCTCCATCGATCCGGAGAAGTGCAATAAAGCCACCCTGTTCCGGGCCCTGGAGGAGAACGCGGCGATTGTCTCCGCCTGCAACCTGGCGCAGATTTCGCAGTTTTCCGGGGTGACTTTCGACAGCCTGGTGTTTGCCGGCGGCGGCTCTAAAGGCGCGCTGTGGAGCCAGATCCTCAGCGACGTCACCGGCCTGCCGGTGCGGGTACCGGTGGTCCGCGAAGCCACTGCCCTCGGCTGCGCCATTGCCGCCGGCGCTGGCGCCGGGCTGTACGGCGATATGGCCAGCGCTGGAGAAAAGTTAGTGAGCTGGCACCGCGAATTCAGCCCTAATCCGCAACATCGCGAGCTTTATCAGGAGATGATGAGTAAATGGCAGTCGGTGTATGCCGATCAGCTTGGTCTTGTCGATAGCGGGCTGACAACATCGATGTGGCAGGCGCCGGGTCTGGAACGCCGCCAGCGCGTTGCGTCTTCCCCCTCACCCTAACCCGGTGGGAGAGGGAACCGTCCGGCGCTGGCCTGAATATCGGTGCCCGTCTTCGCCCTCACCCTAACCCTCTCCCGGCGGGAGAGGGAACCGTCCGGCGCTGGCCTGAATATCGGTGCCCGTCTTCGCCCTCACCCTAACCCTCTCCCGGCGGGAGAAGGAACCGTCTGGCGCAAGCCTGAATACCAGTGCTGGTCCGCCTTTCTCCCTCTCCCTTTGGGAGAGGGCCGGGGTGAGGGGCAACGCTTCGCCGTTCTTTGAATCCCATCACAATCACCGCACTCCCCTTTTCCCTTTTTCTCCACGACGGCTAAATTAGTAACTCATCCGACCACATAACAATAATTTTACATTGGAAGCCATTATGAGCCGCTATCCGTCGCTTTTCGCCCCGCTTGAGCTGGGCTTCACCACCCTTAAAAACCGCGTGTTGATGGGCTCCATGCATACCGGTCTGGAAGAACTGCCCGACGGCGCGCAGCGGTTAGCGGCCTTTTACGCCGAGCGCGCGCGTCACGGCGTGGCACTGATCGTCACCGGCGGCATCGCTCCCGCCCCGTCCGGCGTGACAATGGCCGGCGGCGCGGTGCTCAACGATGCCAGCCACCTGGCGCATCATCGCCAGATCACCGACGCGGTACATCAGGAAGGCGGTAAAATCGCCCTGCAGATCCTGCACACCGGGCGCTACAGCTACCAGCCCGCGCTGGTCGCCCCCTCGCCTCTGCAGGCGCCGATTAACCGGTTCACCCCTCATGAGCTGAGCCACAACGAGATCCTCACGCTGATCGATGATTTTGCCCACTGCGCCCAGCTGGCGCGGGAAGCGGGCTATGACGGCGTCGAGGTGATGGGCTCTGAGGGCTATCTGATTAACGAATTCCTCGCCGCGCGCACCAACCAGCGCAGCGATCAATGGGGCGGCGATTACGCGCGCCGTATGCGTTTCGCCGTTGAAGTGGTCAAGGCCGTGCGCCAGCGCGCCGGCCACGATTTCATTATCATCTACCGTCTGTCGATGCTCGATCTGGTCAACGACGGCAGCACGCTGACGGAAGTCACCGAGCTGGCCAAAGCCATCGAGCGGCGGGGGCGACCATCATCAACACCGGGGATCGGCTGGCACGAAGCGCGCATTCCAACCATCGCCACGCCGGTACCGCGCGGCGCCTTTAGCTGGGTCACCCGCAAGCTGAAAGGCGCGGTGTCGATCCCGCTGATCACCACCAACCGCATCAACGATCCGCAGGTCGCGGAGGATATTCTCGCCCGCGGCGATGCCGATATGGTATCGATGGCCCGCCCGTTCCTCGCCGACGCCGAATTTATGTCAAAAGCGCAGAACGATCGTGCCGATCAGATCAACACCTGCATCGGCTGCAACCAGGCGTGTCTCGATCGGATCTTCGTCGGCAAAGTCACCTCCTGTCTGGTCAACCCGCGCGCCTGTCATGAAACCCTGATGCCGGTCCTGCCGGCCAACGCGCCTAAACGGCTGGCGGTGGTCGGCGCCGGGCCGGCCGGTCTGGCCTTTGCCGTTAACGCCGCCGCCCGCGGCCATCAGGTGTCTCTTTTAGAGCGCCTCGCTTCGGGCATAAAAAAACCCGCGCAATGGCGCGGGTTTTTTGTTTGACTGCGTGCTGGCTTAATGCTGGATGCCGCTCACTCGTCTACCGCGCAAAGAAGATGCGT
>OKVR01000299.1_pt1 | contig 13740 bp, 14 predicted proteins | sample 1606891 | NCBI WGS metagenome assembly OKVR01 (sample SAMN03281011, study PRJEB24777) | human gut metagenome | isolation source: fecal sample PR176 from 1 month old male Indian infant, caesarean delivered... | place: Singapore | collected 2006-01-13 | reverse complement strand
GTAATTGTTCACGTCCGAGCCAGCCTTCCCGGCCAGCCAGTTCACCCCGAACCACATTTGCCGGACGGCAGCTCGCTAAAGTCAGCGGGCAGCAGCTGGCTCAGTGGGCAAACTGAATTTCTTCTTCCGCCGCCATGGTCAGCAGTTCATCGAACTGATCGGCATAGGCAATACCTTCCACTTCGGCGTGAATGGTATAGACCGGCACGCCAGGGTCGCGATGGATGCAGTCGAGGAGATAGCGGTTAAAGCCGGCGATATCCACCGCCGTGCCCACCGCCTCGTCCCAGGTCGGCAACGTGACCGGGATCTGCACCGTACCAGAGACGCCGCTGCCGAGCTGGGGCAGAAACGGCCGCGTGCCGCGACAGTCGCTGTTGTAGAGAAAATCGAAGGATTCTTTGGCTTTCACCACCCGCTGATCGGCGCGCCAGCCGGCAACGGCCGAACAGGTGACCGGGCGGCCGATGATGCGCTCGAGCTCCAGCAGGCCACGCTCGACCTCCAGCGTCAGCCGTTCCTGCGGCCAGACGCCGCTCCACGCCTGCCAGCTGTAGTGGTCCCAGGCGTGCAGGCCCACTTCATGAGACTCGGCGGTCGCACGGATCACCGCCTCGTTCCCCGCGCCGATGCGGCGTCCCGGCCACGCGGTGCCGGCCAGCAGAATATCCCAGCCGTACAGCGAAGCCGCTCTGGAACGCAGCATCTTCCACAGAAACTTCGGTTTTACCAGGCGCCACAGGTGACGCCCCATATTGTCCGGCCCGACGCTGAAGAAGAAGCTTGCCTGAATCCCGTGCTGGCCCAGCAGGTCCAGCAGCCGCGGAACACCGTCCCGCGTCCCGCGAAAAGTATCGACATCTATGCGTAAGCCGACCTGTTTCATGGATGTTTAGCGTCCACCAGTTCTACCGTGCGCAGGAAGAAGTCCAGCGTATGCTCAACGGTCTCTTCCATCTCCACCTTCGGCTCCCAGTTCAGGCAGCGTTTGGCGTTGCGGATGCTCGGTTTGCGATGCTCAACGTCCTGATAGCCCTTGCCGTAGTAGTCGCTGCTTTCCACTTCGCGGAAGCCGGCAAACGGCGGGAAGCGATCGCGCAGCGGATGGCGTTCGAAGCAGGCCAGCAGCATCTCCGCCAGCTCTTTGATGCTCGCTTCGTTATCCGGATTGCCGATGTTGATGATCTGCCCGTCGCAGCGGCCGTCTTTGTTCTCAATGATGCGGAACAGCGCTTCGATACCGTCGCTGATGTCGGTGAAGCAGCGCTTCTGCTTGCCGCCTTCGATGAGCTTGATCGGCGAGCCTTCCACCAGGTTAAGGATCAGTTGGGTGATGGCGCGGGAGCTGCCGATACGCGCGGCGTTGAGGTTATCCAGACGCGGTCCCATCCAGTTGAACGGACGGAACAGGGTGAACTTCAGGCCATTCTTATCGCCGTAGGCCCAGATCACGCGGTCCAGCAGCTGCTTGGAGACCGAGTAGATCCAGCGCTGTTTGTTGATCGGCCCGACCACCAGGTTAGAAGTATCTTCGTCGAAGTTTTTGTCGGTGCACATGCCGTACACTTCAGAGGTCGACGGGAAGATGATGCGCTTATTGTATTTCACGCAATCGCGGATGATCTTCAGGTTCTCTTCGAAATCCAGCTCGAACACGCGCAGCGGGTTGCGGGTGTACTCGATAGGGGTGGCGATAGCTACCAGCGGCAGCACCACGTCGCATTTCTTAATGTGATATTCGATCCACTCGGAGTGAATGCTGATATCGCCTTCCACGAAGTGAAAACGCGGGCAGTCGAGGAAACGGCTGATGGCGTCGGAGCCGATATCCAGGCCGTAAATCTCATAGTTATCGTCCTGCAGCAGGCGTTCGGTCAGATGGTTACCGATAAAGCCATTGACGCCGAGGATCAGCACCCGGGTACGACGCTTAACCGCCACCACCGGTTTGCTGCTGATCACCGCCCCGGACACCAGGCCCAGCGCCTGCGCCAGCTGGGCGCCCTGCATGTACACGCCGCGTTCGGTCTGGCCGGTGACAATCTCCAGCGCCCCTTCCTGGCACGCCACGATCAGCGGTGCAACGGAGATAACGGTGCCCGGTTTGGCTGCAGGTAGATCACTGCGTACACGGGATTTCCAGACAATAAATTTGTTCGCGCCAGCGTAGCCGAAGGCCCCCGGCCACGGATCGGAGACCGCGCGCACCAGATTGTGCAGCGTCTGCGCCGGCAGCTCCCAGTCGAGGCGGCCATCTTCCGGGGTACGCCGTCCCACATAGGTCGCCTGGCTGTGATCCTGCGGACGTTCATCGGTGGTTCCGGCGAGGATCGCCGGCAACGCCTGGCTCAGCAGCTCAGTGGCGGCAGCGCACAGCTTGCGGTGCAGCGTCAGGGCGGCGTCATCCGGGCCAATCGCCACGGTTTGCTGAGCGACGATATCGCCGGCATCCGCGCGGTTCACCATCCGGTGCAGCGTCACGCCGGTTTCGCTTTCGCCATTGACCAGTACCCAGTTCAGCGGCGCGCGGCCGCGATATTTCGGCAGCAGCGAACCGTGTAGGTTAAACGCCCCTTTCGGCGCAAGACTGAGGATCTCATCGCCCAGCAGGTTGCGGTAGTAGAAGGAGAACAGCACGTCCGGCTTCATCTCGCGGATACGCTCAATCCACAGCGGATGGTTCACGTCTTCCGGCGCCCACACCGGAATGCCCTGCTCGGCGGCAAGGCGCGCCACGGAGCCAAAGAAATGGTTTTCGCCAGGGTTATCCGGGTGGGTGAAAATAGCAGCGATATCATATCCAGCGTCCAGCAGAGCCTGGATACCGGTGCAGCCCATATCGTGATAAGCGAAGACTACGGCTTTCATGAACGATCTTCCTCTTTAGATGCCGTTTCCGGCTGGCGAACAACACGTTGAATAAAGTAGCGGGGACGCGCGCGCACGTCGTTATAGATGCGTCCGATATACTCCCCGAGCAGGCCCATCCCGATAAACTGAGCGCCGATGAACATAAACAGCACGGCGAAGAGCATAAATACCCCTTCCGCCGCCCACTGCGGGCCAAAGGCCAGACGCAGCACCACCAGCATCAGGCCAAAGGCGAAGCCCAGCAGGGCTATCACGCTGCCGAAAATGCTGAGCAGACGCAGCGGCGTGGTGGTCAGACAGGTCACCAGGTCGTACATCAGGTTGATCAGGCGCATAAAGCTGTATTTGGAGTCGCCGAATTCGCGCTCGGCGTGCATCACCGGGATCTCCACCGCGCGCCGGGCGAAGGTATTCGCCAGGATCGGGATAAAGGTGCTGCGCTCATGGCAGTTGAGCATGGCGTCGATGATATGGCGGCGGTAAGCGCGCAGCATGCAGCCGTAGTCGCCCATCGCTTTGCCGGTGGTGCGCTGGATCAGGCGGTTGATCATCTTCGACGCGGTTTTGCGGAAGATGCTGTCCTGACGGTTCTGGCGAACGGTGCCCACCACGTCGTAGCCTTCATCCGCCTTCTCTACCAACCGCGGGATCTCTTCCGGCGGGTTTTGCAGGTCGGCGTCAAGCGTAATGATTAAATCGCCGGTTACATGGCTGAAACCGGCCATGATCGCCGAGTGCTGCCCGTAGTTACGGTTTAACAGCACGGCGACGACGTGACTGCCTTCCGCCTCGGCAGCTTCGGTGAGCATGCGCGCGGAATCGTCGCTGCTGCCATCGTCGATCAGCAGAATTTCATATTGCCGCCCCAGCGTGGCGCAGGCGGTATCCGTACGACGAAGCAGCTCCGGCAGGCTATCCTGTTCGTTATAAACCGGAATAACCACCGAGACCTTCTTCACGGGAGGGTAAGTAAGCATATCAACGTCCTGACAGCTGGCGCAGTGCGGAAATGACGCGAGTGACATCGTCATCGGTCATGTCCGGGAACAACGGGAGAGAACAGATGCGGGCGCTGTTCCATTCGGTATTCGGCAGGGAAACCTCCGGGAAGCGCTCGCGGTAATATTTTTGCGTATGGGCCGCACGGAAGTGCAGACCGGTGCCGATACCCATCGCCTTTAGCTTTTCCATCAACGCGTCGCGGCTGATGCCGCAGGCAGCCTCATCGACGCGGATGATAAACAGATGCCAGGCGTGCTGGTGATCCCAGGCCGGGACGGTCAGGGGCGTAAACGGCGTGTCCGCCAGTTCGCGCAGATAGCGCTGGGCAATTTCCGCCCGCCGCTGGTTGGCGTGAGGCAGTTTTTCCAGCTGGACCAGCGCCAGCGCGGCGTTGATGTCGGCAAGATTGTATTTAAAGCCCGGAGCGATCACCTCCGCCTGCGGCGCGCGGCCATGGGTCTGGCGGTCATAGGCGTCCACGCCAAGGCCATGGAATTTCAGGCTGCGGATACGGGAGGCCAGCTCGTCGTCGTCGGTGACAATCAGGCCGCCTTCAGCGCAGGTCATGTTTTTGATCGCGTGGAACGAGAAAATCGCGGTCCCCTGCCAGCCTACGTGGCGGCCCTTATAGTGGGTCCCCGCCGCATGGGCGGCGTCTTCGATCACCGGAATGCCATGGCGCTCGCCCACCGCGCGAATGGCGTCGATATCGGCTGGCGCCCCCGCGTAGTGCACAGGAATAATCGCTTTGGTACGCGAGGTGATCGCCGCTGCCACCGCCTCAGGGGTGATCATCAGATTGTCGTTATCGACATCGATCATTACCGGCGTGGCGCCCAGCAGGCAGATCATATTGAGAGTGGAGACCCAGGTCTGGGACGGCGTAATGACTTCATCGCCAGGGCCAATACCCAGCGCCATCAGGGTCACATGCATCCCGCCGGTCGCTGAACTGACGGCAATCGCGTGGCGGTTGCCGGTCAACTGGCAAAATGCCGCTTCAAGTGCCTGATTCTTCGGTCCGGTGGTGATCCAGCCCGACGTTAAAACTTCACGCAGGGCTGCCAGCTCTGCGTCGCCCATCGACGGGCGCGAAAAAGGCAAAAAATCGCTCATCATCATCCTGTTCTGTAGATGACCCACGCACAAACCTGGGTCGTTAGAATAAAATATCCTGCGCCTGCGGACTTAAACGAAATTAAAATGAAGTGAGTTCAGCGCGGCATTCCATTTCAGGGTATTTCGACCACTATTAATGTAGTCGACCTTGCTTAGGATAATATTAAGAAATTAATCTTTTCTCAGCATAGCCAAATAAATCATTAAGAAACAGAATGATAGGTTTTATTTATGGCAGAATTTTGACAAAAAAGCGTTCCTGTCTGGAAAAGCAAACAGGAACGCTATCGCGGAAAGTAAACGGGGGTTAAACCAGATAACAATTAATGACGCTGTCTTTGTCACGCTTGATGACAAAAAGTTAGCGCAGATCACAAAGTTATTTCTGCTTAATTACAAATTTGCAGGAAAATCAGCTGGCAATTCACTTGCCGGGCAATTAATAACCTCGTCATTATCCGCGCCACAGTCGCGAATGAAGGTGATAGTAGCAAACTCGTCAATCACTTCCGTCGGGTAGGCCGGGCCGGCATCGCGGTACGAATTCATCAGAGGAATGTGATCGTTCTGGAAGCAGACGGTTTTTTCCGGGTTATTCATGATCCAGCGCGGGAAGAAAATGGTGCCGTGGAACAGTTTATCGCCCAGGTTGACGATCAGGCTGACGTCGGTACCGGTCGGTTCGGTCCATGAGATTTTGTAGATACTTTCCCCCACCCGCACGATGTACGCTTCCTGATCTTTCACCCAGCGATTGCCGACGATGCCGCTGTGAATACGGTAGTCGAGGGTGTGGCCGTTTTTGACGTAAATTTCGTAGTTCCAGCCGTTGTCGTAGGTGTAGACCAGATGTTTACCGATAAAGCCGCTGAGGTCATGTTTGTCGAAAGTGCTCATCATTTATTCTCCTCTGTGTTGTTGAGGACAGCATACGTCTTTAAAAATTGAATGAATAACGCTATGTTTGGATTAAATACATCCAAATTTTAGATTGATTATGCACAAGACAACCCTGGAGCAGTGGGCGTTACTCGAAAAGGTAGTGGAATTGGGGAGCTTTGCCAGAGCGGCGGAGGAGACCAATCGCAGCCAGTCTTCGGTGAGCTATAACCTCGCGCTGCTGCAGGAGCGTTTAGGGGTAGCGCTGCTGGCGCCGTCCGGGCGGCGGGCGGTGCTGACCCCGGCCGGCGAACTGCTGCTGAATCAGGTCAAACCGCTGCTACAGGCCTTCGCCTACGTTGAGACGCATGCCGCCACTCTGCGCAACGGGGGCGCGCACCCGTCTGGATCTGGTGGTCGACAGCATTTTCCCCGCGCCAGCGGTTGTTCGCCATTTTGCGCCAGTTTCAGCAGCGCTATCCGCAGACGCAGGTCAGACTCACCGAAGTGCTGGAAAATATGGATGACGAGGGCGCGGCGCGAACGGAAGCCGATGTCATGGTTCTGACCCGCCGCCAGGATATTACCGGCCGCGGAGAGTGGCTGATGAATATTGATTTTATCGCCGTCGCCCACCGCGACCATCCTCTCGCCGCGCTCGACGGTCCGCTGGAGGATAGCGCGCTGGCGCCATGGCCGCTGGTGCGCATTGCCGACCAGACCGGCGATGGCCAGGCGACGCGTGACGCCTGGACTTTCTCCACCATTGACGCCGCCATTGATGCGGTGATGTATCAGGTCGGCTTCGGCTGGCTGCCGGAAGAGCGCATTCGTTCCCATCTCGATCAGGGCGTGCTGAAGCGGCTGCCCCTCAGCCATGGCGCGCGCCGCGCGACGCCGCTGCATCTGATCGTCAAGCGGGATCTGGCGCCGATCGACGAACAGGTGGCCACACTGCTGGGGTTGTTCCGGGCGCCCTGAGGGGTAAAGCGGCGCCTGCCCCTGCGCATAATCATACGGATTACTTATACTTTTCGGCGCAATATTGATCCAGGTTACTCCGAAAGTATGATGAATCACTAAAATCGTCATACTTTCCTGTCGTTGAGATTGCCGTCTTGTCTATTTTCCGCCTCACTCTGCTGGCGCTGATCGCCTGCGTCCCTCTGCTGGCTCAGGCCGCGCAGCACTCGCTCACCACCGCCTGGCCGGTGAACGTCGGCCCGCTGAATCCGCATCTTTATACCCCCAACCAGATGTTTGCCCAAAGCATGGTCTATGAGCCGCTGGTGAAGTATCAGGCTGACGGCAGCGTGCAGCCCTGGCTGGCGACCCGCTGGCGTCACTCCGACGATGGTAAAACCTGGTGGTTCACCCTGCGCGAGGATGTGACCTTCTCCAACGGCGAACCCTTTTAACGCCCAGGCCGCAGCGGCGAATTTCCAGGCGGTGCTCGCCAACCGTCAACGCCACGCCTGGCTTGAGCTCGCCAATCAGATAACCGACGTGCGGGCGCTCAGCGCCAGCGAGCTGCAGATCACCCTGAAAAGCGCCTACGCCCCCTTGCTACAAGAGCTGGCCCCTGCCCTGCCCGTTCCGCTTTATCGCCCCCTCGCAGTTTATCGATGGCGGCACCGCCAACGGCATCAAAGCCCCGATCGGCACCGGGCCGTGGCGACTGGCGAGCTCGCAGCTCAATCAGCGCGACGTGCTGGTACGCAACGAACAGTACTGGGGTAATAAACCCGCGCTGCAGCAAATCACCATCAAAGTGATCCCTGACGCCACCAGCCGCGCGGTGGCGTTCGAAACCGGGGAAATTGACATGCTCTACGGCGACGAAGGGCTGCTACCGCTGGATACCTTCGAACGCTTTCGTCATCACCCCGGCTACGTGGCTCGACTCTCCGCCCCGACGGAGACGGTGATGCTAGCGCTGAACGCCAGCCAGGGCCCGACCCGCGAGCAGGCGGTTCGCGAGGCGCTCAACTACGCCGTCGACAAGCAGACCCTCGTCGATAGCGTGCTCTACGGCACCCAGCAGGTTGCCGACACCCTGTTTGCGCCCTCGGTCCCCTACGCCCCGCAGGATCTGACGCCGCGCCGTTACGATCCGGCAAAAGCCCGCGCCCTGCTGGCGCAGGCCGGCTGGCAGCAGCCGGAAGGCCAGCCCTGGCGACAAAAAGCCGGGCAAGCGCTGGCGATTGAGCTGGCGTTTATCGGCACCGACGCGCTGGCTAAATCGATGGCCGAAATTATTCAGGCCAATCTGCGGGAGGTCGGCGTCCGCGTCACCCTGGTGGGCGAGGAGGAGAGCAGCATCTATGCGCGCCAGCGCGAAGGCCGGTTCGGCATGATCTTCAATCGCACCTGGGGCGCCCCCTACGATCCGCATGCCTTTTTAAGCTCGATGCGCGTGCCCTCGCATGCCGATTATCAGGCCCAGCGCGGCCTGCCCGACAAAGCGCTGATTGATAAAGAGATTAGCGAGGTGCTGACCACCAGCGACGAGGCGCAGCGGAAACGGCTGTACCACGATGTGCTGACCCGTCTGCATCAGGACGCGGTGTACCTACCCATCAGCTATGTCTCGCTGATGTCGGTTGCGCGCCAGGAGGTCGGCGAGATCCCGTTCGCGCCGGTGACCACCGAGATCCCGTTCGACCAGATTAAACCGGTAACACCATAATGCTACGCTATATTTTACGCCGCCTGCTGCTGCTGATCCCGCTGTTGCTCGCCGCCTCCGCCATCATCTTTCTGCTGCTGCGGCTCGGCACCGGCGACCCGGCGCTGGATTATCTGCGCCTGTCGAACTTGCCTCCCACGGAAGAGATGGTCGCCTCGACCCGCGAACTGCTGGGTCTCAACCAGCCGCTGGCGATGCAGTATCTGCACTGGCTGTGGCGGGCGCTGCACCTGGACTTCGGCCTCTCTTATGCCACCCGGCGGCCGGTGCTGGACGACCTGCTGCACTTCCTGCCGGCCACCCTGCTGCTTACCGGCGCGGCGCTGGCGCTGATCCTCGTCACCTCGCTGCCGCTGGGGATCTGGGCGGCGCGCCATCGCGATCGCCTGCCGGATTTTGCTGTACGGCTGATTGCCTTCCTCGGCGTGTCGATGCCGAACTTCTGGCTAGCCTTTCTGCTGGTGATGCTCTTTTCCGTGCATCTGCAGTGGCTCCCGGCGATGGGATACGGCGACTGGCAGCACCTGATATTGCCCGCCGTCTCCATCGCCTTTATGTCGCTGGCGATTAACGCCCGGCTGCTGCGCGCCAGCATGCTGGAGGTCTCCGGCCAGCGTCACGTGGTATGGGCGCGGCTGCGCGGGTTGAGCACGCGCCAGGTGGAGCGGCGGCATATCCTGCGCAACGCCACCCTGCCGGTGGTGACCGCCATGGGCATGCACATTGGTGAGCTGATCGGCGGCACGATGATTATCGAAAATATCTTTGCCTGGCCGGGGGTTGGCCGCTACGCGGTTTCCGCGATCTTCAATCGCGATTATCCAGTGATTCAGTGCTTTACCCTGATGATGGTCACGGTGTTCGTACTGGCTAACCTGGCGGTGGATGTGCTTAACGCGGCGCTCGACCCGCGCCTGCGCCGCCATGAGGAGGTGAGCGTATGAGATGGCTGCGAAACTTCCGCTGGCCGGTGAAACTGGCCCTGCTGGTTATCGCGCTGCTGGCGGTCATCGCCCTCGGCAGTGGCTGGTGGCTGCCCTGGGATCCGGCGGCGATTAACCTGCAGCAGCGGCTGCTGCCGCCAGGGGGAGCACACTGGCTGGGAACCGATCATCTTGGACGGGATATTTTCTCGCGCCTGCTGGCCGCCACCCGCGTCTCGCTGGGGGCGGTAATGGCCTGCCTGCTGCTGGTGCTGCTGATCGGTCTGGCGGTTGGCGGCAGCGCCGGGCTGCTGGGCGGCCGCGCCGACCGCGGCCTGATGCGCCTCGCCGAACTGTTTATGACCTTTCCGACCTCGATCCTGTCGTTCTTTATGGTGGGGGTGTTGGGTACCGGGCTGACCAACGTGATCCTCGCCATTGCACTGTCGCACTGGGCCTGGTACGCCAGAATGGTGCGTAATCTGGTGGTCTCCCTGCGCCAGCGCGAATTTATCCTCGCCGCCCGCATGAGCGGCGCCAGCCAGTGGCGGCTGTTCAGCGACCATCTGGCAGGGGCGGTGATCCCCTCGCTGCTGGTGCTCGCCTCACTGGATATCGGCCATATGATGCTTCACGTGGCCGGCATGTCGTTCCTTGGCCTCGGCGTCAGCGCGCCGACGGCGGAATGGGGGGTGATGATCAACGACGCCCGGCAGTATATCTGGACCCAGCCGCTGCAGATGGTCTGGCCGGGGCTGGCGCTGTTTATCAGCGTGATGGCCTTTAACCTGCTGGGCGACGCGCTGCGCGATCGCCTCGATCCTCACCTGATCGCGGAGCATAGCCACTGATGCCGCAGAAGATCCAACTGCAACAGATCGCCCTTGCCGCCGACCGCCCGCTGGTCAGCGACGTCTCGCTTACCCTGCGCCGCGGCCAGGTACTGGCGCTGCTCGGCAGCAGCGGCAGCGGGAAATCGCTCACCTGCGCCGCCGCGCTGGGTCTGCTGCCGCCCGGCGTCAACCAGACCGCCGGCCGGGTGTTGCTCGACGGCATACCGGTGCACGGCGAACAGCTGCGCGGCGCGACTATCGCCACTATCATGCAGAACCCACGCAGCGCCTTTAATCCGCTGCATACCATGGCCGCCCACGCCCGGGAAACCTGCCGGGCGGCGGGCCGCGAAGCAAGTGACGCCGCCCTGCTGGCGGCAATGGAAGAGGTGGGTCTGGATAATCCGCGGGCGCTGCTAAAACGCTACCCCTTTGAGATGAGCGGCGGCATGCTGCAACGGATGATGGTCGCCCTCGCCCTGCTCAGCCGCGCGCCCTTTATCATCGCCGACGAACCGACCACCGACCTCGATGCCATCGCCCAGGCGCGGATCCTCGATCTCCTGGCGGATATCGTCGCCAGCCGCGGTCTGGGCTGCTGCTGGTGACCCATGACATGGCGTTGTGGCGCGGCTGGCGGATTACGTAGCGGTCATGGAGAACGGTCGCCTCGTTGAACAGTGCGATGTAAATACGCTGTTCAGCGCCCCACAGCACCCGCTGAGCCAACGCCTGTTGGCGGCGCATCTGGCGCTGTACGGACTGGAGAAAACAGCATGAATTTACTCAGCGTCACCGGGGTGAGCCACAATTACCCGCACCACGGCAGGGTCCTGCACGAGATCCAACTCGCCATCGCCCCCGGCGAAACGGTGGCCCTGCTCGGGCGCAGCGGCTGCGGCAAGAGCACCCTGGCGCGGATGCTGGTGGGCCTGGAAACGCCGCAGCACGGCGATATTGTCTGGCGCGGCACACCGCTGACCGCCCTGAAAGGCGAGGCCGTCGGCGCCTTCCGCCGCGATATTCAGCTGGTGTTTCAGGACGCCTTCAGCGCGGTGAATCCGCGCAAAACGGTGCGCGAGATCGTCAGCGAGCCGCTGCGCCATCTGTTGCGCTTGTCGCGCGAGGAACGCGCGCGCCAGGTGGAAGAGATGCTGCAGGCTGTCGACCTTTCCACGATGCTGCTCGATAAACGCCCGGCGCAGCTCAGCGGCGGACAGCTGCAGCGCGTCTGCCTGGCTCGCGCCCTCGCGGTACGGCCGCAGCTGTTGATTCTGGATGAAGCGGTCTCGAATCTCGATCTGCTGCTGCAGGCGGAGATTATCGCCCTGCTGAAGCGTCTGCAGGCCCAGTTTGGCACCGCCTGCCTGTTCATCACTCACGACCTGCGGCTGGTGGAGCGCTTTTGCCAGCGGGTGCTGGTGATGGAGCACGGACGCATCGTCGAAACCGCAACGGTCAGTCTACCGCTGCGCCTGCGCTCCCCTGCCGGACAGGCGCTCCAGCAGGCGGTGCTGCCACCTTTTCCTGCCACTCTGCTTAACGAGGCCATGCCATGCAGCGCGTAACCCTGACTCTTGATGATGACCTGCTGGCCGCTCTCGATGCGCTCAGCGCCCGCCGCGGCTACCACAATCGTTCGGAGGCGGTACGCGATATTCTGCGAGACGCCCTCAACCAGGATCCCGCACCGTCGGAGCCGCGGCGCGGTTATGCCGTCCTGTCATATGTGTACGAGCATGAAAAACGCGAACTGGCGAGCCGGCTGGTGGCCACCCAGCATCATCATCACGATCTCTCCGTCGCCACGCTGCATGTGCATATCAGTCATGACGACTGCCTGGAGATTGCGGTGCTGAAGGGAGACATGGTCGAGATACAGCATTTTGCCGACGACGTGATTGCCCAGCGCGGCGTGCGCCATGGGCATTTGCAGTGTTTAGCGGATGATTAACGATTTGAAAATTCTTGGGTGGTTTATCAACAGTTGATAAACCACATAAATTATACGCTTTGTGAATTATCCCGCTTCGCCAATAATGGCGCTTCATTTAACGATCTCGTTATGGCGAGGCTCCTGCATAAATACAAGTTACCGCCCTGTTGGTATCGAGAGAGACCACTCAGGGAAATACAGGCTTCCATCGAATCAAGGTGTTGCCAAGGTAACTTCTGTCGGTCATGACCGTTCAGATACGTTATGCAGTGCTAAAACCAGGACGTAGGGATCTGCCTGCGCTAACCCTGTCTTGTTCGCCCCTATGAGTGATTTTTATAGGGATTTTAATCATGTCTTCCATTCAACTCTGCGCCGCCCATCAGGCGACCTCTGGCTTCAACGGCGATGCCATCGCCCAGTATATGCGTACCGACTTTATTACGCTGCAGGAACATCTCAGCGTCCATGAGGCGCGGGAGCACTTTATCTCGCAGCTCACCAGCGATGATATTCCCGGCCAGGTGTTTGTTGTCGCTGGTAAAAAGCTGCGCGGCAGCCTGTCGGTCAAAAAGCTACTGCAGGAAGGGGATGTCGGGCAGTCTATCCGCTACCTGATGGACAGCTGCCTGTTCCGCGTCAAACCTGACGATGAACGCCCGCAGGTCATTGCCGAGCTCAACGAGCGCGGCCTCGAGCTGGTTCCCGTCGTCGATAAAGGCGAGCTGGTCGGCTGCCTGATGGAAAAGGAGATCGCCCATCTGCTGGAGGATGACGTCACCGAGGACGCTCAGCTGCAGGGGGCGACGCTGCCGCTGGAAAAACCGTATCTGGACATCAGCCCCTGGACGCTGTGGAAGAAACGCTCGGTGTGGCTGCTGCTGCTGTTCGTGGCCGAAGCCTACACCAGCAGCGTGCTGCAGCATTTCGAAGAAGCCCTGGAATCGGCCATCGCTCTGGCCTTCTTTATTCCGTTGCTCATCGGCACCGGCGGCAACAGCGGAACGCAGATCACTTCGACGCTGGTGCGCTCGATGGCGCTGGGGGAAGTGCGGCTGCGCGATATGGGGCGGGTGATCCGCAAAGAGGTGTCGACCTCGTTTCTGATTGCCTTAACGCTGGGGCTGGCGGGCTGCCTGCGCGCCTGGATGATGGGCATCGGCATGGAAATCACGCTGATCGTCAGCCTGACGCTGGTATGCATTACCCTGTGGAGCGCAGTTGTCTCGTCGGTCATTCCGATGGTGCTTAAGCGGATCGGCATCGACCCGGCGGTAGTTTCCGCGCCGTTTATCGCCACGCTGATTGATGGCACCGGACTGATTATCTATTTCAAATCGCCCAGTATTTTCTTGGGTTGAACTGATCATATACGTTCGGGCGCCAGGGCGCCCGAACGCTTAGATTACCCTTCCACCAGCGCCTGCGCGCAGGCCCAGGCGCTTGACCACGCCCACTGGAAGTTATAGCCGCCGAGCCAGCCGGTGA
>OKVR01000297.1_pt1 | contig 13917 bp, 18 predicted proteins | sample 1606891 | NCBI WGS metagenome assembly OKVR01 (sample SAMN03281011, study PRJEB24777) | human gut metagenome | isolation source: fecal sample PR176 from 1 month old male Indian infant, caesarean delivered... | place: Singapore | collected 2006-01-13 | reverse complement strand
GTAGCGCTGAGCACTGCCATTGTCACCGCCGTGATTAACGGTGTGTTTGACTAACTCACCTGCTTATTGAAAAGCCTCGCCCCGGCGAGGCTTTTTTTGTGCCTGGCGCTGGCGAGTGACAACTCGCTGGCATCATCGCTAAGATAATGGCTCAACCAACCCGGGACCGACTATGGACAAAGATACTGTAGTGACGCTGTTGAAGTACAAGCGCTGGATTGACCTTGCCACCTTACAGGCGATCCGCACGATAGACGGAACAGTACATGGCGAAAAACGCCACCTGACCCTCAGGCTGATGAACCATATCCATGTCGTTGACATGATTTTCCGGGCGAATCTGCGCGGCAGGACGCACGGTTACACCGCGCTGAATACCCCCGAGACGCCAACCATTGATGCGCTGGAAACGGCAATGACCGCCTGTACGGACGAATACATTCAGTACGTCAGCGCCATGACCCCCGCTGATTTCCACGAACGTATCGCCTTCAAATTTGTCGACGGCGGCGACGGCAATATGACCGCGATGGAGATGTTGAACCACATGCTCTTTCACGGCGCCTATCACCGCGGCGCGGTGGGCTGGATGATTGGCGAATGCGGCGGCGTGCCGCCGAAAGATGTGCTGACCGTTTTCCTGCGCGACCATCATTCCTGAAACTGATCCCGTGACGTTCCCCTCGGGGAACGTCCTCGTGGCGAATGATGCCGTTCTGTCCGTCGCCGTAACGGCTTGCTAATCGCTCCCGAGCGATGCTGCTGCGGCTAATTCGAATCGTGCCGGGTATGATGAAGGCTGCAGAGGTAATGCGTCAGGTTCATCCAGCCTCCCCAGAGGGATGAGCCCGTCAACGTAACCATGAGCCTGATAAAAAATGGCCAGATTGCCCCAGGGTAAAAAGACCATGATATCGCCTTGCTGGCTGCTGACCCTACAGGCGAATCCGCCGTCGACAGCCGGGCGGGTAAATCGCCTATCTTTTCCTCTCCTGCATAGTCGCTGAGCTGCAACGTTAAAGGTAACAATCCAGCGAATTCGCGGCTGGCCTGACTACCGTTCAGGGTCGCGGTGAGCACGTTATCATTGATAGTAATCTTTAACTTCATCCTTCACTCCCTGCTAATGATTGAGGTCATTAAAATTTGATGCGCGGAACAGGTAAACCGCTTCCCGGCGGCGAGCATCTCCTTCTCACCCTGCCCCGCCAGGACTACCTTTACCCGGAGAGGCGTGCTATTAGCTGACGCTGATCGTCAGGCAGTTGGCTACCGCTGATATCCTGAAAAACCCAGCGGCGGGCAGCCATGTCCGTGCCGGCACCACGGTTCGCGACGGGTTCCGCAAGGGATCAGCCCGTTCTGATAGCGCGGCTGTCCGCTCCGGGACTAGTCCCTCAGAATGTCGATAATCACTCGCAGCGCACTGGACACGTTCCGGTGCGGATAATAGATATGAAATCCCAGGAAAGGTGTGACTGTAATTCTCCAGAACCGGTATCAGCCGACCGCTTGCCAGTTCGTCCTGCATCAGATCCGCCGCTTCATAGGCCAGCCCCACTCCCAGCGTCGCGGCTTTAATGACTGTGCCGGCATCGCTGAACACCCATCCTCCGGCGGGGTTATGTCGATATAACCGATCGCCATCATGCATCTCCCATCCCCATGGTGAACCGTCGGACATGCGGTAGCCAATACAGGGATACTTATCGAGTTCGCGGGGATGTGCGGGGATCCCATGCTGGCGAAGAAAATTGGGGCTACCGACAACCCGCATCGGCACATCGGGGCCAATACGCACGGAAACCATATCCTCGTTGACCATGCTGCCGTAGCGAACCCCGGCATCATATCGCTCCTTCACAATGTCAACAAGGTATTATTTTCAATAAGCTCCAGCGCGATATCTGGGTATGCATCCCGTAACGACTGCAGTCGCGGTAGCAACACTTGCTCGATGGCCTGCCTGCTGCCGTTAATGCGCACGGTTCCTGCAGGTTTCTCCCGAAGCTGATTCAGCAGCATCCAGCCATTTTCCAGTTGACCGAACCCCTGATCGAGCGAACGCAGTAGTTTTTCCCCGGCTGAGGTGAGCGCGACCTTGCGGGTACTTCTCACCAGTAACTGCAGATTAATACTTTTCTCCAGCATGCTGATGCTGCGGCTGATACTCGACTGGGCAAGCCCCAGCCTGGCCGCGGCACGGGTAAATCCCCCCTCTTTAGCCACATGATAAAAAAGATAGAGATGATGCAAAATCCTCACGACGAAAAATATCCACCCTGCCTCCTGCGTCTGGTCGGTCTCAAGGATTCTATTTATAACATGGACACATTAATGAAGTGCGGTTTTGCCTGCTAATCAGAACGGTTTTGGTTCTCTACTATAAGCGCCATCAACACTCACACCGAATCGGGACATCCTGGCCTGTCCTTTACACCATTCAGGAGTATTATGGCTACTTTTTCTCATCGAACGCTGCGCACGGGAATGATCGTTGGGATGGCGATGCTGTTTGGTTCCAATGCCGCCATCGCAGACCTGGCGCTGCCATATGAAAGGCGACACGGATGTTAAGCTCAATTCAGATCTGGGATAAAACCTTTCCGCTGAGCAGCGCCGTCGACCATCAAAAAGTCACCTTTAAAAACCGCTACGGTATTACCCTTGTCGCCGATGTCTATGTGCCGAAAAATCACCCGGCCGGTAAGCTTCCTGCCCTGGCGGTCAGTGGGGCATTCGGTGCCGTAAAGGAGCAGTCATCCGGTCTCTATGCTCAGGAAATGGCCCGGCGTGGTTTGTTACTCTGGCTTTTGATCCTTCCTATACCGGCGAGAGCAGCGGCGAACCGCGTAATATCGCCTCACCCGATATCAACACGGAAGATATCATGGCGGCCGTCGACTATCTGGGTCTGCTGGATATCGTTGACCGTCAACGCATTGGCCTGTTGGGCGTCTGCGGCTACGGCGGGCTGAACCTTAGCGCGGCGGCAATGGATAAACGTATCAAGGCTGTCGCCACCTCGGTGATGTATGATATGTCGCGCCTGTGGGGTAAAGGCTTCCAGGACAGCTATACCCCGGAACAGCGTAGCAAAGTGCTGGAAAACATGAGCCTGCAGCGCTGGAAAGACGCCGAGAATGGCGTGCCTGCTTATGAGAGCCACAATGTCAGCTTTGATAAAGCGGGTAACGTGGTCCGGGATAAAACTATCCTGCCAGCAACGCTGCAAGCGGATGCCGATCCCATTACTCGAGAATTCTTCGATTATTATCGCACCAGGCGTGGGTATAACCCGCGGTCGGTTAACTCCGCCGGGTCATGGTCAGTGACAACCCCAATGCCGTTTATGAATTTCGCGCAACTGGATCATATTAAGGAAATCTCGCCACGACCGGTACTGATTATTACCGGTGAGAAAGCGCATTCGCGTTACTTTGCGGAAACCGCCTACCAGCAAGCGGCTCAGCCTAAAGAACTGGTCATTGTTCCGGGCGCTAACCACGTGGACTTATATGACAACCAGAGTGGAAGAATTCCCTTTGATAAACTGGACCATTTCTTTAAAGCCACTCTGAAATAACTTTTTATTGATAACCATTTTAATACCTGTGTCGGAATTAAGCCGGCGCACAGGAGCGAATATGCATAATTTTAATTTTTATAATCCAACACGTATTGAATTCGGCATCGATAAAGAAGATACCCTTGCTGACCATATCGCCAAAGACGGTATTCATCATGTGCTGATTTGCTATGGCAGCCAGCGAATCAAAAATGAGGGTCTGTTCGAGAAGGTCACGCGCCGTCTCGTATCCCAGGGAATAAGCTGGTGTGAATTTGGCGGTATTATCAGCAACCCGGTCATTTCATCGGTCAGAAGCGCCGTTGAGATGGCGCGTAAGGAAAAGGTACAGGCGATTATCAGCATCGGTGGCGGCTCGGTTCTTGACAGCGCGAAAGCGATTGCTGCGGGAGTCGACTATCCAGGCGACGCCTGGGAATTGTTCACTGGCGACGGGGAATTAATCTCCGCCCTGCCGATATATGCCATTCTGACCCTCGCGGCCACCGGTAGCGAAATGAATCCGTATGCCGTGGTGGTTAACGAAGAAACAAAAGAAAAATTATCCATTGGTAACGATGCCACTCGTCCACGGGTGACGGTATTAAACCCGGCGTTGATGACGGGTGTTCCGAGGGAATACCTGGTCTACTCGGCAGCGGACATTATTTCGCATTTGATCGAGGTGTACTTTACGGCCACCGTACTGCCCAGGCTGCAGTCCAGACTAATTGAATCATTGATTAAAACCGTCATCGAAACGACGGATATACTGATTAACGATCCGCAAAATATTGCGGCACGCGGCGAATTTGCCTGGGCTTCGACGCTGGCGCAAAATGGGATAACCTTCTCCGGCGCCGCAGATTATAGTTATCCTAACCATGCGATTGAGCACTCGTTGTCTGCCCTGTTCGACGTGCCTCATGGCGCCGGGATGTCGGTGGTGATGCCTGCATGGATGAAATGGTACCAGTCCCAAAATAAAGCCCAGTTTAACCGCTTCGCCCGGGTAGTTTTTAACGTGGAAAGTGCGGAAGAAGGTATTGCTGCACTGGAATCCTGGTTTACGAAAATCGGCACGCCGGTGAGACTTTCCGAGGTGAATATTTCTGCCGAGGCATTACCTTCAATTATCGACAATGTTAAATCGCATATCCGGGCCTTTGGTATCGCCGAAACCTATTCGCCTGATGTTGTCGAAGTTATTTTGCAAAATGCGCTTTAATGGCGAATACGAATGGGCTTCGGGAAGGTCCCTTTCATTCGCGATCAACCAATACAGAGTGACGCCTGCCGTAAACGTTAAGGTGTAATAAACCCTATTATGGATCTCAGAAAACATTCAGCTTATGATGATGATAAAAATCACTCCTCCAACTGGAGGGGGGTATTTTCCATCACGCTCTGCGTATTTACGCTAATTGCTTCAGAATTTATGCCGGTGAGTCTGCTCTCCCCCATCGCTATGGATTTGGAGATCACCGAAGGTACCGCGGGTCAGGGAATGACGATCTCAGGAATATGTGCTGTTTTAACCAGCCTGTGTATTCGCAGATTGGTAGGTAAAATGAACCGCAAATATTTGCTGTTACTCCTGACCGCGTTGATGGGAATTTCGGCTTTAATTGTAGCGATGGCGCCGAATTTCAGCATTTATATGCTAGGGCGCGCATTGATTGGTCTAGTCATTGGCGGCTTCTGGTCAATGTCTGTCGCCACGGCGGTCAGGCTGGTCCATATTAGTCAGGTTCCGCGCGCTCTGGCCGTTTTTAATGGCGGCAATGCGCTTGCCACCGTGGTGGCCGCACCGCTGGGTAGCTATCTGTCGTCAGTCACCAGCTGGCGTGGCGCCTTTCTGAGCCTGGTGCCCATCGCCGTGGTAACCTTTATCTGGCAATGGATAAGCCTTCCCTCAATGAAAGCGGGAGCGCACCAGGCCGCTAGCGGTTCCGGTCTGCGCAGACTACTGGGCGATCGTTCGGTGGCGATTGGCATGGGCGCGGCCGGTATTTTTTTTATGGGGCAATTTACCTTATTCACCTATATTCGCCCGTACCTCGAACTGATCGCTCAGGTCGATGCCAGGACCATCTCGCTACTATTATTAGCGATCGGTATTTCCGGACTGGCGGGGACTACGGCTATTGGACTGGTGATTAAAAAATGCAGCTCTATAAAAACGTTAATCATTAATTCCGCTACTGATGGCCCTGATTGCGTTATTACTGATCCCGCTGGCGACAAAACCTTGTTGCGGTGTCGATTCTGCTGGCCCTGTGGGGCGTACTCTCCACCGCAGCGCCGGTGGGGTGGTGGAGTTGGGTCGCCCATGCCAGCAAAGCGGATACCGAATCAGGCGGGGGACTGATGGTCGCCACAGTGCAGTTTTCTATTGCCCTTGGTGCAACGGTCGGCGGTATTTTATTCGACCATCTGGGCTATGAGAGCACCTTTTGCCTGAGCGCCGGGATGCTGATCGTGGCCGCGCTGATGACGATCCAGACGGCGCGACGTTCTGCTAACTGATTACGCGCGATGTTTGCTGGCTCGGTTCCGGCTAACGTCGTCGACCATTCGATAGAGACGAAAAGCTCGACTGGATAGCCAGGCCAGAATATCTCTGGCCTGGCTATCCACGACTCAGGAAGTACATTGATGATGCCCTTCGTTGGCCCACTGATGAATGCCATCGGGTCCTTTTGGTGTAGAAGGATTTTGGACAAGCCACGGAAGTATAAGCGCTTCCCGCCCTTCCTTTTGTTATTGACTGGCGTGAATTCGCCCCCACGCCATCCATACACCCGTACGACAATCATTCGCATCAAACCACATCACGGTAACGGCAAAGCCACAGTGGTTAATCCAGAAGTCTGCCAGTGAATTCGACGTCGAATCACGGGTAAGGCAATTATCAGCCGGAGGATAGGATTTGACTGACGAAGAAACCGATGACGGCCCTTGCGAAGACGCTGTTCTCAGGGCGACGTTTTGAGGCGTTGTGACGGTCGCAACTGAACCGCCAGCAGCGGTTGAATTGTAGATTGAGGCCGCGTACCTGATGAACTGTGGGCTGACTGAGTCACCGGTTGTTTATTCGCGACGCTGGCGACCGTATTATATCCCGTTTGCGGGTCGCTGGTACCGCCGAGAGTAAATACGTCATAAAGCATGACAACGGTAAGGTTGCGACATACCATGTCGCGACTACCATAATGGCCATTTTATCAATCTCCTTCCCGGTTTCATTTAAGGGCTTTTTGCGTTGTGCAGGATATTAAAGCAGGGAATAAAATTGCGATGGCTATCACACGGAAGAAAAACATATTAACCACTCCCATCCAGCAGGAATTAGATATACGGACTGACCGCTCAGAGAGCGATTAAATCCTTCATTCGTTTTAGGAGGATTATAATGGCGGTAATAACAGATCCACTCATCCATATGAATGAGTGGATGAAATAAATCAGCCGTGAATCGCACGAATGATCAGCAGTAGTTCTGCCTGATTACGGGTGTGGGTTTTCCGGTACAGGGCGCTAAGGTGAGTTCTGATCGTGGCGATAGATACGCCCAGATGTAAGGCGCATTCATCCGGCGTCATGCCCCGCACCAGCAACTCCGCCACCGCATTTTCGGCAGGCTTGACGTTAAACAGTTCCATCAAGGCGCTGCCGGTGAGAAACGGCTCGGGAATAATCACGCAGGCGACCCCGGCAAGGCGGGCCGTCGGGATCACGAGGATCGGTTTCGGCTGACGCCCGGCGGTATAGCACACCCCTGCCCTCGGCGGCTCTGCCGTCCGGGTGGCCTGCTCGATAGCCCGTTTCAGTTTTTTGCTGTCGGTATTGAGGCACAGCGTATCGCCCCCGCTATACCAGGAGAGGCGGGTGTTAGCGCGCAGGTAGCGTTCGGCATGCGCGCTGGCGTAGACAATTTTACCGCCATGATCCACCAGCCATACCGGGTAGATCCCGTTGTCCATCACCGCGCTCTGGTATTTTATGGTGCTCTCGCAGCTGTTCAAATCGGGCGTGAAGCTGGCAGGCGGTTTTTAACGCCGGGATCAAGCGCCTGAACAGTTCAAACTGCGCCGGCTGCGGATAAGCCGCCGTATTGGCCGTCATCAGTGACAGATAGGTGGCATAGCCATTGAGGGTGCATAGCTTGACGCTGGTAAGATTATTCAGATCGTTGGGGTGATGAAACTCATTGTAATAGACGCTGCCGGCAATAAATTTATCGCCTAAATACTCGCGGTCTCGGTACATTTGCCCGACCGGTAACGCGGTCAATATTTTTTTCGGCGGGATCGATGGCCAGAAACACGTCGCGATAGGCAGTGAAGACCTTCTCCTCCAGCAGGAATGAATCGGTCAACAGATGCGCATTGCCTTTATCGTAGAACAGAAATGCCGCGTACTGATGGCCGGTGAGGAACGCCAGTTTCTGCAATGCCGATTTCCACAAATCGGGATCCAGGGTGGCCATCAGCACCGTTTCCAGGATCTCGATGTAAATCAGTTCCGGATCACTCGCCATACTGCCACCTGTGAGTCACTGTTTCCGCTGCCGGAGCGGCGCATGTGGCCGCCTGATCAGCATAGTTCCGCCAGCGAAACAATGACAGTCCCGGTTCGCTAAGCAGACCGGGCAAAGGCGGTTGCCGGGAGCGTGACGCCAATGCGTTATCAAGGGGGCTCAGGATCCGCTGTTGCGGGTTTGGAAATCGCTCCCCTTCCGGCATAGCGTCCGCCAGACCATCAGGGCGCACAGCAGGGTGACGACCGCCAGCCCGCTAAACAGTAGCGTATAAGCAGAGTCATAGCTCTCGCGCAGCACCCGGAGGGAAAAGTCAGGCAAAAGCGCAGCCGCCTGCGGCATATTGCCGGCTCCCAGCCAGCCTGCGGCGCGGTGAATCACCTCGGGGGCATACCCGTGAACGCGACTCTGCAGGGTCAGGGTATTGCTTGCCGTTAATACCGCGGAAACTATCGCCAGGGCGATCCCCTCACCGGCAACGCGAACGGTGTTGAACAGGCCTGCCGCCATACCGGCTTTCGCCACCGGCACAGCGGATATCGCCAGGCCGTCCATCAACCCCCAGGGAAGCGCCGCCCCCGCCCCACAGAGGATCAACGCCAGCACCAGTTGCGGAAGATGGTTACTGTGAAAAGCATTCCCCAGCAACAGCAACCCGACGGAGGCCATCATCAGCCCTCCCGTGGATACCCGCCCCGGTGAAAACCAGCGGGTGAGCAGGACCGCAACGGATGGGAAAATCAGCATCGGCGCGGTCAGCGCCATCAGATACAGCGCGCTCTTCGACTCACTCATCCCCTCTCCGCCCATAAAATGCAGTGGAACAACAATCAGCAGGACCACGTAGCAACAGCAGGTGGCGACAGGCAGCAACAGTACGCCGACAAAACGCGGATGGCGCAGCAGGGAGAGTTCCAGCACCGGGTTGCTCACCCTCCGGCAGCGCACGGCAAACGCCACGAACAGTCCCGCCGACGCGATGAACAAGGCCAGCGTGGTCAGCGATAAAAAAGCCGCGGGCCGGAATGACCATAAGCGATGCAGTAAACAGCATCAGAGCCAGCGTAAACAGGGTTAAGCCGAGGTTGTCGGGTGTCCGCGGCTGGCTTTTTTCTGCCGCCGGCAGATACGCCAGACCGATAAGCAGAACCATCGCCGAGAGCAGCGCAAACAGGGCGTATACGCCGCGCCAGCCCACCGCGTCGGTCATGAAGCCGATCGGCAGCGGGCCGAACGCCAGGCCGGCGCCGAACACCGTGCCCAGGATGCTGAATGCCCGCGTCCGCTGAGCGCCGTCATACAGCTGGGCCAGCGCCGCACTGCCGCTGGCTAAAATCATCGCCGCGGCCAGACCTTGCAGCGCCCTCAGCACGCCTGACAGGAAGAGATTGTGCGTCAGACAAAACAGCAGGCTGCTCAGGCAAAACAGCGCGGCGCCGGCGATAAAAATACGTTTTCTGTCGATGGCATCCGCCTTCACCCCTGCGGCCAGCAAAAAGCTGCCGAAAGTCAGCATAAAGCCATTGGTCAGCCACGACAGCGCAGCGGGAGAGCCGCCCAGCGACTGCTGTATCGCGGGGGTAGGTCATGACGCCGCCGGTAAAACTTAACGGCAGCAGCAAGGCCGGCCATAAAGACAGAAAGCGCGGCCAGGGCGCTGGCGTATCGGGAAGGTGATCTGGAGGTGAGTAACATCGGGCGGCCCTCATCAGTCGGCATGGAATGAATAAACTATCGCCATCCTATTGCGGATGTTCTTGCCGATAAATAGACTGAAAATATCTTCTTAAGAGACAAAAGGTTTATAATCGATGGACAGCCTCACTTCGCTGACGTCCTTTGTCCGCACCGCCGAAACGCTAAGCTTTGTTCAGGCCGCCAGGCTGCTGGGGATATCTGCCTCGGCGGTGGGTAAGAATGTCGCCCGGCTTGAGCATAAGCTGGGGGTCCGGCTGTTCAACCGTAGCACCAGAAACGTCAGCCTGACGGCGGAGGGGGCCGCGTTTCTGACCCGCTGCCAGAGTATCCTGGAGCAGATCCAGGAGGCCGAGTCTGAGCTGACCAGCAGTCTTTCACAGCCCACCGGTAAACTGAGGATTTCACTGCCTGTCATCGGCTACCGCCTGTTGCTCCCTGCCCTCACCGCCTTTAGCCGTCTTTATCCGCAGGTTGAACTGGATCTCGATTTTAGTGACCGGCTGGTCAATCTGATCGATGAAGGATTTGATGTCGCTATCCGCAGCGGCGAACTAGCGGACTCCCGCTTGATCGCCAGAAAGCTGGGGGGCTTTCGTTTTGTGCTCTGCGCCAGTCCGGCCTATCTGGCGGAATACGGCGATTCCCGGCTCGCCAGCGGAATTAGCGGCGCACAAGTGCAGTTTTTTTCGCTTCCCCGCGACAGGGCTGATCCAGCCCTGGGAACTGCGCGATATGCGGCTGACGGGAGATTTCAGGGCCGCTGCCATTATGACAGTCAATAACATTGAGGCCGCCATTCGCTTAAGCGCGGCGGGGATGGGCATCGCTTATGTGCCTGATTTTGTCGTGCGCGAGGCCATCAACGAGGGACAACTGCAGGAGGTGTTGCCCGGCTGTTGCGTCAAGGATGGGCATTTCTCGGTCCTGTGGCCCGCCAGCCGCTACCTGTCACCGCGAATACGCTGTTTTATCGATTTTATGGCTGCGGCAGAGATACCCTTGTCGCCCGTATCGGCAAGCCCTACCCCCTGAAAAGCTCAGCGCCGGATGTCCTGCCGCGCGGCCAGCGAAAGCCGGCGGCAGGACATACCACTCAAGGGAGCATCTTACCCTTTGGCAAAATTGGCCTGGATCCGCTGCTGCAGATAATCCTCGGCGCTGATGGGCGGGTACTTCCTCTGCGGCCCGAGGATCTCGACATCTTTATTGGCCTGGCAGAAAAACGCCAGGCTGTAGCGCGGCCCCTGATATTCGTGGGGCAGCGGGTTTCTCACCCGGTGGAAGTTAGACGGCAACTGGTCGTCGCTCCAGCGCATTAGCATATCGCCGATATTGCAGGTGATGACCTCTTCGCGCGGCTCAATGCTGGTCCACTGCTGGCTTTCGCGGTCTTTACCGGGACAAACCTGCAGGCCGCCCTGACCGGGGCGCTGGAACAGCAGCGTCAGACAGTCAAAATCGGTATGCGCGCCGGCCCGCCACATTCCCTGCTGCGACTGCTCGGTTGCATAGTAGTGCAGCATGCGCAAGGTGCTCTGATAGGTGTCACGCTGCGGATCGTGCGCGGTGGTGAAAAACGATTCCGGAAAACCGAGCTTTAACGCAAAGCAGGAGAGGATCTTCATCCCCAGCTGCCAGCACTGCGATTCAAACCCGAGCATCGTCTGTCGGAAGCCTGGCAGCTCCCGATCGCTGGGCCAGCGCCCATCCATCAGCGGACGGGTTATCTGATAGGACTCTTTTTGATCCGGCGTGCGGGTCGATGGCCGAACCTGCGCCTTGCTCTCCCAGCCGGCGTTGCCGGCCAGCGGATACTGGCGCTTCACCTCGTCGGGCAGGTTGAAAAACGCCTCGGTCGTGCTGAACGCCTGGCGGATCTCCGCCAGCGGAATACCATGGTGGCTGACCTGGAAGAAGCCGATCTCCACCGCCGCCTCCCACAGTTGTTCGGCAATATCATGTTTTCTTTCGGCAAAGTTCGACAGGTCGATACAGCGCACTTCGCGGGCGAAGGTCTCTTCGCCCTCGGCGCCCATCAGCGCCTCTTTTTCCAGTTCCTGTAAGGCATAGCGTTGATTCTGGGTGGTTGCGTTCATCGTCATTATCCTGTTATCAGTTAAACAGCGGCGCGCTGTTGGAGGGTACGGACGGCCGCCAGCGCGTCGTGGCGCATCGCGTCAAGGTCGAGACCGGGAATGGCGTCATCTTCCACGATGGGTCGGCCATTGAGCAGCAGCGCCTTCAGCGCGGCGCGCCCGCCGCAGGCCACCGGCCCAATGGCCATATCGTGCAGGCCGAAGTAGCGCGGATCGTCCAGCCGGTAAATGGCGAGGTCCGCCTGCATCCCGACCTGCAGAGTGCCGCTCTGCGCTAAGCCGAGGATCTGCGCCCCGCCGGCGCTGCCCCAGCGCACCACATCCTCCACCGTGGCCGCATCGGCCCCGCCCTCGAAGGTGCCTCCGGCGTAGCGCGGCTGCGCCAGCATCCCCTTGCGCGCGCGCTGCAGCAGCCATGCGGCGTGGGCTTCGCTTTGCATATCCGCCGCCTCATTGGAGGCAGCGCCATCCACCCCCAGCGAGACCGGGACCCCGGCCTGCTCCAGCGCCAGCAGATCGGCGATGCCGCTGCCCAGCCGACCGTTGCTTTGCGGGCAATGGGCGATGCCGGTTCCGGTGCGGCCCAGCAGGGCAATCTCCTCCGGCAGCAGCTTCACCAGATGGGCAAACCACACGTCATTTCCCAGCCAGTCATGCTCCGCGCAGAACTGCACCGGCGTCATGGCGAATTTCTGCCGCGCGGCGTCAAGATAATCGACGGTTTCCGATAAATGGCTGTGCAGCCGGATCCCCAGCTGGCGGGCCAGCTTCGCCATCTCCCGCAGCTGGGCGCCCGGCGCGGAGTGAAGGACGGTAGTGGGCGCCATCACCACCCGGCGCAGAGAATCGGGCCGGGGGTCGTGATAGCGGCTGACCAGCCGTTCGATATCCGCCATATAGCCGGCGAAGGTTTCCGGACGCAGCGCCACCGGCAGATCCTGTTCCACCGCCCGACCCTGGGTCGCCCCACCCCGGCACAGAACGATGCGCATCCCCAGCGCTTCCCCTTCGCTGAAGACAATCTCCGAGGTATCGAAGGGCATATCCGGCCAGTACAGGTAGTTGTGATCCGCCACGCTGGCGCAGCCCGAGCGCAGAAGCTCCACCAGGCCAATGCGCACCGGCCAGACGAAAAGTATGCTCATCGAAAGCCGCGCGAAAGCGGTACGGCGTGCGCTCAGCCAGGCCGTCAGGCTCTGGTTCAGCCCCTGCGGCTCGCCCTTCAGCAGCGACTGAAAAAGATGGTGGTGCGTGTTCACCCATGCCGGATAAATAACGCAGTCGCGGGCATCGATCTGTCGCTCTTCCGGCAGCGGCGTCAGGCTGCCGATGGCCGCAATCTTGCCGTCGCGGATGCGAATATCTGGCCCGGCCAGCCGCGCCGCCTCTCCGGGCAGACCGCTGAGGATGGCATGGGCATTTTTAATAAATAATGACATGGCGTCGCTCCTCAGGGTTTAACCTGCATGGCCTGGACAAATTCGGTGGTGTAGGCCTGTTTCCAGTCGGTGGTCGCCGCCAGCAGACCGGCGCTGACCATAAAATCACGCGTCTTTTGCCAGCGCGCGTCGGTCATCGTCCCCCAGCCCTGACTGGCGGCATCCCCGCCGTCGATCAGATGATGCTCACGGATCTGGGTCACGCCCCAGGCGAGCAGATCGTCGGTCATTTTGGGGTTGTCCTGCTTAATCAGCGCATTGCCCGGCGCCGGATCCTTGAGATAGCTCACCCAGCCCTCCATTGAAGCGCGGACAAACTTCGCCATCGCCGCTTTACGCTCGGCGATGGTGTCCTGGCGGGCGATAAGAATGCCGCCATAGGGAGGGTAACCATGCTCAGAAAAGAGGAAGAAGTTCGCCTTCACTCCAGCCTTCTGCACCTGGAACACCTCGGAGCTGACATAAGCCTGCTGGGCGACAGCGTCGTCGACGACAAAGGGTTGAATATTGAAGGTATAGGGGCGAACCTGAGCGTCGCTCAGCTGGTATTGCGCCTTCAGCCACGGCCACCAT
>OKVR01000296.1_pt1 | contig 13970 bp, 19 predicted proteins | sample 1606891 | NCBI WGS metagenome assembly OKVR01 (sample SAMN03281011, study PRJEB24777) | human gut metagenome | isolation source: fecal sample PR176 from 1 month old male Indian infant, caesarean delivered... | place: Singapore | collected 2006-01-13 | reverse complement strand
CCCTGATGGAAGTGATGGGCCACGGCCAGCTGCTGTACGGACGACCTACGACGTGATGGTGTTCGGCGCCGCCGGGATTTATCTATTCTCAATCGTCAACGGGCTGCTGACGCTGCTGATGCGGCTGGTTGGAGCGCAAAGCGCTAGCCTTCGAGCGGCGTAATTAGCGCCTTGGCGTATTTTGCATAATAGTGTAACAACAAAGAACGGATCAAGTCTAATACCTGTCCGTACTTTTTTTATTTCATTTAAATTATTTAATCATGTTTATTGCATATAAATTCACTTGATGGCATTGTTATCCCATGCCGCAGACACGGCCAAAAATCATAAGATTGACAGACGGGAGTTCCACGATGAAAAAGTTAGTTCTGGCTGCACTGCTCACCACGTTCACCTTCGGCGCCGCCGCCGCGGAGAAAATCAGCTTCGGCGTGTCCGCGACCTATCCGCCGTTTGAATCGATGGACGCTAATAACCAGATTGTCGGCTTTGATATCGATCTGGCCCATGCGCTGTGCAAACAAATGCAGGCAGAATGCACCTTTACCAACCACGCGTTTGACAGCCTGATCCCGGCGCTGAAGTTTAAGAAGTATGACGCGGTGATTTCCGGAATGGATATTACGCCGGAGCGCAGCAAGCAGGTCGCCTTCACCGACCCGTACTACGCCAACTCCGCGCTGGTGATCGCCAAAAAGACGCATTCCACTCGTTCGATGATTTGAAAGGCAAACGGATCGGCATGGAAAACGGCACCACCCACCAGAAATATCTGCAGGATAAACATCCTGAGGTGAAGACCGTCGCCTATGACAGCTACCAGAACGCGATTATCGATCTGAAAAATGGCCGTATCGACGGCGTGTTCGGCGACACGGCGGTGGTCAACGAGTGGCTGAAAACCAACCCGCAGCTGGGGGCAGCCACGCCGAAAGTGACCGACCCGCAATACTTCGGCACCGGCCTTGGGATTGCCGTGCGCCCGGATAACAAGGCGCTGCTGGAGAAACTGAACGCGGCGCTGAAGGCGATTAAAGCCGACGGTACCTACCAGAAAATCAGCAACCAGTGGTTCCCGGAGTAACTTTTTTGCCGGGTGGCGCTGCGCTGACCCGGCCTACACTTTCCCCGTAGCCGGGTAAGGCGTAGCCGCCACCCGGCAATTTCTCAAAGTGGCACGAAGAACCTGAACCGCGCCCCGCTTACCGACTCCACCAGCCTGATCCCGCCCCCGTGCAGCTCCAGCATTCGTTTCACAATCAGCAGCCCTAACCCGCCGCGATCCTCCCGCGACGCCTGGGCAGACAACGCCGACGGCCGCTGGAACAGATCGTCGCGCAGCGCGGCATCGACGCCCGTTCCGTTGTCAGCCACTTCGACCTGGATCTGTTGATTCTCCTGCCAGACCGCCAGACGAATCTCCCCGCCGACGGGAGTATGCCGCATGGCGTTGTCGAGCAGGTTGGTCACCACCCTCTCAATCATCGACACATCGGCGTTAACCAGCGGCAGCGGCCCCGGCACATCAATTTGCAGGTTCACCTCGCGCGTGCGGGCGGTTAATTCAAACTTCTGCGCCACGTCGGAAATCAGCTCCCCCATCGCGAAACGCTCGCGCTGCGGCTTAATGCCCCCGTGCTCCAGTCGCGCCAGCTCAAACAGCTGCTGCGAAAGATGGCGCACTTTGTTGCCCTGGCGCAGGGCGATGGTGAGATACTGCCTGCGCTCCTCGGCGGTCAGCCTTTCGTCCTTCAGGGTCAGCGTTTCCAGATACCCCAGCAGCGAGGTGAGCGGCGTACGTAAATCGTGGGAAATATTGGCCACAAATTCGCGGCGCTGGCGGTCGCTGTCGGCCAGCCGATCCCACTGACCGGCTATCTGCCGGGCAAGCTCAATAAAGCGATTTTCGAGCACCGCCACCTCGTTACCGGGATGGGGCTCCGGCGTGCGGGCCGCCAGGGTTTTGATGGCGCTGATGCTGTCCCGATCGTTCGCCGCCACCTGGGCGGTGAGCTGGCGGACCGGCCGGGTCACCCAGAACCATGCCAGGCCTCCCGCCAGCAGGCCAAACAGAGTCACCAGCAGCAGGGTCCACAGAACAATGCTCCACAGCGTTTTTTGCCAGGCGTCGGCCGCCAGCTGATTAAAGGTCTCCCCCTGCAAAATGATATACAGGTAACCGCGCAGCTGGCCGTCGACGCGCAGCGGGGCGGCGCTGAAGACTTTTCGCCCGTCAAGGCTGCGGGGATCGTCGCCATACACCGGCGACGTACTGCCGGTGAGAAAAACCTGCACCGGCGCCATGTCGATCCGCTGGCGTTGGATATGTCCCGGCGGCGCCGCATCGGCCAACAGGTCGCCATCCGGCGACAGCAGATAGAGCTCCACGCTGGGATTAAAGGTCATCAGACGGTCAAACAGCGACTTCAGGGTTTGCCGGTTGACCTCGCCGTGGGCGTCCAGCAGCGGTTCGCGGGCCACAATTTGCTGAGCCAGCCCGGCGGAGAGGCGCTGCACCATGGCGTTGCCATACTGCGCGCTGCTATGTAACTGAACGACGCACACCGCCGCCGCGCACAGTATCAGCAGGGAGACCACCACCAGCGCCAGCCGCTGGCTGAGGCTCAGGCGGCGGATCACGGGGCGGCCTCTTGCGTCACCGGGGCGAACTTATAGCCTTTGCCCCAGACGGTCAGAATGATGTCCGGCTCGGCCGGGTCACGTTCGATTTTGCTGCGCAGGCGGTTGATATGGGTATTGACCGTGTGCTCATAGCCCTCGTGCTGATATCCCCAGACCTGCTCCAGCAGCGCCAGCCGCGAAAACACCTCCCCGGGATGGCGGGCAAAGTAATACAGCAGCTCGAATTCGCGCGGCGTGAGGTCCACCAACTCGCCGCGCAGCCTCACTTCGCGGGACAGCGGGTCGATGCTCAGACCATGGCAGGACAGGCGCCCGGCGTCCATCAACAGGTTCTGCCCCATCGCCTCCTGTCGACGAAACAACGCTTTGACGCGAGCGATAAGCTCCAGCAACGAAAAGGGTTTCGCCAGATAGTCGTCGGCCCCCATCTCCAGCCCCAGCACGCGGTGCATTTCGCTGGTGCGAGCGCTGATGATGATCACCGGCAGATAGCGGGTCATCTGGCGGATACGCCGGCAGATCTCCAGGCCATCGACGCCGGGCAGCATCAAATCGAGGATCACCGCATCCCAGACCCGCGTTTCCAGCCGGGCGAGAGCCTGGCTGCCATCGGCCTCATGCACAATCTGATAGCCCTCATCCTGAAGATTGAGCCGCAGCAGCGTGGCAATATCCTCATCATCTTCCACCAGCAGAATGGTTTTGGCCATTAGATTCCCCCCACCAATAACAAAACATGCTGCGTCAAGCTTACCCGATTTCTGCGACGCAAAGCCTTCACATTTTGTTTAAACTTCGCGGACCAGCAGGGTCAGCACTTCGTAGTGGGCGGTGTGGGGGAACATATCAAACAGCTGGACCCGCTCGACGCGATAGCCGCTAAGAAGAGCAATGTCGGTCGCCATGGTGCGGGCGTTACAGCTGGAATAGATAATATAGGGCGGCGCCATGCGGCTTAAATAGTCGCACAGTTCGGCGCCAATGCCGCGACGCGGCGGGTTGACCAGCACCAGCTGCGGGATATCCGCTTCATGCGTGGCGAACTGCGTGGAGTCCAGCGCCTGAAAATGCAGATTGCTGAGCCCCAGCTGCGCGGCAGACTGCCTGGCGCAGGCGATCGCCTCCGGGGCAATCTCTATACCGGTCAGGCGCATCGCCGGCGTCGCGCAGTGCAGGCCAAAACCCCCGACGCCGCAAAACAGATCCCACATATGCTGGACCGGCAGCGCGCGCACCCAGTCGCGGGCGGTGGCGTACAGCCGGCTGGCTACCGTCGGGTTAGTTTGAAAGAAGCTTTGCGGACGGATCCACAGCGGCACCTCATTAAAGACCTCCCCCAGCGCCTGCTGTTCAGTGAAGAAGATCTCCTGCTCGCCTTCCATAATAGCCATATGCACTGGCTGGATATTCGCCGTGATCACCTTAAGCTGCGGCAACTGTGCCTGTAACCAGGGCAGCGCGGCGCGCAGCTGGGCCAACTTGGCCTCTGAGCGCAGCACGAAGCGCAGCATCATCTCCCCTTGCTGGCTGGCGGTTAGCAGCAGATATTTCAGCTCCCCGCGCTTGCGCGCGACGTTGTAGGGGGTTAACCCGGCGCGGGCGATAAAGGGCTTCAGGACGGCAAACACCGGCGCAAACTCGGCGGGATAGAGCGGGCAGTCGGTGAGATCCACCGGGGTGCCGTCGCGGTGCAGCATCCCCAGCAGCGGACGCTCAACGCTGCCGCTGACCACCATTTTGGCCTTGTTACGGAATGCCGCCTCCGGCCCGCTGACCGGCTCGCCCCAGTCGGCGACGGGGATCGCCGCCAGCAGCGTGCGCAGGTCGGCCATTTTATCGGCGAGCTGTTGCGGAACCGACCGTTCCAGCCATTGACAGGAGCGGCAGCGGCCGGCGTCGTAGAGTGCGCAATGCATAATTGACCTTCAAAATTCCAGGGGCGGGGATTGTATCACCGTTATTGCAGGCGGAAAAACCGGCGGCAGTTCGCGGGCACAAACAGCAGCGTCAGGACCAGCAGATCAGGCAGTTTTTGCATCACCAGCGAGTGGAAGATCTCCCGTTTGGATTCGCCGGGAATGCTGAACAACTCCGGATACCCGTAGCCCAGCGACGCCGCCCACAGGTAGCCGGCGGCTATCATCTGCGTCAGCAGATAGACCCAGCGCGCCCAGTTGCGCCCTTTCACCAGCGAGAAGGCGCACCAGATTTCGATAAACACCAGCGCCAGGCTGCCGAGGAAGACCAGCGTCAGGTTCCAGGTCTGGACGCTACGGTGTATGAATTCGTTCAGCCCCCTGCAGGCCCCAACAGATTGAGGATCATCAGCAGATCCAAACCGCGAATCAAAATATCGCAAAGGCCGCCACCTGCACCAGCGCAGGGACGTTAAGGCGGGCATGCGATTGAGCGAGTTTTCGTAAACATCCCAACGTAATGTCTTCCATGAAAACGGCGCCACAGGGTGGCGCCGACCGGAGGCTGCTGTACCGATTTTAGGTGGTTCAGCCTTGTCTTGCACGCTGGATATCGCGCACTCGCTGCTTTTCTGCGCGGGCCATCAAATACCAGGCGATAAAACCAACAATACCAACCACGCCGAGGATGAGCGTCGCCAGGGCGTTGATCTCCGGGTTCACCCCCATGCGCACGCTGGAGAAGACCAGCATCGGCAAGGTCGTGGCCCCGGGACCGGAGACAAAGCTGGCGATCACCAGGTCATCCAGCGACAGCGTGAAGGCCAGCAGCCAGCCGGAGATCACCGCCGGCATAATCATCGGCAGCGTGATGACGAAGAAGACCTTCAGCGGCGCGGCGCCCAGATCCATCGCCGCCTCTTCGATCGAGTGGTCCAGCTCACGCAGGCGCGAGGAGATCACCACCGCCACGTAGGCGGTACAGAAGGTGACGTGCGCCAGCCAGATGGTCAACATCCCGCGATCCGACGGCCAGCCGATGGCGTGACCCAGCGCCACGAACAGCAGCAGCAGCGAGAGCCCGGTGATCACGTCCGGCATGACCAGCGGCGCGGTGATCATAAACGCGAAGCCGTTGGAGCCGCGAAAACGCCCAAAGCGCACCATCACCACCGCGGCGATGGTGCCCAGGATCGCCGCCGCCGTCGCCGCGCAGGCGGCGATAGTCAAGCTCAGCCCCACCGCGCTCATCATCGCGTCATCGTGGAACAGTTCGCTATACCAGCGCGTCGACCACCCGGCCCAGACCGTCACCAGCTTTGAGCTGTTGAACGAGTAGATCACCAGCATCAGCATCGGGGCATAAAGGAAGGTGAATCCGAGCACGAGGATCAGAATGCGCCACGGCGAGCGTACTACAGGCAAGTCGTTCATCCCTGCTCCCCCATCTGTTTTTGCTGGTGCTTGTGGAACCACATGATCGGCACAATCAGCAACAGCAGCATGACAATCGCCACCGCCGAGGCGACCGGCCAGTCGCGGTTGTTAAAGAACTCCTGCCACAGCACGCGGCCAATCATAATGCTGTCCGGCCCGCCCAGCAGCTCCGGGATCACGAACTCCCCCACCGCCGGGATAAACACCAGCATGGAGCCAGCGATAATCCCCCCTTTGGTGAGCGGAACGATCACCTGAAAGAAGGTCTTCAGGGGCCGGGCGCCGAGGTCCAGCGAGGCCTCCACCAGCGAATAGTCGATGCGGGTCAGCGCGGTGTAGATAGGCAGCACCATAAACGGCAGATAGGCGTAGACGATACCGATATAAACCGCCAGGTTGGTGTGCAGGATCTCCAGCGGCTGATCGATAACCCCTAGCCACAGCAGGAAGTTATTCAACACCCCGTTGCTCTTCAACAGCCCCATCCAGGCATAGACGCGGATCAAAAACGACGTCCACGACGGAAGGATCACCAGCAGCAGCAGAATATTGCGCGTCGATGGCTTGCTGTGCGCCACCGCCCAGGCCAGCGGATAGCCCAGCAGCAGGCAGCAGAGCGTCGAGATGCCCGCCACCTGCAGCGACTGCAGATAAGCCTCGAAATAGAGCGGATCGTCGGTCAGCTGCAGGAAGTTGGCAAAGTTAAGGGTCAGCGTCAGCTGACCATCCGCCCACTCCATCAGATCGGTGTAGGGAGGGATCGCCCGCGCCATCTCGGCAAGACTTATCTTGAACACGATCAGGAACGGCAGCATAAACAACAGGATCAGCCACAGATAGGGCAGCGCGATCACCAGCTTGCGGCCATGCGCCATCTGCAGGCGCGCCACCCACAGCGCGAAGCCGCCCGGATTTTTTCGCCCCTGACGGGGATTCAACGGTACTCATCGCCCTCTCCTTACACCGTCAGTACAACGCAGCTGTCCGCATCCCAGCATAAACGCACCTCGTCACCCCAGGTGGGCGTCCCTTTCCGATGGCGGTGCTCATTCTGCAGCTGGGCGCTGATCATCTGCCCGCTTTGCAGGCGCACATGATAGATAGAGAGATCCCCCAGATAGGCGATATGAATCACCTCGCCGACGGCAAAATTGTAGCCATCCGCCGGCGGCTCATCGCACAGCATGATCTTCTCCGGACGCAGCGCCACCCATACCGGCACGTTGTCCACCACCGAGGCGTCGGGGTCAACCTTCAGCGGATGCATCAGGCCCGGCGAGCTCAGCACCAGGCCATCTTCGAGGCGCTCTTTCACCAGTCCTTCAAAGACGTTCACCGAGCCGATGAACTCGGCGCTGTAGCGGGTGGTCGGGTGTTCGTAAATCTCTTCCGGTTCGCCAATCTGCACAAACTTGCCGCGGTTCATGATGGCGATACGGCCCGCCATGGTCATGGCCTCTTCCTGATCGTGGGTCACCATCACGCAGGTCACGCCAACGCGCTCAAGAATATCCACCACCTCCAGCTGCATGCGATCGCGCAGCTTTTTATCCAGCGCCCCCATCGGTTCGTCGAGCAGCAGCAGCTTAGGTCGTTTCGCCAGACTGCGCGCCAGCGCGACACGCTGGCGCTGGCCGCCAGAGAGCTGGTGCGGCTTACGTTTAGCGAACTCCTGCATGTGCACCAGAGCCAGCATCTCCTGCACCCGGGCGGTGATTTCCGCCTTCGGCAGACGATCCTGTTTCAGGCCGAAGGCGATATTCTGCTCAACGGTCATATGGGGAAACAGGGCGTAGGACTGGAACATCATATTGATAGGCCGCTGATAGGGCGGCACGCGCGCCAGATCCACGCCGTCGAGCATAATCTGTCCGGCGGTCGGTTGCTCAAAGCCCGCCAGCATGCGCAGCAGGGTCGATTTCCCGCAGCCTGATGCGCCCAGCAGAGCAAAAATTTCGCCTTTGTAAATAGTGAGACTGACATCGTCGACAGCATGCTGGCCGTCAAACGACTTGGTTAAGTTACGGATTTCCAGCAGCGGGGTCAGCGCTTTGGGGGCTTTCGCCTGTGGGCGGGGCATTACGTCGTTCAATCGGGTGCTCTCCGGCAAAAAAACGATCACCATATGGTCCGGTGCCATACTTCGTGCTTAACAGTGCATGTGCACCATCCTGGTGCTTCTGCTCGCCGGGCGCGCTGCCATTTCCCGGCGAGTGCCGTTCTGATTCGGCCCGCTTACCGGGCCGTCAGAGTTTATTTACCGCTCTTCACTTTGGTCCACGCGCGGGTACGCACGCGGTCGATCTTCGGATCCTGCACCTTCAGCGTGAACAGTTTGGCGAACACATCCGCTGGCGGATAAATCGCCGGGTTGTTACGGATAGTCTCGCTGACCAGCGGCGTGGAAGCCTTGTTGCCGTTGGCGTAGAACACCTGGTCGCTGATTTTGGCGATCACATCCGGGCGCATCAGATAGTTAAGGAACTGATAGGCCTCATCTTTATTTTTGGCGTCGGCCGGCATGGCAAAGACGTCAAAGAACGCCAGCGCGCCCTCTTTCGGAATAAAGTAAGAGACGTTGACGCCGTTCTTGGCCTCTTTCGCACGGTTTGCCGCCTGCCAGACGTCCCCTGCCCAGCCGATCGCCACGCAGATGTCGCCATTGGCGAGGTCGTTAATATATTGCGAAGAGTGGAAGTAGCGGATGTTCGGCCGCAGCTTCAGCAGCAGATCGGTAGCCGGACCGGTGTAATCATTCGCTTTGCTGCTGTTCGGATCCTTGCCAAGGTAGTTCAGCACAGTGGCGAAAATCTCTTCCGGCGCGTCGAGGAAGGAGACGCCGCAGCTTTTCAGTTTTTCAAGATTCTCCGGCTTCAGCACCAGATCCCAGCTGTCCACCGGCGCATCTTTGCCGAGGACGGCTTTCACTTTATCCACGTTATAGCCAATGCCCGTCGTCGCCCACAGGTAAGGCATAGCGTATTTATTATCCGGGTCATGCTTGGCGACCAGCTTCAGCACTTCGGGATCAAGGTTCTTCCAGTTGGGCAGCTTGCTCTTATCCAGCGGCTGGAACACCCCCGCCGCCAGCTGGCGCTCAAGGAAGCTTGCCGACGGCACCACCAGATCGAAACCGGTGCTGCCGGCCATTAATTTGCCTTCCAGCACTTCATTGGAATCAAAAAACGTCATACACGACTTTAATCCCGGTCTCTTTTTCGAAATTGGCCACAGTGTCCGGCGCAATATAATCAGACCAGTTATAGACATGCAGGGTTTTTTGTTCGGCGGCGAGCGAACCGGCAGAGACGGCCATCAGCGCACCCGTAACCAGACCTGTTAACCATTTTTTACCAAAGGCGGTCATATCTCTTTTCCTTCTCAACGCCCGTTAACTTACGGGCTCAAATATACGCATTTCTACGCATGCAAAAATCATGCATATTTTTTCATTGCCTGAGAAAAGGAGAGCGGATCTCTCCCGGAGTGGTTGCTCGCAACTGGAAGCATCGCCAGAATAACTGTAGCCAGAATAAGAGGCTATAGCCCAGGTAAAAAAACGCCTTTTATCAAATTTTTATGCAGTAACGGTCTACGTGATAAGCCAAAACGGCCTGAATGGCGGTGAATAATGCTTTAAAGGAAGGTTAAATACAGAATAAAAGCGGGTAATACGCAGCCGCTGCGGTAGTGGCTGCGCTAATTTTAGGCAGGTTTAGTGAAGAAAATGGTATTGCACGTTTTCCGCGGCCGGCTCTTCTTCTTCGCCTTTGTACAGCAGCTGATTGGCGCCGGCTTCGAGGATCACCATCGAGATCTGCTCCTCGCTTTGGCGGAAGAACCAGGCGAACTGCTCCATGGTCACCCCAGGACCGATAGACAGCGACTGACAGACCACCAGCTTGGGCAAATTATCGTCCTGAATGTCGATAAATGCCTTCACGGTTAACGAGCTGGCGTTGATGGCCGAGAGATCCGCTGACAGCGCCAACAGAGCAGTCGGCTTCACTCCGCCAGGGCGGAAAAGAGCACCACGTTGTCCACCAGGTCAATTTTGGCATCAAAAATACCGTCGAAATTCTGCATATGCGGCAGGTGCAATGCCTGGCAGGAATCGCACTCAAAAAATGCTGATGCCGATCTCATCCAGCCAGCGACGTAGCGTATCCAGACCCGGAACGACCAGTGAATCCATAGTGCCTGTGACCTCTTACAGTGGAAAAAGCGACGCCATAGCTTACGCAAAAAAAGGCGCCGCATACCATGACAGTCTTGCATCCGGCGGTTAGCCGCCTATTTTCAAACAGAATTCCGGTGTCGCCTGGCGCTCGATCCAGGCGATCATCCTGCTGGCGATGTCCACACCGGAGGTGGTTTCCACCCCTTCCAGCCCGGGCGAGGCATTTACCTCCATCACCAGCGGCCCGCGGGTGGCGCGTAAAATATCGACACCGGCGACGTCCAGCCCCAGGGTTTGCGTCGCCTTGATGGCGATGGCCCGCTCCTCGTCGCTAATCTGCGCCACCGAGGCCATGCCGCCGCGGTGGAGGTTAGAGCGAAAATCGCCCTCTTTCGCCCGCCGTTCGATCGCCGCCACCACCTCATTGCCGACCACCAGGCAGCGAATATCGCAGCCTTTCGCCTCGGCAATGTACTCCTGCACCAGGATGTGGGCGTTCAGCCCGCGAAAGGCGTCTATCACGCTCTCCGCCGCCTGACGGGTCTCCGCCAGCACCACGCCGATCCCCTGGGTGCCCTCCACCAGCTTCACCACCAGCGGCGCGCCGCCGACCATGGCGATCAGATCGCTGGTGTCATCGGGGGAGTGAGCGATGCCGGTCAGCGGCAGATCGATGCCCTGGCGCGCCAGCAGCTGCAGCGAGCGAAGCTTACGCGAGCGCGGGTAATAGCGACCGATTCGTTCAGCGGATAGCTTCCCAGGAGCTCAAACTGTCGCAGGGCCGCGGTGCCATAGTAAGTGATCGCTGAGCCAATGCGCGGGATCACCGCATCAAAGTGCGGCAGCTGGCGACCTTTGTAGTGGATCGACGAGGCCACCGGACTGACGTTCATATAACAGGAAAGCGGATCGAGGATCTCGACCTGATGCCCGCGCTGTTGCGCCGCTTCGCGCAGGCGTCGACATGAATAAAGCGTTCCATCCCGGGATAATATGGCAATTTTCATCCTGCACCTCTGCAAAAAGACCCGCTCTGGCGGGCCTCAGCTATCGAACACATTTTCACCTTTCCTGCCGCCAGCGGCGGATACCGCCTGGCCGGAGCAGCAGTGTACACGTAATCAGCGCGTTGCCCACCCCTGCTTATGCAGATAGTCGAGAATAAACGGACGACTCTCTTTCACGATAGTGCGACGGATATGATCGCTCCAGGTATCGCGGCGGGCGTTGCTGCCGCGCGACAGATAATAGTGCGCCAACTGGTCGTCATACTCCGCCAGCAGCGCGTTATCCAGCGGCTGATAGCGGTTCTCATGCACCAGCATGCCGGCCGGCATCCGCGGCTTGATGTCCGGGTTATCCGCCGGCCAGCCAAGGCAAAGGCCGAACAGCGGCAGGACGTGCTTTGGCAGCTCCAGCAGCTCGGTCACCGCCTCGATGCTGTTGCGCAACCCGCCGATATAGACGCCGCCCAGCCCGAGGGACTCGGCGGCGGTCAGCGCGTTCTGCGCCAGCAGCGCCGTATCGACAACGCCGATCAGCAGCTGTTCCGCCAGCCCCAGCTCCGCCTGCGGGCAGATCTGCAGGTGGCGATTAAAGTCGGCGCAGAACACCCAAAACTCCGCCGCCTGGGCGACATGCTGCTGGCCGCCGGTCAGCGGGACCAGACGTTCACGCAGGGCCGGGTCAGTAATACGGATGATGGAGGTGCACTGTAAAAACTCGAGGTAGATGCCAGCTTGCGCGCTGGCGATAATCGCCGCGCGCTGTTCGTCGCTCACGGGCGCATCGGTGAAGTGGCGGATAGAACGGTGGCTGCGCAGCAGCTCAATGGTCGGCGTCATTTCGTTTTTCTCTGTCAGACAAGGATTCAGGCTCAGGAGAGTGGGTTAACTGCGGGGCCACGATCTGCGCCATCCGCCACATCACGACGATGGCGGCAGGGATCATCAGCACGATCCCGGCAAAGAGCATCACCAGCGCCGCGGTCGGGCTGGCAATGGGCGCAGGCAGCTGGACATACTGGTTAAGTGAGAGCCAGGCAAGGGTTAACAGCCCCATCCGAGGATCTCAACCAGCAGAATGCTTTCGGCAACGGGCAAATTTCGCATCACGCCTCTCCGGTTGATAAACGCAACGCGCCAGCCAATGCCGCCGCGCCGCCGGGTCAGTATACGGGTTTTGATAGTACGACATTTATCAAACATAGCCGTAAACCATCGAAGCAAAAGGCAGAACCTGCTTTCCCTCACCGACCAATGCAGGCATCATAAGCGCCATTCGCCATCCGGCTGAGGTTTAAGGAGAGAAGCAATGTTTACTGTTATTTTTGGTCGTCCAGGCTGCCCTTACTGTGTTCGCGCCAAAGAGCTGGCCGAAAAACTGACCAACGAGCGTGATGATTTTAACTACCGTTACGTGGATATTCACGCCGAAGGCATCAGCAAAGCTGACCTGGAAAAAACCGTCGGCAAACCGGTTGAAACCGTACCGCAGATTTTCGTCGACCAGAAACACATCGGCGGTTGCACCGATTTCGAAGCCTGGGCGAAAGAGAACCTTGGCCTGTTTGCCTGAGTAAATTTATTTGCTCGATGAATGACTGCGCCAGGTATCAAGCCAGGCGCAGATAAACAAAAAGCACAACGCCCCCAGCGCACACCAGAACACCGCGCTCAGTACCCACGCCATCTCCTGCCAGAACGTCCGGTGCGTGACGAAAAACAGCCGCATCGTCACCATACAGACCGGCGCCGCCAGCATCGCGCCGAGCAAAGGACGCAGCACCCGACGACCGGGAGAGAGACAGCTCGCCGCCGCTCCTGGCAGCAAAAAGAAGAGCAGGCCCAGCTCCGGGTTGCCGCTGGCGCGAAAGGCCCCTTTCATATGTAACAACAACGATAAGCACACCACAATGAACAGAACGAAGCCACAGATAATGCCGGCCCAACTACGCTCAGATTTCACCGTATCCTCCTGATGTTGCCTCTAACTCACGTCCACGTCGCCCAGTCAGATAAAGCATTTCGGCAATCCATGCCAATAACTCCCCTGCCAGCCTGAAAACGATTGTCACTAGCCGCCGCATCCAGGAAGGATTAAACTAGCGGGTATATTTTTGCTGGTTATAACAGGGTGCCAGAATAGGTTCGCGACAACGCGAACGCCTGAGCAACCTTAGACAAAATAACCATTTCCTTCAACAACTTACTAGTAAACGAGAAGTTGGCTTTCGTGAATATAAACGTCGCAGATTTGTTAAACGGGAATTACATCCTGTTATTATTCGTTGTACTTGCATTAGGACTATGCCTGGGAAAACTGCGTCTCGGCTCAGTACAACTTGGTAATTCCATTGGCGTTTTAGTCGTTTCTCTATTATTAGGTCAGCAGCATTTCGCGATTAACACCGATGCCCTTAATCTCGGCTTTATGCTGTTTATTTTTTTGCGTCGGCGTGGAAGCCGGTCCTAACTTTTTTTTCCGATTTTTTTTCCGTGACGGGAAAAACTATCTGATGCTGGCGCTGGTGATGGTCGGCAGCGCGATGCTGATCGCCATGGTGTTGGGTAAAGTGTTCGGCTGGGATATCGGCTCACCGCCGGTATGCTGGCGGGGCGATGACCTCCACCCCGGTGCTGGTGGCGCGGGGGACACTCTGCGCCATTTCGGCCTGCCCAGCGATCAGCTGGCGCAGTCGCTTGACCATCTGAGCCTCGGCTATGCCCTGACCTACCTGGCTTGGTCTGGTCGAGCCTCATCGTCGGCGCCCGCTATATGCCCAAGCTGCA
>OKVR01000294.1_pt1 | contig 14097 bp, 17 predicted proteins | sample 1606891 | NCBI WGS metagenome assembly OKVR01 (sample SAMN03281011, study PRJEB24777) | human gut metagenome | isolation source: fecal sample PR176 from 1 month old male Indian infant, caesarean delivered... | place: Singapore | collected 2006-01-13 | reverse complement strand
CATAGGGAGCTCGGTCAAGCGCGCCGAGGGTTTGCCCGGCGCGGATGCTGTCGCCTTCGTCGACGGTCAGCGAGGCCAGCCTGCCGCCGACGCGGAAGCTCATATTGACGGTGCGGATATCGACATTGCCATACAGGGTCAGCGGCTGCTGCCGGCTGCTCTGGTACCACCACCAGCCGCCGCCCAGCGCGGCGAGAAGAATCACGATCAGCAGAATGACGACGACGGGTTTTTTCATCAGCCCAAACTCCTTTGCGATAACCCATGCAGGATGAAATCGATATGACAGGTAATGACCTCAAAAATCTGTTCGGTTTTTGTTCGCGTCAACTAGCGTCCAGCCGGCTGCCGCAGCAGGATGAGTTTCACTGCCCGAGACCGGAAAGCGAGCACCTCGCCCAGCCAGGGCGGTGGGTGATGAAGGATGCATTTGCTGTATCACCGGCATCGCGGCCGGTCCAGGCGGCGATTAGCCGGGTGAGATAGTGGTGCAGGGGGGCGATCACCTGCTGGTGGATCAGATGGTACGCGGCGGTGGGCGCCAGCTGTTCCCGGGAAATAAATTTGCTCAAGTTGACCGTATGCCTCCTGGGTCAGCAGCAGGATCATGTTATGGCAGGCGCTGAGGATAAGGGCGCGGATCGCCTGGCGATCCGGCGACTCTCCGGCGAGCAGAGCCTCCGCCGCTTCGGCGTGCGGGCGAAAATTGTCACCGATAAAATCGGCGATCCACTGGCCGCAGGCGAGATACAGGTCGTCTTTCGAGCCAAAATAGTAGGTGATAGCGGCGATATTCTGCCCGGCCTGGGCGGCGATGTCGCGGGTGGTGGCGTGTTGGCCATACTCGCCAAACTGGGCGATAGCGGCCGCGATAAGCTGACTTTTTGCCTGTTCGCCTTTACTGGTCATCGCGCTCTTAAAAATTAATCAATCGATTGATTAACTTTAGGCGTCGACTGGCGCTTTGTCCACCCGCCAGGGCTAAATATGAAAGCCGTCTTCCTCTAGCTCCCCGGCGACCCAGGCGAAGAAGCGCTGCACTTTTTCCTTCTGTTCATTAGCGTGGGGAAGGACGAAGTGGTGCGCGCCGATCGGCATGCTCCGTTCGTCGGCAAACACCGGCGTCAGCTGTCCCTGGCGCACATGGCCGCCGGCCAGCAGATTGCTTTCCAGGATCACCCCCATCCCCATCCGGGCCGCCTCGATGCTCATGTACGACCGGTCGAAATTAAAAATAAAGTTTTTGTGCCAGCCGCGGACCTTGTGCCACGACAGCCAGTTGCTCCAGTTAATTAAGGTGCTGTCGGAATGGATCAGATCGCAGGCCAGCAGATCTTCCGGGGCGTGAACCGCATGGCGGGTTAAATAAGAGGCGGCGCTGTAGGGCAGGACGCACTCATTTTTAATGGTTCTGACCAGCAGCGTCGGCCACTGCGACAGCCCGTGGCGAATATCGATATCAATATTATCCCGGGAAAACTGAATGCTTTCGTAAGAGCAGGTGAGGCTGATTTTTAACTCCGGCCACGCCTGACGGAATTTATCCAGCCGCGGCATTAGCCACAGCAGGCCGAAGCTCGGCGCCGAGTGAATGCGTAAATAATCCTGATGAATATCGTTAATCACCTGGCTGGTGGCCTGGCCAATCATATTCAGCGCTCCGGAGACCTCTTTGAGATATTTTTCTCCCACCGCGGTTAACATTCACGCCTTTGCTGCTGCGGGAGAACAGTTTTTTTCCCAGCAAGTGCTCCAGACTGGCTATCTGATGGCTGACCGCCGAGGCGGTAATGTTGAGATTCTCTGCCGCCAGGTTGAGGCTGCCGGTCGCGGCGACTTCAATAAAAGCCTGGATATTGCGTAAAGAGGGCATCGGCAGATTTTTATTGGGCAGTGGTTGACTCATGGCGGCATCCTGCGCGGGGCGCGAATAAAAGAAAATGGCGAACAGCGTGGCGCAGCCGTGATGAACAGCCCAGGGAAAAGCGAAAAAACCATTTTAATTTGTGATGGGCTTAACAATTTATCTCGTTAAAAGCACGCCTCTCAGTAAACGCTAAAAATTTGCGGGGGGTCACTAACTCAATTTTTCTCAATCATAATTGAGCTTTTTTGAATACCTTTTCATTTTTGGGTTGTTATATTCCCCTCACAGGCCTGATCACAAACTGCGATGCGCTTGGATCGCAATAATAAACACCTACCACCTGTTTCGCTGTGCAAAAAGACATGTCTCTCTTGTTGCGCCGGGGGTCGCGTGAAACGCGGCGACCCAGACGGCAACCTACGGCGAAGTGGATGAGGTATAAGATGAGGAAACCCTATGTCACGTATAGATACGCTGGTCTGTACTGACGCCAGGAAAACAAAATATCGTTTTGTGGTTTTGACGATGATTTTCCTGGTGTATGCCATCAATTACGCCGACAGAACGAATATCGGCGCGGTACTGCCGTTTATCATTGATGAATTTCATATCAATAATTTTGAGGCCGGAGCGATTGCCAGTATGTTTTTCCTCGGCTATGCGGTCAGCCAGATCCCGGCCGGCTTTTTCATCGCCAGACGCGGCACCCGGGGCTGGTTTCACTATCCATTTTCGGCTTTTCCGCTTTTACCTGGCTGATGGGCACGGTGAGCTCCGTGTTTGGCCTGAAGCTGGTGCGGCTGGGCTTGGGGCTGAGCGAAGGTCCCTGCCCGGTGGGGCTGGCGTCGACGATAAATAACTGGTTTCCGCCGAAAGAGAAAGCCACAGCAACCGGCGTTTACATCGCGGCGACCATGTTTGCGCCGATTATCGTGCCGCCGCTGGCGGTGTGGATTGCGGTGACCTGGGGCTGGCGGTGGGTCTTTTTCTCCTTTGCCATTCCCGGGATCGTGGCGGCGATAGCGTGGTACCTGTTGGTCAAGTCAAAGCCCGCGGAGAGCGGATTTGTATCTCAAAGCGAACTGACAGAGATTAACGCCGGGCGCGACAGCCATCATAACGACGGTGTACGCGAAAATATATTAATCGCCGATCGCTTCACCTGGCTGGATAAAATTATTCGGGTGAAAAAAAATGGCGCCTGTGGATACGGCGAAGGGCTTATTTACCTCAAAAAATATTCTCGGAGACTGCCTGGCCTATTTTATGATGGTCAGCGTGTTATATGGGTTATTAACCTGGATTCCGCTGTATTTAGTGAAAGAGCGCGGTTTCGATGTAATGAGTATGGGCTTCGTGGCCAGTATGCCGTGCATTGGCGGCTTTATTGGCGCGATTGGCGGCGGATGGATTTCGGATAAATTATTAGGCCGCCGGCGCAAACCCACCATGATATTCACAGCGGTATCAACCGTAGTCATGATGTTAATTATGCTAAATATACCGGCAAGCACCCTGGCGGTCTGTATTGGTTTATTCTTTGTCGGTTTCTGTTTGAATATCGGCTGGCCGGCTTTTACCGCCTACGGTATGGCGGTTTCGGATACGAAAACTTATCCCATTGCCTCTTCTATTATAAATAGCGGCGGCAACCTCGGCGGATTTGTAGCGCCGATGGTGGCCGGTTTCTTACTGGATAAAACGGGGAGCTTTAATTCTGTATTTACCTATTTTGGTATCTGCGCCGCATTGGGTTTGGTGGTGATTCTTTTCCTCGATGAGCCACAATAACGAAAATAGATCCTGTTAATTAATATGACGTAATGTCATGGAGTGAAACTATGTTATTAAAAGATAAAGTCGCCATTATTACTGGCGCGGCCTCCGCACGCGGTTTGGGTTTTGCGACTGCGAAATTATTCGCCGAAAACGGCGCGAAAGTGGTCATTATCGACCTCAATGGCGAAGCCAGTAAAACCGCCGCGGCGGCACTGGGCGAAGGCCATCTCGGCCTGGCGGCGAACGTCGCCGACGAAGTGCAGGTGCAGGCGGCCATCGAACAAATTTTGGCGAAATACGGCCGGGTCGATGTGCTGGTCAATAACGCCGGGATCACCCAGCCGCTGAAGCTGATGGACATCAAACGCGCCAACTATGACGCGGTGCTCGATGTCAGCCTGCGCGGCACGCTGCTGATGTCGCAGGCGGTGATCCCCACGATGCGGGCGCAAAAATCCGGCAGCATCGTCTGCATCTCGTCCGTTTCCGCCCAGCGCGGCGGCGGTATCTTCGGCGGTCCGCACTACAGCGCGGCAAAAGCCGGCGTGCTCGGCCTGGCGCGAGCGATGGCGCGCGAACTTGGCCCGGATAACGTTCGCGTTAACTGCATTACCCCAGGGCTGATTCAGACCGACATCACCGCCGGCAAGCTGACGGACGAGATGACGGCCAATATTCTTGCCGGCATTCCGATGAACCGCCTCGGCGACGCGGTGGACATCGCCCGCGCCGCGCTGTTCCTCGGCAGCGACCTCTCTTCCTACTCCACCGGTATCACCCTGGATGTTAACGGCGGCATGTTAATTCACTAAGCGAGGCACAGAGATGAAGATCACCGAATCACAAAAAGTCGCTGCGGCGGCGTGGCGTATCCGCCGCTACGCCCTGCAAATGGGGGAAGTGCAGGGGCAGGGCTATATTGGCCAGGCGCTGGGGTATGCCGATGTACTGGCTACCGCCTTCAGCTACGCCATGACCTATCGCCCGGAAGATCCTGAGTGGGAGGGGCGCGATCGCTTCCTGCTTTCTCATGGCCATTACGCTATCGCTTATTATGCCGCGCTGCTGGAGGCGGGCATTATTCCGGAAGCGGAACTGGAAACCTACGGCTCCGACGACAGCCGCCTGCCGATGTCCGGCATGGCGACCTACACCCCGGGGATGGAGATGTCCGGCGGCTCGCTGGGGCAGGGGCTGTCTATCGCCGTCGGCATGGCGCTCGGGCTGCGGCAGAAACAGAGCACAGCCTGGGTCTACAACTCGATGTCCGATGGGGAGCTGGACGAAGGTTCGACCTGGGAAGCGGCGATGTCGGCGGCTCACTATGGCCTGACCAATCTGATTAACCTTGTCGACGTCAACAAACAGCAGGCCGACGGCGATTCCCGCAAGATCCTCGGCTTAGAGCCGCTGCAGGATAAATGGGCCGCCTTCGGCTGGTACGTACAGCGCGTAGACGGTAACGATCTGCCGGCGGTGATGGCCGCCTTTGACAACGCGAAAAGTTATTCCGGCAACCAGCCGCGGGTCATTTTATGCGACACGCTGATGGGCAAAGGGGTGCCGTTCCTCGAAACCCGCGATAAGAACCATTTTATTCGCGTCGATGCCGACGAATGGCAAAAAGCGATTGCGGTGCTGGACGCTAACAAACCGGAAGGAGTGCTGTAATGAGCCAGAGTAAACCCCGTTTAAAAAACGTCGGCGATGAATTGCTTCGATTGCCGATGAAGGCCAGGCGACCGTCTCTGCGCCCTTTGGCGTCGCGCTGTCGAAACTGGCGGCGCAGCGCCCTGAAATCGTCGGTATGACCGCGGACCTGTCAAAATATACTGACCTGCATATTTTCGCCCAGGCCTTCCCGGATCGTTTTTTCCAGATGGGAATGGCGGAGCAGCTGCTGATGGCGGCGGCGGGAGGCATGGCGAAGGAGGGATTTATTCCCTTCGCCACCACCTATGCCGCCTTTGCGACCCGTCGCGCCTATGATTTTATTCATCAGGTGATCGCTGAAGAACATCTGAACGTCAAGATCTGCGCGGCGCTGCCGGGCCTGACGACCGGCTATGGCCCCAGCCATCAGGCCACCGAAGATCTGGCGATCATGCGCGGTATCCCCGGCATGGTCATCGTCGATCCCTGCGATGCGCTGGAGATTGAGCAGGCGGTACCGGCCATTGCCGATCACCAGGGGCCGGTGTATATGCGTCTGCTGCGCGGGAAGGTGCCGCTGGTGCTGGATAAATACGACTATCAGTTCGAACTGGGCAAAGCGAAGCTGCTGGAGGACGGCAACGACGTGCTGATTATCTCCTCCGGGCTGATGACCATGCGCGCCCTGGAGGCGGTTGAAAAGCTGCGGGCCGATAATATTAGCGTGGCGGTCCTGCACGTGCCGACCATCAAACCGCTGGATGAAAAAGCGATTATTGAACAGGCGTCGAAGCCGGGTCGGCTGGTGGTCACCGCCGAAAACCACACCGCGGTCGGCGGGTTAGGGGAGGCGGTGGCCGACCTGCTGATGCGCAAAGGGGTTCGCTGCGAGCTGGATACCGTTGGTCTGCCTGACGCGTTTCTGTTGGCCGGCGCGCTGCCGACCCTCCACGATCGCTACGGCATCTCCACCGCGAAGATCGTCGAAAAGATTAAGTATCGTCTGCGTTAACCGCGCTGCGGCGACGCGCCTGGCCGCTGAGCGCTCTCAGCGGCCTTCTTCCCCCCGCCAGCCAGGCGCGCATTCTTTTACAGATTTTATGCGGCCTGTCACAAAATCTGCTAGACTGCGCCCCTTCATGGCATTGTGGTTTTTGCCATCTCTTATCGCAATAATCTCCCTGAAAACTACGCCCTTCACCGGGCCGGGGCGGTTCGGAGTTGTTATGTCTTTTGATTCCCTTGGCCTGAATCCCGATATCCTGCGCGCTGTCGCTGAGCAGGGCTACGTTGAGCCGACCCCTATCCAGCAGCAGGCGATCCCGGCGGTACTGCAGGGCCGCGACCTGATGGCCAGCGCCCAGACCGGCACCGGTAAAACGGCGGGCTTTACTCTGCCGCTGCTGCAGCGCCTGATCCAGAACGAGCCGCACGCGAAGGGCCGTCGTCCGGTGCGCGCGCTGATCCTGACCCCGACCCGCGAGCTGGCGGCGCAGGTGGGCGAGAACGTGCGGGATTACAGCAAATATCTGAATATTCGCTCGCTGGTGGTGTTCGGCGGCGTGAGTATCAACCCGCAGATGATGAAGCTGCGCGGCGGCGTCGATATCCTCGTCGCCACCCCGGGCCGTCTGCTGGACCTCGAACATCAGAACGCCGTCAGCCTCGATAAAGTGGAAATCCTCGTACTGGATGAGGCGGACCGCATGCTGGATATGGGCTTTATCCATGACATCCGCCGCGTACTGGCTAAACTGCCGCCGCGTCGGCAGAACCTGCTGTTCTCGGCGACCTTCTCCGACGAGATCAAAGGCCTGGCGGAGAAACTGCTGCACAACCCGCTGGAAGTGGAAGTGGCGCGTCGCAACACCGCCTCCGAGCAGATCACCCAGCACGTCCATTTTGTTGATAAGAACCGCAAGCGCGAACTGCTGTCGCAGCTTATCGGCGAAGGCAACTGGCAGCAGGTGCTGGTCTTTACCCGCACCAAGCATGGCGCCAACCACCTCGCGGAGCAGCTCAACAAAGACGGCATCCGCAGCGCGGCGATCCATGGCAACAAGAGTCAGGGGGCGCGTACCCGCGCGCTGGCCGACTTTAAATCCGGCGGCATTCGCGTGCTGGTGGCGACCGATATCGCCGCCCGCGGACTGGATATCGAAGAGCTGCCGCACGTGGTGAACTACGAGCTGCCGAACGTGCCGGAAGATTATGTCCACCGTATTGGGCGTACCGGTCGCGCGGCGGCCACCGGCGAAGCTTTGTCGCTGGTGTGCGTCGATGAGCACAAGCTGCTGCGCGATATCGAGCGCCTGCTGAAAAAGAGATTCCGCGCATCGCGATTGCCGGCTATGAGCCGGACCCGTCAATCAAAGCCGAACCGATCCAGAACGGTCGCCAGCAGCGCGGCGGCGGTCGTGGTCAGGGTCAGGGACGCGGCGGCCAGGGGCAGGGGCGCAGTGGACAGCCGCGCAGCCAGAGCAGCGCCCCGCGTCGTCAGGACGGCGAGGCGCCGAAAGCGCGCACTCAGGACGGCAAACCGCCGCGCCGCCGTCGCCCGCGTAAACCGGCTGGCGAATAACAGGCTGATGCCCGGGCCGCGATAACGCGGTTAAGCAAGGCTCAGGCCCGTCTGCCCGCTACGCGGCGGCGGGCCTTTTTCTTTCCATTACACTATTTGTCGAGCACGCTTCCACACACAGCAGAAAGCAATACCTCCGGACGGGTAAAAATGGCACAATAGTGGCTGTTTATACAGTATTCAGGTTTTCTCATGGCTTTGACCGCTGCGCTGAAAGCGCAAATCGCCGCCTGGTATAAGGCGCTTCAGGAACAGATCCCGGACTTTATTCCCCGCCCCCCGCAGCGGCAGATGATCGCTGATGTGGCGAAAACCCTCGCCGGGGATGAGGGCAGGCATCTGGCTATCGAAGCGCCGACCGGCGTCGGTAAAACGCTGTCATACCTTATCCCTGGCATTGCCATCGCCCGTGAGGAACAAAAAACGCTGGTGGTCAGCACCGCCAACGTCGCCCTGCAGGATCAAATCTACAGTAAAGACCTGCCGCTGCTGCGCAAGATTATCCCCGACCTGCGCTTCACCGCCGCCTTTGGTCGCGGACGCTACGTCTGCCCGCGCAACCTGGCGGCGCTGGCCAGCACCGAGCCGACGCAGCAGGATCTGCTGGCTTTCCTCGACGACGATCTCACCCCGAACAACCAGGCGGAGCAGAAACTGTGCGCGACGCTGAAGCAGGACCTTGACAGCTATCGCTGGGACGGCCTGCGCGACCATACCGACAAACCCATCGACGATGGACTATGGAGCCGGCTGAGCACCGATAAGGCCAGCTGCCTGAACCGCAACTGCCACTATTATCGCGAGTGTCCGTTCTTTGTGGCGCGGCGGGAAATTCAGGAGGCGGAAGTGGTGGTAGCCAACCATGCGCTGGTGATGGCGGCGATGGAGAGCGAGGCGGTGCTGCCGGAGCCGAAAAACCTGCTGCTGGTCCTTGATGAAGGCCATCATCTGCCGGACGTCGCCCGCGACGCGTTGGAGATGAGCGCCGAGATCACCGCCCCCCTGGTTTCGCCTGCAGCTGGATCTGTTCTGCAAGCTGGTGGCTACCTGCATGGAGCAGTTCCGCCCGAAAACCACGCCGCCGCTGGCCAATCCGGAGCGGCTCGCCGGCCATTGCGAAGAGCTGTTCGAGCTGATTGCGTCGTTGAATAATATTCTCAATCTCTACATGCCCGCCGGCCAGGAAGCGGAGCATCGCTTCCCGATGGGCGAACTGCCGCAGGAGGTGATGGAGATCTGCCAGCGGCTGGCGAAGCTCACCGAGACGCTGCGCGGGCTGGCGGAGCTGTTTCTTAACGATCTCAGCGAAAAGACCGGCAGCCATGACGTGGTGCGTCTGCATCGGGTGCTGCTGCAGATGAACCGCGCCCTCGGCATGTTTGAAAGCCAAAGCAAGCTGTGGCGTCTGGCGTCGCTGGCGCAGTCCTCTGGCGCGCCGGTGACCAAATGGGCGACGCGGGTAGTGCGAGACGGCCAGATCCACGTCTGGTTCCACTGCGTCGGCATCCGCGTCAGCGATCAGCTTGAGCGGCTGCTGTGGCGCAGCGTGCCGCATATCGTGGTGACGTCAGCGACGCTGCGCTCTCTTAACAGCTTCTCGCGCCTGCAGGAGATGAGCGGCCTGAAGGAAAAAGCGGGTGACCGCTTCGTGGCGCTGGATTCGCCGTTCAACCACGTGGAGCAGGGGAAAATTATTATTCCTCAAATGCGCTATGAACCGTTGATGGATAACGAAGAGCAGCACATTGCCGAGATGGCGGCCTATTTTCGCCAGCAGGTGGAGAGCAAGAAGCATCTCGGGATGCTGGTGCTGTTTGCCAGTGGGCGAGCGATGAATCGCTTCCTGGAGCATGTGACCGACCTGCGTCTGATGCTGCTGGTGCAGGGCGACCAGCCGCGTTACCGGCTGGTGGAGCTGCATCGCAAACGGGTGGAAAGCGGCGAGCGCAGCGTGCTGGTGGGCCTGCAGTCCTTTGCCGAAGGTCTCGATTTAAAGGGCGATCTGTTAAGCCAGGTACATATCCATAAAATCGCCTTTCCGCCCATCGACAGCCCGGTAGTGATCACCGAAGGCGAATGGCTGAAAAGCCTCAATCGTTATCCCTTCGAGGTACAGAGTTTGCCCAGCGCCTCCTTTAATCTTATTCAGCAGGTGGGGCGTTTGATCCGTAGCCATCACTGCTGGGGAGAGGTGGTGATTTACGATAAGCGTCTGTTGACCAAAAACTACGGCGCGCGTCTACTGAACGCGTTACCTGTTTTTCCCATTGAGCAGCCGGGCGTTCCGGAGGTTATATTAAAACGGAAAGCAAAACAGACAGCAAAACAGACAGGCCGCAAACGTCGCTGACGACGGCGCGTTGCACCAGGGGGAGCCATGGAGTACAGCAAAATTATAAAAGAGGTGGGCCGCGGTAAGAATCATGCCCGCGACCTGGATGAAGAGACCGCCCGTGCGCTCTACGCGCGGATGCTGAACGGCGAGGTGCCGGAGCTGGAGCTGGGAGGAATATTAATCGCCCTGCGCATCAAAGGCGAAGGCGAAGCGGAGATGAAAGGCTTTTACGCCGCGATGCAGCAGCATACGCTGCGCCTGACCCGCCGGCAGGCAAGCCGATGCCGATCGTTATCCCCAGCTATAATGGCGCGCGCAAGCAGGCGAACCTGACGCCGCTGCTGGCGATGCTCCTGCATAAGCTGGGGTTTCCGGTCGTGGTTCACGGCGTCAGTCACGATCCAACCCGGGTGCTGACCGAGACCATTTTTACCCTGCTGGACATTCCGGCTACCCGGCATGCCGGTCAGGCGCAGGCGCAGCTGGAGGGGCATGAACCGGTGTATATCCCGGTGGGCGCCTTCTGCCCGCCGCTGGAGAAACAGCTGGCGATGCGCTGGCGGATGGGCGTACGCAACAGCGCCCATACGCTGGCCAAACTGGCCACGCCGTTTGGCGAAGGGGAGGCGCTACGCCTCTCCAGCGTGTCGCATCCGGAATATGTTCCCCGGGTGGCGGGCTTCTTTCGCGAGACCGGTGGCCGCGCGCTGCTGATGCACGGTACCGAAGGCGAAGTGTACGCCAACCCGCAGCGCTGCCCGCAGATCAGCCTGATTGATGACCAGGGCGTGCGGGTGCTGTGCGACCGCCAGACCGAGGAGGCGGCGGAAGTTATTCTGCCGGCCTCGAAAGATCCCGAAGTGACCGCGCGCTGGATCGAGCGCTGCGTCGCCGGCGTCGAACCGGTACCCCACTCGCTGAAGATCCAGCTCGCCTGCTGTCTGCTGGCCTGCGGCGAGGTCTCAACCCTGGAGCAGGGTCTCAGCCGCGTCAACGACTGCTGGTGAGCGGATCGGCAGGATAAAAAAAAGCCCGTCCGGTGGCTCGGACGGGCAAGGCAAGGGTATTAAAGGTCTTTTCAGGGTTAATTCAGTGGCTTACAGGGTTGAGTTGCGATTATTTATAGATAACCGCGGTACCGCTCAGTTTGTTGTTGGTGTTAGCGGAAGTGATGCTATAGCCGGTTGCGCCAGCGGCTTCGGCTTTAGCAGCCAGTTTCGCTTCCAGACCATCTAACGTGGTTGCGCCTTGCGCAGACACCACACCGATCTTATTCATGCTTTCAGCCTGAGCGGGGGTAACCGGCTCGGCGGCAAAGGCGCCGAAGGAAAGGGCGGTCAGAGCGATGGCAGCGGCAGCATATTTGATGTTTTTCATAGTTAATCTCTCGCAGGTTGTTCTGTTCAGGGGACGATGTTCCGTCGATGTGATAAGTATCACGCTTTTTTGCGGGAGATAAAATCGAAGGAAATTCACAGTCTTCATCGATTTTTTTGAATGACTAATAATTTACTGATTATTAATAAATTATTTCTGATTCTTTTCGTCTGATGGCGGAGCGAGGGAGACCGGCACGCTTAAGGGCACATATTGCGACATTTATCGCCAAAAAGTGTGCGCGAAAAGATAATGCGAAAAGCTGTCATGAACGGTAAAGGAAAGTCAGCGTAGCTGGCTATCCTTGGAACCACGGCGATTATATCCTGAAAATGTATTGTTATGTAAATCTTTCTCCTGTTGGCACTTCACGCAGTATCTGACGCCAGGAATAGCCTGTCGGCGAGCCTCCGGAATCGGTTCTCCGCATTCATCACAAAATTTGTTGCTTTCGCCGCGTGGAAGCTCGCGGCGGGCGCGAGCTACCGCATCGTCAATGGTGCTGTCGATCTGATCCTGAACGGCGCCGTCGCCTGCCCAACCTGATGCCATCGTCTGCCTCCTGTAAAAGGTTATTGATAAATTATAGCTGAACCGTACAGCCGGTTACCGCTGCTGGCGGCATTGACCCGCCAGGCTATCGCCCCACGGCGGTGGGCCTTATCCGCGAGGGCGGCCACCAGGTCGTCAAGGGTAGGGGCGCCGGAGGCGGAGACGGTGCCGACAGGGCGCAGTGGCCCGTCATAGGGCAGTTCAGGTGTCAGCGGCAGGGAAGAGGCCGCATTGGCCTGAGCGGCAAGCGCAGCGGCAAACAGCAGCGAGGTGATTTTCATCAGCATATCCTCATAAACAGCATGGGACATAGCTTAAGTGTAGGCCTTTCCAGACCGCGCAGCAGGGAATTTTTTATGCAAAAACAAGGCGTTTTGCATGCTACCGGCGCAGGGTAGCGATACTCTGGCCGGTAAATTATTTAGCGGGCGTCCGGGCGGATCATGTCAAAACGCAGGCTGTCATCAATACTGTAATAGGCGCTCGGACCTCCGGCGCGCAGGATCGGCTGAGCGCGGGCGGTTTGATAGATGCCGTTATCCAGCAGTGATTCATCGATATGCACGGCGACCACTTCGCCGAGCACCAGCCATGTATCGACAAGGTTTCCGTCGGCGGTGGCGAGCTGGATACATTGCGACAGGCGGCACTCAAAGTTCACCGGGCTCTCCGCCACCCGGGGGGCCTTGACCAGGCGGCTGGCGGCGGCGGTGAGCCCGGCGCGCACGAATTCGTCCTCATGGTGCGGGATCGAGGCGGAGGTTTCGTTCATCGCTTCGGCCAGCGGGCGCGTCGCCAGGTTCCAGACGAACTCCTTCGTTTCGACGATATTGCGCACGCTGTCTTTCCAGCCGCTGCTGGCGAAACCAATGATCGGCGGGCGATAGTTAAAGCAGTTAAAAAATGCTGTATGGCGCCAGATTATGCTGGCCCTCGGCGTCCTGCGAGGCGATCCAGCCTATCGGGCGAGGCCCGATTATCGCGTTCAGCGGGTCATGCGGCAGGCCGTGGCCCTGCGAAGGTTGATAAAAGTACATGCTGCACCTGTCACGGATAAAGGAGATATCCAGACTCCCTTATTTACCGCGCCGCCGTCAACGGGTATCTTACGCGGCTGTTCAAAGGAGATTGTCATGAAAGCCCAGAAACCGGGGTTACACCCGCGTAACCGCCACCATCAACGCTACGACCTGCCCGCGCTCTGCCAGGCGCATCCTGACCTGCAGGGATACATTACGCTCAATCCGCGGGGTGAGCAGACCATTGATTTTGCCAATCCGCAGGCGGTTAAGGCGTTGAATAAAGCGCTGCTGGCGCATTTCTACGCGGTCAAACACTGGGACATTCCTGACGGTTTTCTCTGTCCGCCGGTGCCCGGGCGGGCCGATTATATTCATCATCTGGCGGATCTGCTGGCCGGGGACAGCGGCGAAGTGCCGAAGCAAGCCACGATCCTCGATATTGGCACCGGCGCCAACCTCATCTATCCCCTGATCGGCGTTCACGAATATGGCTGGCGCTTTACCGGCAGCGAAATCAGCCCGGAAGCCTTCGTCAGCGCGCAGGCGATTGTTAATGGCAACCCGGGATTGACCCGGCAGATCCGTCTGCGTCGGCAAAAAGAGAGCCAGGCCATCTTCCACGGCGTGATCCACAAAAACGAGACCTATGACGCCACCCTGTGCAATCCGCCGTTCCATGACTCCGCAGAGAGCGCCCGGGCGGGCGGCGAGCGCAAGCGCCGCAATCTCGGACTCGGCGCCGACAGCGGGCTTAACTTTGGCGGTCAGCAGCAAGAGCTGTGGTGCGAGGGGGGCGAAGTGGCCTTTATCTCGCAGATGATCCGCGAAAGTCAGGCCTTCGCCCGCCAGGTGAAATGGTTTACCTCGCTGGTGTCGCGCGGCGACAATCTGCCGCCGCTCTACCGCCTGCTGACCGAGGTCGGGGCAGTGA
>OKVR01000292.1_pt1 | contig 14236 bp, 14 predicted proteins | sample 1606891 | NCBI WGS metagenome assembly OKVR01 (sample SAMN03281011, study PRJEB24777) | human gut metagenome | isolation source: fecal sample PR176 from 1 month old male Indian infant, caesarean delivered... | place: Singapore | collected 2006-01-13 | reverse complement strand
ATCGGCACCGTGACGCCGCGATCCGGCAGCCAGGGCAACGAAAAGCCAAGGATACTTCCGTCTGGTGGACGCTGAGGGGTTGATCAACGCATGGGCTTTAATAACCATGGCGTCGATAACCATGGTCGAGAACGTGAAAAAGGCGCATTTTGACGGCGTGCTGGCATCAATATCGGTAAAAATAAAGATACGCCGGTTGAGCACGGGAAAGATGATTACCTGATTTGTATGGAAAAAGTCTATCCCTACGCTGGCTATATCGCCATTAATATCTCCTCGCCGAACACCCCGGGGCTGCGCACGCTGCAATACGGCGAAGCGCTCGACGATTTACTCTCCGGTATTAAAAATAAGCAGCTTGAGCTGCAGCAGAAGCATCAAAAATATGTTCCGGTCGCCGTGAAGATCGCGCCGGATCTTTTGCCTGAGGAATTGATCCAGGTTGCCGATAGCCTCGTGCGTCATAATATTGATGGGGTGATTGCCACCAATACTACTCTCGATCGTTCTCTGGTCCAGGGAATGAAACATTGCGATGAGACCGGCGGGCTTAGCGGTCGTCCATTACAATTAAAGAGTACCGAAATTATTCGCATGCTCTCCGCAGAGTTGAATGGCCGTTTGCCTATCATTGGCGTGGGCGGCATTGATTCCGTGATTGCCGCGCGGGAAAAGATGGCCGCTGGGGCATCGCTGGTGCAGATTTATTCCGGATTTATTTTTAAAGGTCCGCCGCTGATTAAAGAAATTGTTACCCACATCTAATCTTTTCCCCCTTTGAATCCCCCCCAGGGCTTTATTTCCGGCCCTGGTTGTTTTATATTCCCTCACTGTTGCTTATTTAAACATTTTAGACTTTTCTTAATTTTAGAAAATATTCTGCGGTAAGTCGCAACAGCTTTGCAGAGGCGTATGAAAGGGGACAGGGGGAAAAATGCGGATTAAACCTGACGATAACTGGCGTTGGTATTACGATGAAGAGCACGACCGCATGATGCTCGATCTGGCCAATGGCATGTTATTTCGCTCGCGCTTCGCCCGGCGCATGCTGACGCCGGACGCCTTTGCCCCAATCGGGATTCTGCGTTGATGACGCCGCGCTCTATTTCTCTTTTGAAGAAAAATGTCGCGATCTCGAGCTATCGAAAGAGCAGCGTGCGGAATTAGTCCTTAACGCGCTCACCGCCATCCGTTTTCTCAAACCGCAGATGCCGAAAAGCTGGCACTTTATCGCCCATACCCATCACTGGCAGCCGAGCGGCGGCGACGCGGCCTGCGTCTGGCTGAGCGATACCGGCGAGCAGGTGAATTTACTGGTGGTGGAGCCGGGCGATAATGCTGCGCTCTGTCTGTTGGCTCAGCCGGGTCTTACGCTTGCCGGCCGGGTTATGCAGCTGGGCGATGTCATTAAAATCATGAACGACAGGCTGCAGCCGGCGCAGAGCGCGGTCAGCTACAGCCTGGGGCAGGCGGTTTAAGGCGCCAGGCGCAGCGCCGTTTTCGGCACGCAGCTGCAGGCGAGAATGGTGCCATCTCCGGCGACCGCGTTTTTCTTTAACGGACTCACTTCCCCCTCTTCAAGACGGATGCGGCAGCTGCCGCAGATCCCCGCCCGACACGAGTAGGGTACGCGAATGCCCTGTTGCTCCAGTTGTTCCAGCAGCACCTGCTGGTTATTGCCGGTAAATTGTTGACCCTGCCATTCAATGGCAACCGTGGCCTGCTGCTGCGCCTCGGAGCCGGGGTATCGTCGCTTTCGCCGGCGCCGTAGGCTTTCGCCGGGCCGCGGGCGAGGATTTCCACTTCATCCCCCACCCGGATCACGCCGCTGTTACGGGCAATCAGGTTCTGACCAAAGTCGACATCGCCATTATCCTGCGCGGTACGGAAGCGCTTTAAAGTTTCCAGCGGCTCTCCGCTGGGATGCTTCTGCCCGCGCTCCGGACTGACGGTGGTAAAAATGCAGCGGCTGCACGGTTTGGCGACGTCAAATACCACCTCGCCGACGCGGATCACTTTCCAGCTGTCTTCATCCCAGGCCGCCGCGCCGATGACCACGAGATTAGGGCGAAACTGTTCTATGCTTACGCTGGCCGGGCAGCGCTGCTGCAGATCGCGCAGGGAGGCCTCGTTAGCCAGCAGGTAAGGGTAGCCGTCGGCGAAGGAGAGCGGTACCGCATCGTGGCGCTTCACCCGGCGGGTTAACTGTGGCCCCAGCCAGCGAAGCTGGACATCGCGATTTGAAAAAGCCGCTGAGCCACTGATTAACCGCTGCGGGCGCGATAAGGGCGGTAAAATGGTTGCCCCAGACTTCTGTCGGTTCGGCCTGAGGGGCGAAATCGTTAAAACGCACCACGGCGCTGCTGCCGTCCGGTGCGGTCAGGTGAAGGCCATCATGCAGCGGCGCCGGAATAAATTTCACCATTTGCGGAAACTGACGGGCGGTAATAAAGGTGCCGTCGGTTTCGGTGACCATAAACAGGCGATCGAAGGCCAGGCCGCTGATATCGGCAAAGGCGTGGGTCAGGCCCATGCCGCGCATGGATTTAACGGGATGAATAAAAAGACGCGAGAGCGTTACCATACGCTGCCTCCGGGTTCCAAAAATAAGCCTATAACTTTATGACATAGGGCACATATTGGCTATAATGCGCACCAATTTTCTTTAAGTAAAAGTGACGATATGAATTCTCTGTTTGCCAGTACGGCTCGTGGGCTGGAAGAGCTGTTAAAAACTGAACTGGAAGGGCTTGGCGCGACGGACTGCCAGGTAGTCCAGGGCGGGGTCCATTTTCAGGGGGATACGCGCCTGCTGTATCAGAGCCTGATGTGGAGCCGGCTGGCTTCGCGCATCATGCTGCCGCTGGGCGAGTGTCGCGTATACAGCGATCTGGATCTGTACCTCGGCGTACAGGCCATTCCGTGGACGGAGATGTTCAACCCTGGCGCCACCTTCGCGGTGCATTTTAGCGGCCTCAATGAGGAGATCCGCAACAGCCAGTACGGCGCGCTGAAGGTCAAAGACGCTATTGTCGACAGCTTCACCCGTAAGAATCTGCCGCGCCCGAACGTCGATCGTGAGTCGCCCGATCTGCGGATCAACGTCTGGCTGAACAAAGAGACGGCGCACATCTCGCTGGATCTGAGCGGCGAAGGTCTGCACCTGCGCGGCTACCGCGATGGCACCGGTATGGCGCCGATCAAAGAAAACCTCGCGGCGGCGATCGTGATGCGCTCCGGCTGGGTGCCGGGCACCCCGCTGCTCGATCCGATGTGCGGCTCCGGTACCCTGCTGATTGAGGCGGCGATGCTGGCGACCGACCGCGCGCCGGGCCTGCACCGCGGCCACTGGGGCTTTGGCGGCTGGGCACAGCACGACGACGTCATCTGGAAAGAAGTCAAAGCGGAAGCGCAAACCCGCGCCCGTCAGGGGCTGGCGGCATATGGTTCACGCTTCTATGGATCCGATGTCGACGCACGCGTCATTGACCGCGCCCGCCGCAACGCCCGTCGGGCCGGCATCGGCGAGCTGATCGATTTTGAAGTCAAAGACGTCGCCCAGTTGAATAATCCGCTGCCGAAAGGCCCGTACGGCACCGTGATCAGCAACCCGCCGTACGGCGAGCGTCTGGAAAGTGAGCCGGCGCTGATCGCCCTGCACAGCTTGCTGGGCCGGATCATGAAGAGTCAGTTTGGCGGCTGGAACCTGTCGGTGTTCAGCGCCTCGCCGGAGCTGTTAAGCTGCCTGCAGCTGCGCGCCGACAAACAGTTTAAAGCCAAGAACGGCCCGCTGGACTGCGTGCAGAAGAATTATCATCTGGCGGAGAGCGAAGGCGGCAAGCCGGCGATGCTGGCGGAAGATTTTGCTAACCGTCTGCGTAAGAACCTGAGAAGTTTGAAAAATGGGCCCGTCAGGAAGGCATTGAATGCTATCGCCTGTACGATGCTGACCTGCCGGAATACAACGTGGCCATCGATCGCTACGCCGACTGGGTGGTGGTCCAGGAGTATGCCCCGCCGAAAACTGTCGACGCGCATAAAGCGCGCCAAGCGCCTGTTCGATATTATCGCCGCGACTATCGCGGTGTTAGGAATCGCGCCGAATAAGCTGGTGCTGAAGACCCGCGAGCGGCAAAAGGGGAAAAATCAGTATCAGAAGATGGCGGAGAAAGGCGACTTTATCCGAGGTGCAGGAGTACAACGCGCGTCTGTGGGTCAACCTCCACCGGACTACCTGGATACCGGTCTGTTCCTCGACCACCGGATCGCCCGCCGTATGCTTGGCCAGATGAGCAAAGGCAAGGATTTCCTCAATCTGTTCTCCTATACCGGCAGCGCCAGCGTCCACGCCGGCCTCGGCGGCGCTCGCTCCACCACCACGGTGGATATGTCGCGCACCTATCTGGAGTGGGCGGAACGCAACCTGCGTCTCAATGGCCTGACCGGCCGCGCGCATCGCCTGATGCAGGCGGACGTCCTGGGCTGGCTGCGGGAGAGCACCGAGCAGTTCGATCTGATCTTTATCGATCCGCCGACCTTCTCCAACTCCAAACGAATGGAAGATGCTTTCGACGTCCAGCGCGATCACATTCGCCTGATGACCGATCTGAAACGTCTGCTGCGTAAAGGCGGCACCATTATGTTCTCGAATAACAAACGCGGTTTCCGTATGGATCATGACGGGCTGGCGGCGCTTGGCCTGAAGGCGCAAGAGATTTCGCAAAAAACGCTGTCGCAGGATTTTGCCCGCAACCGTCAGATCCACAACTGCTGGCTGATTACCGCAGCCTGAAAGGAATAAAGAATGTCACTGATTAGTATGCATGGCGCCTGGCTTTCCTTCAGCGATGCGCCGCTGCTGGATAATGCCGAGCTGCATATCGAAGATAACGAACGCGTCTGCCTCGTCGGACGCAACGGCGCCGGTAAATCGACCCTGATGAAGATCCTCAACCGCGAGCAGGGGCTGGATGACGGGCGCATTATTTATGAACAGGATCTGATTGTGGCGCGTCTGCAGCAGGATCCGCCGCGTAATGTCGCCGGTACGGTGTACGATTTTGTCGCGGAAGGCATCGCCGAGCAGGCGGCCTACCTGAAGGCCTACCATGACGTATCACATCAGGTCATGACCGATCCGAGCGACAAAAATTTAAATGAACTGGCGCGCCTGCAGGAGCAGCTCGATAACCTGGGGCTGTGGCAAGCTGGACAGCCGCATTAACGAAGTGATTGAGCAGCTTGGCCTTGACGCCAATGCGCAGCTGGCCTCCCTGTCCGGCGGCTGGCTGCGTAAAGCGGCGCTGGGCCGCGCGCTGGTCAGCGGGCCGCGCGTGCTGCTGCTCGATGAACCTACCAACCACCTGGATATCGAAACCATCGACTGGCTGGAAGGGTTCCTGAAAACCTTTAAAGGCACCATTATCTTTATTTCGCACGACCGCTCCTTTATCCGCAATATGGCGACGCGCATCGTCGACCTCGATCGCGGCAAGCTGGTGACCTACCCGGGCGATTACGATCAGTATCTGCTGGATAAAGAAGAAGCCCTGCGGGTTGAAGAACTGCAGAATGCGGAATTCGACCGCAAGCTCGCTCAGGAAGAGGTGTGGATCCGTCAGGGGATCAAAGCGCGCCGCACGCGTAACGAAGGCCGCGTTCGCGCCCTGAAGGCGATGCGTCGTGAGCGCGGCGAGCGCCGGGAAGTGATGGGCAGCGCCAGGATGCAGGTTGAAGAGGCTTCGCGCTCCGGCAAAATCGTTTTCGAAATGGAGAACGTCAACTATCAGGTTGATGGCAAAGTGCTGGTGAAAGATTTCTCCGCGCAGATCCAGCGCGGCGACAAGATTGCCCTGATTGGCCCCAACGGCTGTGGGAAAACCACGCTGCTGAAGCTGATGCTTGGCCAGCTGCAGGCCGACAGCGGGCGGATCCACGTTGGTACCAAACTGGAAGTTGCCTACTTCGACCAGCACCGCGCAGAGCTGGATCCGGACCGGACGGTGATGGATAACCTTGCGGAAGGTAAGCAGGAGGTGATGGTTAACGGTAAGCCGCGCCATGTGCTGGGCTATCTGCAGGACTTCCTGTTCCATCCGAAACGGGGCGATGACTCCGGTGCGGGCGCTCTCTGGCGGGGAACGTAACCGCCTTGCTGCTGGCGCGGCTGTTTTTTGAAACCCAGCAACTTGTTGATTCTCGATGAACCGACAAACGACCTGGATGTCGAAACGCTGGAGCTGCTGGAAGAGCTGATCGATGGCTATCAGGGCACCGTGATGCTGGTGAGCCACGATCGTCAGTTCGTGGATAACACCGTAACCGAATGCTGGATCTTCGAAGGCGGCGGTCGCATCGGCCAGTATATCGGCGGCTATCACGACGCCCGCGGACAGCAGGCCCAGTCGTTGGCGCAGAAGCAGCCGGCAGCGAAAAAAACGTTGGAAGTCGCTCAGCCAAAAGCAGAAACTGTCAAACGCGGCGGGAACAAACTAAGCTATAACCTGCAGCGCGAGCTGGAACAGCTGCCGCAGAAGCTGGAAGCCCTCGAGGCCGAACTGCAGACGCTGCAGGAGCAGGTGGCCGATCCCGACTTCTTTGGACAACCGCACGATCGCACGCAGCAGGTGCTGGCAAAGCTGGCCGAAGCGGAACAGGCGCTGGAAGCGGCCTTTGAACGCTGGGAATATCTCGAAGGATTAAAGAACGGCGCCTGAGCCGAGGAGTTGTCATGTGCGATCATCATCATGCTGCGCGACATATTTTATGTCCCCAATGTGATTTGCTGGTGGCTTTGCCGCAGCTTGAGCACGCCAGGAAAGCCGCTTGTCCGCGCTGTGGTACAACATTAACCACCACGTGGGACGCGCCTCGCCAGCGTCCCACGGCGTATGCGCTGGTTGCGCTGTTTATGCTGCTGTTGGCCAACCTGTTTCCGTTCATCTATATGAAAGTGGGCGGGATCAGCAGCGAAATAGAGCTACTGGAAATTCCCAATGTGTTATTTACCGAGGATTACGCCAGCCTCGGCACTTTCTTTTTACTCTTTGTGCAGCTGGTACCGGCGTTTTGCCTGGTCACCATTCTGCTGCTGGTCAATCGGGTCAGAATGCCCGCCGGTCTCAAGGCGTTCCTTGCGCGTATTCTGTTCCACCTGAAAACCTGGGGCATGGCGGAGATCTTTCTTGCCGGCGTGCTGGTGAGCTTCGTCAAGCTGATGGCCTACGGCGATATCGGCATCGGTCTGAGTTTTGTGCCGTGGTGTATGTTTTGCCTGCTGCAGTTACGTACTTTTCAGTGCGTCGACCGCCGCTGGCTGTGGGATGATATCGCCCCCATGCCGGCCATTACCCAACCGCTGAAGGTCGGTGTGGCCGGTATCCGCCAGGGGCTGCGCTCCTGCGCGTGCTGCACGGCGGTGTTGCCGGCCGATCTGACGATCTGCCCGCGCTGTCACAGTAAAGGAACGGCGCGGCGTAAAAAACAGCCTGCAGTGGACGCTGGCGCTGCTGGTGACCTCATTTATCCTTTATCTTCCTGCCAATATTATGCCGATCATGATCACCGATCTGTTGGGCGATAAAATGCCGTCGACCATTATGGCTGGGGTAGTTTTACTGTGGAGCGAAGGTTCTTATCCGGTGGCGCTGGTGATCTTTATCGCCAGTATTATGGTGCCGACGCTGAAGATGATCGCTATTGCCTGGCTGTGCTGGAACGCCAATGGCAACGGTGAGCGCGATTCGGAACGCATGCATCTGATCTATGAAGTGGTGGAATTTGTTGGCCGCTGGTCAATGATTGATGTTTTTGTCATCGCCGTACTCTCTGCGCTGGTGCGCATGGGAGGGTTGATGAATATCTATCCCGCTATCGGCGCGGTGATGTTTGCCCTGGTGGTGGTGATGACCATGTTTTCAGCCATGACGTTTGATCCCCGTTTACTGTGGGATCGTGAGCCAGATTCAAGCCATGAGGAAATACAACAACATGGAAAATAAGAGCGGAGAAGCGAAAGTGCAGAAGGTGAAGAACTGGTCACCGGTGTGGATCTTTCCTATCGTCACTGCGCTGATCGGGGCGTGGATCCTGTTCTATCATTACAGCCATCAGGGCCCTGAGGTCACGCTGATCACCACCAACGCGGAAGGGATTGAAGGGGGAAAAACCCGCATCAAGAGCCGCAGCGTGGACGTTGGGGTAGTGGAGAGCGCGACGCTGACCGACGATTTAACCCACGTGGAAATCAAAGCCCGCCTCAACTCAGGGATGCAGAAATTACTGCACAACGATTCCGTCTTCTGGGTGGTGAAACCGCAGGTAGGGCGCGAGGGGATCAGCGGTCTTGGGACATTGTTGTCCGGAGCCTATATTGAACTGCAGCCTGGGACGAAAGGTTCGGTGCCAGCGCAGTATCCGCTACTGGATTCTCCGCCGCTGGCCTCGCCGGATGCCAAGGGGATCCGTATTCTGCTGGAAAGCAGCAAGGCGGGGCAGCTGTCGCCGGGCGATCCGGTGCTGTTCCGCGGCTATCGCGTGGGGTCGGTGGAAACCAGCACCTTCGACACCCAGAAACGTCGTATCACTTATCAGTTGTTTATCAATGCGCCCAATGACCGCCTGGTGACCACCAATGTCCGCTTCTGGAAGGACAGCGGCATCGCTGTAGATTTGACTTCGGCGGGGATGCGCGTCGAGATGGGTTCGCTGTCGACGCTGTTTGGCGGCGGCGTGAGCTTCGATATTCCTGAAGGATTGGATCTCGGCGAGCCGGTGGCAAATAAAACGGAATACCATTTATTTGACGATCAGAAGAGCATCCAGGATTCGGTCTTTACCGAGCATATCGATTATGTCATGTTCTTCAAAGACTCGGTTCGCGGCCTGCAGCCGGGCGCGCCGGTGGAGTTCCGCGGCATCCGTCTGGGAACCGTCGGCAAAGTGCCGTTCTTCATTCCCGGTCTGAAGCAGCGTTTGAACGACGATTATCGCATTCCGGTGGAAGTGCGGGTGGAACCGCAACGTCTGATTAACCAGCTGGGCGGCGATCCGAATATTCGTGCCCACATTGACGATCTGATCAACCGCGGACTGCGCGGCTCGCTGAAAACCGGTAACCTGGTGACCGGCGCGCTGTATATCGATCTCGACTTCTATCCGAAGGCGCCGCCGCGCGGGAAAATTCAGGAGTTTAACGGCTATCCGATTATCCCGACCATCAGCGGTGGTCTGGCGCAGATCCAGCAGCGTCTGATGGATGCGCTGGATAAGATTAATAACCTGCCGCTCAATCCGTTACTGGAGCAGGCGACCAGCACCCTGGCGCAGAGCGAGAAGACCATGCAGCACGTGCAGACCACGTTGGATAGTCTGAATAAGATAACCTCCAGCCAGTCGATGCAGCAGTTACCTGCGGATATGCAGACGACGCTGCGCGAGCTGAACCGCAGCATGCAGGGCTTCCAGCCGGGCTCCGCGGCCTACAATAAGATGGTGGCCGATATGCAGCGTCTGGATCAGGTGCTGCGTGAATTGCAGCCGGTCCTGAAAACGCTCAATGATAAGAGCAATGCGCTGGTATTTGAGGCGAAGGATAAAAAAAGGACCCCACAGCCGAAGGGAGCGAAATAATGAAAAAACTGGTTACTGGCGGCAGCCGTATGCGTGCTGACGGCGTGCAGTAGCGGCGGCGAAAGCAAAACGTATTACCAGCTGCCGGTGGCGCAGGGCGGCGCACAGAGCGCCGCCAGCCAGGGGGCGCGTCTGCTGTGGGTTGAGCAGGTCAGCATCCCGGATTACCTGGCGGGTAACGGGGTGGTCTATCAGACCACCGACGTGCAGTATGTGATCGCCAATAATAATCTGTGGGCCAGCCCACTGGACCAGCAGCTGCGCACCACGCTGGTGGCGAACCTGAGCCAACAGCTGCCGGGCTGGGTGGTGTCATCCCAGCCGCTGGGTAGCGAGCAGGATACGCTCAACGTCGCGGTCAATGGCTTTCACGGACGCTACGACGGGCGGGTTATCGTCAGCGGTGAGTGGCTGCTGAAGCATCAGGGACAGCTGATCAAGCGCCCGTTCAACATCGTGCTTAAGCAGGATCAGGATGGTTATGACGCGATGGTCAAGACCCTGGCGCAGGCGTGGAGCCAGGAGGCGGCGGCCATTGCCAGCGAGCTTAACCGTCTGCCATAAGTAAAATTCATCACGCTGATCTGCCGTGCGGTTCGTCTGAGCCGCACGGCTTTTTTTTGTCAGGTCAGTTCGTTACCGGCCGATGTGTCAGATGAACAAAAAATGAACTCTTATATAGGTCACAAATATGACAATGGCGTGAATTTTGCGCATTGACGTTGCCTTCATTTCGCGGTATTCGTAACCCGTGGCTGCATAATTTGCGACCACTGTTTTCTTTTCCACCAGATCAAAGAATGAGGGAAACGAGGCATGAAGAGACAAAAACGAGATCGCCTGGAACGGGCACATCAACGCGGATATCAGGCGGGTATCGCAGGAAGATCGAAAGAAATGTGTCCCATACCAGAGCCTTAATCAACGCTCATGGTGGCTGGGAGGCTGGCGAGAAGCCATGGAGGACAGGGTACTAACGGCCTGACACTGTCTCTTTAAAAAAGAAGCCTCCGCATAGCGGGGGCTTCGCCTTTTAACCGCTGCTGAACGTTATCAGAAAGCGGAAGTATCCTGGAACAGACCCACTTTCAGATCGCTTGCGGTGTAGATCAGGCGATCGTCAACCAGCACTTCACCATCCGCAAGGCCCATAATCAGACGACGGTTAACGATGCGCTTGAAGTGGATGCGGTAGGTCACTTTTTTCGCTGTCGGCAGTACCTGACCAGTGAATTTCACTTCGCCAACGCCCAGCGCGCGGCCTTTGCCTTCGCCACCGAGCCAGCCGAGATAGAAACCCACCAGCTGCCACATGGCATCCAGGCCCAGGCAGCCCGGCATCACCGGATCGCCGATAAAGTGGCAACCGAAGAACCACAGGTCCGGGTTGATGTCGAGTTCGGCCTCAACATAACCTTTGTCGTAGTTACCACCGGTTTCGGTCATTTTGATGACGCGGTCCATCATCAGCATGTTTGGGCGCCGGCAAACTGCAGGGCCTTTCGCGCCGAACAGTTCACCACGACCAGAGGCAAGAAGATCTTCTTTTGTATAGGATTCGCGTTTATCTACCATGTTTTCAGTAAGCCTTATTTTAAGTTCGGGACGCAGGATAGCTAACACGTGTAAGCTGAACAAGTCCGATCAGTTAGAACTTGTCCCACCTAACCAGCGTAGCGGCCACGGAAAACGATGGCGAGTCTCCTGCTGGGTCGCCTGCGCTATCCGCTCCTGAATGGTTTGTCGCAGCGTCTGTCCTTCACCGTCCCACATCAGCTGGGTCAACATCGGCAGCGCTTCGCTAATATCGTCTATTGCCCAGATAGCAAACTGGTTGTCGGCAACGGCCTGACGTAGCTCGTGGCTCAGGCTAAGATGGCGAACGTTGGCGGCAGGGATAATCACTCCCTGTTTGCCGGTTAAACCGCGCTGCTGGCAGATAGTGAAGAAGCCTTCAATTTTCTCGTTCAGACCGCCGACCGGCTGCACACGACCAAACTGGTCGACAGAGCCGGTGATCGCGATGCTTTGATTAATCGGCACGTTGGCCAGAGCGCTGATTAAGGCGCAGAGTTCAGCCATGGAGGCGCTGTCGCCATCCACTTCACTGTAGGACTGCTCAAAGGTCAGCGAAGCGGAGAAGGGGAGTTGTTGCTCCAGCTCCAGCTCGGACATCAGAAAAGCCTGCATGATCATCATGCCTTTCGCATGAATGTTGCCGCCCAGCTCGGCTTTACGCTCGACGTCGATAAACTCGCCGTCGCCAATGTGCACGACGCAGCTGATGCGCGAAGGTTCGCCGAAGGCGCGTGGATGACCGGGGAATTCAATGACCGAGAGGGCGTTAATCTGCCCGACGCATTCGCCTTCGGTTTCAATCAGGATCTGTTCCTGCAGGATTTCCTCCTGCATACGCTCCGCCAGGTAGCCCTCACGCCACTCACGACGCGCCAGCATCGTCTGCATCGCTTCGCCGGTAATCTCTTCGCCTTCGCAGAAGGCGGCAGACTCACGCAGCTGGCGGGCTATCCATAGCGGGCTGAGCGGCAGGGTCTCCTGGTCGCCGGTGTAGCGCGTCCCTTCATCGATCAGCAGTGGCCAGGCATCGCTCGCCGGGCCCGGTAGTTCCAGCTGCTGTGCATTCTGCCATACCCACTGGCACCAGGCCTTCAGCGTATCGGCGTCTGCAAACTGCAGGGTGTCTTCATACTCACTATAGATGGCCTGGGCAGAGAGCTCTGGCTCCATTTCCTGGAAATCGGCCAGAGATTCGCGTTCGCCCACCAGCATGACTTTCAGGCTCAGCGGCATGGAAGGGATGCTGACCGGCAGCGGCCGTGATTCATCGATGGAGAGCCAGTCAAAGCGTTGACGGGTCACCATATTTTTCAGGCGCACCCACAGTAGCGGTTGTGCCAGTAGTGTGCGTAGTGAAAGCACCAGCACGCCGCCGTTGGCCTGATGGACCAGGCCAGGCTGAAGTGTGATTTCACCGTTAAACTGGCGTACGCAGCCAAACAGCTGTTCCGCCTCCAGCCAATCGGCCGCCACGACCGGAGCGGTACTGGCAAAATTATCTTCAGCGCGTTGCGCCGGCGCGAGCGTCACGTGAGCGCCGTTAACCTCATAGCGGACTCCGTGAAGCGGTGCGGCAGGTTTCGTGCAGCGTACGAGTTTCAGCCGCCAGCCATTGCAGATATTCCGGCTCCTCAGGGGCTTTCACCAGCATGAAGGAGGAGACTGCCGGGGTGCACAGCAGCTGCTCAAGCGCATAGAACAAACGCGGCTGCAGATCGCCCGAGAGGGAGGGGGCCGGATGAGAGAGTTCCGCTTGAGCAAACAGCGCCTGGTAAGGTTCCAGATCAGGCGCAAGGTCGGTTCGGGTCAGTTTCGTAATGGTCAAAGTCGCTGTTTTTTAGTTAGATGTAAAGCGCGCAATTATACCTGATGCCGCGTCAGAGCACACGGAGGATTATGAGTACCCCGATGATTACCCGGCCATCCACATCACGAATAATGATTTATATTCAGCACATCAGGAAAAAACTGATATCCTGAAATGAGTTACACGGTCACATTGAGATCGCAATGAAATATCAACAACTGGAAAATCTTGAAAGCGGCTGGAAATGGAAATATCTGGTAAAGAAGCACCGGGAAGGTGAGCTGATTACCCGCTACATTGAGGCCAGCGCTGCGCAAGCTGCGGTAGATGACTTGCTGACGCTCGAGAATGAACCTGTGCTGGTGCATGCCTGGATTGAGCAGCATATGAATCCGGCGCTGATGAACCGCATGAAGCAGACTATCCGCGCGCGACGGAAACGCCATTTTAACGCCGAGCATCAGCATACGCGTAAGAAGTCAATCGACCTTGAGTTTTGTCGTCTGGCAGCGCCTTGCCGGTCTGGCGCAGCGGCGGGGGAAAACCTTGTCCGAAACCATTGTTCAGCTGATTGAGGATGCTGAGCATAAAGAGAAATATGCCAGTAAAATGTCGAGCCTGAAGCACGATCTGCAGGTACTGCTGGGTAAAGAGTAACCGGCATGCCCGATTAGCGGTTGCTAAGGCGCAGGTCGCAGCGCACGGTCGACAATGCACAATCCATCGCTCACGGTCTTTAGCTATTAGCTATCAGCTATCAGCTATCAGCTATCAGCTATCAGCTATCAGCTATCAGCTATCGCCTTCAGCCGCTAAATGCGAGCGAGAAGGCATAAAAAAATCCCGCCGAAGCGGGTTTTTTGCATACAGTGATAACTTAAGCCGCAGGCTGAGTTACAACTTCTTTCGTAGCCTTTGAACTTCGAATCTCTACACGACGATCCGGAGCCAGGCAGTCGATCAGGGTCAGCGCGAGCTTTCACGTTGTCACAGGTGTTGCCAGTAACCGGATTGGATTTACCCATGCCGCGAGCGGAGATTTTGCCAGCCGGGATGCCTTTAGCAACCAGGTAGTCAACAATCGGACTGAGCACGTTTCCTCAGACAGCTGCTGGTTGTAAGCTTCGGAACCGATACGGTCGGTGAAGCCCATGACAACTGCGGAACCGTCTTTGCGGATCCATGTTGCTCAGCTGGGTGTACAGCTGATCCAGAGCCTGC
>OKVR01000289.1_pt1 | contig 14635 bp, 14 predicted proteins | sample 1606891 | NCBI WGS metagenome assembly OKVR01 (sample SAMN03281011, study PRJEB24777) | human gut metagenome | isolation source: fecal sample PR176 from 1 month old male Indian infant, caesarean delivered... | place: Singapore | collected 2006-01-13 | reverse complement strand
CTTATTGTTTCCTTCCTCCGGTCTGCTTGCGGGTCAGACAGCGTCCTTTCTATAACCAGAAGTCATGTTAAAAACGTCTTTTCAGGCATTAAAAACATCACTAAACAACGCTGGGTGGCTCGGGATTGCAGGGTGTTCCGGAGACCTGGCCGCAGTATAGGCCGTTCACAAAATCATTACAATTAACCTACATATAGTTTGTTGGGTTTTCTCCGGAACAGTGATCAAGGTCACGATAACAACATTTTTTTAATTTTTAAATCACCTGATTGACAAATATTAAACATTCTTGTTACAACCATTACCAGTTAAATGCAATAATTGCTCAAAAGTTATGGGGTCACTCTTTCACCTGAGAATAAGTTATGTAACAGTGTGTCAGTATTGACCGATGTAATCAGGACAGTTATTAGTGGTATACAGGTTTTAATATTCGGACTGCTAAAACGCTGATTTGCTGTTGTTTCACCGCAGCCCTGAAGAACGTGCCATCAAGCGCCGTTGCTCTGTACCCTGCCCTTTTCGCTGACGCAGAGCTGTGTGCAACATAACAAACTGGTAACGTATACGGGCGCGGGCCGAAAGCAAATCCACCAACCCGGCAGTCTTAAGCAATAAAGGCGCTAAGGAGACCATAAATGTCTGATGCTAAAGCAAAAATCACCCTGGGTGGTGACACTGCTATTGAACTGGATGTGCTAAAAGGCACGCTCGGTCAGGATGTTATTGATATTCGTAGTCTTGGTTCAAAAGGCGTATTTACCTTTGACCCAGGTTTCACATCTACCGCTTCCTGTGAATCTAAAATTACGTTTATCGATGGTGACGAGGGGATCCTGCTGCACCGCGGCTTCCCGATCGACCAGTTAGCGACCGAATCAAACTATCTTGAAGTTTGTTACATTCTGCTGAACGGTGAAAAACCAACCCAGGCCGAATATGACGAATTCAAAACCACCGTGACCCGTCACACCATGATCCATGAGCAGATCACCCGTCTGTTCCATGCGTTCCGTCGCGATTCTCACCCGATGGCCGTTATGTGCGGGATCACCGGCGCCCTGGCGGCGTTCTATCACGACTCCCTCGACGTGAATAACCCGCGTCACCGTGAAATCGCCGCCTATCGCCTGCTGTCCAAAATGCCGACCATGGCAGCTATGTGTTACAAGTATTCTATCGGCCAGCCGTTTGTTTATCCGCGCAACGACCTCTCCTACGCCGGCAACTTCCTGCGCATGATGTTCGCCACGCCGTGCGAAGAGTACGAAGTCAATCCGGTGCTCGAGCGCGCCATGGACCGTATTCTGATCCTGCACGCCGATCACGAGCAGAACGCCTCGACCTCGACGGTACGTACCGCGGGCTCTTCCGGCGCTAACCCGTTCGCCTGTATCGCAGCCGGCATCGCCTCTCTGTGGGGACCGGCGCACGGCGGCGCCAACGAAGCGGCGCTGAAAATGCTGGAAGAAATCAGCTCCGTTAAACACATTCCGGAATTTGTTCGTCGTGCGAAAGACAAAAATGATTCTTTCCGCCTGATGGGCTTCGGCCATCGTGTTTACAAAAACTCGACCCGCGCGCCCACGTGATGCGTGAAACCTGCCATGAAGTGCTGAAAGAGCTGGGCACCAAAGACGACCTGCTGCAGGTGGCCATGGAGCTGGAGCATATCGCGCTGAACGACCCGTACTTCATCGAGAAGAAGCTCTACCCGAACGTCGACTTCTACTCCGGTATCATCCTGAAAGCGATGGGTATTCCGTCCTCCATGTTTACCGTTATCTTCGCCATGGCGCGTACCGTGGGCTGGATTGCGCACTGGAACGAAATGCACAGCGACGGCATGAAGATCGCCCGTCCGCGTCAGCTGTACACCGGCTACGCCAAACGCGACTTCCAGTCCGACATCAAGCGTTAATCTCGCTGTCCGGATGATAAAAACGCGCCTGCTGGCGCGTTTTTTATGCCTGACGATGAAGCCTGGCGCTGACACTGCCTGCTGCCGGCTTAATGCTGGCAGTGCGGGCACCAGTAAAACGGCCGCGATGAGAGCATGGTCTTCTCAATCACGCCCCCGCAGCGCTCGCACTTTTCCCCATCGCGATGGAAGACCTTAAAGCGGAACAGCGCGCCGTGGTGCTTGTTGTTATCGGGCTGGCCGCGAGTGCGATAAGAAAGCCGCGGGATATCGAGTAGCGCGTGCGCCAGCGCATCCAGCTGTGTTTCATTAAGCTCCGAGGCCTTATGCCCCCCGGTCAGCCCACCTGCCAGAGGATTTCCACCCGTAGATAGTTACCCAGACCGGCAAGAAAAGCCTGATCCAGCAGCAGGCCGGAAAACTGACGATTGCGGAATTTGGCCGACAGCAGTCGCGCTTTCACCTGCTCCGCGGTTAACGTCATATCCAGCACGTCCGGACCGACGCGCAGCAAGAACGGATGGTTGGCCTCCTGCTCCGCCGTGAGCATCTCGATGTCCGACGCGCTGTAGAGCAAAATCGCCTTGCTGGTCGTCTGTAGCCTGACGCGCAACACCCGGTTAGAGGCAGGCTGTTCGCCGGCCTCAACCACGCGCCAAACGCCGTACAGCTGATTATGGCTGTACAGGGTCAAGCCGCCGGAGAAGCGTGTCAGCAGGGCTTTGCCCCGGGTGTCGATATGGGTAACCCGCTGACCAATCAGTTCGGTTTGATAGGGTTGCAACCGGGGAAAAGCGAACCAGACGTCGGTTAAGGGTTCGTCTTTGATTGCTGCCTCCAGTGTATCCGCCGCGCGGCGGATCTCCGGACCTTCCGGCATACTTTCATCCTTCTGTTAGTGGGTGGCGCCGCCGCCCAGTTTACTATCCACCGGCTGGTGCAGGGCTACGGCTATGGCCGTCTCCAGCGCTTCCCGCACGGTGGCGGTCGCCATACTCGGCTCGCCGGGATGGGCCGCCGCCTGCGCCGGTAGCCAGGGAATATGGATAAACCCGCCCCTCACCTCATTCTGTCCCTGCAGCTTGTGCAGCAGACCGTACATGACGTGATTGCAGACGAAGGTGCCGGCGGTTTGCGACACTGAGGCCGGGATCCCGCGATCGCGCAGCGCGCTGACGATCGCTTTGATCGGCAAGGTGCTGAACCACGCGGCCGGCCCGCCGTCGACGATCGGCGTGTCGATGGGTTGCTGGCCTTTGTTATCGGGGATACGCGCATCATCGACGTTAATCGCCACACGTTCGACGCTGATATCGACCCGGCCGCCGGCCTGTCCCACCGCGATAACCAGCTTCGGCTGCAGGTCTTCAATCGCCGCGTCCAGCGCCGACAGCGCCTCGCCAAACACGCAGGGAAGCTGCCTGGCAATCACCGGCTGACCAGCAATCATTGTACCGTCAAGCTGCTGCACCACTTCCCAGGAAGGGTTCACCGTCTCGCCGTCAAAGGGTTCAAAACCGGTGAGTAATACGCCCGCCATCGTCTTCTCCTTCGCGGTCCTTCAGATTGTCATATCTCAGCCTCTGGCTGAGCGCTGACCATAATATGGCGCCCGGCGAACGCCGCCCGCAAACGGCGGGCAAATTCGAGGGCATGCGGACCATCGCCATGCAGACATACCGTCTGCGCCACCACGTTCGCCCATTCGCCGCTGACGCTACGCACCCGGTGGTGTTGCACCATTTCGAGGGTTTGCGCCAGGGCCTGCTCTTCGCTGTCAATCAGCGCGCCAGGCTCGGTGCGCGGCACCAGGCTGCCGTCGGCCAGATAACCGCGATCGGCAAACACCTCCTGACGCGTCGTCAAACCATAGCGTTGCCCAGCGCGGATCAGTTCGCTGCCCGCCAGACCACCAGCACCAGCTGCGGGTTAACATCGCGGACCGCGCGGGCGATCGCGTCGGCCAGCGGCGGCGATTTGGCCGCCTGGTTGTAGAGCATGCCGTGCGGCTTTACGTGCTGCAACTCGCCGCCCTGAGCCTGAACGATCGCCGCCAGAGCGCCAATCTGATACAGCGTCTGGGCATAGACCGTTTCCGGCGGCAGATCCATCGCCGTGCGGCCAAAATTTTCCCGGTCGGGATATCCCGGATGGGCGCCCACTGCCACGCCGTACTTCAGTGCCTCGCGCACGCTCTGCACCATCAGCCCGGCGTCGCCGGCGTGAAAACCACAGGCGATATTCGCCGACGACACCAGCTGGAGCAGCGCGCTATCGTTCGCCCCGCCTTCCCCGAGATCGGCATTGAGATCAATCATCATCGTGGAGTCTCCAGGCCAGTTGTTCAAGATAACGCTGACGATCGGCCCGCGCCTTCAGCGCCTCCTCCAGCGAGCAGGCCACGAAATGGATCGGCTGCCCCAGTGGGATCTGCGCCAGCTGGTACATATCGGCATCGATGATGCAGGCGATCCGCGGATAGCCGCCGGTGGTTTGCGCGTCGTTCATCAGCACAATGGGCTGGCCGTTGTGCGGCACCTGCACCACGCCCGGCAGCAGGCCGTGCGACAGCATTTCGCGATCGGTGGTGCGTTTCAGCGGCTGCCCCTGCAGGCGGTACCCCATGCGGTTACTCTGCGGACTGAGCTTCCAGGGGGCGCGCCAGAATGACGCCTGTGAGGCCGCGTCAAATTCGTGGTACTCCGGCCCGGGCAGCGCACGAATGCGGTTGCCCAGCGGCAGCTGCTTGACGCCGCGCGGGGTGGTGAAGCGGCGGGCGGCTTTCCCGAGCTTCAGCTTGTCGCCGTCCTGCAGGCGGCGTCCTTCCAGACCGCCAATCCCCGCCTTGAGATCCGTGCAGCGCGAGCCAAGGACCTCGGGAACCGCAATCCCGCCCGCCACCGCCAGATAGCTGCGAATGCCATGCTGCGGCGTTTTCAGCACCAGCCGCTGCCCGGGCCGGTAGGCGGTGCGCCAGCCCACCCAGACCGCTTTACCGTCCAGCGTCGCTTCGCAGGCGGCGCCGGTCAGCGCAAACCAGCCGCTGCGGGCAAATTCGATCTCCACCTGGCCGAGGGTAATCTCCAGCCCGGCGGCATTCGCCTCGTTGCCAACCAGCAGATTGGCAATCACCAGCGAGGGATAATCCAGAGCGCCGCAGCGGCTGATGCCAGACTGGCGCAGGCCTTCTCGTCCACCGTCCTGTACCGAGGTGTACAGGCCGGCGCGGATCAGAGTCAACATACCCCCTCCTTTTGCGGCACAAAGCGAATTTTATCGCCCACGCGCAGCAGCGCAGGCTCCTTCCGCGACGGGTCGAACAGCGTTAGCGAGGTCCGCCCCAGCAGCTGCCAGCCGCCGGGCGTCGCCAGCGGATAGATCCCGGTTTGCGCGCCGCCGATACCCACCGACCCGGCCGGGACGTGCACGCGCGGTTCGGCGCGACGCGGCGTCGCCAGCGCCGCTGGCAACCCGCCCAGGTAGGGAAATCCCGGCTGAAAACCAATAAACCAGACCAGATACTCCACCGAGGCGTGCAGCTCCACGACCTGCTTTTCACTGAGGCCGCTGTGCTGCGCCACCACCCCGAGATCCGGTCCGGCCTCGCCGCCGTAGACGACCGGAATGGTCAGCGAGCGCGACTCCGGCTCGATCGCGAGGCTCTCCTCCCACCAGCGCTGCAGACGGTCTATCGCCTCCCACGCCACCTCCTGCGGGCGGCGGAGCACCACAGTGATATTGTTCATGCCGGGAATGGCGTCAATCACTTCCTCATGGTTCGCCAGACGCTGGGCTAAGCCCCAGATCCGCTGCTGGCTCTCAAGGGTGACCGGCGGCTCCAGCTCCAGCACGACGGCCGTTTCTCCTAACAGATAACAACGCGCTCGCTGCACTTTTCTCTCTCCCGTCAGGCAGGGTTGGGAATATCAATAAAGGTGACGTCCAGGTCAGTGGTTTCCGTCAGCCATTCGCTGAGGGCGCGAATACCGCCCCGCTCGGTGGCGTGGTGGCCGGCGGCATAAAAATGCAGGCCCTGCTCGCGGGCGGAATGGATGGTTTGTTCCGACACCTCGCCGGTGATAAACGCGTCCACGCCAAAGCGCGCCGCGGCGTCGATAAAGCTCTGGCCGCCGCCGGTACACCAGGCGACGCGGCTGACGGTGTCCGGCCCGGTATCGCCGAACCACAGCGGCTTACGCCCCAGCCGCGCTTCAATCCATGAGGCCAGTTCAAGGCCGGAAACCGGCATCGACAGTTCGCCCCAGGGCACCAGCGGTTCGATTTCCCCCAGCACGTTAATCCCCAGCAGATGCGCCAGTTGCGCGTTATTGCCCAGCTCGGGATGGGCATCCAGCGGCAGGTGCCAGCCGTAGAGATTGATATCATTGGCCAGCAGGGTTTTCAGGCGCCGGCGCTTCATGCCGCGGATCACTGGCGATTCGTTTTTCCAGAAATAGCCGTGATGGACAATCACCGCATCCGCCTGAAGACGAACGGCCTCATCCAGCAGCGCCTGGCTGGCCGTCACTCCGGTGACGATCTTGTGCACCGTGTCGCGCCCTTCCACCTGCAGACCGTTAGGGGCGAAGTCACTGATGGCTGCACTATTGAGCTTGTCGTTTATCAGTTGTTCCAGTTCGCTATTTTTCATCGCCACTCCAGCAGATAATCAGGGTATACAAAGGCATAACATAACCAGATCCATTCGGGTCGTCGATAGTCCGCCTCCGACACTGACGATGACTTTTTACCGAATAGCGCAATTTGTCTATTCACCCCGCCGCGCATTCGTGTATATTTATGCACTAATAAAGCATATTAAATAATCAGAAAGCCCCTCAAGCCATGAATATGACTAATTAAACGCTATTCATGCAGAACGATCGACTTTCGCTTTAGGCCAGGAAACACACTTCTCATGAAGACAACATCATCGCAACCGCGGGCGATTTACTACGTCGTGGCGCTGCAAATCTGGGAATATTTTAGCTTCTACGGCATGCGCGCCCTGCTAATCCTCTATCTCACCAATCAGCTCAAATATGATGATAACCACGCTTACGCCCTGTTCAGCGCCTACTGTTCGCTGGTCTATGTGACGCCGATCCTCGGCGGCTATCTGGCCGATAAGCTGTTAGGCAACCGGATGGCGGTCATGCTCGGCGCGCTGCTGATGGCCATTGGCCATCTGGTGCTCGGGGCCAGCGAAACCGCCCCGGCCTTCCTCTACCTGTCGCTGGCGATCATCGTCTGCGGCTACGGGTTGTTTAAATCCAACGTCAGCTGTCTGCTGGGCGAACTGTACGAACCCGCCGATCCGCGTCGCGATGGCGGCTTCTCGCTGATGTATGCCGCGGGCAATATCGGCTCGATCATCGCGCCCATCGCCTGCGGCTACGTTCAGGAGGAGTATAGCTGGGCGATGGGCTTTGCCCTGGCGGCCATCGGCATGGTGGCGGGACTGGTGATTTTCCTCTGCGGCAACCGTCATTTCCAGCATACCGCCGGCGTGAACCGCCAGGCGCTGTGCGCCCGCCGCTTCCTGCTGCCGAACTGGGGCTGGCTGCTGGTGCTGCTGGTCATCGCGCCGCTGCTGATTGCCGTGCTGTTCTGGCAAGAGTGGTCGGTGTATGCCCTGATCGTGGCCACGGCCATTGGCCTCGCGGTGCTGGCGCGGATCTACCTGCGTGCCGAGACCGATAAACAGCGCAAGGATCTGCGCCTGATCGTCGTCCTGACCGCCTTCAGCCTGCTGTTCTGGGCCTTCGCCCAACAGGGCGGCAGCTCCATCAGCCTGTATATTGACCGCTTCGTTAACCGCCATATCATGAGCTACGAAGTCCCTACCGCTATGTTCCAGTCGATCAACGCCTTTGCGGTGATGCTCTGCGGCATGGTGCTGGCGTGGCTGGTGAAAGAGAGCGTCGGCGGTAACCGCACCGTGCGCATCTGGGGGAAATTTGCCCTCGGTCTGGGCCTGATGAGCGCCGGGTTCTGCATTTTGACCCTCAGCGCCCGCTGGTCGGCGGCCTATGGCCAGTCGTCCATGCCGCTGATGGTGCTGGGGCTGGCGGTGATGGGTTTTGCCGAACTGTTTATCGACCCGGTCGCGATGTCGCAAATCACCCGCATTGAGATCCCGGGGGTGACCGGGGTGCTGACCGGCATCTATATGCTGCTCTCCGGGGCCATCGCCAACTATCTGGCCGGCGTTATCGCCGACCAGACCTCGCAGGCGTCATTCGACGTCGCCGGGGCGGTGAACTATTCCATTGACGCCTACATCAACGTCTTCAGCCAGATCACCTGGGGGCGCGCTGGCCTGCGTCGGCGTAGTGCTGGTTATCTGGCTGTATCACTCGCTGAAGGTCAGGACCGCCGTCTGGCGGTGGAATAATCCCCTTTCTGGCGGCCTCCCAGGCCGCCAGCGTCTCCTGCCGCGCCTGCTTGTGATCGACTATCGGGCGCGGATAATCCAGCGTCACCCCCTGTTTATCCGCCCACATCCACGGCTGATGCAGCGCCTTCTCCGGCACCTTTGCCAGCTCCGGCAGCCAGCGACGCATAAACACCCCCTGCTTATCAAACTTCTCGCCCTGGGTGGTGGGATTAAATATGCGGAAATAGGGCGCGGCGTCGGTGCCCGTCGAAGCCGCCCATTGCCAGCCGCCGTTGTTCGCCGCCAGGTCGCCGTCAATCAGCTGGCTCATGAAATAGCGCTCCCCTGCCCGCCAGTCGAGGCGCAGATCTTTGGTCAGGAAGCTGGCGACAATCATGCGCAACCGGTTATGCATCCAGCCGGTGGCGTTAAGCTGGCGCATGGCGGCATCGACAATCGGAAAGCCGGTCTCCCCGCGCTGCCAGGCCTGCAGGGCGCCATCTTCTTCGCGCCAGGCGACCTTATCGGTCCAGGCGACAAACGGCCGACCTTTACAGAGTTTCGGATAGTAGACCATCAGATGGCGGTAAAATTCGCGCCAGATCAGCTCATTAAGCCAGGTGGCACCTGCCCCGCCATCCAATGCGGCGGGGTGTTCCGTCAGCAGCCGATGCAGGCACTGGCGCGGCGACAGCACCCCGATGGCAAGGCAGGGCGACAGGCGACTGGTCCCTTCCACGGCCGGGAAGTCGCGTGCCCCTCATAATCCGCCGCCGGTTGCTGACAAAACGCGCGCAGCCGCGCCAGCGCCGTTTTTTCATCCGCGGCAAACAGCAGCCCATCGAACGGCATTTGCGGATAGTTTAGCTCCGGCACCGGCGGCGCCAGGCGAGCGGGCGCCTGGCGCGGCTTTGGCGCGGCCACGCACGCCGGCAATCCTTCCCGCAGCCGGCGAATAAACGCGTTCTTAAACGGGGTGAAGACTTTATACATTTCGCCGCCGCCGGTTAGTACGCTGCCGGGCGGCAACAGGACGCTGTCGTCAAATCCCTGGCAAATCACTTCGCTCAAGGAGCTCTCAACGGCGGCATCGCGCTGGCGTTCATTGAATTCGTACTGATAGTTGTAGAACAGGTGACTGACCTGGTGCTGCTGGCAGAAATGGGCCAGCCGCTCGACGCTGGCGCTAAAATCGTCCGCCTCTTCTACCCACAGCGGTATGCCCCGCTCCGCCAGCGCGGTGTGCAGACTGTGCAAATGGCTGGCGATAAAAGCGGCCTGCCGCGGCGCCAGGTGATGTTCGCGCCACTGCCCCGGGGTGGCAATATACAGCGCCAGCACCTGCGCCTGCGGATCGCGGCAGGCGGCGGCCAGCGCCAGGTTATCGTGAATGCGTAAATCCGTGCGTAACCAGACCAGATGGGTGGCCATATCACTCCTCACTCTCCGTCAGCAAAACTCATCTTATGATCTAAGCCGGCAAAAATAGCGCGCCCCGGCAAAATAAGCACCTGCCAATTCCGCTGCGGCGCCTGAAAACGAGTGTAGACAAGCGGCGAAAAAAAACCGCCGGGGCAACCGGCGGTTAGTGGTTTTCCTCGCAGCAGGGCGAATTAGTAGAAGTCGTGCGCGGCTTTTTCCGCCTGCGCCATCCACACCGGCTGCTCGCTGGTTTTCGACCATACACGGTGCAGCCAGCTGTAATAGCGGGCGCGATCCTTCCAGAACAGCATCACCGGCAGCGCCGCGACGCCAGCCACGACGGCGAAAGCACGACGCAGCAAAATAATATGAGCAGGATAAGCTTTGTACAACGCCATCATTTCTCTCCCCTTTGTCAGGCCGGCAAGCAGCGCCGGAAAATTAATCATGTTTGTCTGAGCAAAATAATACCGCTCTGGTTGTAATTTTACTACTCATCCGACCACTAAAAAGCACGTATTTATACTTAATTTACATTCGCCACGTAAATTAGTTACAAAAAAGTTAAATTAATACTAACCATCAGTTAAATTGTTGCCTTTTGTCATTTTTTATACTATTTTTTTACACCGCGCCCGCGGAATTTTTTGCGAAATCTTTGCGCCGTAATTTCTATTCTCCTGGTAAATCAAAAACACACCCGGAGGTGGATTGTGACTGCAGGCGTACTCACTGGCGTTGGGCTGGTGTTCCTGTTACTGGCTTATCTGGTTTATGCCTTGATACATGCGGAGGCATTCTGATGGCTGCCCAGGGATTTTTATTATTAGCCAGCTATCTGCTGGTATTGCTGGTGCTGGCGCGCCCGCTGGGGATGTGTCTGGCAAGAATGGTGAATGACATCCCGCTTCCCGGCCTGGCCGGGATCGAGCGCGTCCTGTGGCGCGTGGCCGGGATCCGCGCCGAAGAGATGGGCTGGCTGCAGTATTTGCTGGCGCTCCTGCTGTTCAACGCCCTCGGCGGCCTGGCGCTGTTTGCCCTGCTGATGCTGCAGGGCGTGCTGCCGTTTAACCCGCAGCACCTGCCGGGGCTGACGTGGGATCTGGCGCTCAACACCGCGGTCAGCTTTGTCAGCAATACGAACTGGCAGGCCTACGCCGGCGAAAGCACCATGAGCTATCTTAGCCAGATGGTGGGGCTGACGGTGCAGAATTTCCTCTCCGCCGCCACCGGCATCGCCGTGGTCTTCGCCCTGACCCGCGCCTTCGCCCGGCAGAAAATGTCCACCCTCGGCAATGCCTGGGTCGACCTGACGCGCATTACCCTGTGGCTGCTGCTGCCGCTCTCTCTGCTGGTGGCCCTGTTCTTTATTCAGCAGGGCGTGCCGCAGAACCTGCAGGCCTACCAGCCCTTTACCACCCTCGAAGGGGCGCACCAGCTGCTGCCGATGGGGCCCGTCGCCTCACAGGAAGCGATTAAGCTGCTGGGCACCAACGGCGGCGGTTTCTTTAACGCCAACTCCGCCCATCCGTTTGAAAACCCGACGGCGCTGACCAATCTCGTGCAGATGCTGGCCATCTTCCTGATCCCGGCGGCGCTGTGCTTCGCCTTCGGCGAGGTGGTGAGCGATCGCCGCCAGGGGCGCGCCATCCTGTGGGCGATGACGCTGATCTTTATCCTCTGCGTCGCCGTGGTGATGTGGGCGGAAACCCGCGGCAACCCGCACCTGATGACGCTGGGCGCCGACAGCAGCCTGAATATGGAAGGTAAAGAGAGCCGCTTCGGTATTCTCGCCAGCAGTCTGTTCGCGGTGATCACCACCGCCGCCTCCTGCGGCGCGGTCAACGCCATGCATGACTCCTTCACCGCGCTGGGCGGGATGGTGCCGATGTGGCTGATGCAGATTGGCGAAGTGGTGTTCGGCGGCGTCGGCTCGGGTCTCTATGGCATGCTGCTGTTCGTTATGCTGGCGGTGTTTATCGCCGGCCTGATGGTCGGCCGCACCCCGGAGTACCTCGGAAAGAAAATCGATGTCCGGGAAATGAAAATGATCGCCCTGGCCATCTGGTCACCCCGACGCTGGTGCTGCTCGGCACGGCGCTGGCGATGATGACCGAGGCCGGCCGCGCCGGGATGTTCAACCCCGGACCGCACGGCTTTAGCGAAGTGCTGTACGCCGTCACTTCGGCGGCCAATAACAACGGCAGCGCCTTCGCCGGCCTGGGCGCGGCGACGCCATTCTGGAACCTGCTGCTGGCGTTCTGCATGCTGGCTGGACGCTTCGCCGTCATCATTCCGGTGATGGCTATCGCCGGCTCGCTGGTGGCGAAGAAAATTCAACCGGCCAGCCCCGGCACCCTGGCCACCCACGACGCCCTGTTTATCGGTCTGCTGATCGGCACCGTGCTGCTGGTTGGCGCCCTGACCTTTATTCCTGCGCTGGCGCTTGGCCCGCTGGCCGAACACGTTTTCCTTACTTTGAGCGATGCGGAGCACCCTGTTATGAGTCGCAAACAATTAGCCCTGCTGGAGCCGACGCTGGTGCGCCAAGGCGCTGCTGGATGCCGTTGAAAAAACTCACCCCGATGGTGCAGTGGCGCAATCCGGTGATGTTTATCGTCTGGGTGGGCAGCCTGTTAACCACCCTGCTGGCCATCGCCATGGCTGGCGGCGCCCTGACCGGCAGCGCCACTTTTACCGCCGCCATCAGTATCTGGCTATGGTTTACCGTGCTGTTCGCCAACTTTGCCGAAGCGATGGCGGAAGGCCGCAGCAAAGCCCAGGCCAATAGCCTGAAAGGGGTGAAAAAAACGGCCTTCGCCCGTAAGCTGCGCGCCCCGCAGCATGACGCGACGGTCGACCACGTGCCGGCGGAAGACCTGCGCAAAGGCGACGTAGTGCTGGTGGAAGCCGGGGATATTATCCCCTGCGATGGCGAAGTCATCGAAGGCGGCGCCTCGGTGGATGAAAGCGCCATTACCGGCGAGTCTGCTCCGGTGATCCGCGAATCCGGCGGTGATTTCGCCTCGGTGACCGGCGGGACGCGCATCCTCTCCGACTGGCTGGTGATCCGTTGCAGCGTTAACCCGGGAGAAACCTTCCTCGACCGGATGATCGCCATGGTGGAAGGCGCCCAGCGCCGTAAAACGCCGAACGAAATCGCCCTGACGATCCTGCTGATCGCCCTGACGCTGGTGTTCCTGCTGGCCACCGCCACCATCTGGCCATTCTCGGCGTGGAGCGGCAATGCGGTCAGCGTCACCGTACTGGTGGCGTTGCTGGTGTGCCTGATCCCGACCACCATCGGCGGTCTGCTGTCGGCCATCGGCGTCGCCGGGATGAGCCGTATGCTGGGCGCCAACGTGATCGCCACCAGCGGCCGCGCGGTGGAAGCGGCAGGCGACGTTGATGTGCTGTTGCTGGATAAAACCGGGACCATTACGCTCGGCAACCGCCAGGCCTCCGCTTTCCTGCCGGCGCGCGGTGTGGAAGAGCGAACCCTCGCCGATGCCGCCCAGCTCTCCTCGCTGGCGGACGAAACCCCTGAGGGACGCAGCATCGTGGTGCTGGCGAAACAGCGCTTTAACCTGCGCGAACGCGATCTGCAGTCGCTGCACGCCACCTTTGTCCCCTTTACCGCGCAAACGCGGATGAGCGGCATCAATATCGATCAGCGCATGATCCGCAAAGGGTCGGTGGACGCCATTCGCCGCCACGTAGAGGCCAACGGTGGCCACTTCCCTGCCGATGTCGAGAAGCAGGTGGAAGAGGTCGCCCGCCAGGGGGCCACGCCTCTGGTGGTCGCCGAAGGGGAAAAGGTGCTGGGGATTATTTCACTCAAAGATATCGTCAAAGGCGGCATCAAAGAACGTTTCGCCCAGCTGCGCAAAATGGGCATTAAAACGGTGATGATCACCGGTGATAACCGCCTGACCGCTGCGGCGATCGCCGCCGAGGCCGGCGTCGACGATTTCCTCGCCGAAGCGACGCCGGAAGCCAAGCTGGCGCTGATCCGCCAGTATCAGTCGGAAGGTCGGCTGGTGGCGATGACCGGTGACGGCACCAACGACGCGCCCGCGCTGGCGCAGGCCGACGTGGCGGTAGCCATGAACTCAGGCACCCAGGCGGCGAAAGAGGCGGGCAACATGGTCGACCTGGATTCCAACCCCACCAAGCTGATTGAGGTGGTCCATATCGGCAAACAGATGCTGATGACGCGCGGCTCGCTGACCACCTTCAGCATTGCCAACGATGTGGCGAAATACTTCGCCATTATTCCGGCGGCGTTTGCCGCGGTCTATCCCCAGCTGGCCATGCTGAACGTGATGGGCCTGCATTCGCCATCGTCGGCGATCCTCAGCGCCGTTATCTTCAACGCGCTGATCATCGTCTTCCTGATCCCGCTGGCCCTGAAAGGGGTGAGCTATCGCCCGCTCTCCGCCTCGGCGATGCTGCGCCGCAATCTGTGGATCTACGGCCTCGGCGGTCTGCTGGTGCCTTTTATCGGTATTAAAGCCATCGACCTGCTGCTGACCCTGAGCGGTCTGGTGTGAGGAACAAACTATGTCATTGATTCGTCCAGCACTTGTGCTATTTATTCTGTTAACCCTGCTCACCGGCGGCGTTTATCCTCTGCTGACCACCAGCCTGGGGCAGTGGTGGTTTAACTCACAGGCCAACGGCTCGCTGATCCGCATGAACGGCGAGGTGCGCGGCTCGGCGCTGATTGGCCAGAACTTTACCGCCGCAGGCTATTTCCAGGGTCGCCCGTCAGCCACCGCGGAGACAGCGGATAACCCGATGGCCTCTGGCGGCAGCAACCTCGCCGCCAGCAACCCGGCGCTGGATAAGGCGGTGAGCGAGCGGGTGCAGGCCCTGCGCGCCGCAAACCCGGATGCCGACCCGCGTGTGCC
>OKVR01000288.1_pt1 | contig 15087 bp, 14 predicted proteins | sample 1606891 | NCBI WGS metagenome assembly OKVR01 (sample SAMN03281011, study PRJEB24777) | human gut metagenome | isolation source: fecal sample PR176 from 1 month old male Indian infant, caesarean delivered... | place: Singapore | collected 2006-01-13 | reverse complement strand
GGGCGCCAGCGGAAACGCCCGGGCGCGGTCGTAGGCCGTTTTCCCGCTGCGCTGGCGCCAGGTTGCGGATATTAACCCCGGTCGCGGACGTCAGCGCTTCGCCGGCTTCCACCACCAGGATCCGCGCGGCGCGGCGATCGGCAATCCGTCGCGCGAAAGTGGCGCCCACCGGGCCGCTGCCAATAATCAGTACATCGATGTTTTCATCCATATCAGTCCATGCCTTTGTTGTTCTCCGGGCGCATGCCCGTTGCAGGTGTACAGAAAATAGGTACTACAGCTTTGTGCGTCCTGATAAATGGTTCCTCATGATAGCAGCCATTGCCGGACGCGATAGGTCATGGCTTACCCGCCGGGGGAAGCACTGAGGCGGGCAGCAGGCGGCTGAGGGCGGCAATCGCCAGCAGGATCAGGGCGCCAAGGGTCAGCAGGGTGATAAAGGCCCCGCGCCAGGCATCCGGCGCGGAGGCGCTTTGCGCCAGATAGAATCCGCCGAGGGTCGCCATGCCGAGGGCGGCGCCAAACTGCTGGCCGGTGCGAAATAATCCCGACGCCGCGCCGGCGTGGGCCACCGGGATCGCCGCCATGGCAAAGGCCGGCAGCAGGGCGGAGATAAGCCCCATCCCACAGCCGCACAGGCCGAAGCCTAGACCCAGCGCGGTCAGCGCCAGCGTCCCCGGCGCCGTGGCGATCCCGTACGCCCATCAGCAGCAGGCCGCTCATCTGCACGGCCACCCCGACCAGCGTCACGTTACGCCCAAGACGAGGCGATAGCCGGCGGCCGGCGACGGCGATGGAAAACATCGCCCCAAGGGCGAAGGGGATGTGCAGCAGGGCGGTATGGAACGGGCTGAAGCCCAGTCCGCTCTGCAGCACCAGCGCGGTGGCCAGCAGCAGCGAGGCGGTGGTCAGCTGATAGAGCAGGGTGATGACGATCCCGGCGCGAAAGAAGCGGTCGCGCAGCACCGCGGGGGGCAACAGCAGCGTGCCGCCCCGCCGTTCACGGCCCAGCAGATGACGCCAGAGGAGTGACACCGTGATGAGCGACAGCAGCGGCGGCAGCGCCATCCATAGCGGCCAGCGCAGGGCGGGGCCTTCGATCAAGGTGAGCAGCAGCGCGCCGCCGCCCACCACCGCCAGCAGGGTTCCCAGCGGATCGATACCTTTGGCCTCCGGGCTGCGCACCGCCGGCAGCGCCCGCCAGGCGAGAGCGACGGCGATAACGATCACCGGCACGTTGATCAAAAAGATCGGCCGCCAGCTGAGGCCGAACAGATTGCTTTCGATGATGATCCCGCCGAGCACCGGGCCGAGGATCCCGGCGGCGCCGCCGAGCAGGCCGAAAATACTCATCACCCGGAAACGTTCGTGCGGGCGATACAGAACCTGCATCAGGGAGAGGATTTGCGGGCCCATCATCGCCCCGCTGGCCCCCTGCGCAATACGCATCGCCACCAGCATCTCCGGGCTGGCGGCCAGCCCGCAGCCGGCCGACGCAGCGGCCAAACGCCAGCAGGCCGCTGATAAACAGCCGCCGGTAGCCATACAGATCGCCGAGCCGACCGCCGGTGAGCAGCAGAATGGAGAAAAAGAACAGGTAGCCGGTGACCACCCATTCAATTTGCCGCGGGCTGGCGAGCAGATCCCGCTGTACCACCGGGATGGCGACATTAATGATCGAGACGTCGATGATCTCCAGCACCAGCGCTATCGAAACCACCAGCGTGGCCAGCGTGCGCTGCCGCTCGCTGGTATAGGGAGGCGCCTGAACCGTGGCCGCCGAAGCGTTATTGAGCATGATGTACCTTCAGATTTGGTTAAAAACTTGTTAAATGATGTTGACAATTTATAGCAACCAGAGATTAGAATTAGAGCACTCATTCTGGTTATGCCGCGTCGGATCCTGCTGTTGACCGCGACGCCAGAAGGGAAGGCGTCACACTGCCGCTTCGAAACAGAATAAGAATTCTTATTCTAATTTTGTTTGTTTTGTTCTGGCAAGTAGAGAAGGGGGTCGGATGTATTTGTCCGCATGTATTGAATGGCTGTTTCGTGAAGAGTATCCCGATTTCAGCGATCGGGTCCGGGCAGCGAAAGCGCAGGGATTCAGCCATGTTGAGTTTCATCTCTGGCGTGATAAACCGCTGGCGGCGCTGGCGCAGGCGCTGGAGGAGACCGGCGTGACGCTGTCGAGCTTCGTGGTGGAGCCCCGGCGCAGCCTGGTGGATCCGGCGGAGCATGAGCAGTTTCTGGCGGCAGTGAGCGACAGCCTGGCGGTCTCGCGCCAGCTGGGGTCGCCGCCGCTGGTGGTGGCCTCCGGCTTCAGCCGCGAAGGGGTGGCTATCGCCGAACAGCAGGCGCAGGCGATCCACATCCTGCGCCAGGCGGCGACACTGGCGGAAGCCGCCGGGGTCACTCTGCTGCTGGAGCCGCTCAACACCCGCATCGATCATCCGGGGATGTTCTTAAACAATACTCGGCTGGCGCTGGACATTATCGAGGCGGTCGACAGCCCGCGGCTGCAGCTACTGTTTGACGTCTATCACTCGATGGTGATGGAAGAGGAGATGGAGGAGGTGCTCGGCGGCAGAATGCATCGGGTGGGGCACGTGCAGATAGCGCAGGCGCCGGATCGTAACGAACCGGATCCGCGCAGCGGCGAGTGGCCAGAAGTGATCGCCCGGCTGCAACGCCTGGGCTACAACGGGGCCATTGGCCTGGAGTATAAACCGTCGCTGCCCGCAGCGGCCTCGGTGGCCCGCGCCCGCGAAGCGACCGGCTTATCCTGTTAACCAACTTACCTGGTACTTTTATGACTCAGAAAATAAAACGCGGCGTCAGTCTGTACAGTTTTCAGAATGAGACCTATCTCGGCAAGATGTCCCTCGATCAGGCGATCGGTCACTGCGCGGCGTTCGGCGCCCGCGGGATTGAAGTCGTCGGCGAACAGACCTTCGCCGGCTGGCCGGAGTGCGGCATGCCGGAGGCGGCGATCGCCGACTGGCACCGTCTGATGCAGCGCCATGACACGGTGCCGGTGTGCCATGACTTTATGCTCGACTATAAGCGTTATAAAGACCGGCCGATGCCGTTTGACGAGCAGGTGCGCAGCGTGCAAAACGACATCGATTTTGCCGCCCGGCTGGGCATGCGCTTTATCCGCTCTCTGGTTTCCGTGGCGCCGGAGGTGCTGGTGGCGGCGGCGCCGTATGCGGAAGACAAAGGGATCACCATTCTGCTGGAAGTGCACGCCCCGCTGCATTTCGATCATCCGTGGATTATTCGTCATGCCGAAGCCTATGAAAAAGCCAATACCCGGGCGCTGGGCTTCCTGCCGGATATGGGAATGTTTTTAGCCCGCTTCCCGCGGGTGTGGAAAGAGCGCTTTATTCGTAACGGTTGCCCACAGGCGGCAGCGGATTTTATCGAGAAAGCCTATGAGGAGCGGACGCTCAGCGAATACGTGATCCTGGATGTGATGCAAAAATGGGGACCGGGCCCGCAGCTGGCGATGGCGGAAACGCTGCGCCACAACGCGGCGTTCGAGCCGAAGCGGATGCTCGATTTTATGCCGCGGATCCACAACATTCATGCCAAATTCTATGAGATGACCGATGAGATAAGCGAGTGGTCGATTCCCTACGATGAGATCTTCCGCGTGCTGCAGAAGGGCGGCTATGAGGGGTATGTGTGCTCCGAGTATGAAGGCAACCGCTGGGTGGAAGACGCGCAGGAGGTGGACAGCCTGGAGCAGGTCCGCCGCCAGCAGCTGATGTTCTGTCGCCTGTTAGATGAAACCCCACCCCCGGCGCTGCTGGGCCAGTAAGGAGCATTATCATGTTTGATCAGCATATTATCTGCCGCGAAGGGTTCAGTAACGTCACCCGCGACGGAGAAGTTATCGGCGTGCGCTTTTTGGCCCGTCTGCCTTACTACCGCGGTCTGGGTCTGTCGATGGTGGGAAGATATCGCCGTGACCCTCAACGGCGAAGCCATCCCGCGGCAGGCGATCCGCCTGGCGCTGCGCGGCCGGGAGTGGACGCTCGACGAGCTGGAGAGCGTCTACGACGACCGGTGGAACTTCGGTGAAAAGGCGATCATCACGGTGCTCAAACCCGGTGGCCTGCCGGCCGGCTGGCATCGCCTGAAGGTGGCCGAGAGGCTGCGGATCTCCTATCTGCCGTTTGTGCCGGTGACCACCTTTGAAACCGAGCTGGAATTAACGGCATAACACCCTGCAGGATCCGCTGCCGTTATGGCAGCGGATTTCTTTAACGCAGGGGGCAGCCACTGGGAAACGGTGAGGAGATTGCCGTTCAGTAAAACCGGTACGGAAGAGCGCGGTTTCTCAGCCCGTCTTTGCGGACGAAATCAGAAAATTTACTTCGCAGGCTAACCGCAGATTGCTTCAAAAAAATTCCCGTATTTGTTATATTGTTGTTCATTGATTACTCACCTCTGCGGTGCCAAAAAGAACAAGATTCACCGCAACCCAGGACAAAACCATGTTAGATTACCGCTTCCCGACAGCTTTGCAGATGGTTCTCAGCGTAGCAATGGCGGAGCAGATGGGTGAACGTTCAACGAGTGCGATTCTGGCCTACGGCCTGGAAGCCAACCCGAGCTTTATCCGCAAATTAATGGTTCCGCTCACCCGTGACGGCATCATTGTCTCCACGCTTGGCCGCAACGGCTCTATTCATCTTGGCCGCCCGGCGGACAAAATCACTCTGCGTGATATCTACCTTTCCGTTATCGAAGATAAAAAACTGTGGGCGTCGCGTCCTGAGGTCCCGGCCCGCTGCGTGGTCAGCGCCAACGCCTGCTGGTACTTCAAATCGGTCGCTGACGAAGCGGAGCAGGCTTCGCTGAACGTTCTCGCTCGCCATACCGTGGCCAGCGCGCTGGAGGCGCTCAAAAACGCCGTACCAGCGGCTGCGACCCGGTACCGGAAATGATCGCCCGCTTAAAAAAGCGCATTAATCATTTTCTGGTGACGAAAAAAAAGCCGCCTTCAAATTGTGAAGGCGGTTTTTTTGTTACATGCTGCAGGCTAGGCGGGCAGATCCTCCTGGACCGGCTTACTGCGGGTGACCAGTTTCCGTAGCGTCACGTAAAACACCGGTGTCAGGAACAGACCGAACAGCGTCACCCCCAGCATCCCGGAGAACACCGTGATCCCGGTGACGCCGCGAACTTCCGCTCCTGCGCCGTGGCCAAGGATCAGCGGAATGGTCCCGGCGATAAAGGCGATGGAGGTCATCACAATCGGGCGCAGACGCAGGCGGCACGCCTCCAGCGCGGCCTCCATGATGCCTTTGCCCTGCATCTCCAGCTCACGGGCAAACTCGACGATCAGAATGGCGTTTTTACAGGCCAGGCCCATCAGGACCACCAGCCCCACCTGCACGAAGACGTTGTTATCGCCCCCGGTCAGCCAGACGCCAAATAGCGCGGAGAGCATCGTCATCGGCACGATAAGGATCACCGCCAGCGGCAGGGTCCAGCTTTCATACAGCGCTGCCAGCACGAGGAACGCCAGCAGCACCGCCACCGGGAAGACGATCAGCGCCGTGTTGCCCTGAGTGGCCTGCTGGAAGCTGAGATCCGTCCATTCAATATTCATCCCATTCGGCAGCACCTGTTTAGACATGGCGTCCAGCAGCGTCATCGCCTGCGAGGAGGAGAGAACGCGCGGATCGGCATCGCCAATCAGGTCCGCCGCCGGATAACCGTTGTAGCGGATCACCGGATCCGGCCCGTAGGTGGTACTGATATTCACCATACTGCCGATCGGCACCATTTCGCCCTGATTATTGCGGGTGCGCAGATTGGCGATATCTTCCACGCTCTCGCGGTATGGTCCGTCAGCCTGGGCCATCACGCGCCAGGTACGCCCGAACTGGTTAAAGTCATTGACATAAGACGAGCCGAGATAGGTCTGCAGCGTGCCGAACAGATCGGTCAGCGATACCCCCTGCGCTTTCGCCTTATCGCGATCGACCTGCACGTCCAGCTGCGGCACGTTAGCCTGGTAGGTCGAGATCGGGAAGTGCATCCCCGGCGTCTGCATAATCGTCCCGGACATGGCATTCACCGCGCTTTGCAGCGCGCCATAGCCCAGCCCGCCGCGATCCTGGATGTAAAGGGAGTAGCCGGAGCCCTGACCCAGTCCTAAAATCGGCGGCGGCAGGATGGAGAAGCCAAATCCCTGCTGGATTTGCGCAATTTTGGCGTTGATCTCCGCGTTGATTTCCGCCGCCGAGTGTTTGCGCTGGTCGAACGGTTTCAGGCCAAAAAAGACCGTCCCGGTATTCGGCGTGTTGGTGAACTGCAGCGCGTTAAGACCGGGGAAGGCGACCGCATAATCGACCCTTCGGTATTCATCCCGATCTCGCTCATTTTGCGGATCACCGCATCGGTGCGCGCCAGCGACGAACCTTCCGGCATCTTCACGCCGCCAATCAGGTACAGCTTGTCCTGGGTGGGAATAAACCCGCCGGGGACGACTTTAAACGATCACCCCAGCGGCGCAGAGCAGCAGCAGGTACACCACAAACACCGCGCCACGGCGGCCGAGGGTTTTGCTCACCAGCCCCTGATAGCCGTTTGAGTTGCGCAGGAAAAAACGCGGTTAAACGGACGGAAAATCCAGCCAAACAGACGATCGATCAGCCGGGTAGGGAGGTCTTTCTTCGCGCCGTGCGGCTTTAACAGCAGGGCCGCCAGCGCCGGGGAGAGCGTCAGCGAGTTGATGGCCGAGATCACCGTGGAGATGGCGATGGTCACCGCAAACTGCTTGTAGAACTGACCGGTAACGCCTGAGAGAAACGCCATTGGCACGAACACCGCGCACAGCACCAGCGCAATAGCGATAATCGGCCCGGAGACCTCTCGCATCGCCTGATGCGCCGCGGCAAGCGGCGCAAGCCCCTCTTCGATATTGCGCTCGACGTTTTCCACCACCACGATGGCGTCATCCACCACGATACCAATCGCCAGTACCAGCCCGAACAGGCTCAGGGTATTCAGCGAGAAGCCCAGCAGATAGAGAATGCTGAAGGTACCGACCACCGATACCGGCACCGCGATCAGCGGGATAATCGATGCGCGCCAGGTCTGCAGGAACAGGATCACCACCAGCACCACCAGCACGACCGCCTCCAGCAGCGTCTGCACCACCGCGCGGATGGAGTCGCGGACGAAAACCGTCGGGTCGTACGGCGCCGCCCATTTCATATCTTCCGGGAAGCGGGTGGCCAGCTCGGCCATTTTGGCACGCACGGCGTTCGACAAATCGATGGCGTTAGCCCCCGGGGACTGGAAGATACCGATCCGACCGCATCCTTATTGTTGAGCTGGGAGCGCAGCGCATAGCTACCGGAACCCATCTCGATGCGCGCCACGTCGCGCAGGCGGACCAGCGAGCCGTCCTGCGCCGTTTTCAGAATGATATTGCCAAACTCTTCTTCGGTATGCAGACGGCCCTGGGCGTTAATCGAGATCAGGAAGTCGCTCTCCTGCGGCAGCGGCTCGGCGCCAAGCTGACCGGCGGAGACCTGGACGTTCTGCTCCTGCATCGCCGTCACCACATCCGAGGCCGTCAGACCGCGGGCGGCCACCTTGTTGGGATCCAGCCAGACGCGCATCGCGTATTCGCCGGAGCCAAATATCTGGATCTGGCCGACGCCGGGCAGGCGCGCCAGCTCATCCTTCACCTTCAGCGTGGCGTAGTTGCGCATATACAGCGAGTCGTACTTACCGTTTGGCGAAAACAGATGCACCACCAGGGTCAGCGTCGGGGACTGTTTCTGGGTGGTGATCCCCAGACGGCGCACGTCCTCCGGCAGACGCGCCTCGGCCTGCGCGACCCGGTTCTGCACCTGAACCTGCGCCTGATCCGGGTCGGTACCCGGGCGGAAGGTCACGGTGGTCACCAGCACGCCGTCGGAGCCGGCGACCGATTTCATGTACATCATGTTTTCAACGCCGTTGATCGCTTCCTCCAGCGGCGTCGCCACGGTCTCGGCGATCACTTTCGGGTTGGCGCCGGGATACTCCGCGCGCACCTGCACGCTGGCGGCACGACGTCAGGATAGTTCGCTACACCGGCAGCAAGCGGGATGGCGATTAACCGGTGATAAAATTAAAAATCGACAGCACCGCGGCGAAAATAGGGCCTGTCGATAAAAAAGCGGGAAAAGTCCATGTCTTGGATTCTCTGATAAGGGATCAGTTGAGGGCGGCGCTGGGGGTCATGGCAACGGTTTTGGCGTTAACCGCCATACCTGGCATAAACACTTTTTGTAAGCCGTCGACGATGACGCTATCCCCAGGCTTCAGACCCTGCTTCACGATGCGTAAACCATCGACCAGCCGCCCCGGCGTGATATCACGTCGCTGCGCTTTGCCATCTTTATCAACGATATAGACATATTTGCGGTCCTGATCGGTGAGCACCGCTTTGTCGTCGATAAGCGTAGCCTGGAACGCCGCGCTGCCCGGCAGACGCACGCGGGCAAACAGCCCCGGCGTGAACAGCCGCTGCGAGTTATCCAGCAGGGCGCGCATGCGGATGGTGCCGGTGCTCGGCGTTAACTGATTATCGAGAAAATCCACTTTGCCCTGATGGGGGTAGCCCTCCTCGCCAACCAGGCCAATCTCCACCGGGAGCGCCTGATTATCGCTGGAGGCGCCTTGCCCGCGGCGGGCGAGATTTTGATAGTGGAGGTAGGTTGACTCGTCGACGTCAAAGTAGACGTACACCGTCTTCTGCGAGACCAGGGTGGTGAGCACGCTGGCGGTGTCGCCCGCCGTGACCAGGTTGCCGCTGGTGATCAGCGCCCGGCTGGCGCGGCCGTCGATAGGGGCAGTCACTTTGGTGAAGTCGAGGTTAAGCTGCGCGGCATCCACCGCCGCCTGCGCGGCGCGAATATCGGCCTGGGCCTGAACCGCGGCTGACCGGCGCTGCTCCCACTCTTCACGGGAGACGAGGTTGGTATGAACTAATTTATCGGTGCGGTTCGCCTCGCTTTGCGCCAGACTGGCCTGCGTTTTGGCTCTCGCCAGCGTCGCCTGCGCCTGCTCCAGCGCGGCGCGATAGGTTCTGTCGTCTATCGTGAACAGCACCTGGCCCTTTTTCACCTCCTGGCCGTCGGTATAATTCACTTTATCAATATATCCCGAGACGCGGGGGCGGAGCTGAACGCTCTCCACCGCTTCAATGCGACCGTTAAAACTATCCCACTGACTGATCGACTTCACCAACACCTTAGCGGCGCTGACGGCAGGCGCGGGCGGCGCGGCGTTTTTGCGCGACGCTGTCGTCGCAGCCGACGAGCAGAAAGGAGAGCATCATCGCGCCGAGCGCGGTCAGGTGAATGTTCCCCAGGTTTTGCAGGCTCATTATTTTATTCCAGTCATTGTAGCCGCCGGGCAAGACGCAGCCTGAGAGGCTGCGCCACTTCCTTTGTCCGGGCTGGCTTAAGGCCATTTGTGTCGATCATCGCCACAAAATTGTAACAATTTCGAATACACTATCGCGGCGATTGTAGGAAGGCGCTTAACTAAGTGCAAGAATAATTGTTGCACTTTATGTGCGATCCTCGCCGGAGAAAAAAGGCGCGATCCTGGCAGGGTTTTAAATGCAACAATAAAACTTGCATTTTGTGTAAAACCAGGCCACCTTTTAATGCAACTGCTAAAGATGCTTTTAACCGGCCGCGAGGGGGAAATATGATGAACACTGGCGCCATCATTCAGGATCTGATCGACTGGATCGACAACCATCTTGATAGCCGTCTGGATATTGATACCGTTGCCCGGCGAGCTGGCTATTCGAAGTGGCACCTGCAGCGGATCTTCAAAGAACATACCGGGCACCCCCTCGGGGAGTATATCCGGGCGCAAAAGCTGCAAAAATCGGTTGAACGCTTAGCCCACAGCAACGAGCCGATCCTCAACGTGGCGATCGCCCTCGGCTTTGACTCCCAGCAGTCCTTCAACCGCAGCTTCAAGCGCCAGTATGGCCAGGCGCCCGGCGTCTGGCGCCGGAGTATCAGCCGCTCTGCCGCGCAGACATCTCGTCAGTGATCTTCATGACCGGGGAGGGTCAGTCCTTACCCGGTCCATGATCGAATTTGCTGCCTTTGCCGATGGCATAGAACTGCCCGCCAGCGACATAGTGAACGGTCCGCAGCTCGTCCGGCGCATCATCAAAAAATCCAGTGCCCGTTACGGAATACCCGGTCATCGCTCCAGGCGGCGACGATGTCACCCATAAACAGATTGTGCTGTTGCTGGATGTCCGGGTAAGGCATCACTTTACACACCAGCCAGCCCGCGCAGCCTGCGACAAGGGGGAGATCGAACCCTGGCTGATAAAAGAAGGGGATGGTGTCGTTTTTATCCGGCGCATCGGCATAGCTGCGCCCGCCAGCGTAGAGTACGGTTGCCATCTGGCTGACTACGGGGATCTGCACGACGAAATAGCCGCTCTTTTCCACCAGCTGACGAGTGAAGGCCTGGGTGCCGATATAGGCCACCACTTTTCGCTCGCCTGCCAACCCAACCCAGGCGGCTGACATGACATTTTCGACGCCATCATATTTTGCGGAAATCATGGTGGTGGACCCGACCTGCAATAAACGATAGGCCTTACGTAATTCGACAGCCTGAACGGACATGATTTTTCCTTTATACGTGTTATTTAATTTGTTGATTGTATGGATATTTGTTGAGTAGGGTCATGGTCATTTTCAACCCTTCATTCGTCATCCACCGTGCAACGATACGCCAGGCGATTAATCGCAAAAAGGTGCGTAAATTGTTTTCATTATTCATAATCAACGAATAATCATGCCGTCTGTCGGTAAGCTGCTCGCTACAGGAGAGAAAGAAGGTGGATCGTATCCAGGCTATGCAGATGTTTATGCGCGTCGCGGAGGCAGGGAGCTTCGTGCGTGCCGCGGAAACCCTTTCCCTACCAGCCTCTACTGTCACCAGTACCATTAAAAACCTTGAGAAATACCTCAAGGTGCGGCTGCTGAACCGGACCACAAGGCGGGTGAGCCTGACTCCGGAAGGGATGCAGTATCTGGCGCAGTGCCGGGAAATTCTCGCCCTCATCGAACATAGCGAATCCAGCCTGGGCGAGTCTGTCGCGCGGCCTCAGGGGCGTCTGCGGGTTGATATGCCCGCGGGCATCGCGCATTTGATCGTCATGCCCCATCTGCAAGACTTTTACCGACGCTACCCTGACATCTACCTGATGATCGGCGTCAGCGATCGGCCGGTCGATCTCATTCAGGAAGGCGTCGACTGCGTGATACGCACGGGAGAGCTGAACAACTCCAGCCTGGTGGCCCGGCCTCTGGGCCGCTTTCGCTGGGTCACCTGCGCGTCACCGGACTATCTTCGGGAATATGGCGTGCCGCCGTCACCGGAGGCGCTCTCTCAGCACCGGGCGGTGCATTACTTCTCCGGCCAGGCGAGGCGGGCCGATGAGTTCCGCTTCGTTCGCCACGGCGAGACTTTTTCTGTACCCATCAGCGGCACCGCCGCGGTGAATGAAACGGGGCTCTATATAAAAATGTGCCTGGCAGGATTTGGACTGGCGCAGCTGGCGGAGAATATCGTTGCTGACCACCTGCGGGAGGGGAGACTGGTGGAAGTGCTGACGGACTGGCAGCCGCCCCCGGTACCCATCACTTTGCTCTATCCGCACCAGCGTTTTCTCTCTCCCGCCGTGCGGGCGTTTGCTGAGTGGATGAGCGAGGTGGTTTGAGGGGAGTATTGCTTGCATTTAGCGCTTCGCGATGGAGGGTAGGGTTCCAGCAGAAATATCTGGTCTGCTGATGAATCGCTCGATATTCTGTAATGCTTTGTCATTTTTTGTGAACAGGAAAAAGTATGCTTAATACGCTACCCGATTTACACAGAAGTTTTGCAGAGCAACTGAAGCTTAAATTACAGTCTGATTCGCGGATCCACTCCCTTCTCGCCGGCGGCTCGTTTATCCATGGCGGGTTTGATCAATACTCCGATCTGGATTTCGTGGTGGTGATCGACCCTCTCTATTATGACGAAATCATGGCTCAGCGTATGGCGTTCGCCGGAACGCTCGGCCATCTGCTACATGCTTTCACCGGGGAACACGTCGGTGAGCCTCGCCTGCTGATCTGCCTGTTTGGCCCGGAACTTCTGCATGTCGATCTGAAATTTATCACCCTGGACATGCTCACTCAGCGCGTTGAGGAGCCTGCCGTGCTATTTACCCGTGATAACGATGCTCTCAAGCGACAGCTGGCAAAATTTAGCGCGCACTGGCCGAACATGACGCCGGAGTGGTTTGAGTCCCGGGCCTGGATCTGGCTGCATTATGCCGTGGTTAAACTGGGCAGGGGGGAACTCTTCGAAGCGCTGGGGATGCTGTCTTTCTTCCGGGAACAAGTGCTGGGACCGATGCTGTTTCGTCGCGCCAATCTACCGCAACGCGGCGTTCGTCGAATAGAAGCCCTCGGCATTGATCCCGATGGCCTGCTGACTTCCACTCTGGCAACACACGATCGTCACTCCGTCGGGATTGCCATTCGAAGGGCTGCTGACGCTTATGTCAACCTGCGGGCTGATGCGCTGCCTGACAATATCGCAGACGATGCGGCGCGTTGGGCGGTCCTAGCCATGCTGGACGCGTATTCTCACAAGGGGTAAATCTATCCCTCCGGCCGCGGACGCGGCCGGAGTGTATAAGGGTTGCGCGAGATGTTGTGGGTGGTCTTATCCTGAGAGGGGGGGGTCGGGTAATTGGTAACGCTAAAACGACCCCTGGCCCGGGTTTGTTCCGCACAGCCAGACGATCAGAGTTTATCCATTTCATGCACCGTACCTTTTGGGACTTAATCTATGATGAGTTATCCAGCAGCCTAATTGCAGGAACCATACTGGCAGCTATAGTGGCGATGACTACCGCCATCGCTGAAACTAAGAGTACATTCCTGCCCCCAAAATTTATTCGCTAGCGGTCCGGCGACCGGTTCACCGACAGAAATAGCCACAAACGAACCCACTGCATCACAGGCATATACGCGAGCCAATTTCTTCTATGGAATATGCGTATCTAGCGAATGAGCCCAGGACACGCCAAACAGGCCAAAAGCGACATCGGCAATAAAAAAGCGGCTGTAAGCGTCAATACCGATGCAAGCTGGCTGAACAAAAAAATCGGCATTGCGCAAAGTGATATCAGCATGACGCCTATAAAGCGATCTCGCCGTGACGCCATCGCAGGGCAAGGAGCGTTCTGCAATCAGGCCAGCACTTAACGTGGCAACGATAATCCCCCAATGAGTTAGTCCAAAAAGCTATCAGCAATCACTGACCCTGGTGTCTTTCCCACACTCTGTCTGGAAAAAACGCTATGACTGGTACCTGGTTGCCGGATACCGGCTAAGCAGCCATTACCAACCAGGGCCTGACTGTCTCTAAGCCCACGGCGATTTACCAGAACGACTTCATATTCAAAACACCCCTGGATATGCCCCGCCATCAATCAAAATATTTTGCCCGGTTATATAGCCAGCATTCATGCTACAAAGAAAAGCACAGCAGGCTCCAAATTCATCTGGTATACCAAAACGTCCGGCAGGAATGAGTTTTTGCGCTCAATCTCCATGCTCTCAGATGATTTTCCCCAGCGTTGTGCATCAGTTGCCAGGGTTTGCATTAATCGCGGTGTGGAAAATGCGCCAGGGAGGAGATTATTGATAGTCACATTTTGACTGGCAAGCTCACTGCTTCTGGCAAGACCGGCAATATAAGTCGTTAAACCCCCACGTGACCCATTCGATAAACTTAATGTACCCCGCGGTGCTTTAACACTCCCGGACGTAATATTAACAATACGGCCAAAGCGACGGTTTCTCATTTCGCTGAGTACAGCCTGAATTAATGCAATAGGGGTGAGCATATTCGTTTCAATCGCCTGCAACCATATTTCACGGGGCCAGTCGTGACTGCCGCCGACTGGCGGTCCCCCCGCATTGGTTACTAAAATATCCACGGTGGGTGTCGCTGTCAGTACGGCATTTTGTACCTCGGGACACGTGATATCGCCTGCAATGCCCTGTATTCGTACTGCTGAGTTGATGGTCCTCAGCAAGCGCACGGCTTCATTAAGTCTATCGCTTTGCCTTGCGTTAATCGTTACATTGACGCCTTCTGACACCAACGCAGCGGCACAGGCAAAGCCTAACCCGCTGCTTGCGGCACACACCACCGCTTGTCGTCCTGTAATGCCAAGATCCATGTTTTGCTCCTGCTAATCTCTGTCGGGGGATGATTGCTGATGGACTGACTGTGCAGTCCAGAATTGTGCGAATGCGATCAGAACAAGGCAAATCAGAGAGAGTAAGAATAAGCCCGATAAGAGACCTGAGGCTGTGCCCGTCCGCCCGCTAGCAAAAAACCACAGCACCAATGCGGCGCCAGCCATTTTGAGAGCCCCTTGCAACGCGCTTCCTGTACCGGCCAATTCGGCATGGCCGTGTAAACTGATACCCAGCAGTAAAGGTGAGGAGAGACCACATCCCAGACCTACCGCAAAGCTGTAAATCACAATGAATCCGATGGATAGCACGCTGGTAAAGTGAACAGATAAAGAAGCCAACAGCGTGAAAGCTACTAACAAGGGCAGCGAGACCATCAAAATTTTCTCCGGCGTTGCTCGTGACAAACATCGCTTAGTCAGCCAGGAGCCAATAACAATTCCGGCAGAATAAATCATGAATAAATAGCCATTTTGTGAAGAAGTGAGGTGAAATTGTGTCTGAAAAACAAAGGGGCTAGCAGTAAAATACCCAATCGTAATGGCAAATAATAGGTAATGACTCCAATTTACTGATAGTGTTTTATGTTCAGATAGTGCCCGATGACTTTGTCATGCAGCTCCACCGATTTTGAGAAACGACAGGGACTTCCTGCCCAGCCTTGCCAGATGCTGTCTCAGATTCAGGTTGTGTCGCTCAATTCGCTGCGTGTAACGCTTACTGATGACGTGCAGTTTTCCCTTCAGACGTGACTCATACATCG
>OKVR01000286.1_pt1 | contig 15284 bp, 14 predicted proteins | sample 1606891 | NCBI WGS metagenome assembly OKVR01 (sample SAMN03281011, study PRJEB24777) | human gut metagenome | isolation source: fecal sample PR176 from 1 month old male Indian infant, caesarean delivered... | place: Singapore | collected 2006-01-13 | reverse complement strand
TCACCGCCACCGCTTCCAACATCGGGTATGGCTGGTGGAGCCACGACATCGGCGGCCACATGTTCGGCTACCGCAACGAAGAGCTGGAGGCCCGCTGGTACCAGCTCGGCGCGTTCAGCCCGATCAAGCCGACTGCATTCGTCCAACTCGCCGTTCTCCGGCAAGGAGCCGTGAACTTCAACCGTGACGTGAGCGCCGCGATGGTGGACGCGCTGCGTCTGCGCCACGCGATGATGCCGTACCTCCGGTCGATCCTGTTAAACCGGTCGCCCCTTGCGGTCCGGTTGCTCCTGTCACTCCTTGTGAGCCTGTTGGGCCTGTCGCTCCTTGTGGTCCAGTAACTCCTGTCGCTCCTGTAGGACCCATCGTCCCTGTAGGACCTGTCGCGCCCTGTGGGCCGGTTGCTCCTGTCGCTCCCGTAGGACCAGTCGGACCTGCTGATCCAGCATTTAATACACTGATACCAGCATTAACCGGGACCACATCTGATAGACTGACCTCCGTAGCTAATTCATTTCTTAATGAAATACTAAAACCTGCTGTAACTGTCAAAACTGCGGAGCCAAATATCTCTCCATTTTTTATTCCACTGCCAGCGGTATAACTACTGGAAGGCGTTTCGTTAGTCACAATTGAAAAACTTGGACCGAATACGCCAAGTGCTGTTTTGACAGTCACAAACCATGATACATAGTATTGCCCCGCATTTATAAACGTTATCATACCATCTGCCGGATTATACGTTACATTGGTATCAGAATCAACCAATATTTCGTTAAACAATACTGCGGCATTTGCAGATACTATAAGGGGCGTCGTATTTTGTAACTGTAATCCTAAACCAGCCATTATAACACCTCTTTTAAAACCTTTTATTCTTAGCCATATTCAAATATGGCTTACACTTTAGCCTCTACTATACGCATACTCGCCTGAACAGTTATATCTGATAACGTCAGTGCCGCACCTGATTGGTTTACCAGCTGCATTGTAAATGGTAATTGACCAGCCGTTACTTGAAGAATCGCATTCCCATAAAATTGTCCCGGTATGGATGGCGGTGCATAACTTTCGCCAATTATAGCGGATGTCGTAGCATTAACCAAGTTTACTACAACAAAATCAAGATCTCCTGATCCGTCTAAATTCAACCACCAATCAACAAAATATAAACCTTCTGCCGTAATTTCAATTGTCCCAGCCGTATTTGTGATATCCGGAGTTAAATTTGTAAAGACTGTATCAAAAGTAAATACTCCTCCATCCGCAACATTGTTTCCCGAACTATTTTTAACTTCAAGCTGAATACCACCAACCACTCCTGATGGGCCTGTTGCTCCCGTTGCCCCAGTCTGGCCCGTTGCTCCGGTATTTCCTTGAGGTCCTGTTGCTCCTGTCGGGCCTATATCTCCTTGTGGACCTGTCGCTCCCGTCGGACCTGTTGACCCGGTATTTCCCTGCGGTCCTGTTGCTCCCGTTGAACCAGTTGCACCCGTCGGCCCTATATCTCCCTGTGGGCCTGTTGCTCCTGTCGCTCCCGTTGACCCGGTATTTCCCTGCGGACCTGTCGCCCCCGTTGCGCCAGTTACCCCCGTTGGACCTATATCCCCTTGTGGGCCTGTTGCTCCTGTCGCCCCAGTCGGGCCTATATCTCCCTGCGGACCGGTCACTCCCGTTGCACCAGTCGGGCCAGTCGCTCCGGTTGCACCAGTGGCACCAGTTGGGCCAGTGGGACCCCCCTTACCGATATTGACTACTGCGATTCCAGCCATAACTTCTACATTATCATTAAGCCGAACTCCGCCATTCGTCACATTTTGAAGTGTAAAACTAAATTCGGCACTTACATTGAGAAGTGCAAAGCCGGATATTTCTCCTGTCTTTATACCGCTTCCAGCCGTATAATACGTAGGCGTGGCTTCATTGGTCACAATAGAAAAGCTTGGCCCAGATGTGCCAAGCCCCGTTTTCGTCACCACAAACCAAGATACATAATATTCGCCTTCCTGCACAAAGGATATTGTTCCATCAGCAGGATTATAAACTACGTTTGGATCATCGTTGACGAGCGTCTCATTGAACAGGACCGCACCGCCCACAGCGATATAATCAGCAATAGTATTTTGAAGTTGTAATCCTATATCAGCCATAATATCACCATCCCTAAATTCTATATAAATCGCAATGTTTCATTGCGTAAACTTCTGATTTGATCAATTGTTTTTGTAAATACCCGCCTAGCAAGTAATTCCTGCAATCACAATATTAGCCTGTACCGAAGCCTCCGTGTACCTCACGGTATCTCCGCTTATATTTACAAGTGAGAGTCTTCCTGGTGTTTTTCCCGTCGTAATAAGAGCTGTTCCTGCCAGTTGACAGGTTACCTGTGAAGACGAACTGACTGAGATCATGACATTGTTAACTACCACACAAAAATCAATACTCTGCACAGTTTCTGACCCATCAATAGCCACCTCCCAGGAAACATAGTAGCTTCCATTGGAAGGTAATGTGAACTCTCCCGTCATATCATTATATTGGATTCTTGGATTTGACTGGTTTACCATTTTATCAAACACGACATTGCTGTTGTTTTCTAAAAGTGCTCTTGCCGCCCCGCACAGCTGTACCTGTACACCACTTAAGTTACAGGACCTCTGTTCCGGAGGACAGATGGGACAACAGCGCTTGCAGCAGCATCTGTTACAAGAGGTGTTCTCACAATTCCTCACATCACCGTGTCCGCGGTTATCATTATCATTGTCCCTAAGCATCACGCATGTTCCTTTCCTGATTAAGCTGCAAATCAATATGCTGCATGAATGGAGCTGCCAGGTATATTGTGCCATGCAGCCGAAACCGATATTTTAAATTTACTCCATTCCCAGGCGCCAGCTGTTTCGTCCTGTAATCAGACGCACAGATGGATCTAATACACCTAGGCTATTATATGCGGAGGCTTGTATTATGTCACAAAGGCATATTACCACATTGAAGTCATTTGCAATCTGCTGAAATATATCTGAATAATTCATTGCTCTGCGGCACGTCATTCTAAATATAAAATGAAATGCCTGAAAAAACCGCCACCTATGCCCTTTTGATTTGATGCAGTCATACTGAAAAATGGAATTGTACATGCAGCAGAAATGATTTTCAGCATACTCCTGTTTTTCATCACACCTATACAAAAAACACCGGCAGTTCAACAAAATATGAACTGCCAGTGTTTTCCATTAATACAAGGAGACATTTATTCCTTTGCTTCTATTTTTCTTTATGATATAGCCACACCAGCACTTGCATAACCTACAACACTGTTTACAAGATTAAGGCCCGTAGCCGTAGTTGAAAATACAAGTAAGAGACGTGTATTCATTGTCACCGGGATTGAAAGCCCTGTCGTCGACCCACTGGAGATATCACCAATGGAAATGAGACCGCTGAGAGCTGGAGCCAACGTAACAACTGCCCCTGCAATCGGTGAGAAAATGTTATTCGGTGTCGTAGATTGATAAAGCTGTGCCCGGATTGTAATTGTCGAACCTACTAAAGACAATGCCACAGTACTGCTGAAAAATGCGGACATAGAAGTGATCACACCATCACGCGGTACTGAAAATGCAAAGTTTGTAAGTGTTCCGGACGCATTTGTTAAATCGATTGTTGTTCCCAACACACCAACACTTGGTGCGCTGTCTCCAAAACCAATTAATGATGGAATACCAGCTAATCCGCCGAGAATTGTTGTCATTGTAATTGGTAATCCAGATGAATACGGAATAATTGCACTGCTTCCGGCTATACCCGCTGCACCGGTTGCTCCTGTTGCTCCCGTAGCGCCTGTGGCCCCTGTTGCTCCCGTTGCACCCGTGGCTCCCGTGGCTCCTGTTGCTCCGGCTGCTCCGGCTGCTCCTGTAGCTCCCGTGGCTCCTGTTGCTCCGGCTGCTCCTGTCGCTCCTGTGGCTCCTGTTGCTCCGGCCGCTCCGGCTGCTCCTGTCGCTCCTGTTGGACCTGTTGCTCCTGTTGCTCCGGCCGCTCCGGCTGCTCCTGTTGCTCCCGTGGCTCCTGTTGGGCCTGTGGCTCCATTCGCTCCCGTTGCTCCGTTAGCGCCTGTCGGACCTGTTGGACCTGTTGGACCTGTAGCTCCCGTGGCTCCTGCCGCTCCTGCTGCGCCAGTCGCTCCCGTTGCTCCGGTTGCGCCTGCGGCTCCGGCTGCTCCTGTAGCTCCGGTGGCACCTGTGGCTCCTGCCACTCCGTTGGCTCCGGTTGGACCTGTGGCTCCGGTTGGACCTGTCGGACCTGTTGGGCCTGTCGGGCCTGTGGCTCCCATCGGACCTGCGCTTCCGGTTGCACCTGTGGCGCCAGTGGCTCCGGCTGCTCCAGCCGCTCCAGTGGCACCTGTCGGGCCCGTGGCACCTGCCACACCATTTGCTCCGGTAGCACCAGTGGCACCTGTAGCTCCGGTGGCTCCAGCCGCTCCTGCTGCTCCAGTAGCGCCTGTTGCTCCAGTTGCTCCCGTTGCTCCAGCGGCTCCGGCGGCTCCTGTTGGGCCTGTCGGACCTGCGGCTCCATTCGCTCCCGTTGCTCCGGTAGCTCCTGTCGCACCTGCAACACCATTAGCTCCCGTTGGTCCGGTCGGGCCAATCGGGCCTGCAGCTCCGGTAGCGCCAGTGGCACCCGTCGCACCTGCGGCTCCATTCGCTCCCGTTGCTCCAGTTGCACCCGTCGCACCTGCGGCTCCGTTTGCTCCCGTTGCTCCTGTCGCTCCTGTAGCACCTGCCGGGCCATTCGCTCCCGTTGCGCCAGTCGGGCCGATTGGGCCTGCGACTCCAGTCGCGCCAGTCGCGCCAGTCGCGCCGGTCGCACCTGTTGCTCCTGTTCTGCCTGCTGCCCCTGTCGCTCCTGTCGGACCCATTGGGCCGGTTGCTCCTGTTGGACCTGTCGGACCTGTAGCTCCTCTCGGACCTGCAGCTCCTGCTGCACCGGTAGCACCTGTTGCTCCAGGAAGTCCCTGAAGTCCGGTTACACCCTGCGGTCCCTGAGGACCTGTCACACCGGCAGGCCCCTGCGGACCTGTAACGCCCTGAAAACCTCTTGGTCCCTGCGGCCCCTGCGGCCCTGTTGCCCCACGAGGCCCCTGCGGACCTGTCGCGCCCTGAGGCCCTCTCGGCCCAGGACAGCCCTGCGGCCCCTGCGGACCCGGAAGACCTGGAAGTCCCTGCGGTCCTCTCGGTCCCTGAGGCCCTGGACAGCAGTGGCACATGTTATTACTGCAGTTATTACCGCAATTACTACCACAAGTACCTCCACAGCTACGATTTGATACATTCGGACAGCCTGGACGGTCTGCATACGGCGACTGCTGTGAAACAGACTGGTACTCCTGTTGTCCATCAGATATATGGTTATCGAAATTGGGGATACCAAACGGGCCCCCCGCCTTCGGATAATATTTACAACTCATAAAAAACCTCCTGAATTCTCTTTCCATTATTATTCTATGTCCAACAGGAAAAAAGAGTTCTAGGGGTTCTGTTCACTTCCATTTATAAAGGCAAAAATAAAAGGGATCACAGCTTCCTGCAATCCCTCTTTCCGCTTAAATCTTTTCGAACCGTTCCACGTCCGTTACAAATATCGTTGCTCCGCCAAGCTCAACTGTCATTGGCATCATCATATATCCTGCTGAAATAGATGCAATATTCGGTGCCGGAACATTACAGGTTATCTTCTGTCTCTTTCCACAGGTATCCTTAATTAAATTAATTACTTCCTCAACCTTGTCATCATTCGTACCAATCATCAGAGTAGAGTTGCCTTTCTTCAAGAACCCACCGGTAGTAGCCAATTTCGTTACGCTGAAGCTGTTTTCATTCAGTACATCTGTCACACGGTTTCCATCATCGGAACTGACAATTGCATAAACTATCTTCATATCAATCACCTCGTTGTCTTTCTTGGCAAATATATAAGCTGGTTCTATTATAAAGCATAATCAGGAAAAATAAAACAGCAAATCACAAAATAGTTATCAATTTTCTGTTAATATGTAACAGTTCATCTTTTCTGCAAGTTTTCGATAAACCCAGGTCTGCATCCACGGCTCCTTTGATGCGTTGATTCCATCCTTCGTCAAAAACCAGCGCACATCACTGTTTTCATCCTCTTTTTCATGCAGATTTGCTTCTTCATCCGCCTCCAGCAGATAGGTGATGTTCAAATGAAGGTGAGACGATACATAGCTTCCATTTTTTATATGGCCGGACACAGTCAGTATCTCAATGGAAAAGATATCTTCGGTGACAGGGCTCACAGAGCGAAGCCCGCTCTCCTCCATCGCCTCTTTTTGAGCCACCAGAAGCAGGTTCTTCTCTCCATCCGCATGACCGCCCAGCCATGCCCACGAATCGTAAATATTATGATACGCCATCAAAATTTTACTGCGCTCACGGTTTGTCACCCATGCCGAGGCCGTCATATGGACGTCTTTGCTCTCTCTCGTATATACCAGATCCCCTCGCTCCAAAAACTTCAGAATCTGTTCCCGGTCTTTTTCTTCCTGTTCATTATATGGTATATAGTCCATTAACACTTCCTTCAAATTCATCTCTTTTTCCCTCCTGCCGCCACTTTTTTAACTTTCCAGTCATAACTCGTCTTTTTTTGCTTATATATTGAATAAGAACCTTATTTAACGAGGATATTTCATGGATATAACAACATTTCATTACTCAGATCATACTCCGTATCCACCCGTAAAGGTGGACGGCAAAAATCCCCAGTATGCGGCCGCGATTCTTTCCAATATCGGTGCCTGTAACTCCGAGATGACCGCGGTCAGCCTTTACTTTTATAACAGCCTGGTCACCAGGGAGTACTATCACGACGTAGCCGAATGTTTCCACCGGATCAGCATTGTGGAAATGCGGCACCTCGATATCTTCGGTGAACTGGCTTTAAAGCTGGGAACTGACCCGCGGTTATGGAGCTATAACAAAGGGCGCATGTATTATTGGTGTCCCGGATGCAACCAGTATCCGACGCAGATTCATGCACTGCTCAATAACGCACTCGAAGGAGAGATCGAAGCTATCCGCAAATACCATGCTCAATCTGAATGGATTGAAGATGGACATATTCGATCAATTTTAAACCGCATCATCGCGGATGAAGAGCTTCACGTCAAGATATTCCGTTCTCTCTTATCCGAGCTTTCCATGCCGGAACCGGAACCGCAATCGGAGCCGGCCGAATCACCGGAGCCCACTACGCAGGTTCCTACATAATGTGTTTCTTCGTCTCCTGATCCAATCTGTCACGCAGTACGGCCATCAGCCCGTCTTCACGAAAATAGGCTGCGCCGTACTGCAGATTAAATTCATAATCAAAATCGGAGGGATTCATTCCCTGATTATGCTGCAAAATAGTTTCCGCCTTATCCAGAGCCTTCACCAGATGGGCCTCAGGAGACCTGTTCTCGTTATATTCCTTCCAGATCGCCATAAAATTCTCACGATCCTTATCCGGAAGAAATGAAAACAGCCGTTCCACAGACCGCTGCTCCTCCGCATGCTTTTGCTGTTCATCTGGCAGCAGAGCGGCCGATATATCACCGTCATACAGCTCCCCCAGATCATGGATCAGGCACATGATAAGTACCCTCTTTCCATCCAGTTCCGGATATTCGCCCAGCATCAGAGCGGCAAAGAGAGCCAGCCTCCAGCTGTGTTCAGCCGTGCTCTCCTGTCTCCCTGCAGATCCCCACGCCGTGCGCAGTACATTCTTTAAAAGCTCTGTCTCCTTTATAAAAGCCAGATACCGGTCAAGCCGTTCTTCCTCCATCATTCATTCATCCTCCCTCCTGATTTCTACACCCTCCTGGTGTTTCCTCTCCATCTGATGCCGATTCTTCCGATTTTCCACTGTGTCAAATATAATCGAGAAATCGTAATCTTCCGGATAGAGCTCTTCTGCTGCGACTAAAAGCTTTATCCGTTTGTGATTGATCCATATCTTCCTGTCCTGCAGCTGCACCTGGAGGACACCCTTCTCATTCACCGTTCTGCATACAATTCCCGTCTTTTTATCCGGCAGAACTAAAACACTGTCGCCAACTGTAAACTTCACAGCCAGTTCCTTCTGAATTCCCTTTTCTTCCTTCTGTTTTCGAATACGGGGGCCTTCCGGAAGAATGACATGCTTTTTCTTTTTGCCGCCGCTCTCCGCCTGAAGCCACTCTGGTTTCAAGTTGCCGTATGCAGCCTGTTCCGCTCTTAAAAGCATGGCGTCCGGCATACCTAATTTTTTAGCAATAAACAGGGCGCAGCTCTCTCCCGCTTCTCCCTGTACAAGCCGGTAAAGCGGCTGCAGGGTCTCCCGGTCAAAGGCCATTCTCGCATTCTCAACACCATCGGCCGCTTCCGCATACCCCTTCACCTCCGGATAGTGGGTAGTAACCAGGAACAGACATCCACATTGCCTCAGACTCTCCAATATGGCAATGGCAATCCCCATTCCCTCCGCCGGATCCGTACCGGACCCAAGTTCGTCCAGAAGTACCAGACTCTCCGGTCCTGCTTTTTTCAAAATATCCAGCACATTTGTAATGTGAGCGGAAAATGTGGACAGATTCTCAGATATATTCTGTCCGTCTCCAATATCGCACAGCACCTGATTATTCATACAGAGACTGGCTTCTTCACATGGCACGTGAAGTCCGCACTGCGCCATGATACAGAACAGTCCCACCGTCTTCATCGTCACAGTCTTCCCGCCTGTATTGGGCCCTGTAATGACGACACCATTTCCCCTGTCTCCGAGTTCGAAGCTCAAGGGCACTGCGTGTTCCCGGCTCATCAGCGGATGTCTGCCGTTCCTGATTCGAATGTACCGTTCCATGTTGATCTGCGGTTCTTTCGCCTCCATGGCAGCGCTTAACTTTCCTTTGGCGAATATATAGTCCAGCTTCTCAATCAGTCTCTTGTCGGCTTCGAAAACCTCCCGGTTTTCCGCCACCATTACCGTCAATTCATAGAGAATTCGTCTCGTTTCATTCTCTTCTTCCATCTTCAGCAGCTCCAGCTCTGAATTCATAGAGGCAACCGCTTCCGGTTCGATAAAAAGAGTGGCCCCTGTAGCGGACTTATCAATCACGCTTCCCGGCACCGATGACCGGTATTCCTTCTTTACAGGCAGACACATCTTGCCATTACGGTTCGTCACGTAATGATCAGCAAAACAGCTCTTCCTGCTCTTTAAGATAGAATCCGCTTTGGCCCGGACCTTTTCCTCCATACGGATCATGTCCTGCCGCAGACTTCTGAGAAGGCGGCTGGCTCCGTCCTCAACCCGTCCCCCTCTGACAGCTTCCGCGAGCTGCTCCCTCAAGTGCTCCAGGGGATCCAGTTCCTCATCATAGCAGGCCAGACTCGTGTTTAAATATCTGCACCGGTTCAAAAAGTCCTTCAGGCGTTTTACCGCCGTCAGCGTCATACCGACCGATTCCAGCTGTTCGGCTGACAGACAGCCGTCCTGTCCGACTATAATCAGGATGTCATCCACATCACCCATGGATGCAATCGGCGGCATTCCTGCACTTTCAATAATCAGTCTCGCCTCTGTCGTATCTTTCTGACTCTTCCTTACATCGCCCTCGTACAGATACGGTTCCAGGCTGCGTATTCTCTCTTTTGCTGACTTTGTACATGCCAGTTCTTCCAGTTGTCTTAATATATGGTCAAATTCTAATGTATGAAATGTGTTGTTCATTGTTCTTTCTCCTGTTTTATTGTTCCTTTACCAGTAGCAGCCAGGCGTCATCAGAAGAGGAATAGACAGCAGCTTTTCTTATTACGAATAAAGAGTCCGGCTCGCCGGACTCTCGCGCCGGAGAGCGGTTGCCTCAGCAACCATACTTCCTTAGCGCGGAGTGCGCATCCTGCCCGGAGGGCTTTTTGTGTAACAGGAGCACTTTCCTGTTACACAAAAAACTGCAGGATCATAGGGCTGGCTATGTTCCTGCAGATAACGATTCATCCTTTTCGTGTATATCACTGCCATTCACATCCCTATGGTCCAAACAGGTACACAAAATAGAAAGAAGATTCTGCCTTACAAAATCAATCTTCTCTTAAGCTGTTCCTGTTCCCGCTATTCTCTTTCTATGCGCCATATTCAGATGCAATTAACAAACACACACTTCCAATCATTTTTATTTATCGCTACTATATCATGTCAATCTTCAAATGTCAACGGAATTTCCTTCCACCTTCTGTCCACCACGTTTTCAGCATCTGGAGTTCTTTCACATTCAGGCAATTTTTCAGGGTATGATTCTCGATTCGGGAAAGGCACTCGTCATAGTCTATCCACATGACAGATTCTACCTCTTCCTTCTGAAGCTTCAGCCGATCTGCTTCTATCGGCCTTGTGTATACATAGACTCTGCAGATTTCATGGTTGTCAATTACCCATGTCTGAAGACACCGGCTTGCAACTCAACTACACGTAGTACGGCATGTGATTCATGCCTCCTGCCTCAAACGTTGGCTACAATAGGCTGATTGACGACAGCCCGCCTGCTTCGGCTATGCCTGACAGGCCTCTGCAAACAGAGTATTACATCCTTTACGGTAGATATTGATGGCCCCTGTCCGGTCGTCATTACTCCGGTAACCGCATACCGTACAGCAAAATTCATGCTTTCTCCTGTTACGGTTGGCCTTTGTCGTATTTCCGCAGACCGGACAGCTCTGGCTGGTGTACTTCGGGTCTGTCGCAAGGACTTCTGACTGCGACAGCGCAGCTTTGTATTCCAGCATCTCCCGGAACTGGCAGAATGCCCAGGAGACCATGACGTACCGGGATTTTAAACGGACGTGTTCTGTGACAGTGCGTATCCCCGTTAGATCCTCTATAATAAAAAGCGTACCTGCTCCATACTGTGAGATAAGTGCCTTCGTAACCGCGTGATTTACCGCAGTTACGTAACGGGTTTCTTTCTCACGGAGCTTTTTCAGCTTCCGCTTTGCTGATTTTGTTCCACATGCCTGCAGACGCTTCCGCAGAGCAAGGGCTTTTGCGCGCTTTTCCTTGACCGTGCGGCCGGAAAAGAATCTGGTGTTCCCTTCATCGTCAAAGGAAACTGCCAGATGGTTCACACCGAGATCAATTCCAACGATATGGTTTAAGATATTCCTGTTCTCTGCTTCCAGAGTAACCGGTATATGCAGATAGTATTTCCTGTTTTTACGGATCAGTTTAGCAGTGCCAAAGCGTCCACCGGCAGAAAACCAGTGTTCCATCCCTTTTAATTCAAATGGGATATGCAGCCTGCCGGAAAGGGTATTTAAACTGACGGACTGACCTGATATGGAGTAATCCCGGTTCCATACCAGATCATACTCAAAGTTTCGAAAAGATACTTTCGAGAAAGGGTGGCCATTGCTTTTCATGGATTTATATTTCGCAAGGACGGTCTTAAATGCACTCTGAGTCATCTGAGAGCGGAGTCCGAACTGCTGTCTGACCGGGTAGTATAAAGCATGGTCTAATTCGAGATAGCGGATTCCCTCCCGTCCAAAAACGAAAGCAGAGACGAAGTTCAGTACATCCCGGATAACGGACAGTGTCTTGTTCAAAATCATCATCTGCTCTGATGTAGGGTATAGTTTGACTTTAGCAGTAATTGTAATAGATTTCATAGATTTTGTACCTCATAACAGATTATGGGCTGAGTACATTTTACCGCAAATTGGAGTTAAAAGCAAACAGATGTTTGAAACCATCCGCATCCCGTTCATCCAATAGTTCCAGAGAACTGCCATCCAGTACTGCTTGAGTCAGCCGCTCCCCTTTATAACAAAGCTTCAACGAAAAGAAAGGCTGGTTATTCTGCAGCAATTCAAAGAAGATCAGGTCGCCTTCCCACAGACTCAGTTCCCGAATCTGATCCTTTTTTACCCATTCGAGCTGTCCTTCCCGGCAATCACCGATCGTCCCCTCATAGCGGTCAGCTGTATACAGGCACATATACTCTTCCGGCCAACGGTCAGAAACGAACGTGACAAGGCCGCGGAAACACCACCTTAAGAGTGTGAGTCCGGTCTCTTCCTTCACCTCCCGAAGCAGACACTCCTCCGGACTCTCTCCCTTCTCAAAGTGGCCGCCTACGCCCAGCCACTTATCTCGGTTCATATCCCCTTCTTTTTTCACCCGGTGCAGCATCAGATAGCTGTCTTCCGTTTCGATATAACAAAGTGTTGTAAAATTTGTATGCGGCATGAATTTACTTCCTCTTCCCCAAAATTGATAAACGTACATCATCCACCATGACAGAAGTATAGTCTATGGTATTCAAATAATCCAGTATCTCCTGCTTCTTTCCGGAAATACAGTAGTTCTTCGTGGTCAGTACCGCCTGCTCCCTGGTCTGATCCAGCAATACCTTCACTGGTTCCACCGTCGTAGGATATACGTAATACCGTCCTTTGCTTCCCATACGGAGGCCCAAAGCATTCAACAGCTGCGGCTGTGAAAGCAGATATTCCAGATTCCCCAGATACTCCTGCTTTAACTCTTCATCTGTCATTCCCACCCGGTCGCGTTCATCCTCTCCCATAATGCTCTTTCTGATCGTAAGACCACCGCGTACCTTTCCTTCTTCATTATATATTTCCACCCAGTTTACCTGGATCGGGGCGTCAATCACTTCAGATACCGGTTTCGCGGTCCTGGTACTGAGTGATAAATGAATCACACTGGAATCCGGAAGTTCTTCCATCTCTTCCTTAAGCGCAGCTTTATCCTCTTCGCTCATCAGTCCGTAGCCATAACGGTTCGCGGTAACCGCCGTAAGATTCTGAGGATCTTCAACTGCAATTCTGCCCCAGTTTACATTCATCTTAACATTGGGAGGAAGTCCCACATATATGGGACTGCTGGTGTCCAAAACACTCATTTCAATTACGTAACGGCCAAATCCACGATCCTTCAGGCTGGAATCGTATACCGTTACATATGGCTGGGCAGTTTCATAATAACCCCTCATATATTTCGTAAATTCATTCTCGTAGGCCGCCTCAGCCGATGTAAACAGGGGGCGTGGATTAAAACTGCAGAGTTTCATCACAGGATTAATGATCAGAAGCAGCACCGCCGCCGCAATCGCCACTGCGAAGAGCGTGCGAAGGCTGATCTTTGTAATCCTTCTGTTAATCTGACGCTCAATCTGCCTCTCCAGGCCTGTGTCCTCCATAATATTCCATTCCGGCAGATCACTCAAGCCTTCTGCCAGTTCATCAAAATCCTTCATGATCTTTCACCTCCAACAACCTCATGACCTGTTTCTTTGCACGGGACCGGATCTGCCGTACATTCTCTTTTGTGATTCCCATGGATCTTCCGATCTCCTCATCGCTTAAATGAAAATAGACCGAATCCAGCAGCACTTCCTTATAGTGAACCGGGAGCGTGGTTATCGCTTCCAGTAAAAGACGCTTCTCCTCATCCTGAATCAGATCCTCCAGAATGTGATCCTCCTGCCTGATAAGCGATAAATCAAAGCTTCCTTCATCCACCAGACGGTTACGCCTCTTCCACAGGTTGAAATACTCATTCTTCAGTACCTTGGTAAGCCAGTAACGCAGACTTCCGCCTCCCTCATAAGACAACAGCGCTTTTAAAAATGTGGACTGCACCAGGTCTTCCGCATCAGACCGGTTACCGGAAAGAGACAGCGCATAGACGTAAAGCGGCCTGTAAAACTGCCTGTATACAGTTGTAAACTCGTCCTGTTCCATGCCCATCCCCTCCTTCTGACTATAAAACAATCCAGCCAGAGATTTGTGACACTTTAAAAGAAAAAAAATAAATATTAATTGGTGATTGCCGTATCCTCGCTCATTCCTGCTTTTGTCTCCGGTATTCTGCCCGCAGCCCCCATGACTTCCAGAGAAACCACGCAGTTTGTTTCCTTTCCGTTATACAGTACCGGAATCTGGCAGATTCCTTCCTGCTCCCAGCTACAGCTGCTCAAATCAAAGGTAAATTTCGATAAATCATATTCCTCTTCGGAAAAATAATTCTCAGCCCTGATATACGGCTCCTTTCCAACCTCTGTTTCTGCATAAAACGTGGTTTTCGTCCCCTGGTCAAACAGCGGATCATTCTTTCCGGTCAGATTTCCGTACAATGCTGCCAGAATAATTACCAGCACAATCGCGCTGAACAGTGATATATGAATTTTCTTCATAGATTTCCTCCTTGCCTCTCAAGCAGTCCGAATCGGCATATTTCTCCGCCGGCCGGAAGGTCAATGTTTTCATTATAAACATTTGCTTTACTGATGTAAAGTTTCGTGGTATATTTTGTAGGAACTATTTTGATAACAAAAGAATATAAGAATTGAAGGTTTTAAAAATGAATACGAATGCGATTCAATGGAGAAATGGGTTAAAAGACGGAATCCCCATCTGTCTCGGATACTTTGCAGTGTCCTTTACCTTTGGCATTATGGCTTCCGGCGCCGGTCTTTCACCCTGGCAGGCAGTCATCATGTCCTTTACAAATCTGACATCGGCGGGGCAATTTGCGGCGCTGGGAATCATTGCGGCGAAGGCGCCATTTATGGAAATGGCAGTGGCGCAATTTATCATAAATCTGCGATACTGCCTTATGTCCTGCTCTCTTTCCCAGAAGCTGGACGATAAGACGCCATTTTTTCACCGCTTCCTGATCGGATACGGTGTTACCGATGAAATTTTCGGAGTTTCTGTGTGCAGGCCTGGAAGGCTGAGCCCATTTTTCAGCTACGGCCTGATTGCCGTCGCAGTACCGGGCTGGACTCTGGGTACTCTTCTCGGTGCGGTTTCCGGAGATTTCCTGCCTCCTCGTATTTTGAGTGCACTAAATGTAGCCCTGTATGGCATGTTTCTTGCAGTTATTATCCCTCCCGCTAAGGGAAACCGGATTTTATCAGGGGTTATCGTGGTATCCATGGTCTGCAGCCTGATCTTTGCGGCAACACCGATATTAAATACCATTTCATCGGGATTTAAAATTATTATTCTGACACTGCTGATTGCAGGGGCGGCCGCATATTTATTCCCGGTAAAAGAGACAGGGGAGGAACAGCATGAATAACCGTATTTATTTAGGTTCTATAATAAATGTTGGGGTATGTGAATAAAAAAATTTACAACCCCGACGTTTTTATTTTATAATATAAAAAACCTCCTCGTGCCAGTCTTCCAAACAGCGTACAAGGAGGTTGCAATAATGCA
>OKVR01000285.1_pt1 | contig 15379 bp, 18 predicted proteins | sample 1606891 | NCBI WGS metagenome assembly OKVR01 (sample SAMN03281011, study PRJEB24777) | human gut metagenome | isolation source: fecal sample PR176 from 1 month old male Indian infant, caesarean delivered... | place: Singapore | collected 2006-01-13 | reverse complement strand
TTTATAGCGCACTCTGAATCACAACGAAGAGGTGCGCGGAAGCGGAGTTTTATATGTACGCGGTTTTCCAAAGTGGTGGTAAACAACACCGAGTAGCGAAGGTCAGACCGTTCGCCTGGAAAAGCTTGGACATCGCAACTGGCGAAGCTGTTGAGTTCGCTGAAGTGCTGATGATCGCAAACGGTGAAGAAATCAAGATCGGCGTTCCTTTCGTTGATGGCGGCGTAATCAAAGCTGAAAGTTGTTGCTCACGGTCGTGGCGAGAAAGTTAAAATCGTTAAGTTTCGTCGTCGTAAACACTATCGTAAGCAGCAGGGCCATCGTCAGTGGTTCACTGATGTGAAAATCACTGGCATGCAGCGCCTAAGACCTGAGGAGTAGATTTAAATGGCACATAAAAAGGCTGGCGGCTCGACTCGTAACGGTCGCGATTCAGAAGCTAAACGTCTGGGCGTAAAACGTTTCGGCGGTGAAGCAGTTCTGGCAGGTAGCATCATCGTTCGTCAACGTGGTACCAAATTCCACGCTGGCACCAACGTTGGTTGCGGCCGTGACCACACTACTGTTCGCTTTGACTGACGGTAAAGTCAAGTTCGAAGTTTAAAGGCCCGAAAAACCGTAAATTCATCAGCATCGTTGCTGAATAAGTTTTTCGCGTCCCGGTAACGGATGAAAGCCCCGCAACACGTTGCGGGGCTTTTTACATTCGTTTACCGGAAAATTTTTGCAGGGAAACAGGCATGAAGCAGCAGGCTGGGATTGGCATTATTCTGGCGCTTACCACCGCGATGTGTTGGGGAGCGTTGCCGATTGCAATGAAGCAGGTTCTTGAGGTGATGGCGCCGCCAACGGTGGTGTTTTATCGCTTCCTGATGGCCAGTATTGGCCTTGGCGCGATCCTCGCGATCAAAGGCAAACTGCCGCCGCTGCGGATTTTTCGCAAGCCGCGCTGGCTGGTCTTATTAGCGATTGCCACCGGCGGTCTGTTCGGTAACTTCATTCTGTTCAGTTCTTCCCTGCAGTATCTCAGCCCCACGGCTTCTCAGGTCATCGGCCAGCTATCGCCGGTGGGCATGATGGTGGCTAGCGTCGTGATTCTGAAAGAGCGCATGCGCGGCACCCAGGTGGTGGGCGCGTTGATGCTGCTCAGCGGGCTGGTGATGTTCTTCAACACCAGCCTGATTGAAATCTTTACCCGCCTGACGGACTACACGTGGGGGGTAATTTTCGGCGTTGCTGCCGCCACGGTGTGGGTAAGCTACGGCGTCGCGCAAAAGGTGTTATTGCGCCGTCTGGCATCGCAGCAGATACTATTTTTGCTGTACACTTTATGTACGATTGCATTACTGCCGCTCGCTGAGCCTGGGGTGATATCCCGGTTAAGCAGCTGGCAACTGGCATGCCTGATTTTTTGCGGGTTAAATACCCTGGTCGGCTACGGCGCGCTGGCGGAAGCCATGGCGCGCTGGCAGGCGGCGCAGGTCAGCGCGTTAATCACCTTGACGCCACTGTTTACGCTACTGTTTTCTGATTTATTATCAATGGCCTGGCCCGATGTTTTCGCCAGACCGATGTTAAACCTGATTGGTTATCTCGGTGCGTTTGTCGTGGTTGCGGGCGCGATGTATTCCGCCATCGGTCATCGTCTTTGGGGACGTTGGCGTAAGCGAGAGGCGGTAGTACCGCTGCCCCGCTCAGGCGAATGATTTACGGAGAGTAAAATGAAGTTTGTAGATGAAGCAACGATCCTGGTCGTAGCAGGTGACGGCGGCAATGGTTGCGTAAGCTTCCGCCGCGAGAAATATATTCCGAAAGGCGGCCCGGACGGCGGCGATGGCGGTGACGGCGGCGATGTCTGGCTGGAAGCGGACGAGAACCTGAATACCCTGATCGACTACCGTTTTGAAAAATCTTTCCGCGCCGAACGCGGGCAGAATGGCCAGAGCCGCGACTGTACCGGTAAGCGTGGTAAAGACGTGACGGTAAAAGTGCCGGTCGGGACCCGGGTTATCGACCAGGGCACCGGCGAGACCATGGGCGATATGACCAAACACGGTCAGCGTCTGATGGTGGCGAAGGGCGGCTGGCACGGTCTGGGCAACACCCGTTTTAAATCATCCGTTAACCGTACCCCGCGTCAGAAGACCATGGGTACGCCGGGTGATAAGCGCGACCTGCAGCTGGAGCTGATGCTGCTGGCGGACGTCGGAATGCTGGGGATGCCGAACGCCGGTAAATCCACCTTCATCCGTGCGGGTCTCCGCCGCCAAGCCAAAAGTGGCTGACTATCCGTTTACCACCCTGGTACCAAGCCTGGGCGTGGTGCGTATGGACAACGAGAAGAGCTTTGTGGTCGCCGATATCCCGGGGCTGATTGAAGGCGCAGCGGAAGGCGCAGGCCTCGGTATCCGCTTCCTCAAGCACCTTGAGCGCTGCCGCGTATTGCTGCACTTGATCGACATCGAGCCTATCGACGGTTCCGATCCGGTTGAGAACGCGCGCATCATCATCGGCGAACTGGAGAAATACAGCGAGAAGCTGGCCCTCCAAACCGCGCTGGTTAGTCTTTAACAAGATTGACCTGATGGACAAAGCGGAAGCCGAAGCTAAAGCGAAGGCGATTGCTGAAGCGCTTGGTTGGGAAGAGAAATTCTACCTGATCTCCGCCGCCAGCCAGCAGGGCGTGAAAGATCTGTGCTGGGACGTGATGACCTTCATCATCGAAAACCCCATCGTGCAGGCGGAAGAAGAGCAGAAGCCGGAGAAAGTCGAGTTTATGTGGGACGACTATCACCGTCAGCAGCTTGAAGAGGCCGAAGCCGAAGTGGAAGATGACGAAGACTGGGATGACGACTGGGACGAAGACGACGAAGAAGGCGTCGAATTCATCTACAAACGCTAATCCTGACTTCTTTGGATCAAAAAGGGCCGCATCTGATGCGGCCCTTTTGTTTTAGTTGTTCTGGTACAGATCCTTATAAAGCCGGCTTTCAAAGCGCACCAACGGTATGCGGCGATTACGCTGATCGGCTGGCTCCACGGCGTAGCCGGAGAGGTATTGCACGAAGGCCACCTTTTGCCCGCTGGCGGTAGTGATGAAGCCCGCAAGGTTATAAACCCCCTGCAGTGACCCAGTTTTCGCCGAGACTTTGCCATCGACGCCCGCCTGATGGAGGCCGGCGCGATACTGCAGCGAGCCGTCATGGCCCGCCAGCGGCAGCATAGAGATGAAGTTGAGCTCGGTGTCGTGCTGGGCGATATACTGCAACACCTGCATCATGGTCGCCGGGGCGATCAGGTTGTGGCGCGACAGGCCAGAGCCGTCGGCGATGATGGTGTTGCCAAGATCAACACCAGCCTGTTGACGCAGGATCTGACGTACGGCATCGGATCCTGCCCGCCAGGTCCCTGGTACGCCGAACCGGGCATGACCGATGGTACGAAAAACGGTATCCGCAATCATGTTGTCGGATTTCTTCAGCATGATCCGCAGCAGATCGTGCAGCGGCGCCGACTGGGTGGTGGCTAATACCGTACCGGGCTCATTGGCCAGTGTCTGACGCAGCAGCGTGCCGCTATAGGCGATCCCCGCCTGCTTCAGCTCCGCTTTAAGGATCGCCCCGGCATAGCTGGCACCATCCTGTATCGCAAAGGCCAGCGGCAGCGGTTCGCTACGCTGCGGCAGGCAGCCGGTGAGGGTATAGCGGTTGAGGTCGCCCGGCACCACGTCCAGTTCGCAATACTGGGCTTCCGATGAGCCGCGCGCCAGGGTGCGAACCTGACTGAACATGGTGACCGGATAATAGGAGGCGACGCGAATGAAGGCGAGATCGCCCGGCTTCTGCGCGCTATACAGCGAGACCGAGAAGCAGTTGCGGTCGACAATCGCCGCCGCAGGCGGAGCGCTGAAGCATTGCGTCATGTCGTTCCACGGCCACCCCGGCGCTTTATCATGGCTGGCGAAGACCGAGGTATCGATAAGCACATTGCCGTCGATACGCTGCACGCCAGCTTTTTTTAGCGTCGCCACCATGTTGCGAATATCCTGCCGCTTCAGCGTTGGGTCGCCGCCGAAGCGGGCGATCAGATCGCCTTTCAGCACGCCGCCGTCCAGTGAGCCTTTGGTTTCCAGCGTGGTGGTGAAGCGAAAATCGGGCCCCAGTTGCAGCAGCGCCGCCAGCGCGGTGATGACCTTTTGCGTACTGGCTGGAAGTGCCATTTGCTGGCTGTGATAGTCGATTTCCGGCGTCGACGCGCCGACCTTTTGCGCCATAAAGGCAAGGTTCGCACCGGCGGGAAGCTGGGTGATGTACTCGTCAATATTCGCCGCCTGAGCGCTAAGCGCTATACCGGCAGTCAATCCGATGATAAATCTGGAAAATCGCATAATCTCGCGCTAACAACCTGAAGCCAGGCCGTCATACTACGGTGCAACGCCCAGTAAAGTAAACGATGACCCATAATGAACTTCGGGTTAAAATACCTATCAAATGAAAAATTGCTGCTGACCTGGGGAGTGTTTCCCGGGTCGGTTTCTTTTTGCTCGTGTCCTGCCCGTGTACAGGACAGGTGGCGGAGCGGGGCTATCCGTTCCCTGAAGGAATGATAAAGAGGTATAACTAATGCAAGCGATTCCGATGACCTTACGTGGCGCTGAAAAACTGCGCGAAGAACTGGATTATCTGAAGTCTGTGCGTCGTCCTGAAATCATTGCCGCTATTGCTGAGGCCCGTGAACACGGCGATCTGAAAGAGAATGCCGAGTATCACGCCGCGCGTGAACAGCAGGGCTTCTGCGAAGGGCGTATCAAGGACATCGAAGCGAAACTGTCCAACGCGCAGGTTATCGATATCACCAAAATGCCGAACAATGGCCGGGTGATTTTTGGTTCAACCGTCAGTGTGCTGAACCTCGATACTGACGAGGAGCAGACCTACCGTATCGTGGGCGATGACGAAGCTGATTTTAAGCAGAATCTGATCTCCGTGAACTCGCCGATTGCCCGTGGTCTGATCGGTAAAGAGCAGGATGACGTCGTGACTATCCGCACACCAGGTGGGGAAGTGGAATACGAAATTACCAAGGTTGAATACCTGTAAGGCGTATTTCCCGCTACGATGTTTATAGATTGTAAAGAAAGGAAAAAGGCCGCATAGCGGCCTTTTATCAACGTCACGAGCATGGCATTTTGCTCGCCTGGCCACAGAAATCCCTCGTTTTACACAAAGTTGTGTCGGGATTGAGGATATTCTTAGCGTGGCAGCGAGATTTTACGCTCTGGCGTTGGGCGGTACAGAACCAGCGTTTTACCGATGACCTGTACGTTACAGGCGCCGGTTTCGCGCACGATGGCTTCCACGATCAAGGCTTTAGTTTCGCGATCTTCTGAGGCGATCTTCACCTTGATGAGTTCATGGTGCTCTAACGCTTGTTCAATCTCGGCCAGCACCCCTTCGGTCAAACCATTGTTGCCAAGCATAACTACCGGCTTGAGCGGATGTGCCAGACCTTTCAGGTGCTGTTTTTGTTTAGTACTCAGATTCATCGTATTTTTTTGCTTACGTTGGGATTGAAAACGGGTCATTCTACCGCCATCTCCCATATATCGCCAAACTACCGCGTCGATTTTTACGCAGTAAAGTACGATGAACCCGAACGGGAATGTTAAATGACAGGTAAAAAGCGTTCTGCCAGCTCAAGCCGCTGGCTTCAGGAACACTTTAGCGATAAATATGTTCAACAGGCACAGAAAAAGGGGTTACGTTCCCGTGCCTGGTTTAAACTTGATGAAATACAGCAAAGTACAAATTTTTAAGCCGGGGATGACGGTAGTCGACCTCGGTGCTTGCTCCCGGTGGCTGGTCGCAGTATGCGGTCACGCAGATCGGCAACAGCGGCCGCATCATCGCTTGCGATCTTTTACCAATGGATCCAATTGTTGGTGTGGACTTCCTTCAGGGCGATTTTCGTGATGAATTAGTCCTGAAAGCGTTACTTGAGCGAGTGGGCGACAGTAAAGTACAAGTGGTCATGTCCGATATGGCGCCGAATATGTGCGGAACACCGGCGGTGGATATTCCCCGGGCTATGTATCTGGTAGAACTGGCGCTTGAAATGTCTCGTGATGTATTAGCGCCAGGTGGTAGTTTTGTAGTGAAGGTGTTCCAGGGCGAAGGCTTCGATGAGTATCTTCGAGAAATTCGCTCCCTGTTTACGAAGGTCAAAGTTCGTAAGCCGGACTCTTCCCGCGCTCGTTCGCGTGAAGTGTATATTGTAGCGACCGGGCGTAAACCATAACCGGCAGATTTCAAACGAAAGTTTGAAAGAAACTGGATATAGAGTATCCTGACGCTGTTTTTAACACAGTTGTAATAAGAGGTTAATCCCTTGAGTGACATGGCGAAAAACCTAATACTCTGGCTGGTCATTGCCGTTGTGCTGATGTCAGTATTCCAGAGCTTTGGGCCCAGCGAGTCGAATGGCCGCAAGGTGGATTATTCTACCTTCCTGCAAGAGGTCAATCAGGACCAGGTTCGCGAAGCGCGTATCAACGGACGTGAGATCAACGTTACCAAGAAAGATAGTAACCGTTACACGACTTACATTCCGGTTAACGATCCGAAGCTGCTCGATAACCTGTTGACTAAAAACGTCAAAGTGGTTGGTGAACCACCAGAAGAGCCAAGCCTGCTGGCTTCCATCTTCATCTCCTGGTTCCCTATGCTGCTGTTGATCGGCGTCTGGATCTTTTTTATGCGGCAAATGCAGGGCGGCGGCGGGAAGGGCGCGATGTCCTTCGGCAAAAGCAAAGCCCGTATGCTGACGGAAGATCAGATCAAAACCACTTTTGCTGACGTTGCAGGGTGTGACGAAGCGAAAGAGGAAGTCGGCGAACTGGTGGAATACCTGCGTGAGCCGAGCCGCTTCCAGAAACTCGGCGGTAAGATCCCGAAAGGCGTCTTGATGGTCGGTCCTCCGGGTACCGGTAAAACGTTGCTGGCGAAAGCGATCGCTGGCGAAGCAAAAGTGCCGTTCTTTACTATTTCCGGTTCTGACTTCGTAGAAATGTTCGTCGGTGTTGGTGCATCTCGTGTGCGTGACATGTTCGAACAGGCTAAGAAAGCAGCGCCTTGCATCATCTTCATCGATGAAATCGACGCCGTAGGCCGCCAGCGTGGCGCTGGTCTGGGCGGTGGTCACGATGAACGTGAACAGACTCTGAACCAGATGCTGGTTGAGATGGACGGCTTTGAAGGTAACGAAGGCATTATCGTTATCGCGGCGACTAACCGTCCGGACGTTCTTGACCCCGCGCTGTTGCGTCCGGGCCGTTTTGACCGCCAGGTGGTGGTTGGCCTGCCGGATGTTCGCGGTCGTGAGCAGATCCTGAAAGTGCATATGCGTCGCGTTCCGCTGGCGCCGGATATCGATGCGGCAATCATTGCTCGCGGTACCCCTGGCTTCTCCGGTGCGGACCTGGCCAACCTGGTCAACGAAGCGGCCCTGTTTGCTGCCCGCGGCAACAAACGCGTCGTCTCGATGGTTGAGTTCGAGAAAGCGAAAGACAAAATCATGATGGGTGCGGAACGTCGCTCCATGGTGATGACGGAAGCGCAGAAAGAGTCTACCGCTTACCACGAAGCGGGCCACGCGATTATCGGTCGCCTGGTGCCGGAACACGATCCGGTGCACAAAGTGACGATTATCCCACGCGGTCGTGCGCTGGGTGTGACCTTCTTCCTGCCGGAAGGCGATGCGATCAGCGCCAGCCGTCAGAAACTGGAAAGTCAGATCTCCACCTTGTACGGCGGTCGTCTGGCAGAAGAGATTATCTACGGTCCGGAACATGTTTCTACCGGCGCGTCCAACGACATTAAAGTGGCGACGAACCTGGCGCGTAACATGGTGACCCAGTGGGGCTTCTCCGACAAACTCGGTCCGCTGCTGTATGCGGAAGAAGAGGGTGAAGTGTTCCTCGGCCGCAGCGTCGCGAAAGCGAAGCATATGTCCGATGAAACCGCGCGTATCATCGACCAGGAAGTGAAATCGCTGATTGAGCGTAACTATGGTCGTGCTCGCCAGTTGCTGAACGACAACATGGATATTCTGCACGCGATGAAAGATGCGCTCATGAAGTATGAGACCATTGATGCGCCGCAGATTGACGACCTGATGGCTCGTCGCGATGTTCGTCCGCCAGCGGGTTGGGAAGAACCAGGTTCTTCTAACAACTCTGACAACAATGGCACGCCTCGTGCGCCGCGTCCGGTTGATGAACCGCGTACGCCGAACCCGGGTAACACCATGTCAGAGCAGCTGGGCGACAAATAAGCTGCCGCTGTTGATGTCTTGTTTTAACCTTAAAACCCCGGGGCGCCCGCTCCGGGGTTTTTCTTTTTTAACCTCTTCTGTCTCAGGGATTTTGTGATGAAACTTGTAGCCCAGGGCTCAACCCTCGATCTCTCTCACCCCCACGTGATGGGTATTCTTAATGTGACGCCTGACTCCTTCTCTGATGGCGGCGCCCATAATTCGCTGATTGAGGCGGTGAAGCATGCCAATCTGATGATCAACGCCGGGGCGACCATCATTGATATCGGCGGTGAATCGACGCGGCCAGGGGCTGCTGAGGTTAGCGTGGAAGAGGAGCTTGCGCGGGTGATCCCGGTGGTGGAGGCTATCGCCCAGCGCTTTGAGGTGTGGATCTCAGTGGACACCTCCAAAGCGGAGGTTATCCGCGAATCGGCCCGAGCGGGGGCGCATATCATTAACGATATTCGTTCGCTGACCGAACCCGGCGCGCTGCAGGCTGCGGCGGAAACCGGGTTGCCGGTGTGTCTGATGCATATGCAGGGACAGCCGAAAACCATGCAGGAGGCGCCGAAGTATGAGGATGTCTTCGCCGATGTAGAGCGCTTTTTTAATGAACACATCGTGCGCTGCGAACAGGCGGGGATCGCAAAAGAAAAATTGCTGCTCGACCCGGGATTCGGTTTCGGTAAAAATCTCACCCACAATTATCAGTTGCTGGCCAGGCTGGGAGAGTTTCATCACTTTGGTCTGCCGCTGCTGGTCGGTATGTCGCGTAAGTCGATGGTCGGTCAGTTGCTGAACGTTGGGCCGTCGGAACGGCTGAACGGCAGCCTGGCGTGTGCCGTCATAGCAGCAATGCAGGGCGCGCAGATTATCCGCGTCCATGATGTCAAAGAAACGGTAGAAGCGCTGCGCGTGGTGGAAGCCACCCTCGCCGCTAAGGGAAAAAAACCGTTATGAGTAACCGCAAGTATTTTGGCACCGATGGTATTCGATGGCCGCGTCGGCGATGCGCCGATCACTCCGGAATTTGTGCTTAAGCTCGGCTGGGCGGCGGGTAAAGTGTTAGCGCGCCACGGCTCGCGTAAAATTATCATCGGCAAGGATACCCGTATTTCGGGCTATATGCTGGAATCGGCGCTGGAAGCCGGGCTGGCGGCAGCGGGACTCTCTGCATCGTTCACCGGGCCAATGCCGACGCCGGCGATCGCCTACCTGACGCGCGCATTTCGCGCCGAGGCGGGGATCGTCATCTCCGCTTCACATAACCCTTTCTACGACAACGGCATCAAGTTCTTCTCCATTGAGGGCACCAAGCTGCCAGATGATGTGGAAGAGGCGATTGAAGCTGAAATGGAGAAAGAACTCACCTGTGTGGACTCGGCTGAGCTGGGTAAAGCCAGCCGTATCGTCGATGCCGCGGGGCGCTACATTGAGTTTTGTAAAGGCACCTTTCCCAACGAACTGAGCCTCTCCACGCTGAAAGTGGTGGTGGACTGTGCGCATGGCGCAACCTACCACATCGCTCCCAATGTATTCCGCGAGCTGGGGCCGCCCAAGGTTATCGCGATGGGCTGCGAGCCTGACGGCCTCAACATCAACGAAGAGGTCGGGGCTACCGACGTGCGGGCGCTGCAGGCGCGCGTGCTGGCGGAAAAAGCCGATCTGGGCATTGCCTACGACGGCGATGGCGATCGGGTGATCATGGTTGACCATGAAGGCAATAAAGTCGATGGTGACCAGATCCTCTACATCATCGCCCGGGAAGGGCTGCGTCAGGGACAGCTGCGCGGCGGCGCCGTCGGTACGCTGATGAGCAATATGGGCCTGGAGCTGGCGCTCAAGCAGCTAGGCATCCCGTTTGCCCGCGCGAAGGTGGGCGACCGCTATGTGCTGGAGATGCTGCAGGAAAAAGGCTGGCGCATCGGTGCGGAAAACTCCGGCCATGTGATCCTGCTGGATAAAACCACCACCGGCGATGGCATCGTCGCCAGTCTGCAGGTGGTCGCGGCGATGGTACGCAACCACATGAGCCTGCATGACCTGTGCAGCGGCATGAAGATGTTCCCTCAGCTGCTGGTGAATGTGCGCTTTACCGAGGGCAGCGGCAACCCTCTGGAGAATGAGCATGTCAAAGCGGTGACCGCAGAAGTGGAAGCGGCATTAGGTAAGCGTGGCCGCGTCCTGCTGCGTAAATCGGGTACGGAGCCGCTGATCCGCGTCATGGTGGAAGGCGAGCATGAAGATCAGGTGCACGAGTTTGCGCATCGCATCGCCGAAGCGGTAAAAAGCGTCTAAGCTTGCCGGCTAAGTGGTTAAAAAGGCGGCGCTTGCCGCCTTTTTTATGATCGAATACCGGCTTTTTGCTGTTTTTTCTGCAGTTGATACAATGTGTCGAAATTGCCCTTGCGAAGGTCATTCGCTTTGGTTAGTATTCACACCCGCTTCAGTGGGAAACGTTAAAACGTCCCACTTTATTGGTCGAAGCACTTGGTATGCGGCGAATCCGCAAGGAACAGGTTGATTATGTACGAAGCTCTTTTGGTTGTTTTCCTTATTGTAGCGATTGGCCTCGTAGGTCTGGTTATGCTGCAGCAAGGTAAAGGCGCTGATATGGGAGCCTCCTTCGGTGCAGGCGCTTCCGGCACACTGTTTGGGTCCAGCGGTTCTGGTAACTTCATGACCCGTATGACCGGCATCCTGGCTGCGCTGTTCTTCATCATCAGTCTGGCGCTGGGTAACATCAACAGCAACAAGACCAGTAAAGGAAGTGAGTGGGATAACCTGAGCGCGCCGAAAACGGAGCAAACTCAGCCAACTGCGCCGGCTCAGCCGACCAGCGATATCCCGCACTAAGTATTCTGTACCGAGGTGGTGGAATTGGTAGACACGCTACCTTGAGGTGGTAGTGCCCTAACGGGCTTGTGGGTTCGAGTCCCATCCTCGGTACCAATATTCCAGAAGAAAGACGCTGAAAAGCGTCTTTTTTTTGTTTTTGTCCCCACCGACCATTTATTATTAAACATCTCTTCGCTGGTCCCCTCCTTTTGCTGTCGTTAAAGTCGCCTCGTCAAATTAACAGAGGTGAAGTGACACAATGAACAAGATCGGGGTGCTTATCGTCGCCGGCGTGCTCGGTTTAGCGGGATGCAGTTCAACATCCCCATCCAAAACGGTGGAGACGATTAATACGCTAACCGTACCGGTATCGCACAGTGAGCCGGGGACTGCGGCGAACAATGCCCAGGCGGTGACGCGCTATTTCCAGGACAATACGGCACTGATTGGTCGCCTTAATCATTCGTTGAAAAGCCATTATTTGCAGGATGTGGAGCGCCGCGATGTGTTCGACAGACACAGCGAGGCATATCAGGTGTATGGCGCGTTGACCCGCCTGGAGCAGATGGCATCCATGAATGACGTTTACCGTAAAGAGAATAATATTGCTGGTCTGCAGGAGATCAACCGTGTACTGAAAAGCGTGCCACTGACCAGCTGAGATGAGACAGGGACTGCCGGAAGGCAATCCCTGTGCATGGATTAAAAGCGAAAGTTAACCCCGGCATAGGCCCCGTCGGCGAGGGTGTTGTCGCGGTTGCCATCTTTCCCCGCCATATCGATATAACGATAGCCAGCTTCGATATTTAGCGACGGAAGCACGTTAAGGCGTAGCCCGGCATTAGCCTCCACATAATCATCGACGCCGCTGGACATCGAGTCCGGCGAGTAATAACCCTCACCGAAGAGCGTGAAGTACTGGCCGAGTGGGAGTTCTGCTCCGCCACCTGCGGCGATAGCGTAACCTTCATCACCATCTTTAGGGTTCAAATAGACCCCTTTACCGCCCAGCGTCATCAGAAAGGGTCCGAGGTTAAAGTTGTAACCCATTCCCAGTCCTACGCTGTCCCCGTCATTGTCGCTGTGGGCCCACTGGGTGTTGAACGTCATGCCAGGTTCCCCGGCACCAAAGCTGGCGGACAGATTGGTAAACTCGGCGCCGGCTTCACCATGCAGGTTAACGGATGCGCAGGCAGCGCTGCTGGCCCCTAAAGCGATCATCACGGCAACCATTTTTGGAGCAATAGACTTCATTGTTGAATTCCTTCAGATAAAAAAAAGCCCGATACGGGCGTTCGGGCAAAATTAACGGGTTCTTGGATCTCATCGTTATGGTCGCTGCAGACGGCAAACAAGAGGGGTCAACTCCCGCTGCCGCTGCTCACGCCTGGCCGATTTCCGGTGGCATATCCTGAGCTGATGCAGGCCCGGCGGTTAACGCCGTGAGTGGCAGTCTGCTGGTTGAGCTCAGGGACATGTTGTTCCACCGGTTAAATTCAGGAACTCAGCATAAAATTTTTCCTTTTTTTACCGTTAGCGTTTATTGATTTAAATTTAAACATTTTCAACAGTAAGGTGAATAACGACAAAAAGATGGTGACGGGCGCGGGTTAGAATTTTTCCGGAAGCGAGGCGATACTTTGCAAATAACCGCCGCGGGCAAAGGCAATATAACCACCTTTCTTTAAGGCTGATAAGACATTGAGAATACTGCTGCGCGACAGATGGGTCCGGTCCTGAATATATTCCAGAATAGACACGCGCTGCCGGGTCTCTTCGGTTAAGAGCATCATTTCCAGCAGATGGTTACGGATCACCGAATAGGTTCGCTGCTGCAGGACCAGATCGTCACGATATACCATATACGAGGTATGATAAGCCAGCAGGCTGGTGACTTCTTCCCACAGGTTGTGCTGACGGAATAGCGCCGACGCCAGGTCATAATCGATACGCAGCAGTTCGGAAGAGACCTCCGCCCGCAGACTATGGCTGCGGCTGGGTTGCAGCATTTCCGCCACGCCGAACAGATGCGGCTCATAGACGGTCACCATCAATAGCTTGTCGGAATTACGAATAATCGACAGCTCGCCTTTTTTAAAAATAAAGAGTTGGGTCTTACCTTTATATTCCCACGTTAGTCTTTTTCTGGCGATCGCGTTAACGGGCGTCGCGTGTGGCTCAAGCACATCGATCAGTCGGTCAATGGCCTTTTGCGGCCTGATCGGCGGTTTAATATTCATGATGTTTATCACCAGATATGAATTAATCAATTGAGGCTATTATAGTCAACAATTTTGCCGGCCGGGTGATAAGGAAAAAATGCCTCTTTTCGATTTTTCTGCTGCTAACTGGTAACAAAAAATAAAAAGCCGGCGGAGAGCCGCCGGCAGAGAGAGTAAACATCGTCAGGCGATTATTTGCCTTTGTTTTCCAGATTTTCAACCTGCGGTAAACCCGTCGCTGAGGAGGCGCTCAGCAGGCCAGACTGCGCGTAACCGAACAGCTTCTCGCGGGTATCGGTGATATCCAGATTACGCATGGTCAGCTGGCCGATACGGTCTTCAGCGGTAAACATGGAATCGCCTTTTTCCATGGTCAGGCGCTCTGCTTTATAGGTCAGGTTGTCTGATACCGTATTGAGGATCGAGTAGTCATTGCCGCGACGCAGCTCAAGGGTGACTTCGCCGGTGATCTGGCTGGCGACCCAGCGCTGCAGCGAATCACGCAGCATCAGCGCCTGGGAATCGAACCAGCGGCCCTGATACAGCAGACGGCCCAGCTGGCGACCGTGAGCATGATACTGCTCGATAGTATCTTCGTTATGAATACCGGTCAGCAGACGCTCGTAGGCGATATGCAGCAGCGCCATCCCCGGGGCTTCATAAATGCCGCGGCTTTTCGCTTCGATAATGCGGTTTTCGATCTGGTCGCTCATGCCCAGGCCGTGACGACCGCCGATGCGGTTGGCTTCCAGCATCATTTCGACGTCATCGGAGAAGGTTTTGCCATTCAGCGCCACCGGGTGGCCCTGCTCAAAGCGTACAGTGACTTCTTCCGCAGGGATCTTCACGTTTTCGTCCCAGAACTTCACGCCCATAATCGGGTTGACGATCTTGACGCTGGAATTCAGAAACTCCAGATCTTTCGCTTCGTGGGTAGCGCCGAGCATGTTGGAGTCGGTGGAATAGGCTTTCTCGACCGACATCTTGTAGTCAAAGCCGCAGGCGATCATAAATTCGGACATTTCGTGACGGCCGCCGAGTTCATTGATGAAATCGCTGTCCAGCCACGGTTTGTAGATCTGCAGTTCAGCGTTGGTCAGCAGGCCGTAGCGATAGAAACGTTCGATATCGTTGCCTTTATAGGTGCTGCCATCGCCCCAGATGTTAACGCCGTCTTCTTTCATTGCCGCTACCAGCATGGTGCCGGTGACCGCGCGGCCCAGCGGCGTGGTGTTGAAATAGGTCAACCCGCCAGTGGTGTTATGGAAAGCGCCACACTGAATCGCGGCGATCCCTTCTGCGACCAGCTGTTTGCGGCAGTCGATCAGACGGGCACCTTCGGCGCCGTACTCTTTCGCGCGGCGCGGAATAGCATCGTAGTCGTCTTCGTCCGGTTGACCCAGGTTAGCGGTATATGCATAAGGCACGGCGCCTTTTTTGCGCATCCATAACAGCGCGGCGCTGGTATCCAGTCCACCAGAGAAAGCGATACCAATACGTTGACCTACCGGGAGATGCTTGAGAATCGTCGTCATAAAATAAAACCCTGCTCGATAGACTGTGGTGAGTTCGACCCAACAACCTTAACTGCATTTTTATGCATTAATTGTGAGTATTCATTTAACCATCTTTTACTGGCGACAGGAAGGGCTTCATCATCTTTTTGCTAAAAAAGCCTGAAATACCAGCACAAACGGCAATCGGGGGCGCTAAAATGCATGTTGACAAAATATACTAGTTGCCGTTACAATTCATCCCGATTTTATGTCCCGTCTTCGGTACCAAATCCCAGCAGTATTTGCGTCTTTTGCTCAAAAAGAGTAAAATATGCCACGTTTCAGGCGCGGGGTGGAGCAGCCTGGTAGCTCGTCGGGCTCATAACCCGAAGGTCGTCGGTTCAAAATCCGGCCCCCGCAACCACTTTCCCTTAGAGTCCTTTTTCAAATACTGTGCAGGACTAGGTGTCCTTCGTAGCCGAATTTGAAAGAATTCTTGCGGAAGGTGTT
>OKVR01000284.1_pt1 | contig 15527 bp, 19 predicted proteins | sample 1606891 | NCBI WGS metagenome assembly OKVR01 (sample SAMN03281011, study PRJEB24777) | human gut metagenome | isolation source: fecal sample PR176 from 1 month old male Indian infant, caesarean delivered... | place: Singapore | collected 2006-01-13 | reverse complement strand
AAAGCGCACATCGCCCTCGGCGAGATGCGGGTCTGCAGCGTCGATATAGGGGGGATTGCTGACGATCATGGCGAAACGCTGCCCGGCCAGCGCGGCAAACCAGTCGCTTTGCCGTATCGTCACGTTAGTGATGCCCAGATGGGCGGCATTACGCAACGCCAGCGCCACGGCGTCCGGCATGACGTCCACCGCGGTGATCTCACAGTCCGGACGCTCGCTGGCCAGCGCCAGGGCAATGGCGCCGGTCCCGGTGCCGAGGTCGAGAATACGGCACGGCGCGACGGGCAGACGCGCCAGCGCCTGGCTCTACCAGACATTCGGTATCCGGGCGGGGGATCAGCGTCGCCGGGGGAGACAAACAGCGGCAGCGACCAGAACTCCCGCTGCCCGACCAGATGGGCGATGGGCTCCCCGCGCTGGCGTCGCTGCAGGAGCGCCTCCAGCGTCGTCGCCTCGTCAGCGGAGAGCGTCGTTTCGCCGAAGGCCAGGATCCAGGTGCGCGCCCGGCCGGTGACGTGTCCCAGCAGGATCTCGGCGTCGCGTCGCGGACTGTCGCTCTCCGCCAGGCGGGCGATTGCCTGCTGCAGCCAGGCCTGAAAGGTCATCATTCCTGCTCGGACAGCGCCGCCAGCTGATCGGCCTGGTGTTCCTGGACAATCGGCTCAATCAGCATGTCGAGTTTGCCCTCCATCGCCTCATCCAGACGGTAAAGGGTCAGGTTGATGCGGTGATCGGTCACGCGGCCCTGTGGGAAATTGTAGGTACGGTTGCGATCGCTGCGGTCGCCGCTGCCCAGCAGGTTGCGGCGCGTGGAGGCTTCCGCCTGCTGACGCTTGGCCACTTCGGCGGCGCGGATCCGCGCACCCAGCACCGACAGCGCCTTGGCTTTGTTTTTATGCTGAGAACGTTCGTCCTGACACTCCACCACGATGCCGGTGGGCAGGTGGGTAATACGGATCGCCGAGTCGGTGGTGTTAACGTGCTGCCCGCCCGCGCCGGAGGAGCGGAAGGTATCGATGCGCAGATCCGCCGGGTTGATATCCGGCATTTCCGCCTCCGGCAGCTCCGGCATCACCGCCACCGTACAGGCGGAGGTGTGGATACGCCCCTGCGACTCGGTGGCCGGCACGCGCTGCACGCGATGGCCGCCGGATTCAAATTTGAGCCGGCCGTAGACGCCGTCGCCGCTGATCTTGGCGATCACCTCTTTAAAGCCGCCGTGTTCACCTTCGTTGGCGCTGAGGATCTCCACCTGCCAGCGGCGCGATTCCGCGTAACGGGTGTACATGCGGAACAGATCGCCGGCAAACAGCGCCGCTTCGTCGCCGCCGGTCCCGGCGCGTACTTCCACGAAGGCGTTACGCTCGTCATCGGGATCTTTCGGCAGGAGCAGGACCTGCAGCTGTTGCTCCAGCTGTTCGCCTTTATCTTTGGCGTCCCGCAGCTCTTCCTGCGCCATTTCGCGCATTTCCGGATCGTCGAGCATCATCTGTGCGGTTTCAATATCCTCCTGCACCTGACGCCAGTCGGTATAGCAGCGCGCCACATCGCTCAGTTGAGCATACTCCCGCGACAGCGCGCGGAATTTATCCTGATCGGCAATCGTCGCGGCATCGCCGAGCAGCGCCTGCACTTCTTCGTGGCGCTCGTACAACGCTTCCAGTTTGGCAACAATAGAAGACTTCATAGGCGTGAATTCACCCTGTCCTGAAAATAAGAGAAAGGTGCGCTATTCCAGCCCGAGGCTGTTGCGCAGAATATGCAGGCGTTCGTCGTCCCCGTCACGGGCGGCCTGCTGAAGAGATTTGGTTGGCGCGTGGATCAGGCGGTTGGTGAGCTTACGCGCCAGATCCTGCATAATTTCCTGGGCATCGCCGCCCTGCTCCAGCGCGGCCAGCGCCTTCGCCGTCAGCTCCTCACGGACCTGCTCAGACTGCGAACGGTACTCGCGAATGGTCTCGCTGGCGCTCTGCGCGCGCAGCCAGGCCATAAATTCGCTGGTCTCCTGCTCGACGATCGATTCCGCCTGCACCGCCGCGGCCTTACGCTGCGCCAGGTTATGCTGAATGATGTTTTGCAGATCGTCGACGCTGTAGAGGTAGGCGTTAGCCAGTTTACCGACCTCCGGTTCGACGTCGCGCGGGACGGCGATATCCACCAGCAGCATCGGCTGGTTACGCCGCGCCTTGAGCGCGCGCTCCACCATGCCTTTGCCGATGATCGGCAGCGGACTAGCGGTGGAGCTGATAATGATGTCGGCCTCTTTCAGCCGTTCGTCGATATCGCTAAGGGCAATCACCTCGGCGCCCACTTCTTCCGCTAGCGCCTGGGCGCGTTCACGAGTGCGGTTGGCGATCACCATTTTGCGCACGTGATGTTCACGAAGATGACGCGCCACCAGTTCGATGGTTTCACCGGCGCCGACCAGCAGCACCGTCACGCTCGACAAGGATTCAAAGATTTGCCGCGCCAGGGTACAGGCGGCGAAGGCGACGGAAACGGCGCTGGCGCCGATATCGGTTTCGGTACGCACGCGCTTGGCCACCGAGAACGATTTCTGGAACATCCGCTCCAGTTCGCTCACGTTGAGGTGGCCGCGGCTGGAATCGGCGAAGGCTTTTTTCACCTGACCGAGGATCTGCGGTTCGCCCAGCACCAGCGAATCAAGGCCGCTGGCGACGCGCATCAGATGGCTGACGGCGTCGTTATCCTGGTGCCAGTAGAGGCTTTTACGCAGGTCTTCTTCATTGAGGCCGTGGTAATTGCACAGCCAGCGGATCAGCGCTTCCTGCAGGTTATCCTGCTCTTCGACGCTGAGATAGAGTTCCGTGCGGTTGCAGGTCGACAGCACCACTCCACCCTGCACCATCGGCTGAGCCAGCAAGCTCTCCAGCGCCTTATCGAGCGTTTCCGGCGAAAACGTGACGCGTTCTCGCAGGGCGACCGGAGCTGTTTTGTGATTGATGCCAAGAGCTAAAAGGGTCATTGTGAGGGAGTAGTACCAGCGTTGCTAAGGTTAGTCTGAGTGCATCATACAGGATGCGCGTAATCAATAAAAGAGAGGCTCCCCTTTTGGAGTAATAGCCAAAGCAAGACCGCCATTAAGGTTAATTTTTTGATTTCAGACAACTTGAACGTAGACGCTATCGCCCGGCGACGCTAGCATTAAGGGTTATAAATGTAACCTGCTACACAAATCGGCCCGCTGTTCCCCTGCCGCCGGATTTCACTGTAGACATCAAGGATTTGTCATCATTATGAATCGACTGTTCCGCCTGCTGCCGCTGGCCAGCCTCGTCCTGACCGCTTGTTCTGTTCATACCCCCCAGGGGCCTGGCAAAAGCCCGGATTCGCCGCAGTGGCGCCAGCACCAGCAGGCTGTTCGCAGCCTCAACCAGTTCCAGACCCGCGGGGCGTTTGCCTATCTCTCCGACGAGCAAAAAGTCTATGCCCGCTTCTTCTGGCAGCAAACCGGTCAGGACCGCTATCGCCTGCTGCTAACTAACCCGCTGGGCAGCACCGAGCTGTCGCTGACCGCCCAGCCGGGCAGCGTGCAGCTGATCGACAACAAAGGCCAGACCTATACCGCCACCGATGCCGAAGAGATGATTGGCCGCCTGACCGGGATGCCGATCCCGCTGAACAGCCTGCGCCAGTGGATCATCGGCCTGCCGGGTGACGCCACCGACTATTCGCTGGACGATCGGTACCGTCTGCGCGAACTGAACTACACGCAAAACGGCAAAATCTGGCACGTCACCTACGGCGGCTACACCACCGATACCCAGCCAGCCCTGCCGTCTAATGTCGAGCTAAACAATGGCGCCCAGCGCATCAAGCTGAAGATGGATAACTGGATCGTGAAATGATGAGCCGCTGGCCCTCACCTGCAAAACTGAATCTGTTCTTATATATCACCGGCCAGCGGGCCGATGGTTACCACACCCTGCAGACGCTGTTTCAGTTCCTCGACTATGGCGATACGCTGACCATCGAACCGCGCGCTGACGGCGAACTGCGTCTGCTGACGCCGGTGGCCGGTGTACCGGATGAAGAAAATCTGATTATTCGCGCCGCGCGTCTGTTGATGAGCGCCGCCGGCGAAAGCGGCCGCCTGCCGGCGGGCAGCGGCGCCGATATCAGTATCGATAAACGCCTGCCGATGGGCGGCGGCCTGGGGGGCGGCTCGTCCAATGCCGCCACCGTGCTGGTGGCGCTTAACCATCTCTGGGGCTGCGGGCTTTCGGAAGATGAGCTGGCGACCCTTGGTCTGCAGCTGGGGGCCGATGTGCCGGTCTTCGTGCGCGGCCATGCCGCCTTTGCCGAGGGAGTGGGTGAAATTCTCACGCCGGTGGAGCCCGAGGAAAAATGGTACCTGGTGGCTCATCCAGGCGTCAGTATTCCGACGCCGATCATTTTTCGCGACCCGGAGCTACCACGAAATACCCCGCGCCGGTCAATTAATACGTTATTAAATTGTGAATTCAGCAACGATTGCGAGCTTATCGCAAGAAAACGTTTTCGCGAGGTTGATGCCGCGCTTTCCTGGCTGTTAGAATATGCGCCGTCACGCCTGACCGGCACAGGGGCCTGTGTGTTTGCTGAATTTAACACCGAATCCGCTGCCCGTCAGGTGCTGGACACTGCCCCGGCATGGCTAAATGGCTTTGTGGCGCGCGGAGTCAATCTTTCGCCGCTCAAGCAGGCCCTGCTCTGATTCCTGCGCTGTGATGGCGCAACGATCATGAGTCAGCCGGGGAAATTGAGTTACGGTGACAACGTCACCCTGTTCCAGACGTTGCATCGTGCTCTTTAAATACACCGACTGGATCGAATGGCGCCAGCCCGCACATTATTGGCCCATTCATCCACCACTGGACGCATGCCTGAGGTTCTTCTCGTGCCTGATATGAAGCTTTTTGCTGGTAACGCCACCCCGGAACTAGCACAACGTATTGCCAACCGCCTGTACACTTCTCTTGGCGACGCCGCTGTAGGTCGTTTTAGCGACGGCGAAGTCAGCGTACAAATCAATGAAAACGTACGCGGTGGTGATATTTTCATCATCCAGTCCACTTGTGCTCCCACCAATGACAACCTGATGGAACTGGTTGTTATGGTTGATGCTCTGCGTCGTGCTTCGGCAGGTCGTATCACCGCCGTTATCCCTTACTTCGGTTATGCTCGTCAGGACCGTCGTGTTCGTTCTGCTCGTGTGCCAATCACCGCGAAAGTGGTGGCGGATTTCCTGTCCAGCGTCGGCGTTGACCGCGTGCTGACCGTTGACCTGCACGCAGAACAGATCCAGGGCTTCTTCGATGTGCCAGTTGATAACGTGTTCGGCAGCCCAATCCTGCTGGAAGATATGCTGCAGCTGAACCTGGACAACCCGATCGTGGTTTCTCCAGACATCGGCGGCGTAGTTCGTGCTCGCGCTATCGCTAAACTGCTGAACGATACCGATATGGCCATCATCGACAAGCGTCGTCCGCGCGCCAACGTCTCCCAGGTGATGCATATCATCGGCGACGTCGCTGGTCGTGACTGCGTGATGGTCGACGATATGATCGACACCGGCGGCACCCTGTGTAAAGCGGCAGAAGCGCTGAAAGAGCGCGGCGCGAAACGCGTATTCGCTTACGCGACGCACCCAATCTTCTCCGGCAACGCAATCCAGAACATCAAAAACTCTGTGATCGATGAATTTGTCGTCTGCGATACCATTCCGCTGGCACCAGAAATTAAAGCGCTGGATAAAGTGCGTACTCTGACGCTCTCCGGTATGCTGGCTGAAGCTATTCGCCGTATCAGCAATGAAGAATCAATCTCTGCTATGTTCGAACATTAATCGAGCCGAGCACAAAAACCCGCTGCGGCGGGCTTTTTTTGTCTCTGCATTTTTAATTCTTCCACAACATCATTCGGCATGCGTCAAGGCGGCAAGTGAATGAATCCCCGGGAGCGTACAGGCAGTACGTGACTGGGGTAAATGAACGCAGCCAACACAGAGGCATCCCGAAAGATGACGTGGAAATGATCAATGCCTCCTTCACCTGCCATTTAGTTGACAGATGATGCGCTCATGGATGAAACATTATTGTGAACAGATTATTTTCCTCACATGTGATGCCTTTCCGCGCCCTCATCGACGCTTGTTGGAAAGAACAGTACACCACGGCCCGCTTCACGCGTGACCTGATCGCCGGGATCACCGTCGGGATCATTGCGATTCCGCTGGCGATGGCGCTGGCGATTGGCAGCGGTGTGCCGCCGCAGTACGGCCTCTATACCTCAGCGGTGGCAGGGATTGTGATCGCCTTAACCGGCGGGTCGCGCTTTAGCGTTTCCGGCCCGACCGCCGCCTTTGTGGTGATCCTCTATCCGGTTTCCCAGCAGTTCGGCCTGGCGGGGCTGCTGGTGGCGACGCTGATGTCGGGAATCTTTTTAATTCTTTTCGGCCTGGCGCGCTTTGGCCGCCTGATCGAATATATCCCGCTGTCGGTCACCCTCGGCTTCACCTCCGGGATCGGTATCACTATCGGTACCATGCAGATTAAGGATTTTCTCGGCCTGCAGATGCCCCATGTGCCGGAGCATTATCTGCAGAAAGTGGCCGCGCTGGCGATGGCCCTGCCGACCATTAACGTCGGGGACGCCGCCATCGGCGTCGTCACCCTCGGCACCCTGATCTTCTGGCCGCGGCTGGGTATCCGTCTGCCGGGCCACCTCCCCGCGCTGCTGGCCGGCTGCGCGGTGATGCTGGTAGTCAACTTGCTCGGCGGCGATGTGGCGACGATCGGCTCGCAGTTTCACTATCAGCTGGCGGACGGCACTCAGGGCAACGGCATTCCGCAGCTGCTGCCACAGCTGGTGCTGCCCTGGGATATGCCGGGCTCCAGCTTTACCCTGAGCTGGGCTTCGCTGCAGGCGCTGCTGCCTGCCGCCTTCTCCATGGCGATGCTCGGCGCGATTGAATCTTTGCTGTGCGCGGTGGTGCTCGACGGTATGACCGGTACCAAGCATAAAGCCAACAGCGAGCTGATTGGCCAGGGGCTAGGCAACATCGTTGCGCCGTTCTTCGGCGGAATCACCGCCACCGCGGCGATTGCCCGCTCGGCGGCGAACGTGCGCGCCGGCGCCACATCGCCGGTTGCCGCCGTGATCCACGCCCTGCTGGTGATCATGGCGCTGCTGATCCTCGCCCCGCTGCTCTCCTGGCTGCCGCTGTCGGCGATGGCCGCCCTGCTGCTGATGGTGGCATGGAACATGAGTGAGGCGCATAAAGTCATCAATCTGCTGCGCCACGCGCCGAAGGACGACATCGTGGTGATGCTGATGTGCATGTCGCTGACGGTGCTGTTTGATATGGTGATCGCCATCAGCGTCGGGATCGTGCTGGCTTCGCTGTTGTTTATGCGCCGTATCGCGCGCATGACGCATCTGGCGCCGGTCAACGTCGAAGTGCCAGACGATGTGCTGGTGCTGAGGGTGATCGGTCCGCTATTCTTTGCCGCCGCCGAAGGTTTATTCAACGATCTGGAGACCCGGATCGCCGGCAAGCGCATCGTGGTGCTGAAGTGGGACGCCGTGCCGGTTCTCGACGCCGGCGGTCTGGATGCCTTCCAGCGCTTTGTGAACAAGCTGCCGGAAGGCTGTGAATTGCGCGTATCTAACCTCGAGTTTCAGCCGCTACGCACGTTAGCGCGCGCCGGCGTCAAGCCGCTGCCAGGCCGCCTGAGCTTCTACCCCGATCGTCAGGCCGCGCTGGCTGACCTGTGATCACCCGGCGGCAGGCCCCTGCGCCTGCCGCATCAACGCCCCCGTCGCCTGTTGTAGCCAGCTCAGCACCGCCGGCGTCATCCAGGTGCCCTTCATCAAATGCGGCTCCTGCTCCATTGCCCGACGAAACTTCTGCAACGTCTGCGGCCGGGTACCGGCGTAGGACTGAAACAGCTCAAGCCACGCCCGGGCCAGCGCCTGACCCGACGCTGAATCCGGCGCTATACCCTCCCGACATGCCTGATGCAGCTTCGCCACCAGCGCTGGCCACTCCTGTAGCCGGTCGAAATAGTGCTGGCGGGTGAACGCCATCTCTTCATCGTCGAGATACCGCGCCCAGATGGCCAGTTTGCTTTCGGCAAAGGCTTCGGTGATAAAAGGCGATGATGGCCGGCGTGACGCCGGTCTGTTCAACCATTTGCGGCTCGGCGGCATGCATCGCGTTCAGGCGGGTCAGAAACTCCGGGCGCCCTGCTGTATCCTGCTCCAGGCGCTCCATCCAGCGCGTCGCCAGACTCATCGCCTGCGGACTGTCCGTCGGGCAGCCGCTCGCCATCAGCGTCTGCACCTCCTCCGTTAGCTCGCGCCACGCTTGGGCGCGCTGTTCATCCTGTGCCGCAAACGGCAGCGCGGCTAACTCCTGTTGACTAAACCAACGATCGTACATTTTCATTAACTCCAGCGTCTGTAGCCAGGACTCCAGATCGGGTTCATTGCCGCTCGCCAGCGCCTCGCGCAGCGCCAACAGCCGGTCGCGCAGCCTGGCGACATCACGCAGTTGGTCATTCAGCGTCTCTATCTGCTGCGTCAGCAGCTCAGGCAGCGACAGCGTTTGCCGATCGAGATAGTCCTTGATGGTGGCGAGCGTCAGCCCGGTCTGCGCCAGCGCCTTTATCATATGCAGGCGCTGAACCGCTGACAGGTTATAGAGCCGATAGCCCGCCTCGCTTCTGGCCGAAGGCGTTAACAGCCCCGTCTGTTCATAATGATGCAGCGTACGCACCGTCAGTCCGGCGCGCTTCGCCAGCTCTCCCACCTGAATTAACATGACTGCTCCTCTCTGTGGCCAGGTCCGCTACTCTGCTGCCTGACGTAACGTCAGGGTCAAGCATAAAACGCGCTTAATATTCACTTTTGGCGGCAACCATAGCATCACGAAGCTCAGGTCGGAATGGGGGTCGTTATATGGCGGGAAAAAGAAGAAGCGATAACGAGAGTCAGAGAAAAACGCATCGGCCGCGGAAGGCCGATGCGGAAAATGCGGTTGCGGTTAGCTGTGACGATGCTGGTTACGACGGCAGCGTTTATCGTAGTGGCGCACCCACCAGTAGCGGTCGCTGACCTGCTCGTGGCCGCCAATACGGGCTCCGGCCAGCCAGAGCACAGCACCGACGAAGATGCTTAAGATAGCGCCATGCGCAAAGAATTGTGGCAGGTTAAGCTGCGGAAGCTGGTTCAGAATGGAGTAACCCACCCCCACAACCATCACCACCAACCCTAACCCCATGAGTACGTTACCGAGTAACGAAGCGTTTTTGCGTTTCATGTGTCACCTCCGGACTTTGGGTTGCCAGGGAATGTCCCCAAATCTTATAGGTGTAGTATAGACAAGGTCTCTTCTGCGGAGTGCGCCCACGATCACATTAGTGAAGAGCGAATAGACAAAAATTTACAAATAAGTCTATGAACCATATCAAATTCTAATGATTTAGTGAGTAAATCATCAATGCCGGTATTGTCTTATAGCCAGAATTTTGTCAAGCGCGCCCGCAGACAGTACACTACGCGGCAGAGAATGCCCCATGCAGGATAGAAAACGTGACCATTAAACTGATTGTCGGCCTGGCCAACCCCGGTGCGGAATATGCCGCCACCCGGCACAACGCTGGCGCCTGGTATGTGGATTTACTGGCGGATCGCCATCGCGCGCCGCTGCGCGAAGAGAGCAAATTCTTCGGCTACACCTCGCGCATCAACCTGGCGGGCGAGGATGTTCGCCTGCTGGTGCCCACCACCTTTATGAACCTTAGCGGTAAAGCCGTGGCCGCGATGGCAACCTTTTATCGCATCAACCCGGACGAAATTCTGGTTGCCCATGATGAGCTGGATTTGCCGCCGGGCGTGGCGAAATTTAAGCTTGGCGGCGGCCATGGCGGCCACAACGGCCTGAAGGACATCATCAGCAAGCTCGGCAATAACCCGAACTTTCACCGCTTACGCGTCGGGATCGGCCATCCGGGCGATAAAAACAAGGTTGTCGGCTTTGTGCTCGGCAAACCGCCGGCCAGCGAGCAGAAACTGATTGATGATGCCGTCGACGAAGCGGCGCGCTGTACGGAAATCTGGTTAAAGGATGGTCTCACCAAAGCGACCAACCGTTTACACGCCTTTAAGGCGCAATAAGCCGTTGTCGTGCGGCATTTTTGCCGCGCACCGTGTATAATAGGCAAAGCTATTCAATTTTCTGCAATCTGTTCCTTGTAACAGATTGATTATCCAAAGATTAAGGTGATTTAAATCATGGGATTCAAATGCGGTATCGTCGGTTTGCCCAACGTCGGCAAATCCACCCTGTTCAATGCGCTCACCAAAGCGGGTATTGAAGCGGCCAACTTCCCCTTCTGTACCATTGAGCCGAACACCGGTGTCGTACCGATGCCCGATCCGCGTCTGGACAAGCTGGCTGAAATCGTCAAACCGCAGCGTATCCTGCCGACCACCATGGAGTTCGTTGATATCGCGGGCCTGGTTAAAGGCGCGTCCAAAGGCGAAGGTCTCGGCAACCAGTTTCTGACCAACATCCGCGAAACCGAAGCTATCGGTCACGTGGTTCGCTGCTTCGAAAACGACAATATCATTCACGTCGCGGGGAAAAGTGAACCCGGCGGAAGATATCGACGTTATCAACACCGAACTGGCGCTGTCTGACCTTGATACCTGCGAACGTGCGATTCACCGCGTCTCCAAAAAAGCCAAAGGCGGCGATAAAGACGCGAAAGTTGAGCTGGCCGCGCTGGAGAAATGCCTGCCGCAGCTGGAAAACGCCGGTATGCTGCGCGCGCTGGATCTGACCAAAGAAGAGAAAGACGCCATCCGCTATCTGAGCTTCCTGACCCTGAAGCCGACCATGTACATCGCGAACGTCAATGAAGACGGTTTCGAGAACAACCCGTACCTCGATCAGGTTCGCGCCATCGCCGAGCAGGAAGGGTCTGTGGTGGTGCCGGTGTGCGCCGCGGTTGAAGCGGACATCGCCGAGCTGGACGATGAAGAACGTGACGAGTTTATGGCTGAGCTGGGCCTCGAAGAGCCGGGTCTGAACCGCGTGATCCGCGCTGGTTACGCCCTGCTGAACCTACAGACCTACTTCACCGCTGGGGTGAAAGAAGTGCGCGCATGGACCATCCCGGTAGGGGCGACTGCGCCGCAGGCAGCCGGTAAGATCCACACCGACTTCGAGAAAGGCTTTATCCGCGCGCAGACCATCGCTTATGAAGACTTTATCGCCTACAAAGGCGAACAGGGCGCGAAAGAAGCCGGTAAAATGCGCGCTGAAGGTAAAGACTACATCGTCAAAGATGGCGATGTGATGAACTTCCTGTTCAACGTCTGATCCCGCTGGCTGGCATTTCTGCCGCCATCGAGTAATAAAAAATCCACGCTCCGGCGTGGATTTTTTTTCGTGCGCCAGGCGGCGCGCTACTTCCACGATATGGGTCTCTTCTGCCGCTTCGTAGCCATCAACGATCTGCACAATCTTTTTTAACTCGTCCTCAATAAAAGCCGGGGTGGCGCTTTCCCCTGAGGCCGGGTGATGAAGCTCCACCGAGATGCCGCTGGCAGCATTGGTCAGCGACAGGCTAATCTCCTGCGGATCCGCCGCAGACGAGGGTCGCCCGATATGCTGCGCGATGGTCGCCGCCGCCGCGCGCGTATCGACTTCCGCGAGATGCCCCCACCTCATTTTCAACATGCCCCTGCTGCCCTGCCTTTATCACCTGCAGCGTATAACCGCTTTTTGCCATTGCCATGTCTTATCCTCCGGTTTCATTGCCCGGGCGACACATTCTCAGCCCGGTTTTATCAGCAAAGTTCGAACACTTCCGCCTTGCCGTTAATGACTCTTTTCCACATAGGTCTGCATATTTTCTTTGGTCACTAACTCAAACGGGATCCAGACATGGGACTCGACTTTTTCTCCTTTAATCAGCTTCAGCGCCACCGCTAAGGCCGTTTTGCCCTGACCAACGGCATCCTGGAAGACTGTTACCTGGATCTTATCGCTGGCCAACGCTTTTAGCCCATCCGGCGTGGCGTCGATCCCGCCGATCAGCAACTTCTTCTGGCTCTTCTCCAGCGCCATCGCCGCGCCAATCGCCATCTCATCGTTGTTCGCCGCCACAATATCAATCTCTTCCCCGTTACCTGCCCAGTTCTGCATCAGATCCATTCCCTCGCTGCGGGAATAGTTGGCCGGCTGTTTCTGCACCACTTTCATCGCCGGGTATTTGGCCACCACCTGCTCTACGTCTTTGGTGCGCTGCAGCGCGCCGGCATCGGTGAGATTGCCGATCATGATGGCGACGTTGCCTTTGTAGTTTGCCAGCTTCGCCAGCGCTTCCATCTGTAATGTACCGGACTCCCGCTCGTCCGATCCGACAAACACCACGCCAGGCGGTAACGTTTTATCCCCCGGCGTCCGGTTCACATACACCAGCGGCATTCTGGCCTGCTGCGCCATCTTCGTCAGCTGCGGGGTGCTGGCGGAGTCCACGGGGTCCACGATGATGGCGTCCACGCCGGAGGCGATGAAGCTCTGCACCTGATCGGCCTGGCGTCCGGTGTCGCCGCGGGCGTCTTCGAACTGCACATCGACGTGACGGGCTTGAGCTTCTTTCTCAATGGACTGACGGATAATGGTGAGAAAGTTTTGATCGAAGTAAGCCATCGAGACGCCGATCTTATCCGCTAATGCCGAAGCGGAACTGGCCAGAAGGCCTACTAACAGGATGATTTTACAGTGCTTCATAGCATGCCCTCAGGGGTCGAAATAAAATTTTCAATATAAACACAAACGGTATATTTAAATCATTTTCAGACTACGAAGGGCGTTCGGTTCTTGCAATCATGATGTAAAGAAAATGTTGCCATGCGCACATTTTATTTTACCGCCTCACTCATCAAGGCCTCACCGGTTTCGGGGAGCGCAGCGGGCGGCGAGGCCGGCTGATTTCGCTTCAGTAGGGCATTCTCCACAATCGGCTGTTGCAGATGCAGTTCGGCGAGGCTGCCGCGGGCGGCAGACCAGGGTTGACCCACGGGGAGCGCGGCCAGCTCGCGCAATTGCTCTTCCAGCGGAACGGCGCGGTTAAGCGACTGCATGATGGCAAACACCGCCGTTTTCAGTTCGCTCACCGTCAGGTACTTCCCCTTCTGCTCGTCGAGGGCATTGAGCTGACCGGCGAGCCGTTGCAGCTGCCGCATGCCCTCCGCCCAGCCGGTGAGGTGTTCCGCGGGCAAGCTGCTCGGCATACGGCCAGTTAATATTCGGCCGCGCCGGGTGGTTGAGCTTGTTCATTTCTGCACGCAGCGCAATAAAATCGGCCAGCGTGCGCGGGTCGCCACCGGTTTAATAGCGGAGGTCTGTATGTGTTGTCATCATGATGTCTGTCAGCGCGAGGATTAGCGGGCGGAGCGAGCGTCAAGGTACTGCTGGCGGTTGAGGTGGCGGATCAACACCCGGCCATTGCCAGGCGCTACATTACCCCGTATTTTGGGTTTCCGCTGTGGGCGGATGAAGTCACGATCGCGAGAGGAACAATGGAAACCGTTATTTGTCTATGGGACGCTCTGTCCCGGTCGCAGCAATGCGCATATTCTGGAGACGATCGGGGGCGAGTGGCGTCCGGGCTACGTCACTGGCACCTTTTACGCGCGCGGCTGGGGCGCTGCCGCTGATTTTCCGGGGATCGTCCTCGACGCCAACGGCCCGCGGGTCAACGGCTATCTGTTCCTGTCCGACCGGCTGGCGGCGCACTGGCCCATGCTGGACGAGTTTGAGGAGGGGTACGATCGGGTGTCGGTTGAGGTGACCACCGACGATGGACAGCAGGTCAGCGCCTGGATTTATCAGCTCCAGCCCCGGGAGTAATCCCCCGCCAGTATCGCGCTACTGGCCACAGCGGCCCAGCACGTCCGCGGGTCTGGCGTCGTTTCCGCCAATGCAGGTATACTGGCCAGATGTTTCCTAAGCTTCAGATACGCAAATGACAAAACTTACCTTACAAGAGCAGATGCTCAAAGCCGGCCTGGTCAGCAGCAAAAAAATGGCCAAAGTCCAGAGAACGGCGAAAAAATCCCGCGATGCAGGCCCGTGAGGCCCGGGAAGCGGTGGAAGAGAATAAAAAAGCCCAGCTGGAGCGCGATAAACTGCTCAGCGAGCAGCAAAAGCAGGCGATGCTGGCGAAAGAGTATAAAGCCCAGGTCAAGCAGCTGATTGAGATGAACCGCATTACGGTCGCCCGGGGCGATATCGGCTTTAACTTTACCGATAATAATCTGATCAAAAAATCATGGTCGACAAGACCACCCAAACCCAGCTGATTAACGGCCGTCTGGCGATTGCCCGCCTGGCGGTGGATAACAAACCTGAAGGGGAGTATGCGATTATTCCGGCGGTCGTGGCAGAGAAAATTGCCCAGCGCGATGCCAGCAGCATCGTGTTGCACAGCGCCCTGAGTCAGGATGAACAGGATGAAGACGATCCGTACGCCGACTTTAAGGTGCCCGACGACCTGATGTGGTGATCGCGGGCTTCCGGCGGCAGGCGATCAGAACGAGCTTGCCTGCTGGATATGCATCGGCTCGCGGCTGACGGGATGGACAAAGCGCAGCTCGCTGGCGTGCAGCATCAGCCGCGGAGCCTGTTCCGTGCCCGGCAATTCCCGGCCGCCATACAGATCGCAGCCAAGGATCGGATAGCCCAGCAGCTGACAGTGGATCCGCAGCTGATGGGTGCGCCCGGTCTCCGGGGTAAGCGCCACCCTCGTCAGCGCCAGCGCCCTCTCCCCTTCCCGCGTCTGGTACAGGCGGTCAATGACCCGGTAGCGCGAACGCGCCGGTTTGCCGTGCCGGACACTGATCGACATGCGCGGGAAACGGGCCGGGTCTTTGGCGATCGCCGCCTCCACGACCCCCTCATCTTCCGGCAGATGGCCGCACAGCAGCGCCGTATAGACCTTACCCACCGTGCGCTGGCTGAACTGTTGGCACAGCGCAGCGTTAATCCCCTTGTTGCGGGCGACCACCATCAGACCGGAAGTGCCGAAGTCAAGGCGGTGTACCAGGGTACAGCCCGGAAAGCGCTGGACCAGTCGATGATGGACAGAGTCGAGGTTGCGCGGATCTTTGCCTGACAGGCTCAGCAGCCCGGCCGGTTTATTGATTAGCAGCAGGTGTTCATCCTGATATAAGAGGGTGATCATGGTCGCGGCACGGCGGCGCGACAAAGGTATCGATAATGGTGGACATCAGGCGGCCCGAAGAAGGAGTGGCCGGCGATAGTACCCCATTTTGTCCGCCGGATACGACGCTGGCGCACGAATCCGCCCTCGCGGCGGTGTCATTTATCACCCACACTTATCGTAAAGGCATGGTCTGCGCAGGCAATGTGCCTTTAACACTGCGCGCTGCAAAATTTGAGTTAACCAACGAGTAAGAACGGTAATGGCGATGAACGGAACAATCAC
>OKVR01000283.1_pt1 | contig 15536 bp, 10 predicted proteins | sample 1606891 | NCBI WGS metagenome assembly OKVR01 (sample SAMN03281011, study PRJEB24777) | human gut metagenome | isolation source: fecal sample PR176 from 1 month old male Indian infant, caesarean delivered... | place: Singapore | collected 2006-01-13 | reverse complement strand
ACAAGGTCTGCGATCAAATCTCCGACGCCATTCTTGATGATTTGCTGGCCCAGGATTCGTCCAGCCATGTGGCCGTGGAGACCTCCGCCGCCACCGGCGTGTTCCTGGTCTTCGGCGAAGTCACGTCTGAGGGATATTGCGACGTGCAGTCCAAGGTCCGCGAGACCCTGCGCAACATCGGCTACACCTCCTCCGAAGTCGGCCTTGACGCCGATTCCTGCGGCGTTGTGGTGGCCATCACCGAGCAAAGCGCCGAAATCAACCAGGGCGTTGCCCGTCTGACTGGCGATCAGGAGACCGCCGCCAGCCGCGAAGAACGTTACGAGGCACAGGGTGCCGGCGATCAGGGCGTGATGTTCGGCTACGCCACCGACGAGACTCCGACGCTGATGCCGCTTCCGATCTATTTGGCACATCGCCTCGCCTTCCGTCTGACCGAGGTCCGCAAGTCCGGTGAAGTGCCGCACCTGCGCCCGGACGGCAAGACCCAGGTAACCATTGAGTATGACGATAACGATAAGCCCGTTCGTCTGGACACCGTGCTGATCTCCACCCAGCATGATCCTGAGGTTACGCAGGATTGGCTTGCGGTTGAGCTGAAGAAGCACGTGATTGACCCGGTGCTTGATGAGGTGCTGGGTTCCAAGGTGCCGCATGACAACTACCGCCAGCTGGTCAACCCGACCGGTTCGTTCATCCTGGGCGGCCCGGCGGCCGACGCCGGTCTGACCGGCCGCAAGATCATCGTGGACACCTACGGTGGCGCAGCCCATCATGGTGGCGGCGCGTTCTCCGGCAAGGACCCGTCCAAGGTCGACCGTTCTGCCGCATACGCGACTCGCTGGGTTGCCAAGAACATCGTGGCCGCCGGTCTGGCCCACAAGGTTGAGATCCAGATCGCCTACGCTATTGGTGTTGCCGATCCGGTGTCCGTCAACGTGGAAACCTTCGGCACCGAGCAGGGTGTGACGCGCAGCCAGATCGCCGCCGCCGTACGCAAGGTCTTCGACCTGCGCCCCGCCGCCATCATCGACGAGCTCGACCTGAAGCGCCCGATCTACCTGAAGACCGCCGCTTACGGCCACTTCGGCCGTACCGACGTTGAGTTCCCGTGGGAGAAGACCGACAAGGTCGAGGAGCTCAAGGCCGCGATTGCTGGGGAGTGAGCTGAATTAAGTTCCAATTGAATTAAACGGGTGCCTCCCACTTGTTACGGTGGAAGGTACCCGTTTTTCAAGCACTGCTAACATGCCTCTCTATTCAGAGGCATGTTGGCAGTAAACCCAGTAGTATATTCCAGTGCGCAGTAGCATGAAAACATATCTCGCCTAAATGCCAAAGGAGCCTAGCATGGAACGCGTCAGACTTGTCGACTGGCTAAAGAGCGAGCGAGACCAGCATGTTGGTGGAGGCCTGTACTACAACTCACAGATTCTATTTGCCTACAATTCCAACCACATGGAAGGCTCCACTCTTTCACCAGAACAAACCGCGCAGCTGTTCAACACGGGTGCCTTGCTCCCTGACAACATCAACGATGAAATCAGAGCAGACGATGTCGCCGAAACAACGAACCACTTCAATGCGTTCAATTGGGCCTTAGATCATGTAGACGACCCAGTAAACAAAAGCCTTGTATGCAGCCTTCATGGAATTCTCAAACGCGGCACCAGCCAAGAATTCGACGCCAACCGCAACGTCGGCGGATACAAAATAGTGCCCAACGTCATCAGCCAACTTGAGGGAATTCATACGGTACTCCCCGCGGATGTGCCTCTTGCCATGAAACAGGTATTCAGCTTGTACTCACAATTGGAAGATGATCCTTTTGCAATCGCAAAAGCACATTGGATGTTCGAATCCACGCACCCATTCTCCGACGGTAACGGTCGAATTGGGCGACTCGTCATGTTTAAAGAACTCTTGTGATATGGCCTGATTTTTGTTCCGCCCTTATAGTGGGGCGGAACAAAAATCAGGCCATATCACAAGCGCCTAGACCAAGGGAATCCGGCACGTCTCAGACCAACCGCACGCCCTTTCTTGTGTACAGATCTAGTGGTGCTTGCCCTCCATCCCGTCTTGAGTATCAGTATCATAGGCATCGTCGATGTCGAATCCGCCTATAAGCACAAAGCGCCTCAACATATTTGTGGCACGCATGCGTACTTTGAACACCGGCAATGGTGTGTGGTCGCATTGCTCGAAGAAAGCTTTCGCTCGATGTACGTCAATCGAGGAGCGCAGCACATCGAAGCGCCCGAACTCGTTGATGTTCGCTTCATCTATACGTTTGGCAAGGAACTCCTCGACCACCGACCTATTAACGCCCAGCCGATCGACTAGTTTGTCGACTTGCTCGTTCTTCTCTCGCGCAGCATAACGAGTGATGTAATCACGTAGCGTCATGCCAGCTTCAACCTCCACGTCGCCACGCTCCACGTCATGCAGGAACAGTTCGGCGAGTCGTTGTTCGTCCCGCGAGAGCGCGGCAAAGGAACGGTGTAGCTGCGCAGACATCTCCGCCAATTCCGGGCTATTCTCCTTGAGCGCCTTCAGCCATTTATTGAAGTTGGCATTCATATAATCGGTATCGATGAGTCCGGTATTGATTTCGGTAAGATAGCCATCCAATTCATATGGCGCTTCGGGATTATCTTTTACGCCATCATCTGAATCACCACCGCAGCCGCTATTGCCATAGAACAGTTCTTTATAGCGTTGCGCAAGAATGAGGTATGTACGTTCGTCGATTTGAGGACGCACTACTTCAGACTCGTCATGCTCATCATTGTCCTCATTCGTATCGTCAGTATCCGTACTATCGACCTTGTATTCTGTGGTACTCCAGTCAAAGCCCTGCACTTTCGCCGCTTCAAGGTACCGGTTCAGCTCCACGAACTCCTTGGCGAACTTGCGTCTGGCCTCCACCGATTCCGGCAACTGCATAAGGTCCGATTCCCCGTTATCCGAGAACACGTCAAGAATTTCCCGGTACCGCGTATCCATGGATTTTACGTTCGCCGGCAATTTCTGCACGAACAGGTCAAGCGGCCGATCGCCCGAATACAGTTTCACCGCTGCTTCAATGAAGCCATGCATGGTGTGCGGTTTGCGGTAGTAGCGAATGACACCGAACGGCTTGTCCGGTCCGAACAGACGATTCGTGCGACTGAATGCCTGGATGATGCTTTCGTAGTCGATAATCTTGTCGAGATACAACGTATTCACCCATTTTGAGTCAAATCCGGTAAGCATCTGGTCTACGACAATGAGCAAATCGAGCTGCTGACTGCGGTTTGTTGCTATGCCGCCGTACGGACTCTTATGCGATAGTCGCGACGAAATATCTTTCTTCATCGCCGGCCATGTGGGGATGATGAACTCTTTGCCGAACGCCTCATTGTAATCGGTGATGATTTCAGTCAGCGCATCTTCTTTGTCCGTTGCTCCTTCGTTGTTGTCGATGTTGGGATCGAACAACGCCGTTACATGCAACTTAGGTGCTTGCTGCTTGAACAAGTGATAATAGTTGACAGCTTCAGGAATGGAGCTAGTGGCGAGCATCGCATGGAATTTGCCCGCATGGCTGAGCACCGGGAACTGTTCGAGAATGTCCGAGACCACCATGTTCGGATGCGGGGAGTCGATGCCATATTGGTCTCGTCCAAGGAAATCCTCGATGCCGCTAATACAGTTTCCAGCGCCATCAACCATCGGACCCATGGGGACCTCAGACTTATCCATGTAATGCTGGAATACTTTGGCCTTGACCGGGTCGGCGAGCGCATCTTCCGTACTCTCCGCCTTCGCCTTGTCGAGAGCCACGGCACGTCTGACTTCAGAATCCTTGTACGTGGTCACCATGTACGGGTCGAATCCGAGTACATTATGGTCACGAATGCCGTCGGCGATGCTGTACCGGTGCAAGCAACGGCCGAATACCATGGCAGTGGTGGAATTCTTCTTCTGGTTTTCGTCCAGAATTGGCGTACCGGTGAATCCGAAAAACAGCGCGTTTGGGAAAGAGCGACGGATATTCTGCAACATGTCGCCGAATGTGGAACGATGGCATTCGTCCACAATAAAGACGATACGTCGTTCAGCTAGCTGATCCAGCCAGGTCTGTGTGACGCCTCGCTCCCCTGTTTTCACGTTGCTCATCTTCTGGATAGAAGTAACGATCAGAGTGTCGTTGACATTGGTGCTGTTGAGTTTGTCACGCAAAACACCGGTGTTCTCGGTGCCTTGTACTTCCGTCTCGCTGTCGGCAAAGCTGCGGTATTCCTTCAACGATTGAGTACCCAGCTCGATGCGGTCCATGAGGAACACGACTTTATCGGCGTCATGCGAATCGGCGATGAGTTGCGCCGATTTGAAGCTGGTCATGGTTTTCCCGGAACCGGTGGTGTGCCATACATAGCCGCCGGGTCGTCCTGGGGTAGCTGGCCGCTGTTCCCAATCACATTTCCTCACCACATCGGAGATGGCGTTTGCCGCGATGTACTGATAACTACGCAGCACCTTAAGGCATCCATCCGCTGAATCAGCGATGGTGTAGAAGCCGATGAGCTGATGCGCCATGGGAATGGACAGCAGGCCTGCGGTACCGGAGGTGCCTCCGATGAACAGCTTCCATTCGTCTTTGCCAGGGTTTTGCCCGCCACAGATAGGCTCATTGTTGTAGTCAGCCCAATGGAAGTAATAGCTTGGATTGAATTTGTCTACACCCGGATTAGCGAAGTAGACGGCGTCATCGGGGTTCATGGCCACAAAAATCTGTACTAGACGGAACAGGCCGGTGAACACACCTTCGTGCGCATATTTCTCGATCTGATTGGTTGCTTGGCTGACCGGTATGCCACTTTTCTTGAGCTCGATATGGATCAATGGCATGCCATTGATGAGAAGCACGAGGTCGCCGCGCCGCGAGTTCAACATCTTGTTCTTGGCTGGATAGACCGGTTGCTGAGCGATCTGATAAGTGCTTTTGCCGCCCGCGATTTCCTTGCGGTCATAGATGTAGAGACTGACTTCCTTGCCGAAATGCGCCACATCTTCTTTGTTGTCACGCGTGATAGACACGGTACGCCCGTTGACGAACGAATTGAGCGCGAGCGGTGTCCGCAGAGTCTCGATCTGCTCGATTATCTGGGTCATTTCCCCGTCTGTCAGCGGGTATTTGCCGAGCCTGTCTATGTCGTTGTTGTTGCGGTACAGTATGCCTTTCCAATTGTCGAGCAAATCCCGCTCAGTTGGATAGCGCAGGACGCCATCCTTCCATCCATGCTGCTTAAGCACGGTGATGACGTTTTCCTCGAACACCGATTCGCTATCGAATATCATGATTCTTCTCTCCCCGAACTTCCCAGTGTCCTGCCTTTCGCGAGCCGACGCGCTTAAGCAATCCACACCCAATGAGTATTTCAGCATCCCTTCGCACAGTCGCTGATGAGACTCCCGCAGCACGCGCCATATCATCGTATGTCGCGCTGGGGCTCTTCTCTACAAAATGAAGAATGACTCGCTGTCTCTCGGTTATCCGCTCATTCGAACCATTTAACTGCTCATTATTGTCAGATATCTGCTCATTCGAACTATTTATCTGCTCATAATCGTCAGTTATCTGCTCATTGTTATCAGGCTTGGCATCCGCCTCCAACATGAGCGTGAGTATCGTGCGATCAGCTTCTCCGAAGTTCTCTTCAATCCGTGGTTCAGGAAGTCCTGCATTCGCCCATGTGGCGAACACATCGGGGACACCCGTACCAGCTCGCTCGCCCACATCGATTAGGCTGAACATCTTCATGACAAGACCGTTGCGCGGATCAGACACCCCGCCGAGGCGCATCTGTTCAATGCCGGTTCGGATATCACCCGGATTCTCGAACACCAGCTTGTCGGGGGTGCGCCTGACCACCACTCCGCGTACGCCATGGTAATCGGCGTTGAACAAGCAGTTGGCCAACGCCTCACGGACCGCCTTATGCATGGGGGTGTCGTCGACGCGGAAAATGCCGTCGAGCTTGAATGGGGTCTTCAGGGATTCGGCAAGCTTGCGGTTCACGCGGAAGAAGAAATCGAACAGGTTGCCCGACCACATGCCATCTCCCGAATGCACACGATCGGTCCAGCGAATCGCCGGGTCCAGAGTCTCCTGATAGTCAAGAAAAAACTGCGGGCATTCGCGCACGATGTCATAGTCGTTGCCGAACATGAGCAGGCCGCCGAACGTGGGATGCAGCCTGCCATCCTCACGGCTTACCGCCGCCGCGCCAATGGCGCGTAGAAAACGCTCGTCATCAAGGTCCGTCCATGAACTGCCCTGACGTACCGTGCGGAAACGATTGCGATACGCCCTCACCGTGTCCATGTTGAAATCGGCAACGGTGAGATCGTCCAACACTTTGGAGTCCATCGTCTCGAATCCCTGGTCCCGAAGCATCGCCGAAATCTCCTGCCTCGTGCAACGATAATCGCCCTCACCGCGCCGGCGATAGGTTCCCGCAAAGAGATCGCCGTTGATATACACAGGGCGTTCCTCGCGCGGGGCACGCGGAACATGAATGGCCACCACCATGCCACCATCCGCTTCGAGCACCTCAACTTCCGATTCGATGGGCAGCACGGCGCTTACCTTGGACCGGTTGCTGACCGTGTTCCAAAAGTCCTGGCGAAGATGTTCCGCTTCAGTTGGTGTAAGTCCAATCGGCGCGAAGGTACCGTCTTCGCGCTCCTTGACACCAAGCAGAATGACGCCGCCGTAGGTGTTGGCAAAAGCGGAGTAGGTCTCCCATATGCTGTGCGGGAGGCCGCCCTTCGCGGACTTCGCCTCGATCCGGTTATTCTCGCGATATGAGGCGAGCTTCGCGATATCGAATAGTTCCATGGCGATTCCTCCCCTCACACGAACATCTTGTCAAGCAAGGATTTCTTGATGTTCTGCAGCAATTCCAACTTACGCTGATGAAGGGTGATGAGGGAGTCGAGCTTAGCAAAGAAGTCGCCAATTTGCTGTTGTTCGACGGTGCTTGGCATATACAAAAGCATGTCTTTGATCTTGCCAAAGTCAACACTTTCTACGGTTGTTCCAGTCTTGCCAAACTCAAGCAGCAATTCCTTGTTATGCGAAATAAAGAACTGAAGTAGCCATTCTCCACAGCACTCGCCTTGGGGCAGAATGACGCGAATATCCTGGTTAACAGTTGAAGGTTTGCGCAGTTCAGCCACCGGAAGGGTATGGCGAAGAATCCCGCTCCTCGTTACCATTACTAAAGATCCGGCAGGATAAAGAGTCAACTCTTTTGCGCCCTTCTCAGTTATCTGAGTCGTAGTTCTATCAAGATAATTAGATTTCACGTCCTGGGACGTAACCCACAGCACGTATCCATCTTCATAGTTATCGGGATCTGCCATTGGCGGAGTATGCCCGCCGCCAAACGTTGCTACTTCACTCAACTTACGCTGTTCCCAAGGGTCAGTAAAACCAGCAAAGCGAATTTCGGGTACAGACTCACCATCTTTCGGGAACATTTTTTCAAGCATCGATTTTTTTAAGATGACAAGCTTGTCATACTTACGCTGATGAAGGGTGATGAGGTCATCGAGAGATCGCAATGTCATCCCGATTTGCTGCTGTTCCGTTTTTGAAGGAAGCATCAATTGATAATCTGCGTATTCCTGCGCATTGACACCAGGCTGCCCGGACCGCTGTGAGGTTATGGCAACATACTTCTTGTATGCATCGGTCAAGGTTGCCTGATAGGCGAATTCGGGGTCAGCGCCTTCGCCGATTCGGGCACGGATAAGGAATCCAGCAAAGTAGACCATTCCATCGAATTGCCTGTACAGATATGTTTTTCCTACACTCGCGCCTGTGCGAGCAAAGAGCAGATCGCTCTCTTTCAGTAAATAATCTGCACTCATTGCAAGGTCAGCTAACGGCGTCGTAAGATCGCTTTTCGAGAACTCATGGGTTTCGTCATCAATGTCGGTGATACGCAGATATTTATTTTGGCCATCGTATTCTGTTGCAGCAGCGTTCAAGCCGTAATCAAATGAAGACGCAACGTCTCCCAACTTACGCTGTTCCCAAGGGTCAGTAAAACCAGCGAAACGAATCGCGGGAACTTTCGCCTGTTCAGTCATCATTCGCCTCCCAACAGGGTCTTCAGCTCGGCAATACCGGCCATATCGAACTCATTGCCGGTTAGTTGACCAAGCATATTGCCAAGTTTTGCCTCAGCCTGTTCGATCTGTTCGCACACATCAGAGTATGTGGTCGAATACTTGTCGTTCAGCGCATTCACCGCTGCAATCAACTCATCAACAGCCGTCTGAGGGAGCTCCTCAAGCTTGCGCTGCAATGGTTCCACCCACTTGGCAGCAAGCAAGTCATCAGCATGTTCATCGCTCAGCCCTTCAATAACGGTCCGGGTCTTTTCATCAAGCGCTGAACGGAGATTCTTAACGTTCTTTTTGACTTCACGCTCTTCATCAAACAACCGCTGTGCACTCACAAGAGCACGGTCAAAGTCAGTCTCGGGATGCTTGCCGATAGACTTCACTGCTTTCTTCAACTCAGCGGCAACAAAAGAATCACCATCCTCACTGATAGCACCGGTTGAGCTCTTGTCGTCTTCATCCATATTTTCAAGAATGTCAGCGATTTCGCCGCCAATCTCACTCAGCCGAGATTCAAATGTGGCAATTTCCGCAAGATCAGAGGTAAGAAATTTCCCCTGTACGAGATCGAACGGCAGAATATGTCCAGCCCAGCCATCCGGCACTTCGACATCCTTACCGCCTTTCTTCTTGACAACCATGTTGGCGTCAACTTTGCGAACGGCGTCATGGCCCTCGCTCTGTATGGTTTCAAGGTCGGTGGAGATGGTCTTCTGCCAGCTATCGTCAAGCACCTGATATGCCGTATAGGCATCTACGAGCGGTATATCAGTCAAACGATGTAGCAGGTCATGTGCCAGAACCTCCTCTTCGGCGGCAATGCTCACGTTGGCGGCGTTACCTACCAGTTCATCACGCAGATAGGCAGGATAATCGGTGAATACCTCACGATATCGCTGGATATAGGCACTCACACCAGAATCAGCATTCACTGCCTCGCGAACATCTTGCACAGCGAGCCTGGCCGAATGGCCGTTCTCCTCAGCAAAGAGACGTTGGCGCAATCCCGGGAACACGTTCCAATACTTACCGAGCGCATCGATATCCTGCTTGGGAATGCCACCAAACATGGTGGAATACACGTCCCAACTTTCGGCGCTTTCAGAGGAATCCACATATCGGGGAATATTGAGGTTGTAATCGTTCTGCCGAATCTCATCAATGCTCACCAAACGGCTGAACTTATCGATATCACGATTCCCTGTCACCGCATCCACGATGCGTTTGATATCGCTCGCACGCAGCTTGTTGTTCTTGCCGTCCTTAGCGAAATATTTGGAGGCATCCACAACAAGCACATGGTCATCGTTGCGGTGCTTGCGCAGCACCATCACGATAGTGGGAATGCCCGTGCCAAAGAAAATGTTCGCTGGCAGTCCGATGATGGCCTGAATATGGTGGTTTTCCACTAGATTCCGGCGAATAGCGCCTTCCTCACCGCCACGGAACAGCACGCCATGTGGCAACACGATGGCCATAATGCCGTCATCACGCAGGTGATAGAGATCATGCAGCAGGAAGGCATAATCAGCCTTGGACTTAGGCGCAATGCCATATTCGAAACGGATATCTTCGCCCGCTTCCGGCGGCTCCCAGTTCTGGGAGTAGGGAGGATTAGAGACCACGGCGTCCACAAACAGCGGCTCATAGGTCTCGTCCTTCGTCTCGTCGGTATCGAACCATGGCCAGTCGCTTTTTAACGTGTCACCGTTACGAGCCACAATATTGTCTGGCAGTATGCCACGCATGACAAGATTCATACGCGTGAGATTGTAGGTATTCTCCTTGAGTTCCTGTGCGTAATACTTGATGTCATTCGGATTGCCATTGCGACGGGCCACAGCCTGACCGATATGGATCAGCAACGAGCCCGAGCCACTCGTGGGGTCGTAGATATTGATTTCTTCACGGCCGGCGAGATGCCAGGCCACTATTTCGCTCATGAGCTGAGAGACTTCGCTCGGCGTGTAGAACTCACCGGCCTTCTTACCCGCATTGGAAGCGAAGTTGCTAATTAGATACTCATAGATGAAGCCGAGGGTGTCGTAGTCCTGCCGGCTGTCCATCGGAATGTCCTTGATGAGGTAGATGAGGTCGCGGACAGCCTTGCTACGACTTTTTTCATCGGTGCCGAGTTTGGACAGACCGGTTTGCAGCGTGTCGAAGATGCCAACGAACACACGTTTACGAGCCGGATCAATGTTGCGTTCGAAAGCGGAAAGCGCGTCACGTACATCAGCGATGGTGAAATCGCCCTGGCTGGCAATCCACGTGGAGAACAGGTTGTTGTAGGAGATGAAGTAGCCACATAGATCACGTACATACTGTACAGTTTCGGCATCATTCTCATCCAAGCCCTTGAGGTCTTCGGCTCCCCAGTCTTCAGCACGCAGACGAGCAATCTCCGTCTCCGAGAGGAACTTATAGAAGATAAAGCCGAGGATATAGTCCTTGTATTCATTCGCCTCAATCTTGGAACGCATTTTATTGGCGGATTCCCAGATTTTGGCGGCAAGCTGCTGCTTATTCATTCATATGCTCCTTGTTTCTGTACACGTAATCAAGGGTCTGTCCTTGTTCATTGACCCATTCGGTCCAACCGTTTTGACTGCCACCGAGAACAAATACAGCAGCAGCGGAAGGGCTTGACAGTTCAATGTCATCAGCAAGAGTCGCCTTGCCCGTCTGCGTTCCGAAAAGATGCTGCCGAGCTGCCACGGCTCCCTGGTTTTTAATAACTGGATGCACGAGATCCACTTCAGAACCGGAAAGAACAGTGAAACGACCTGTACCTTGGCTATATCGCCCAGTGGCCTGAACACCGTTCTTCTTCGTATGGAATACGGCGTTCACCATAACCGGCGTCTTTTCTTTTCGATCAAGGTCATATCCGAGCACTCGCATACGAAAGAGGATGTTATTGTGCAGTCTTTCCACCTGTTGCTCTTTGTATGGATTCATGCGAGGAGCAGGAGTATACTCATTGTCGGTCTCATAAGAGCCATGTTTGTCCACATAATCTATGGCTGTTGACTCAAGAGAGTCCAAAACATCACGATCGATATTGACATCATTATCGAGGAACATGATGGCTTTGTTCCAAAAATCTTTCTTAGTCTTATGCGCATCAAGCCGACTAAGCCCCTTCGTGGTTTGTCCCACATACGCACGGCTCAGAACTCCATGATCTTCATCAAGAAGATAATACACACCGCGATCCGGCAAATCGGGAAGACTTTTCGCCTCACTCAACATATCCCGGGGCACCACAACCGTGACAAGCGACTCCCCATCCACACGACAAATTCGAATGCCATCAGGATTGTTGTCAATAATTTGTATGGTCATAGCAGTGAGAGCAATCATTACTTGCCGCCCTTTGCTAGTTCATTAATCATGCATGTTCTCACGAATGCCGAAAAGCTCATCCCGCGAAGAGATGCGGCCTCTTTGGCAGAATCTCGCAAATTAGCGGGGATACGCATAGTAACCGGCACCACATCACCGTTTACCAGATACGAACGTATCTCTGTTTCACCAGCATCATGCTCAATCAGATCGGAGTACGTCATTGCATCCTACACTTTCAAACTGCAATACAAATGCAATAATTCTACACCCGCTTGGGAACAGCGTAAGTTGGGAGAGCTATTCTTCGAAAGCAATGAACGCTCATCGTCAATGGAGATTCTATCTGTCAGTGTAGCTAAAGGAATATATCCTGCATCAGAATCGGATAGGGATACAAATCCAGGTGCGAGTCTTGTGAATTACAAAGTGGTTCACAAGGGAGATGTTGTCTACAACAGCATGCGAATGTGGCAGGGGGCCGTTGGGTCAAGTGATTACGATGGTATCGTTAGCCCAGCTTACGTAGTTGCTAGGCCCACCATCGAGTTAGACTCGACTTGTTTTGGCTATCTTCTGAAGCGGCCTGAGATGCTATATAAATACCTGTGCGATTCACAGGGAAACTCGAAAGATACCCAGACTCTGAAATATGACAGGTTCGCGGATATCGAAGCCACAATGCCAGCAAATCTCGAAGAGCAGCGGGCAATTTCAGCTTGTCTGGGGAGCGTTGACCATCTCATCACCCTTCATCAGCGTAAGCGTCTATCTATTCGTCAAAGGAGCCCCGTGTGGTCATAAACACAATCAACGAAGAAATGTCGTTCTGCGATTACTACTCGCAATGGGTCGACGTCTACAAGGAAGGCGCGATTCGGGAAGTGACAATGAAGAAATACAAGCTCACACAGGCGTGGCTGAGAAAACTTATCCCTGATCTCAAGCTTTCCGAGTTCGATCGTGTGAGCTATCAGAAACTCATCAACGGATACGCTGAGCATCACGAGCATCAGACAACAATGGATTTTCATCACCAACTGAAAGGAGCCATCCTCGATGCCGTTGATGAAGGTCTGATTCAGAGAGACCCAACAAGAAAAGCAATCATCAAAGGAAAACAGCCGAGACAGAAGAAGGTGAAATATCTTAACCAGTTCGAACTTCATGCTGTCCTTGCTGATTTGAAGCTTGATCCGATACCTAACTGGGACTGGTTGATACTGCTAGTGGCAAAAACCGGGTTACGTTTCTCCGAAGCATTGGGGCTTACTCCTGATGATTTCGATTTCGTTCACCAGACTTTGTCCGTCAATAAGACATGGAATTACAAGAATGGAGGTGGCTTTGTTCCAACAAAGAATGCTTCTTCGGTACGTAAAGTACAACTTGACTGGCAACTCATCATGCAGTTGTCTGTTCTGTTGAAGAACTTACCCGGTGACAAGCCTATCTTCGTGGATGGCAAGGTATACAACTCAACCGCCAACGGTATTCTGGCCCGGCATTGCAAACAAGCCGGAGTACCTGTGATTTCAATACACGGATTGAGACACACCCATGCTTCACTCTTGCTATTTGCCGGCGTTTCAATTGCAAGCGTCTCTAAACGGCTTGGGCACGCAAGCATGAACACAACGCAGGAAATATATCTGCATGTCATCCGCGAATTGGAAAACAAAGACGTTGACATCGTGATGAGAGCCTTATCCACCCTTATTTAGCAAACCACAGACGCTTACGCTGATGAAGGGTGATGAGGCGGTCGAGGTCGGCGAAAAAGTTCCCGAGGTGATTTTGCTCAACTACATTTGGAACGCTTAGAACTGTTTCATTAATTGATTCTTTCGATAGGCTTGGCAATCCCGTCGATTCGTCTTTGGATTTCCAATCAACATTCAAAAAGGAGCAGAGGGCAAACTCAAGGTTGATATCTGACTTTGGAATTGCGTAAAACAGCGTGTCAACCGTCCAAAATGGCGCTTTTAAAAGATAAGGCTTATCGATAGTCCCTTTTCTACCGATGCCAATAGCGTCACGATTATGCGACAGCGCCTCGCTAACGCTGGTCATATACCCGCCGGTTCCATAAACCGGAATAGGCCCTTCATCAAGATGTTTGTAGTCACGTCCGCTGCAGACATCTACGATTTCTGAGAACTTACGCTGTTCCCAAGCGGGCATCGGCACTACATGAAGCAGGGCAGACGGGATACGAGTGGCTGGCCGAACATACGCAATACATCTACCGGCAACTTAGGCACTATCATTTCCGTTGTTAGCTACACTTATCGCGATAAGTGTAGCTAACAACGATTGAAGCGACACCTTACAAGCCATGAGAGGTAGAACCGTTCCCCCTTCTATTTTGAAAAACTTGAATAAGTTAGTTTTTTCAAAATAGGGATGCGTCGAAAAGACGCATAAACGCACGAAAAATGCGGGCATCCGATATGCAGTGTTCATTGAATCAATGTATATCGGATGCCCGCAATTGTTTCAGACCAATTGAAGAGCCTTAGCTCAGCATCAGCCTCACGCCTTGGCGACCTCCACGCCCAGCTCGGCGCCCTCCTTCACTTCGAAGGAGGTAGCCAGCGTCTCGTGGGCGATCAGATCCTTGAACTGCTCGACCTTGGCCACATCGACAGCCGGCACGGTCAGCACCAGCGAGATACGGTCCGCGATGTCCAGATCGGCAGCCTTACGTGCGTCCTGCACAGAACGAATCACGTCGCGGGCGTAGCCTTCAGCCAGCAGGTCGTCATCCAGCGCGGTGTCGAGGATCACGAAGCCACCGGTCGGCAGAGCGGCGGAGACCGAAGCGGCGGCCACGGTGGCGTTCTCCTCCTCCACACGGTTGATCAGCTCGTACTCGCCTTCGACCAGCGCAAGGTCGCCGGACGGCGTGGAGACCACCGGCGCACCGGACGCAGCATCGACATGCCAGTCGCCGGACTTGGAGGCCTTGATGGCGAACTGCACCTGCTTGCCGAGGCGCGGACCCGCCGCACGGGCATTCACACGCAGCTCGTGCACGATCTTCAGACCGTGGGCGGAGGCGTCCTCCAGAGTCGAGAACTCAATATTCTTGATATTAAGTTCGGACTTCAGCAGATCGTCGTACGCCTTGACGGCGTCCACGTTCCCGGCCACCACGGTGAGCTTGGAAAGCGGCTGGCGCACGCGGATCTTGGCGGCCTTGCGCAGGGACAGGGTGCCGGAAACAACCTCGCGCACCTTCTCCATCGCATCCACCAGGGCCGGGTCGTCGACCAGCACGCGGCCGAGTTCGGTGTCTTCACCGGTCTTCTCGTCCGCCACGAACGGCCAATCGGCCAGGTGCACGGATTCACCGCCGGTCAGGCCGCGCCACACGGACTCGGCTTCCATCGGGGCCAGCGGCGCAAGCACGCGCATGAACGCCTCAAGCACGGTGTACAGCGTGTTGAACGCGGACGCATCCTCGTTCCAGAAGCGGTCACGGGTGTTGCGGATGTACCAGTTGGTGAGCACGTCGATGAAGTCGGAGACCGCATCGCAGGCGTCGGAAATCGCGAACTCGTTCAGCGACTTCTCGGCGGCCAGCACCAGGCGGCGGGTACGGGCCAGCAGGTAGCGGTCCATCTCCGGCAGACCGGCGACCTCGTCCGCGCGCAGCTGGCGGGCGTCGAATCCGGCCCCGCCGTTGGCCGCGTTGGCGTACAAGGTGAAGAAGTAGTAGGAGCTCCACACCGGCAACATGACCTGGCGCACGGTGTCGCGGATGCCATCGGCGGTGACGATCAGGTTGCCGCCGCGCAGAATCGGCGAAGACATAAGGAACCAGCGCATGGCGTCGGAACCGTACTTGTCAAACACGCCGTTCACGTCCGGATAGTTGCGCAAGTGCTTAGACATCTTCTGGCCGTCGGAGCCGAGCACGATGCCGTGGCAGATCACGTTCTTGAACGCCGGGCGGTCGAACAGGGCGGTCGCCATGACGTGCAGCAGGTAGAACCAGC
>OKVR01000282.1_pt1 | contig 15554 bp, 20 predicted proteins | sample 1606891 | NCBI WGS metagenome assembly OKVR01 (sample SAMN03281011, study PRJEB24777) | human gut metagenome | isolation source: fecal sample PR176 from 1 month old male Indian infant, caesarean delivered... | place: Singapore | collected 2006-01-13 | reverse complement strand
GCGCTCGTCCTGGGCCGCCGCCACCCGGCGATCCACTTTATCTTTCAGCCGCTGCTGGCGTTCGCGGTAGCGTTCATCACTCATTGGGCAATTCCTGGTTTACGCCCGTCGGGCTGGTCGAAGGTCATTCCCGTCTTGCGACGACTGTCGTCGCCCATCAGCCACAGATAGACGGGCATAATGTCAGCGGGGTTTCAGTTTCAGCGATCTTCCGTCGGAACGCGCTGGCGCGCATGCCGGTGCGGGTGCCGCCGGGGTTGATACAGTTCACCCGCAGGTGGCGGCTTTGGTACTCGTCGGCCAGCACCTGCATCATCCCTTCGGTGGCGAATTTGGAGACGGCATAGGCGCCCCAGTTGGCGCGCCCCTGATGACCGACGCTGGATGAGGTAAAGACCAGCGAACCAGATTCGGAACGGAGTAATAAAGGAAGAAGCGCCTGGGTCAGCATAAAGGTGCCATTGACGTTCACCTGCATCACCTGCTGCCAGACCTCCGGTTTCTGTTCATCCATCGGGCAGATGTCGCCGAGCAAGCCAGCATTGTGCAGCACGCCGTCAAGGCGGGGATAGTGGATGCTGATCTGCTGCGCCAGCTGCTGGCAAGCCTGCGGCGTGCAGGTGAGCAGGTCGAGAGTAAACCAGCGGGGAGGAATACCGCCCTCACGCTCAATCTCCTCGGCGACGGCGCGCAGTTTGTCGTCGTTGCGACCCAGCAGGATAACGCTGGCGCTGTAGCGGGCGTAGGTCAGGGCCGCTTCACGACCAATTCCATCGCTGGCCCCGGTGACCAGAATGATGCGATCTTTCAGCAAGTGGCGTTGCGGTTGATAATGCACGGCGACTCCTTTGGCGATCGGCTCTCGATCGCGCTTCATCTTTGGTATCTCACTTTTGCGCTGTTATGCCTGAAAGCGCCCGCCATTGCAATCGGCGAAGCGGAAAGTATTCCAAAATTAATATCTTGCAACGATTTCAGCCTCGCTTAAAAAAAACGGAATCCGCTGCGCAGAGGACACAAAGCACAAAGACTTCATCGCCAGGGGCTGATGTACACTGTGAAGCAACGTCAGTGCTTTACACAAGGTGAAAACGTGGAATTACTTGCTCAATATGGCTTATTTTTAGCCAAGATCGCGACCGTTGTCGTCGCTATCGCGGTGATTGCCGCTATTATCGTCAACCTGGCCCAGCGCAAGAAACAGCGCGGCGAGCTGCGGGTAACGAATCTTAGCGAGCATTATAAAGAGATGAAGGAATCGCTGGCGGTGGCCCTGCTGGATGGCCCGCAGCAGAAGCAGTGGCATAAGTCGCAGAAGAAAAAGCAAAAACAAGAGGCGAAGGCGGCGAAAGCGCGGGCGAAGCTGGGTAATACCGAGCCGGAAGGCAAGCCGCGCGCCTGGGTGCTGGATTTCAAAGGCAGTATGGATGCTCATGAAGTCACCAGCCTGCGGGAAGAGATCACCGCGGTGCTGGCGGCGGCGAAAGCGCGCGATCAGGTGGTGATTCGTCTGGAAAGCCCCGGCGGGGTGGTGCACGGCTACGGGCTTGCAGCCTCGCAGCTACAGCGCTTGCGCGACAAACAGATCCCGCTGACGGTGGCGGTCGACAAAGTGGCGGCCAGCGGCGGCTATATGATGGCCTGCGTGGCGAACAAAATTGTCTCGGCGCCGTTTGCGATCCTCGGCTCTATTGGCGTGGTGGCGCAGATCCCAAACCTGCACCGTTTCCTGAAGAACAAAGATATTGATATCGAACTGCATACCGCCGGACAGTACAAACGAACGCTCACGATGCTGGGTGAAAACACTGAAGAAGGACGGCGCAAGTTTCGCGAAGACCTTAATGAGACGCACCATTTGTTCAAGGATTTCGTCCAGCGGATGCGCCCGGGCCTTGATATTGAGCAGGTGGCCACTGGCGAGCACTGGTACGGGGTACAGGCGCTGGAAAAAGGGCTGGTGGATGCGGTTGAAACCAGTGATGAGCTGCTGCTGGGACTCATGGAGAGCCACGAGGTGATCGGAGTGCGTTATCAACAGCGTAAGAAAATGCTCGACCGCTTCACCGGTAGCGCGGCGGAGAGCGCCGATCGACTGCTGCTGCGCTGGTGGCAGCGCGGACAGAAGCCGCTGATATAGATGATAAAACGCGAGGCTCTGCCTCGCGTTCTCATTTAGGGCGGTCTTAATCTCCGCCGGTCTTAATCGACCAGGTGATATTTGTCCGACAGCTCATGGGCGAGGTACTTAAACATATTAAATACCGCTGTACTCTTCGGCGTCGGCAGACCCTGCTCATCAAGATAAAACTCACCGCTAAACACCAGGACATTGTTGCGCTGAACGACGTCGGTAGCTTCGATACCGGCTAACGTATCCTCATGTTCGCGAATAAGTTTGTTGGCTTTTTCGAGCAGCGTCTGGCGATCGATTGGTTGGGTTGTACCTTGCATAACGGACTCCTCTTTTTCTCCACGCGTAGTTTACGCCGCGCGGCGGCGCGGGGCAAATTTTCCATGGACAAAACAGGGGTAATCGTAACCAGTGGAGAAACAGCCGTTTACTGGCGTGATTCGCTTTTGCATGCTAATAAAGTTGCGTAACGAATTTTATCAGGTACAGTGTGACGCTTTCGGCGATCTGGCAACAGATTTGCTTGACATTCGGCCAAAAATTCTTCGTGCTATGTCACCTGACGAAAAAAGGTCAGTAAACTCAAGCGCCTGGTTTTACGGAGATGAAACAGGTGTTCTGGGTTGATATTCACCGACGGTGCCGCAACATATGAGGCAGTCGCCAGTGGAGGGTGTATGAATGTGCGATGTATTCCTGGATGAATCAAATTAGGTAAAGGTGAATATGGGTAAAGCTCTCGTTATCGTTGAGTCCCCGGCAAAAGCCAAAACGATCAATAAGTATCTGGGTAATGACTACGTGGTGAAATCCAGCGTCGGTCATATCCGCGATTTGCCGACCAGTGGATCAGCTTCCAAAAAGAGCACCGACTCTACCGCCACCAAAGGGGCTAAAAAGCCTAAAAAGGACGAACGTGGTGCTCTGGTTAACCGCATGGGCGTGGACCCATGGCATGACTGGAATGCGCACTATGAAGTACTTCCGGGTAAAGAAAAGGTAGTTTCAGAACTCAAACAGTTGGCGGAAAAAGCTGACCACATCTATCTCGCAACCGACCTTGACCGCGAAGGGGAAGCCATTGCCTGGCACCTGCGGGAAGTTATCGGCGGCGATGAACAGCGTTACAGCCGCGTGGTGTTCAATGAGATCACCAAAAACGCCATTCGTCAGGCTTTCGAAAAGCCGGGCGAACTGAATATCGATCGGGTTAACGCCCAGCAGGCGCGTCGCTTTATGGACCGCGTGGTGGGGTATATGGTTTCGCCGTTGCTGTGGAAAAAATCGCCCGTGGTCTTTCTGCCGGGCGCGTACAGTCCGTCGCGGTCCGCCTGGTGGTGGAGCGTGAGCGTGAAATCAAAGCATTCGTCCCGGAAGAATACTGGGAAGTTGATGCCAGCACCACCACGCCGGGCGGCGACGCGCTGCCGCTGCAGGTGACCCATAAGGACGATAAGCCGTTCCGCCCGGTCAGCCGCGATGAGACCATGGCGGCGGTATCGCTGCTGGAAAAAGCCAGCTACAGCGTACTGGAGCGGGAAGACAAGCCGACCAGCAGCAAGCCGGGCGCGCCGTTCATCACCTCCACCCTGCAGCAGGCGGCCAGCACCCGTCTCGGCTTCGGCGTGAAAAAGACCATGATGATGGCTCAGCGCCTCTATGAGGCGGGGCACATCACCTATATGCGTACCGACTCCACCAACCTGAGTCAGGATGCGCTGAACATGGTTCGCGGCTACATCAGCGACAAGTTTGGTAAAAAAAGTATCTGCCGGAAAGCGCGAATCAGTACGCCAGCAAAGAAAACTCACAAGAAGCACACGAAGCGATTCGTCCGTCTGATGTGAACGTGCTGGCGGAAACGCTGAAAGATATGGAAGCGGATGCGCAGAAGCTGTATCAGCTGATCTGGCGCCAGTTTGTCGCCTGTCAGATGACGCCGGCGCAGTACGACTCCACGACGCTGACCGTGGCGGCGGGCGATTTCAAACTGAAAGCGCGCGGTCGTACCTTACGCTTTGACGGCTGGACCAAAGTGATGCCGGCCCTGCGCAAGGGCGATGAGGACCGGACTCTGCCGCTGGTCAAACAGGGGCGACCAGCTGAGCCTGGTCGAGCTGACGCCTGCCCAGCACTTTACCAAACCGCCGGCTCGCTTCAGCGAAGCCTCGCTGGTTAAAGAGCTGGAAAAACGCGGTATCGGTCGTCCGTCCACCTATGCCTCGATTATCTCCACCATTCAGGATCGTGGTTACGTGCGAGTGGAAAACCGTCGTTTCTACGCGGAGAAAATGGGCGAGATCGTCACCGACCGACTGGAAGAGAACTTCCGCGATTTAATGAACTACGACTTCACCGCGCAGATGGAAGATCGTCTCGATCAGGTGGCTAACCACCAGGCCGAGTGGAAAGAAGTGCTGAACCACTTCTTTGGCGATTTTACCGCCCAGCTGGAGACGGCGGAGAAAGATCCGGAAGAGGGCGGCATGCAGCCGAACCCGATGGTGCTCACCAGTATCGACTGTCCGACCTGCGGCCGTAAAATGGGCATCCGTACCGCCAGCACCGGCGTTTTCCTCGGCTGTTCGGGCTATGCCCTGTCGCCGAAAGAGCGCTGCAAACCACCATTAACCTGGTGCCGGAAAACGAAGTCCTCAACGTGCTGGAAGGCGATGACGCCGAAACTAACGCGCTGCGCGCCAAACGCCGCTGCCAGAAGTGCGGTACGGCGATGGACAGCTACCTTATCGATCCCAAGCGTAAACTGCACGTCTGCGGTAACAACCCGACCTGCGATGGCTATGAGATTGAAGAGGGCGAGTTCCGCATCAAGGGCTATGACGGTCCGGTAGTGGAGTGCGAGAAGTGCGGCTCCGAGATGCACCTGAAGATGGGGCGTTTTGGGAAGTACATGGCTTGTACCAACGACGAGTGTAAGAATACGCGTAAGATCCTGCGCAATGGCGAAGTGGCGCCGCCGAAGGAAGATCCGGTGCCGCTCCCGGAGCTGCCGTGCGAGAAGTCTGACGCCTATTTCGTGCTGCGTGACGGGGCCGCGGGCGTCTTCCTGGCGGCAAACACCTTCCCGAAATCACGGGAAACGCGTGCGCCGCTGGTGGAAGAGCTGTACCGCTTCCGCGACCGTCTGCCGGAAAAACTGCGTTATCTCGCCGATGCGCCGCAGCAGGATCCGGAAGGCAATAAAACGCTGGTGCGCTTTAGCCGTAAAACGAAGCAGCAGTATGTGGCGTCCGAAAAAGAGGGCAAAGCGACCGGCTGGTCAGCCTTCTTTATCGACGGCAAATGGACGGAAGCTAAAAAGTAACTGACCATTATCAGGCAGGAAAAGGGCGCTTTTCCTGCTCTGGCGGCCGGCAGGGGCCATGGATGCCTCTGCCGTGTCGTTTTCCTTTCTCTCCGCGCTTTCCGCCCCCTTATAACCACCTATATTATTTTTCGTTACCGGCTATACACTGTTGGTATAAATGATATAGTGGTTATAGTTAATGCCTTTTTTATTATTAAAACGTCTTATACATCATCGCTTTCAGGATGCGTTGCGGCGCCACTATGGCCAACTGCCGGGAGGCCTGGCCTTCACAGGCGACAAGTTGCCTGAACGTAAAGTGTATTAAGCGGCTTCATTTTACGCGCAAACGGATATCAGCATGAAACTACAACAGCTTCGCTACATCGTTGAGGTGGTTAACCATAACCTGAATGTTTCATCCACCGCCGAAGGGCTTTATACCTCCCAGCCAGGCATCAGTAAGCAGGTGCGTATGCTGGAAGATGAGCTCGGCATCCAGATCTTTGCCCGCAGCGGCAAGCATTTGACTCAGGTGACCCCTGCCGGGCAGGAGATCATCCGTATTGCCCGCGAGGTGTTGTCAAAAGTCGATGCCATCAAATCTGTCGCCGGGGAGCATACCTGGCCGGACAAGGGGTCGCTGTATGTGGCGACCACCCATACCCAGGCGCGCTATGCCTTGCCGGGGGTGATCAAGGGCTTTATTGAACGCTATCCGCGGGTGTCGCTGCATATGCATCAGGGTTCGCCAACCCAGATCGCTGAAGCCGTGTCGAAAGGCAACGCCGACTTCGCTATTGCTACTGAAGCGCTGCATCTGTATGACGATTTGGTGATGCTGCCATGCTATCACTGGAACCGGTCGATCGTGGTGACGCCGGAGCATCCTCTGGCCTCCAGGGGCTCGGTGTCAATTGAAGAGCTGGCGCAGTATCCGCTGGTAACCTATACCTTTGGCTTCACCGGCCGTTCGGAACTGGATACCGCGTTTAACCGTGCGGGCCTGACGCCGCGCATTGTTTTTACCGCCACCGATGCCGATGTCATCAAAACCTATGTTCGCCTGGGACTCGGGGTAGGGGTGATTGCCAGTATGGCGGTGGATCCGGTCTCCGATCCGGACCTGGTGAAGCTGGATGCGAACGGTATCTTCAGCCACAGCACCACTAAAATAGGCTTCCGCCGTAGCACTTTCTTACGAAGCTACATGTATGAATTTTATTCAAACGTTTTTGCACCCCAATTTGACCCGGGATGTGGTGGATACCGCGGTGGCCTTGCGGTCGAATGAAGATATTGAAGCGATGTTCAAAGATATAAAACTACCGGAAAAATAACCCTGTAAAAAATAATGGCATTCCCTGTGGGGAGTGCCATTAACTAGCATGGTCTTTATTTAACAACTTAAACCTCGAACCAATCACAAAATTAATAATTTCTCGCAACACGTTTGTCATTATGCCCACCGCGATCAAATAACCGGTTAAATATATTCCATAAGACTTAATTTAGCTGGATTAATCTTTTATCCATAATTAAGATTTATCTGTACCTGATGATTTGAGCAATTGGTGGTGACAATATGATAAGTAATCTCGATTACATGAAACTGGCGATGTCATACGAAAATGACAAAACCGAAATCGATCCCGTTCTGCGTAGTCGCGTATGGGGCGTAGTGTTGGTAGGGCTGGCGATGTTCTGGAGTATCATCGCGCTCACCATCTGCAACATCTGGATTGTCAGCTAAAGCTGTAGGTCATCGTTGTAGATACATGTCATTTTTATGACAGTGAAAGGAAGCTGTAATATAAAATCAGTGACCGGCAATACAGGGAGAATATATTTTGCCGTGGGATTCATCCAACCTGAAATCAATCACAAGAGCTAATCAGCCAACAGGCAATGATTAGCTCTTTTTTTGTCCTCGTGTACTAATACAATATCGCTTAAACGACTCCTCTGCACTATTTTGGTGCTATTTCCTCTGCGCTCTGATAATTGCCTTTTTATCCCTCTCCGTCCTATCGCATTTAGCAATTTGGGTTGTTATCAAAGTGTTATGCCCAGCATGTGTTATCTTTAATGGAGACCCTGAGGAGAATCGGGGTATGCCATCCCTGAGATAAAGGAGGAGCTATGTCGTCAACCCTACGAGAAGCCAGTAAGGACACGCTGCAGGTCAATGAGAAAACCTGGCATTACTACAGTCTGCCGCTGGCGGAGAAGCAGCTGGGCGATATCAGTCGACTGCCCAAGTCGCTGAAGGTGCTGATGGAGAACCTGTTGCGCTGGCAGGACGGTGACTCGGTAACTGAAGAAGATATTCGTGCCCTTGCCGGTTGGCTGAAAAAGGCCCATGCCGACGGGAGATCGCCTACCGTCCGGCTCGCGTCCTGATGCAGGACTTTACCGGCGTGCCGGCGGTAGTGGATCTGGCCGCCATGCGCGAGGCGGTGAAACGCCTGGGCGGCGATACCGCGAAGGTGAACCCGCTTTCGCCGGTCGACCTGGTGATCGACCACTCGGTGACCGTCGACCGCTTCGGCGACTGACGAGGCCTTCGAAGACAACGTCCGCCTGGAAATGGAGCGGAACCACGAACGCTACGCATTTTTGCGTTGGGGGCAGCAGGCCTTCAGCCGATTCAGCGTGGTGCCGCCGGGCACCGGGATTTGCCACCAGGTCGAACCTGGAATATCTCGGACGGGCGGTGTGGAGCGAAGAGGTGAACGGAAAGTGGATGGCGTGGCCGGATACCCTGGTGGGCACCGACTCCCATACCACCATGATTAACGGGCTCGGCGTGCTGGGCTGGGGCTGGGCGGGATTGAAGCGGAAGCCGCCATGCTCGGCCAGCCGGTGTCGATGCTGATCCCGGACGTGGTCGGCTTTAAGCTCAGCGGCAAATTGCGCGAAGGTATTACCGCTACTGACCTGGTGCTGACGGTCACCCAGATGCTGCGCCAGCACGGCGTGGTCGGAAAATTTGTCGAGTTCTACGGTGACGGTCTGGATACTTTGCCCCTGGCCGATCGCGCCACCATCGCCAATATGGCGCCAGAGTATGGTGCCACCTGCGGTTTCTTCCCGATCGATGACGTGACGCTCAGCTATATGCGTCTCAGCGGACGCAGCGAAGAACAGGTAGCGCTGGTGGAAGCCTATGCCAAAGCGCAGGGCATGTGGCGCTACCCGGGCGATGAGCCGGTCTTTACCAGTACCCTGGCGCTGGATATGGGCAGCGTTGAAGCGAGCCTCGCCGGGCCGAAGCGGCCGCAGGATCGCGTGGCGCTCGGCGATGTGCCGAAAGCCTTTGCCGCCAGCGGTGAGCTGGAGGTTAACCACCTTCAGCGTCAGCGCCAGCCGGTGGCGTATACGCTGAACGGGCATCACTATTCGCTGCCGGATGGCGCGGTGGCCATTGCGGCGATCACCTCCTGTACCAACACCTCCAACCCCAGCGTGCTGATGGCCGCTGGCCTACTGGCGAAAAAAGCCGTCGAACGCGGCCTGCAGCCGCAGCCGTGGGTGAAAGCTTCCCTGGCCCCAGGCTCGAAAGTGGTGTCGGATTATCTGGCCCATGCCGGCCTGACGCCTTACCTCGACCAGCTCGGCTTCAATCTGGTGGGGTATGGCTGTACCACCTGTATCGGTAACTCCGGTCCGCTGCCGGAACCGATTGAAGAAGCAATCAAAAAAGGCGACCTCACCGTCGGGGCGGTGCTCTCCGGTAACCGTAACTTCGAAGGGCGTATCCACCCGCTGGTGAAAACCAACTGGCTGGCCTCGCCACCGCTGGTGGTCGCTTACGCGCTGGCGGGGAACATGAACATCGATCTCACCCGCGAGCCGCTGGGGCAGGGCAGCGACGGCGAGCCGGTCTATCTGAAAGATATCTGGCCGAGCGGGGAGGAGATTGCCCGGGCGGTGGAACAGGTCTCCACGGAGATGTTCCGCAAAGAGTACGCGGAAGTGTTTTCCGGCACTGAGGAGTGGAAGGCGATCAAGGTGGAGGCGTCAGATACCTACGACTGGCAGGAAGATTCGACCTACATTCGCCTGTCGCCGTTCTTTGACGAGATGGGCGTCGAGCCGCTGCCGGTGGAGGATATTCACGGCGCGCGGATCCTCGCCATGCTGGGCGATTCAGTGACCACTGACCACATTTCGCCGGCAGGAAGCATCAAAGCCGATAGTCCGGCAGGCCGCTATCTGCAGGAGCATGGGGTTGCCCGGCGCGACTTTAACTCCTACGGCTCCCGTCGCGGTAACCATGAGGTGATGATGCGCGGCACCTTCGCCAATATCCGCATCCGCAACGAAATGGTGCCGGGGGTGGAAGGGGGGATGACCCGCCATCTGCCGGACCGCGAACCGGTGGCGATATACGATGCGGCGATGCTGTATAAAGCCGAGGGGATACCGCTGGCGGTGATTGCCGGTAAGGAGTATGGCTCGGGTTCCAGCCGCGACTGGGCGGCGAAGGGGCCGCGCCTGCTGGGGATCCGGGTAGTGATCGCCGAGTCCTTCGAACGTATTCACCGCTCCAACCTGATCGGGATGGGTATTCTGCCGCTGGAGTTCCCGCAGGGCGTCACCCGTAAAACGCTACAGTTGACCGGTGAAGAGCGGATTGATGTCAGTAATCTGCAGTCGCTACAGCCTGGCGCCACGGTGCCGGTGACCCTCACCCGCGCTGACGGCTCGCAGGAGGTGATCGCCTGCCGGTGCCGTATCGACACGGCGACCGAGCTCACCTACTACCGCAACGACGGCATCTTGCACTACGTCATCCGCAATATGCTGTAAAACGAAGGGCCAGCATCGCTGGCCCTCTCTTTACTCTGTCGCCGGTATTATTCCGCCGGCTTGCTGTTGAGCAGGTGGCCCATCTTGGCGGCTTTAGTGTCGAGATAATGGGCGTTTTTCGGGTTGCGTCCGACGATCAGCGGCACGCGCTCCACAATGTTAATCCCGGCTTCGCTGAGGATTTCCACTTTTTTCGGGTTATTGGTTAACAGTCGCACCTGCTCTACGTTGAGCAGTTTGAACATATCGGCGCACAGGGTGAAGTCGCGCTCATCGGCGGCGAAGCCAAGCTGATGGTTCGCTTCGACAGTGTCATACCCCTGATCCTGCAGCGCGTAGGCGCGGATCTTATTCAATAAACCAATGTTGCGACCTTCCTGACGATGATAGAGCAGGATCCCCCGGCCTTCTTCGGCGATATGCGACAGGGCCGCCTCCAGCTGAAAGCCGCAATCACAGCGCAGGCTAAACAGGGCATCGCCCGTCAGACACTCTGAATGAACGCGGGCGAGCACCGGCGCCTGCCCTGAGATATCGCCGTACACCAGCGCGACATGATCCTGTCCGGTTGCCAGTTCTTCAAAACCCACCATCAGGAAATCGCCCCCAGGGGGTTGGCAGTTTGGCTTCTGCCACACGTTTAAGCTGCATGTGATTCTCCAGATTCTGTCAGCACCTGAATGTGCTTTCTGTTTACCGCTATTTTTGCCACAACGCCGGGACGTTCTCCTAATCGCGAACGGTTAGCCGCGCGGAAAGCGCACAAACGATCTACTTTCCGCTATGATGTTCATCTAAAAGGAGAAGGAGAGAAAATGCTGTTGATTGCCCGACGAACCGCTCTTGCGGCGGCGCTGCTGCTGGTCATGCCCCTCACGGTCTGGCTGTCTGGTTGGCTGTGGCAGCCAGGACTACCGGTGGCATGGCTGAAAAGCCTCTGGTGGGTGACGGAAACGGTGACCCAGCCGTGGGGAATCATCACCCATGTTGTGCTGTGCGCCTGGTTTCTCTGGTGCTTGCGCTTTCGCCTGCGCGCGGCGCTGATTCTGTTCCTCATTCTTGCCGCCGCCATCCTGGTGGGACAGGGGGCCAAATCCTGGGTCAAGGCGCGGGTTCAGGAGCCGAGACCGTTTGTCATCTGGCTGGAAAACACAAGGCAGGTGCCGGTGACGCAATTCTACGCGTTAAAGCGCAAAGAACGCGCTAAACTGGTGCATGAGCAGCTGGCGCAGGCGCAGGACATCCCGCCGTTTTTTACGCAAACACTGGCAGAAAGAGACCGGGTTTGCCTTCCCGTCAGGCCATACGATGTTCGCCGCCAGCTGGGCGCTGCTCGCTGCCGGGCTGTTGTGGCCGCGTCGGCGCTGGGGCACGATCGCGGTGCTGCTGGCGTGGGCGACGGCAGTGATGGGCAGTCGCCTGGCGCTCGGCATGCACTGGCCGCTGGATCTTATTGTCGCTACGTTGATTTCCTGGGTGCTGGTCACGGTGGCCTGCTGGCTGACGCAGCGTCTTTGCGGGCCGCTCTCGCCGCCGGGGGAAGAGGCGCAGGATATTAAAAAACGGATGCCTGAAGCGGAATAATGTTGATTTTAGCGGCATCCGACCGCATATCCTGTAGAGTTGCCGTGCTTTTTCGTTCCACCGCTGCGGCGAAAATGATACTTTATAGGGCTGAAAGCGGGCTTTTTCGCGCAACCCACAGAACGGGAAGTCATGTGAAATATTTACTCATTTTCTTACTGGTGTTAGCAATCTTCGTCATTTCAGTGACGCTGGGGGCGCAGAATGACCAACAGGTCACTTTCAACTATTTGCTCGCTCAGGGTGAATTCCGCATTTCGACGCTACTGGCGGTGCTGTTTGCCGCAGGCTTTGCCATCGGCTGGCTGATCTGCGGCCTGTTCTGGCTGCGGGGTGCGCGTCTTCGCTGGCGCGCGCGGAGCCGGAAAAATTTAGCGCCTTGAGCACCAGATTGCCCCTGTCAGCCCGGCGGCTGTCGACGCAGGCGTGCCTGCGGTGAAGGAATAACCTCTTATGCTGGAGTTGTTGTTTTCTGCTTTTTACCCGTTGCCGCCGCCTACGGCTGGTACATGGGGGCGCAGAAGTGCACAACAGTCCAAACAGGACGACGCGAGCCGCCTGTCACGGGATTACGTGGCGGGGGTGAACTTCCTGCTTAGCAACCAGCAGGATAAAGCCGTCGATCTGTTCCTTGATATGCTGAAAGAGGATACCGGTACCGTTGAGGCCCACCTGACGCTCGGCAACCTGTTCCGCTCGCGCGGTGAGGTCGACCGCGCGATCCGTATCCACCAGAGTCTGATGGAAAGCGCATCGTTAACCTACGATCAGCGCCTGTTGGCCGTCCAGCAGCTGGGGCGCGACTATATGGCCGCCGGGCTGTATGACCGTGCGGAAGACATGTTCAAACAGCTGGTGGATGAGACTGATTTTCGCCTCGGCGCGCTGCAGCAACTGTTGCAGATCTACCAGGCGACCAGCGACTGGCAGTCGGCTATCGAGGTGGCTGAGCGGCTGGTGAAGCTGGGCAAAGAGAAGCATCGTGGCGAAATCGCCAACTTCTGGTGCGAACTGGCCCTGCAGCAGATGGCGGCCAACGATCTGGATAAGGCGATGGCGCTGTTGAAGAAAGGCGCCGCCGCGGACCGCAACAGCGCCCGGGTGTCGATCATGATGGGTCGGGTGTGGATGGAGAAGGGCGACTACGCCAAAGCGGTGGAAAGCCTCGAGCGGGTTATCGATCAGGATAAAGAGCTGGTGGGTGAGACGCTGGAGATGCTGCAGACCTGCTATCAGCAGCTCGGCAAAGCCGATGAATGGGAAGTTTTCCTGCGCCGCTGCGTGGAGGAGAACGCCGGGGCAACCGCCGAACTGATGCTGGCGCAGATCCTTGAGCAGCGGGAAGGGGTCGAAGCGGCGCAAAACTACGTCACCCGGCAGCTGGAACGCCATCCCACCATGCGCGTCTTCCATAAGCTGATGGACTACCATCTCAATGAAGCGGAAGAAGGACGGGCGAAAGAAAGTCTTGGGGTGCTGCGAAACATGGTCGGCGAACAGGTGCGTAGCAAACCGCGCTACCGTTGCCAGAAATGCGGCTTTACCGCTCATACTCTCTACTGGCATTGTCCGTCCTGCCGCTCCTGGGCGACCATCAAACCTATTCGCGGCCTCGACGGCCAGTAAGGTCAAAAAAAACAGACTCTTTAGTTACAACATACTTATCATTTCTTTCCCGTCGCCGTCTGCAGCCCCGGCATCGCCGTCGTCCGCGCAGGGCAAAACAGCAGCCTGTTATTTTGTTAGCTTCACAGGTAGAATGCTGCCCGTTACCCTTTTTTGCGCCCTCTGGCGCCCATCAACACTAAGGTCTGGTCATGACGTCAACAGCTATCCCATCTTCCCGCGCTGTCACTTCCTCTCCCGTTGTGGTTGCGCTTGACTATGATAATCGCGATAAAGCGCTGGCATTTGTCGACCGCATCGACCCGCGCGACTGCCGCCTGAAGGTGGGCAAAGAGATGTTCACCCTGCTGGGACCGCAGTTTGTCCGCGATCTGCATCAGCGTGGGTTTGAGGTGTTCCTGGACCTTAAGTTTCACGATATTCCCAACACCACCGCCCGCGCGGTGGCGGCGGCGGCCGAGCTTGGCGTATGGATGGTGAATGTCCATGCCTCCGGCGGCGCGCGGATGATGACCGCGGCACGCGAAGCGCTGCTGCCTTTTGGTCAAGACGCGCCGCTGCTCATCGCCGTCACCGTCCTTACCAGCATGGAGTCCAGCGATCTGCAGGATCTGGGCATTACCTTATCTCCGGCTGATTACGCGGCGAAGCTGGCGGCGCTGACCCAACGCTGCGGCCTCGACGGGGTGGTGTGTTCAGCTCAGGAGGCGGTACGCTTTAAGCATGAGCTGGGACAGGCGTTTAAGCTGGTCACCCCGGGTATCCGTCCGCAGGGCAGCGACGCTGGCGATCAGCGGCGGATCATGACGCCTGAGCAGGCTCAGGCGTCAGGGGTGGACTATATGGTCATTGGCCGCCCGGTTACCCAGTCGATCGATCCTGCCGCGACGCTGCGGGCGATCAACGATTCTCTGCGCAAGGGGGCATAATGAGCGATTCCAACAGCCGCCTGGTCTACTCCACCGAAACCGGGCGTATCGACGAGGCGAAACCGGCGCCGGTGCGCCCGAAAGGCGACGGCATAGTGCGGATCCAGCGCCAGACCAGCGGCCGCAAGGGCAAGGGCGTCTGTCTGATTAGCGGGATTGATGCCGACGATGCGGCACTCACTGCCCTGGCGGCGGAGCTGAAGAAGAAATGCGGCTGCGGCGGCGCGGTGAAAGAGGGTGTGATTGAGATCCAGGGCGACAAACGGGATTTACTTAAGGCGCTGCTAGAGGCGAAAGGGATGAAAGTGAAGTTAGCCGGCGGCTAATCGTTTTTTCAACCCTAATTAATGGCCAGGTGAAATAACAAGGCCGCGGTGAATGCCGCGGCCTTGAATGATTTAACGTGCGTAAGTCAATTCGTATGAATTATTCTTTTATTTCGTCAGGTAATTATATTATTTGCCGACCTGGTGACCAATAATACCACCGACTGCTGCGCCACCCAGGGTACCGAGTGCGCTACCGTCAGTTAACACCGCACCGCCGATGGCGCCGGCGCCTGCACCGATTGCAGTGTTACGATCGCGTTTAGACATGTTAGAGCAAGCGCTCAGAGACATTGCTACAGTGACAGCCAGAACAACAGCAGCCACTTTTTTTGCTCGTTGAAGTCATCATTTTTTTCTCCTGAATAATCTATTCATGGATTACAGCGCTCCTTTAAGCATAGCCTGATAAAGCAGCTTTAGGGCAATTCCATGAAGTTAGGGTGCGCAGGTATCACGAAAATCACGCAGGTGATAGTCACTTCCTGTTATATCGCTAATAATAATTCTACTTTTTTTTAAATTTATTCGTCAGGTAAAAAATCTTAATTACCGGCTTCGGAATACTCTCAGAGCGTAATTTCGCCCCGTTCGGCGTGGTGGCAGGGCACGGGGCGGGTGGAATATCAGATGTACGGCACAATATCGACGGTCAGGCCGCTGCGCAACAACTGCTCACGGCAGTCGTTCGGCAGACGATCGTCGGTGATAACGCGATTAAAGCGGCCGGCTGGGCCAAGCGGATAGGGGTGCACCGCGCTGAATTTTGAGCTGTCGCTGAGGATAATCGCTTCGCAGTGCTTCTCCAGAACGGCGTTAACCACGTCCGCACG